>Ga0180104_1000243_pt1 | contig 11396 bp, 10 predicted proteins | sample EasRiv730_16_1Da_FD_121791 | JGI IMG/M metagenome (GOLD analysis project Ga0180104, IMG submission 121791) | Soil microbial communities from meander-bound floodplain in the East River, Colorado, USA - East River metaG ERMLT730_16_1Da | ecosystem: Environmental > Terrestrial > Soil > Floodplain ... | reverse complement strand
TACCTGTGGGCCGCGCTGTGCATCATGGGGGCGGTGTACTTCATCTTCCGTGGATAGGTTCCGACACCTCGTGGTCGAAGGGCCGATCGGCGCCGGCAAGACGAGCCTCGCGCGCCGCCTGGCGTCGCGCCTGGGCGCGGACCTGGTGCTCGAGCAGCCCGAGGAGAACCCGTTCCTCGCGCGCTTCTACGACGACATGCCGCGCTACGCGCTGCCGACCCAGCTCTTTTTCCTGTTCCAGCGTGCGCGCATGCTCGAGCCGCTCGCGCAGCCCGACATGTTCGCGCGCGCCGTCGTCGCCGACTTCCTCCTCGACAAGGATCCGTTGTTCGCGCGCATCACGCTGTCGGCGGACGAGCTCGCCCTGTACGAGAAGATCTACGCGGTGCTGCGGCTGCACACGCCGGCGCCCGACCTCGTGATCTACCTGCAGGCGCAGCCCGCGGTGCTGATCGAGCGCGTGCGCCGGCGCGCCGCGCGCTACGAACGCGACATCAGCGAGGACTACCTCGCGCGGCTCGCCGAGGGCTACGCGCGCTTCTTCTACCACTACGACGCCGCGCCGCTCCTGATCGTGAACTCCGAGAACCTGAACTTCGTCGAGCGCGATCCCGATTTCGAGCTGCTGGTGTCGCGGCTGCGCGCGATGCGCAGCCGGCGCGAGTTCTTCAACCTCGGCTGATGCAGATCCTGCGCGATATCGCCAGCCTGCGGCGCGCCCTTCCAAGGGAAGTTGCCTTCGTACCGACCATGGGAAACCTGCATGAGGGGCACCTCTCGCTGGTTCGCCTCGCCCGCCGGCACGCGCCCAGAGTGGCCGTGAGCATCTTCGTGAACCGGCTGCAGTTCCTTCCGGGCGAGGACTTCGAGCGCTACCCGCGCACCTTCGGGCGCGATTGCGCCCTGCTCGAGTCCGAGGGCGTGGACTTCCTGTTCGCCCCCGATGAAAGCGTGTTGTATCCGGAAAAACAACAAGTCAGAGTGCGGGCCGGGCCCCTGGGTGAAGACCTGGAGGGGAAGTTCAGGCCGGGGTTTTTCGACGGCGTGGCCACCGTCGTTCTCAAGCTCTGCAACTGCGTGCAGCCGCGCGCCGCGGTGTTCGGCAAAAAGGACTACCAGCAGCTCATGGTGATGCGCGCCCTCGCACGCCAGCTCGACCTGCCGCTCGAGATCGTGGCCGGCGAGACGGTGCGCGAGCCCGACGGCCTGGCGATGAGCTCGCGCAACGCCTATCTCTCGGCCGCCGAGCGCGCCGAGGCTCCCCGGCTCTACAGGGTTCTAAGGGAAATTGCATCGGGGAAGGCAAGCGCCGGCGAGGCCGCAAGGAACCTTTCCCAAAGCGGGTGGAACCCGGACTACGTCGAGGTGCGCCGTCGCCGGGACCTCGCCCCGGCGCAACCCGGCGACCGGGAGCTCGTCGCCTTGGCCGCCGCGCGGCTCGGGCAAACGCGCCTGATCGACAACCTGGAGTTCTAAACCTGCAGTTCTAAGGGAGAACCTGAGCCTAGGAAGGGTAGGGCTCGAAGGTCATGGCCTGGACCGGGCATCCCATGGCCTTGGCGAGCTTGTCCATGGCCTCGTCGGTGAGCTCCAGGGGCTGAAAGTCGGCGTCGCCTCCCTTGGAGGAGATGAAGGCCTTGGCCGCTGCCTCGGTATTCCAGGTCACGACCGGGTCGGGGCTGACCCCGGGAACCTGCCGGCAGATCGGAAAACCGTCGGATTTGTAGACGATGGCGTACATCAGCCCTTGCTTCTTACCTCCCCAGCTTGAATTTACCCGATGTCGGAGCACCGCAACAAGGCGGTTTTCTAAGGGAAACCCTGATTGCGCGCCCTTGAAAAGGGGGCGTCTAATCGGCTCGGGAGCTTGGCTGTCGTTCCTTGGCGACGCCAGCCCCGGCAAGCCCCCGCCCGGGGGGCGCTTAACTTCTTGGGGAAGGAGAAGAGCAATGAGCAACCTGCACGACGCAGTGGGTCTTTGCATGCCCTACGGCAGGGCCGACAGCCCGTACGAGACCCAGTTCGAGCCCGCGATCAGCACGGTTTGGACGTACCTGAATCCGAAAGGCCGGCCCTGCTACAGCCTCGAGCTGCTGAAGGCCATGGTCGCCCACGACAAGCAGCTCGCCGAGAACGGCGGCCGCGTCGAGGTCGACGGCGAGATGCAGAAAGTCGACTACTACGTCACCGGCTCGCGCATGCCCTGGGTGTTCAACCTCGGCGGCGACCTCGCGCTTTTCGTGCTGCTCATCAAGACCGGCGACCGCGAGGCGCTGGCGCAGTACGCCAAGCTCTGCATCGACGTGCAATACCCCCGCAGCCAGAGCTTCTTCAGCCCGACGCTGACCAGCATCGCGCTGGTGCAGGGCGACGCCCTGGGCGGCGGGTTCGAGTGCGCGCTGGCATCGGATGTGATCGTCGCTGAGGAAAGCGCCCAGCTCGGGTTCCCTGAAATCCTGTTCAACCTGTTCCCGGGAATGGGGGCCTGCAGCCTGCTCGAGCGGCGCGTCGGACGGCGCGTCACCGAGGAGCTGATCCTCTCCGGCAAGACGATGCCCGCCTACAAGCTGCACGAGATGGGCATCGTCGACGTGCTGGCGCCGAACGGCCAGGGCGAGAGCACGGTGCGCAACTGGATCGCGGCCAATGCCAAGCGTCGCAACGGCATGCAGGCGATGTTCCGCGCGCGCCAGTTCGTCCGCCCGGTGACGCGCGAAGAGCTCGACGGCGTCGTCGACCTCTGGGTCGACGCGGCGCTAAGGCTGGGCGAGCGCGAGCTGAAGATGATGAGCCGGCTCGCACGCGCCCAGGCCCGCCGCATGGAGCACGAGCAGGCGGCCCAGGTTCAGGGTAGTGGGCTTGCGCCGGTGGCCGAGCCCCTTGCCATGGCAGGCTGAGCAGCTTCGGCGGTTCGACCGGGATCGAGTTGGGCGAGCAGGCGCGGCCACAGCGTCAGCCCCACCGCGCGCCGGAAGAACCCGAAATGGCCGATGCGCCGCACCTGCGCGTCGGTGGGTGTGAAGAGGAGAAGTTGAGGCGAAGCTAGGTTGGGAAAGTACGAGAGCAGGCGTCTCGTGCCTTCCACGGTGGCGAAGGCGTCGTCGCTGACCGAGATTGCCATGGCCGGGCACTGCAGAGCTGCGCAGTAGCCGAGGAGCCGGAGCCTGCGCTCCCCCGCAGGCTCCGCTCCGTTCGGCCGCAGGTCGGGCCGGCGCCTTTCAGCCCACTCGAGCGCCATCCCGGCCGGGAGGTCTTCCCCAAGCCCGAGCCGGTCGGCGGGAAAGTAGCCCACGAAGCGCGTGACCGCCGGCATCAGCCCATGCCAGGCGAAAGCCATGGGCAGGCGGTAGAGCGGCCGGTAGTCCCCGTAGTAGCCGGTATGGGCGCCCACCATGACGATGCGGGCCTGCTCGGCGGCGTTGGGCGCGCCGCCGAGCGGCAGGCAGCCGATCGAATGCGAGATCCCCAGGATCTCGTCGCGCGGAAACCGCTGCCGCAGCCACGCGATCGCCGCGGCGGCGTCGTATTCGGCCCAGTCCTCGATCGTCGCCTGGAATCCCCGCAGCGCCTGCGGCCGCGACAGGCCGATGCCGCGGTAGTCGTAGGTAAGGACGGGGATTCCCCATTCGGCGAGAAAGGTCGCGAACCGCCGGTAGCGCAATGCCGGGATGCCCGCGCCGCCGTGCAGAACGGCGACGCGGCGCGGGGCGCGCGGCCTCAGCGCGGCATAGAAGACGGCGCCGATCTCATAGCCGTCCGCGGCACGCAACCGAAGCTGCCTGCCCTCCCCGGAATCGAGATCGCTGCTACGCCGGAAGTATCCCCGCCCCACGATTACGAAACATCATAACCGTACCTAGACGGCGGAGGATTGCCTTTCTTGCACGTAGCGCTCGAGCTGCTCGCGCACGATGGCAAGCTCCTCCGTGAGCGTGCGCAGCAGGCCCGGCGCCTGCAGTCTCAGCTCGGCGTCCGACAGCTTGTCGTAGCTCGTGCAAAGGCGCGTCAGCCGGTCCGTGCCCATGCTCGCCGACGAGCCTTTCATTGCGTGCAGGAGCGATCGCAGCTCATGGTAGTTGCGCGCAGCGAGCGTCTGCTCGACCTTCGTCAACAGCGTGGAATTGTCGGCGATGAACACGCGGATCAGCTTTTCGACGAAGGCCACGGACGAGCCGAGCTGGCGCAGGTGGTCGATGGTCTCGAGGTTGACGATCGGCACGGGCTCGGGGCCCTTTGCCGGTCGTATCTGCAGGGCTGCCTCGGCAGGCTGCGCGCGCTCGGCCGTGGAAGCGCAGAGCGTCTGGATCTCCTCCAGCAGCCGCAGCGCCTCGACCGGCTTCGGCAGGAAGGCATCCGCCCCGGCCTCGAGGGCCTCGCGCTTCGACCCCGGCGTCGCGTCCGCCGAGAGGATGATGACCGGCAGCCGCTCGCGGCCGCGCGTCATCAGCCGCAGCGCCTGCAGGGCCTCGATGCCGCCGATGCCCGGCATGTTGCGGTCGAGGATCACGGTGTCGAAAGGCTCGCGCTGGAGCGCGTCGAGCGCCTGCTCGCCGTCGTTGGAGAGCGTCACGGTGTGCCCGCCGCGCTCGAGAATCTTGCCGATGACCTCGCGGTTGGTGGGGTTGTCGTCGGCCACCAGCACACGCAGCTTCTTGGTCGAGCCGCGGCGCGCGTAGTCCTGCAGCCGCACCACGCCTTCGCGCATTTCCTCGCCCGCCGACACCGAGTGCAGCACGTTGAAGAGCTGCCGCTTGTCGAACGGCAGCTCGAGGATGGCGGTGAATCCCGAGCTCAGCGCGTCGAAGCGCTGCACGTCCGCCTCGCGCGGCACCGCGAGGACCGTCGGCGGCGAGGGGTTCGGCGCGGCGCGGCGGAAGCGCTGCGCCAGCTTGGGATCCTCGCCCGTCGCATAGAGGAGCGCGCTGTGGTAGGGCTTCGCGAGCGCGATCTCCGCGACGAGGCGCGCCACCCCCTCGTCGATCGTCGCCGTGGCGACCGGCGTCACGCCCCATCCCGCGAGCGCCTGCTCGAGCGGCTCGCGCTGCGCCTGCGGGAAGCCGGCCAGCAGCACTCTCGCGCCCGCCAGGTCGCCCGCGCCGGCGAGGCCGGCGCGCTCGGGCTGCTTCTCGAGGGCGATCTCGAACCAGAACGTGCTGCCCAGCCCGACCGCGCTCTCGAGTCCGAGCTTGCCGCCCATCAGCTCGACGAGCTGCTTCGCGATCGTGGTGCCGAGGCCGGTGCCGCCGAAGCGCCGCGAGGTCGACTGGTCGGCCTGCATGAAGCTCTCGAAGATGCGCGCCTGCGCTTCGGCGGGGATGCCGATGCCGGTGTCGCGGATCGAGAACTTGAGCCGCACGCTCTTTTCGGTCTCGGCGTGGGCCGAGACGTGCACCGTCACGCTGCCGCGCTCGGTGAACTTGACCGCGTTGCCCGAGAGGTTGATGAGGATCTGGCGCAGGTGGTGCGGGTCGCCGCGCACCGCCGGGGGCACCTCGGGCATGATCGAGACCACGAACTCGATGCCCTTCGACGCCGCCTGCGCCGCGACGATGCGGCAGGTGCTGTTGACGAGCGCGTGCAGGTCGAAGTCGGTCTTCTCGAGCGCGAGCTTGCCGGCCTCGATCTTGGAGAAATCGAGCACGTCCTCGACCAGGCCGAGCAGCACGCGCGAGGAGCCGCGCAGCGTCTGCAGCATGTCGGCCTGCTCGCGGGTGAGCGGCGTGTCGCGCAGCAGGTCGGCCATGCCGATGATCGCGTTCAGCGGCGTGCGCATCTCGTGGCTCATCACCGAGATGAAGCGGCGCTTCGCCACGTTCGCCGCCTCCGCGCGGGCGAGCGCGTCGAACATGCGCCGCACCAGCGACAGCACGTACATGCTGACCGCCAGCATCCCGATCAGCATCCCGATGCCGAGGGCCGTGTGCTCGCGCCACCACGGGTTCAGGTAGATGGCGATGGCGAACCCGGCCACGCTCATGACGAGCTCGGTCACCAGGTACTTCGGGCCGAAGCGGAAGCCGCTGCCGAGCGTCACCCAGACGTAGATCATGAACAGCGGCGCCGCCCACTCGCCGCAGATCGCCATGTAACAGGTGATGGTGGCGACGTCGGCGAGCTGCGCGAACAGGCGCCGCGCCGGCGAGATGTGCGTGGTGTAGGCGATGCGCAGGAAGATAGCCACGCCGACCACGAACTGGATGCTGCCGACCCACAGGATCAGTTCGCGCTCGAGGCCGACGGTGCCCGGCAGCAGGTACAGCACGAGCAGCGCGCCGATGACGAGGCGCAGGACGCCCTGCTCGTGCTCGGTGTCGGGACGTGCCTTGAGGCGTGCGCGCAGGTGCGCGATCGGTCCGTTGGGCTGGGCTGCGGACGAGGCGGCGGCAGGTTCGGCCATCAGGGCCTGCCCGCCGTGGCGAGCGGATCACGCCATTCGTGCTGGATCTCGATCACTTCCTTGCGCGCCGCCAGGAAGGCCTCGACCATGCGCGGATCGAAGTGCCGGCCGGACTGCGAGCGCACGTACTCGAACGCCTCGTCGCTCGGCCACGCCTTCTTGTACGGCCGCACCGAGGTGAGCGCGTCGTACACGTCCGCCACGGCGACGATGCGCGCGCACAGCGGCACGTGGTCGCCGACCAGGCCGTTCGGGTAGCCCGAGCCGTCGTACTTCTCGTGGTGCCCGAGCGCGATCAGCGCCCCCATGCGCACGTACTTCGAGGCGCTGCCCTTCAGGATCTCGTGGCCGATCACCGGATGGCGGCGCATCACCTGCCACTCGCCGTCCTCGAGCCGGCTCGCCTTGAGCAGGATATTGTCCGGGATGCCGATCTTGCCGATGTCGTGCAGCGGCGCGGCGAGCTCGATGGTCTCGGCCTCGTCGCGCTCCAGGCCGAGCGTGTTGGCGATCAGGCGCGAATAGCGCGACATGCGGATCAGGTGGTTGCCGGTCTCCTCGTCGCGGAACTCGCCGGCGCGGGCGAGCCTGAGGAGCGTCTCCTTCTCGCGCTCCTTCACCTCGCGCGTCGCCTCCTCGACCATGTGCTCGAGGAGGCGGCGGCGGTCCTCCAGCGCGAGCTGCTGGCGGCGCAGCGTCAGCAGGTTGCGGCAACGGGCGAGGCATTCCCGGGCATCGACGGGCTTGGTGAGGAAGTCCGTGATGCCGGCGTCGAGCGCCGCGTAGCGCACCTTGCGGTCGTCGTGCACCGTGACCATGACGATCGGCACATGCTCGTATCCGGGCAGCGCGCGCAGGCGCTTCACGAGCTCGATGCCGTCCATGTCCGGCATCATGTAGTCGACGAGCACCAGGTCGGAAACGTTGCGCGTCGCCCAGACCACGGCGTCGACCGGGCGCGCGAAGCCTTCCACCACCACGCGCTCGTCGAGGCTGCGCACCACCTGCTCGAGAATGGCGCGGCCGGTCGACTGGTCGTCGACCACCATCACCGTGTTGCGCGCCGAAGGCAGCAGCCGCACTTGCGCCTTCGCCATGGATCCCCCTCCCCCGGGAAGTGGTATTTCTCTCCGGAAAAGCCTACCCCCGCCCCCCGGCCCTGTCCAGCGAAGGCGTCCGCTTCCCGCTTACTTTCTTGCATGCTGTGGTGCCGGAAGAGAGACTCGAACTCTCATGGTGTCGCCACCGGCGGATTTTGAGTCCGCTGCGTCTACCGGTTCCGCCATTCCGGCCCGAAACAAGGCGAGAAGCCGCCTGAACCTCAGGAGAGGGCAAAAGTATACTTCCCCCGGAATGCTCGTCTCCGAGTTCGACTACGAGCTGCCCCAAGCCCTCATCGCCCAGCACCCCGTTGCGCAGCGCAGCGCGAGCCGCCTGCTGCGGCTGGATGCGAAAAGCGGCGCGCTCGAGGATCTGAAATTCAGCGACCTGCCGCAGTTGCTCGGCGAGGAAGATGCGGTCGTGCTGAACGACACTCGCGTGGTGAAAGCGCGCCTTGCCGGCCGCAAGGCGAGCGGCGGCAAGATCGAGCTCTTCGTCGAGCGCGCGCTTGGAACGCATGAGGCTTTGGCCCTGATCAGGGCGAGCCATCCACCCGCGCCGGGCTCAGAACTTCTGGTTCATGATTTGCGCATCAGAGTCGAGGGGCGCGAGGGTGAGCTTTACCGGGTGCGGTTCCCGGAAAGCATCGATGCGGTCCTCGAGCGCTTCGGCGCAGTGCCGCTTCCGCACTATATCCGCCACGCGCCGCTCGCGGAGGACGCCGAGCGCTACCAGACGGTGTACGCCGCGGTTCCAGGTGCCGTGGCTGCGCCCACCGCCGGGCTTCACTTTGATGAAAAGACCTTGCGAAAAATCGAAGCGCGCGGCGCTACGATCGCGAAAGTAACCCTGCACGTCGGCTTCGGCACGTTCCAGCCGGTGCGCGTAGACGAGGTCGAGGCGCACCGCATGCACACCGAGCGCTACAGCATTTCGCCTTCGACAATAAATGCAATCCGCGGAAAGCGCGTGCTGGCCGTGGGCACCACGTCGCTGCGCGCGCTGGAAGCGGCCTATTCGAGCGGCAAGCTCGAGGGCGAAACGGATCTCTTCATCTACCCGGGCTTCAAGTTCCACGTGGTGAAGCGCCTGCTCACCAACTTCCATCTCCCCCGATCCACGCTGCTGATGCTCGTCTCGGCGTTTGCGGGAATCGACAACATCCGCAAGGCCTACGCCCATGCGATCGCGCAGCGCTACCGCTTCTTCTCGTATGGCGACGCCATGCTCATCGAGGGATGAATTTCAAGATCACAGGAAGAGATGGCGCCGCGCGCCGGGGGATCCTGGACCTCGCGCACGGCCGCGTCGACACGCCGGCGTTCATGCCGGTCGGCACCTACGGCACGGTGAAGGCGATGTCGCCCGAGGAAGTCGCCGCCACCGGCGCGCAGATCGTGCTGGGCAACACCTTCCACCTGTGGCTGCGGCCGGGGCTCGAGGTGATCGCAAAGCACGGCGGCCTGCACCGCTTCATGGCCTGGAACGGCCCGATCCTCACCGACTCCGGCGGCTTCCAGGTGTTCAGCCTGGAAACCCTGCGGAAGGTTGCGGAAGAGGGCGTTCACTTTTCTTCGCCCATCAATGGCGACCGATTGCTCCTGACGCCGGAAGAGTCGATGCGCATCCAGCGCGTGCTGAATTCCGACATCGCCATGGTGTTCGACGAATGCCTCGCCTACCCGGCCGCCGAGAAGCAGGCCGCCGAGTCGATGCGGCTGTCGATGCGCTGGGCCGAACGGTCAAAGAAGGCATGGGAAAGCGACAACGCGCTGTTCGGTATCGTCCAGGGCGGCGTCTATCCGCATCTGCGGGAAGAGTCGGTGCAAAACCTGGTGAGCATCGGCTTCGACGGCTACGCCATCGGCGGCCTCGCCGTGGGCGAGCCCAAGGAGGATCGCTTGCGGGTAATGAATGAAGTCGGGGTGCGGATGCCGCCTGATCAGCCCAGATACCTCATGGGTGTCGGAACGCCCGAGGACATCATCGAGGCGGTGACCGCAGGCCTCGACATGTTCGACTGCGTGCTGCCGACGCGCAACGCGAGGAACGGGTGGCTGTTCACGCGCTACGGCGACATCCGCATCCGCAACGCCCGCTACCGCGACGACGATGCGCCGCTCGACGAGCGCTGCGGCTGCTACACCTGCCGCAACTTCACCCGCGCCTACCTCTATCACCTCGACAAGACCAAGGAGATCCTCGGGGCGCGGCTCAACACGCTGCACAACCTCCACTACTACCAGGAGCTGATGCGGGAGCTGCGCGCTGCGATCGAACAAGGGGTTTTCCGGCAAAAGAGTCTGGAACTACTCGAAGCGAGAAAGCGACTGTTATAATTTCCGCCGTTTTTTCCCTCTGGAGTCCGCAGTGATCATCTCGCCAGCGTTCGCCCAGGCCGCGCCGAGCGGCGACCCGGGATACATCGGCCTGCTGCCGATCGTCCTGATGTTCGTGCTGCTCTACTTCCTCATGATCCGCCCGCAGATGAAGCGCGCCAAGGAAACCAAGGCGATGATCGAGGCGCTGCAGAAGGGCGACGAGGTGATCACCGCCGGCGGCGTGGTCGGCCGCATCACCAAGCTCAGCGATGCCTACATCAGCCTGGAAATCGCTCCGAATATGGAGATCAACGTCCAGAAAGCGGCCGTCCAGGTCCTCCTGCCCAAGGGCACGATCAAAAGCATTCAGTGAACCGGTATCCCACCTGGGGCTACGTGCTGATCGCGGTCGCGATCCTGGCTGCGTTCCTCTACACGCTGCCGAATTTCTTCGGCGAGTCGCCCGCGGTGCAGGTGTCGAGCGCCAGGGCGACGGTCAAGGTCGACCCGGCGCTGCTGCAGAAGGTCCAGGACACGCTGAAGAAGGCGGACATTCCCTACCGCGGGGCGGTGTTCGACCAGAGCGGCATCCGCGTGCGGTTCGACGACACCGATACCCAGCTCAAGGCCAAGGACCTGATCCACGCCACGCTCAATCCCGGCGCCGCACCGCAGGCGACGCCGGAGGACGACCCGAGCGTGAACTACGTGGTCGCGCTAAACCTGCTGCCTGCCTCGCCGAGCTGGCTCTCCGCGATTCGCGCCCTGCCGATGTACCTCGGCCTCGACCTGCGCGGCGGGGTGCACTTCCTGCTCCAGGTCGACATGCAGGGCGCGACCACCAAGCGGCTCGAGAGCATCGCCGGCGACCTCCGCTCGCAGCTGCGCGAAAAGAACGTGCGCCACGGCGGCGTGACGCGCGAAGGACAGACCTTGCGCGTGCGCTTGCGCGACGCCGCGATGCGCGACCGGGCGCGCGAGGCGATCCTCGCCAACCTGCCCGACCTCGCGATGACCGAGCGCGAGGACGGGCAGGACCTGCTGCTCATCGCCGCGCTCAAGCCCGAGGCGGTCAAGCGCAACCAGGAATACGCGCTCAAGCAGAACATCACGACGCTGCACAACCGCATCAACGAGCTCGGCGTCGCCGAGCCGGTCATCCAGCAGCAGGGCGCCGAGAGGATCGTGGTGCAGCTTCCCGGCGTGCAGGACGTGACGCGCGCGAAGCGCCTCATCGGCCGCACCGCCACCCTCGAGATCCGCATGGTGGCCGAGGAGCACATGAATCCCGAGGCGCTGGCCGCGGCGGCGCGCGGGCAGGTGCCGTTCGGCACCGAGTACTACGTCGAGCGCAACGGCCAGCCGCTGCTCGTGCGGCGCCAGGTCGTGCTGACCGGCGACCGCCTCACCGACGCCCAGCCCGGCTTCGACAGCCAGACCAGCGAGCCGGCGGCGCACCTGCGCCTCGACGGCCAGGGCGCGCGCATCTTCCAGGAGGTGACGCGCGAGAACGTCAACAAGCGCATGGCGATCCTGCTGATCGAGAAAGGCAAGGGCGAGGTGGTCACCGCGCCCGT
>Ga0180104_1000242_pt1 | contig 11420 bp, 13 predicted proteins | sample EasRiv730_16_1Da_FD_121791 | JGI IMG/M metagenome (GOLD analysis project Ga0180104, IMG submission 121791) | Soil microbial communities from meander-bound floodplain in the East River, Colorado, USA - East River metaG ERMLT730_16_1Da | ecosystem: Environmental > Terrestrial > Soil > Floodplain ... | reverse complement strand
CCTCGCGTTCTTCTTCGGCCTCGCCTTCATCATCGAGGTCGGGCTGATCCTCGGCTTCGGCGTCGACCAGCGCACGGTGCAGGCGCCCTACATCGGCTCGAGCCTCGCGCTCGGCGAGTACCGCATCCCGTATCGGATGCTGGTGGCGTTCGGGGTTGCCTTGGTGCTCACCGCGTCCCTCACCCTTTATCTCTCGAGAACCTTCACCGGCCGCGCGATCAAGGCGGTGGCGCAGGACGAGCCGGCGCTGCGCCTCATGGGCGCGAACCCGGTGCGCATCAAGCAATGGGCCTTCGGCATCGCCACCGGCGTGTCGGCGCTGGCCGGCGCGATGCTGATCATCGTCGGGCCGGTCGAGCCGGCGATGGACCGGCTCTACATCGGGCGCACCTTCTGCGTGGTGGTGCTCGCGGGCCTCGGCAGCATGACCGGCACGCTCGCCGCGGGCCTGATCCTGGGCATCTCGGAATCGATCGTGCTGATGATGCTCGGCGCGTCTTGGGCGCCGGCGGTCGCCTTCGGCCTGCTTCTGGTGGTGCTCGGGATAAGGCCGCAGGGGCTGTTCGGCAGATGAAATACTCCATCGGAGCGGCCGTCGTGCTCATCGCCGCCGTCGGCGCGGCGCTTTCCGGGATGAACGAGTACTTTTTCTACGCCGGCTACATCGTGCTGACGTTCGTGGTGCTGGCGACCGCGTGGAACATCCTGGGCGGCTACGCCGGCTACGTGAATTTCGGCACCGGCGCGTTCTTCGGCCTGGGCTCCTACAGCGCGGTGGTGCTGTTCAAGGCGCTCAGCGCGCCGCTCGCGGTGCAGATCGTCGCGGCCGCGGCGGTGGGCGCGGCGCTCGGCTTCGGCGTCGGCATCATGACCCTGCGGCTGCGCGGCATCTTCTTCGCCATCGCCACGGTGGCGATCCTGTTCATCATGGAGACCCTGATGGTGAACTGGCGCTACGTCGGCGGCGCCACCGGGCTGCAGCTCCTGCGGCCGGACGTCATGGCGCCCTTCGCGAGCTATACGCGCATGCTGTTCGTGGTGATGGCGCTGCTCGCCTTGGTGGCGGTTTCGGTCGCGCGCTACGTCCAGGTATCGTGGATCGGGCGCGGGCTGCGCGCGATCCGCGACTCGGAGGAGGCGGCCGAGGCCTCGGGCGTGCCGACGCTCAGGCTCAAGCTCTTCGCCTGCACCGTGTCCGGGGCGCTGATGGGCGCCGCCGGCGCGCCGATGCCGATGTACCTCTCGTTCATCGAGCCGGCGTCGAGCTTCAGCCTGAACTGGGGAGTTTCTGCGCTGGCCATGCCGATGATCGGCGGCACCGCGCACTGGATCGGGCCGGTGGTCGGCGCGCTGCTCCTCGGCTCGATCCAGCAGATCGTGACCGTGACCATCTCCAACGAGATCAACGTGCTCGTCGTGGGCGTGCTGCTCGTGCTCTTCGTGGTCCTCGCGCCGGATGGCATCGTGGGGCTTTTCAAAAAATGGGTTCGTTACTTCAGGTAAACGACGTTTCGAAGCACTTCGGCGGGTTCACGGCCCTCGCCGGGGTGAGCCTCGACATCGTCGAGGGCGAGCGCTTCGGCCTGATCGGCCCGAACGGCTCGGGCAAGACCACGCTCATCAACTGCATCTCGGGGGCGCTGCGCAACGATTCGGGTTCGATCCGCTTCGAAGGTTCGGAGATTTCGAGATTGCCGGCCTATCAGCGCACGCGGCGCGGCATCGCGCGCAGCTTCCAGATCCCGCGGCCGTTCCACAGCATGAGCGTGCTCGAGAACCTGCTCGTGCCGCTGCAGTACGTGGCGCACGGCAAGGAGGAGGAGGTGTTCGAAATCCTGAACAGAATCGGCCTGGCCGACAAGGCGCAGACCCTGTCGAGCCAGCTGTCGCAGGTCGAGCTGCGCAAGCTCGAGCTGGCGCGCGCCATGGCGGCGCGGCCGCGGCTCCTGATCTCCGACGAGGCGATGGCCGGCCTCGCCGGCGCCGAGGTCGACGAGATGCTCGAGATCCTGTTCAGGCTGAATGCTTCCGGCATCACGATCATCATGATCGAGCACATCATGCAGGCGGTGATGCGCTTCTCGCAGCGCGTGGTCTGCCTCGACGCGGGCAAGATCATCTGCGAAGGCACGCCGGCCGCGATCGTCCAGAACCCCGACGTGCAGAGGGCCTACCTTGGCGCTTGAGCTGACGATCGCGGACGTCGAGGCCGGCTACGGCGCCGTACGAGCTTTGCATGGAGTAAGCCTCTCGGTCATGGGTGGAGAGACGGTGGCCCTTCTTGGCACCAACGGCAACGGCAAGAGCACGCTCATGAAGTGCGTCATGGGCATGGTGCGGCCGAGCAAGGGCTCGGTCGTTCTGACGGTCGATGACCAGAAGCACGACCTCACGCTTCTCTCCACCGAGGAAATCGTGAACCTCGGCGTGGCCATGGTGCCCGAAGGGCGCCGCCTGTTCCCGAAGCTCACGGTGGAGGAAAACCTGCTGCTCGGCGGCTTCCGCCCGCAGGCGCGCGGCGCGATCGAGAAGAACAGGGCTTTCATGTTCGAGACCTTCCCGATCCTCGCGGAAAGGCGCCGGCAGCTCGCCGGCTCGCTCTCGGGCGGGCAGCAGCAGATGCTCGCCATCGGCCGCGCGCTCATGTCGGCGCCGCGCCTGCTGCTCGTCGACGAGCCCTCGGTCGGCCTCGCGCCGATCCTGGTGTCGCACACCATCACCAAGATCAAGGAGCTCAAGTAGCGCACCGGGCTCACGGTGCTGATGGCCGAGCAGAACTTCCACCAGGCGATCCGCATCGCCGACCGCGGCTACATCATCGTGCACGGCGAGATCGTGTTCGAGGGCGGGGTGAGCGCGCTCGAGCAGAACGACCTGGTCAAGAACTATTACCTGGGAGCTGCCGCATGAGGAGAGTGCTGATTTTTCTCGCGCTGGCTTTCCCCTGGACGGTGTTTTCCCAGGAGTATCCCGTCCGCCCGGTGCGCATGCTCGTAGGCTACCCGCCCGGCGGTGGCATGGACGCGATCGCCCGCGTGCTCGCCCCCAAGCTCTCCGAGACGCTCGGCCAGCCGCTCGTGATCGAGAACCGTCCCGGCGCCTCCGGCGGCGTCGCCGCCGAGGCGCTCGCCAATTCGCCGGCCGACGGCTATGTCCTGATGCTCGCCGAGAGCGGCACGCTCGCGCTGCCGAGCGTGAATCCCAAGGTCACGCTGGACCCGGTGCGCCAGTTCGCGCCGGTCGGCGGGGTGTGCATGCTGCCGATGGCGTTCGTGGTCAATGCGGCGTTCCCGGCGGCGAGCACGCGCGAGCTCATCGCGGCGCTCAAGGCAAGCCCGGGAAAGTACAGCTACGCCTCGCCGGGGGTGGGGACGCTCCAGCACCTCGCGTTCGAGCTGTTCAAGCGCCAGGCCGGCGTCGACGCGCTGCACGTCCCGTACAAGGGCGCCGCGGCCATGATGCCCGACCTCATCAGCGGCCAGGTGCCGATCGGCGTCATCAGCGCGCTCGCGGCGATGGGGCCGGCGCGCGCCGGCAGGATCCGCGCGCTCGCGGTCACCAGCCCGCAGCGCCTGCCGAGCGCGCCGGACTGGCCGGCCATGGCCGAGACCCTCCCCGGCTTCAGCGCCGCGCCGAACGTGTTCGTGGTCGCGCCGGCGGGCACGCCCCGTCTCGCAGTCGAAAAGCTCTCGAATGCGATTCGCACTGCCGTGACTTCTTCCGATCTCGGCGAGAGCTTCGCCAAGCAGGGCGCGACCGCCACGCCGAGCGCGCCGGACGAGCTGCGTGCGCAGATCGCGGAGGAAGTGAAGCGCTGGGCGGCGGTGGTGCGGGACGCGGGCATCAAGCTCGAATGAATCTGCGCGAACTGCCGATCGGCTTTTACGGGGCGGTCATGGGTCTCGCAGGGCTGGGGCTCTCGGCCCGCGCCGCCGTGCCGCTCTTTCCTGGCGTGGTTCGCGCTCCGGCGTATTTCACCGAGGTATGGGTTGCTCTCGGCGCCCTGGCATTGCTCCTGCTGCTGCCGGCGTACCTGGCGAAGCTCTTCCTTTACCCCGCTGCCGTGAAGGAAGACTTCACCAGCCCGGTTCAGATCGGCTTTTGCGGCGCGCTGCCTGTGGGCATGTCGCTGGTCGCGGGTGGAGTCGGTCCCTATTGGCCCGCCCTGGGAGATTTCCTGTGGTGGACCGCGTTCGTCCTGCTGCTCGCGTTCCAGGCCTGGGCGCTGGTGCGCTGGCTATCGGGCGGCATCGAGCTCGCGCAGGTGAACGCGGGCTGGCTGATCATCATGGTCGGCGGCATCGTGCTGCCGGGCCCGGGGATCGCGCTCGGCCACGCCGAGGCTTCGCAGTTCATCTTCGGCATTTCGGCGGCGGCGACGCCGCTCCTCATGGCGCTGCTCTTCTATCGCGCGGTGATCGCGCCGCCGCTGCCCGAGGTGCTGCGCCCGAGCTGGTTCATCCTGCTCGTGCCGCCTGCGCTGATCTATGCGAACGGCCTGGCCCTGTACCCGGAGCTCGATTTTCTTGAAAATCTCTTTCACTTCGGCCTGCTGCTCGCCGTCGCGCTCCTGATCTATGCGAGGGCGTGCTGGCGCTGGCGCTTCGGCCCGCCCTGGTGGGCGTTCACCTTCCCGCTCGACGCGATCGCCTACGCAGCCGCGCGCTACGCGCAGGACCATCCTTCGGCGCTGTGGCGCGCCGTGGCCGGCGCGGCGCTCGCGCTTGCGACGCTGTTCGTCGCGATTGTTCTCTGGCGTACTCTTCGCAGCGCCGCATCGCGGCGGGGGTGAACTCGGCCTGCGGCTGATTGCCGCCGATGATGAACATCAGCAGGTGCTCCTTCGCGGGCTCATCGGTGGTCACGTTCATGAAGCGCCGCGCCACGCCCACGGGAAACGAGATCACGTCGTAGGGCTCGAGGTCGACGTGCTCCATCGCGCCCCCTTCGTTCCACTCGCAGCGCCAGCGGCCGGTGAGCGCCACGAACGTTTCGTTCGTATCGTGGTTGTGCATCAGCGGGCCGTTGCCGGGTTTTGCCCGACAGTAGCCGAGGTTGAAGCCCTCGGCGATTGAAATCGCGGGCATCGCGGAGGCGTCGTCGCCGACGGGGGAGGTTGCAGCCTTAGTATTTGTTTCGGGTTTCTCGAACCCTATTACCGCATACAGCTTGCGGCGGCACTCGGGGAGCTTGCTGTCGGGCAGGCCGCCGTCGGAGCCTTTCAGCCGCCGAAAGCGCGCCACCCGTCTCATCATCTCTTCGCGCGACCAGCTGCGGATCGTTCTCCAGTCGTTCATGAGGCTATTATGCGCTCGCATGCGGCTGCGCTCCCACCTTCTCCTGCTGTCGATCGCGACGGCGGCGCCGGTCGTGATCCTCGCCGTGGTGATCGCCTTTCTCGTGGTCAGGCAGGAGCGCGATACGCTGCGCGACGCCGCGGTCGATCGCGTGGTCGCGGTGATGAGCGCGATCGACGCCGAGCTGGGCGGCTCGCTCGCGACGCTGCGCGCGCTCGCCGCCTCCGCCCAGCTCGAGAACGGCGATCTCGCCGCGTTCCACGCCGAGGCGCAGCGCATCCTCCGGGCCCATCCCGACTGGCTCGACTACACGCTCGCCCGGCCGGATGGAACCCGCCTCTCGAGCTCGGCGGCTGCGCCGGGCACGGAGAAATTCTCCGCGGTCGACCGCGAGAGCTTCGATCGCGCCGTCGCGAGCGGGGAAGCCGTGATCGGCAGCCTGGCGCTCGGGCCGGCCGGCAAGGAGTGGGCGGTGCCGATCCGGATGCCGGTGATGCACAACGGCGCGGTCAAATACGTGCTGACGGCGGGCCTCAGGCCCGACGCCTTCGGCGACCTGCTGCGCGCGCAGCGCCTGCCCGAGGGCTGGGTGGTCGCCATCGCCGACCGCAACAAGAAGATCATCGGCCGGGTGCCGCCGGTGCCTCCCGGGCAGGAGGCGTCGGAAAGCTGGCGCGGCGCGCTCGAGCGTTCCCCGCAAGGCTGGTTCCGGGGCCGCACCATCGAGGGCCGCAAGAGCTATACGCCCTACGCGACATCCAGCCTGAGCGGCTGGGCGCTGGGCATCGCGATGCCGATCGAAGCGGTCGACGCCGCGGCGTGGCGCAGCCTGTGGCTCGTGCTGCTGATGTTGCTGCTCGCGAGCGCCATCGCCGTCGGTCTCGCGTTGCTCCTCGGCTGGCGCATCGCCAGGCCCATCGCCGCGCTCGCGCACGCGGCGGACGCCGCCGGGCGCGGCGAGCGCGTGGAATTCCCCGCGCGCACGCCGATCGACGAGATCGACTCGCTCGCCGCCGCGCTGGGGCGGGCGGCGCTGGCGATGCGCGAGAAGCAGGAGCTCGCCGAGCGCGAGAAAGCCGCGCTGCAGGCGGCCGACCGCGCCAAGGACGAGTTCCTCGCCATGCTGAGCCACGAGCTGCGCAACCCGCTCGCCGCGCTCACCGCGGCGGCGCACGTGCTGAAGCTCGCTGATCCGGCCGAGCAGGCGGCGATCAAGGCGCGCGCCGTGGTCGAGCGCCAGACCAAGCACATGGCGCGCCTCGTCGGCGACCTGCTCGACATCAGCCGCGTCGCGATGGGCAAGGTGGCGCTCGAGCGCGAGCGCTTCGATCTCGCCCAGGCGGCCGGCAACCTGGTCAACGTCTGGCGGGCTTCGGGCCGGCTCGGGCGTCACGCCGTTTCCCTGGAGATGAAGCCCGCCTGGGTCGATGCCGACCGGGCGAGGATCGAGCAGATCCTTTCCAACCTCCTCGACAACGCCGTCAAGTTCACGCCGGCCGGCCGGCGGATCACGGTCGGGGCAGGCCAGGAAGGCGAATGGGCGGTGCTGCGCGTAGCCGACGAGGGCGAGGGCCTCGCGCCCGGGTCGGCCGAGCGCATGTTCGAGCTCTTCGTGCAGGGCGCGCGCGGCCTCGACCGCGCGGCCGGCGGCCTCGGCGTCGGGCTCGCGCTGGTCAAGCGCCTGACCGAGATGCACGGCGGCACCGTCTCCGCGGGGAGCGCGGGCCCGGGCGCGGGCACGACGTTCACCGTCAGGCTCCCGGCGGTGCTGCCGCGCGCGGCGCAAGCCGCGGCGCCCGAGGCCCCGCCGCGCGTCGAGCCGCGGCGCGTGCTGATCGTGGAAGACAACGACGACGCGCGCCAAATGCTGCACGAGGCGCTCGCGTTCAGCGGCCACGAGGTGCGCGAGGCGCGCGACGGCGCTTCCGGCCTCGCGCTCGCCGCCGAGGCGCGGCCCGACGTCGCGCTGATCGACATCGGCCTGCCCGACCTCGACGGCTACGAGGTGGCGCGGCGCTTGCGCGCCTCCCCCGGCGGCCGGCGCATGGGGCTCATCGCCATCACCGGCTACGGGCAGGCCGAGGACCAGCGCCGCGCCTACGAAGCGGGCTTCGATGCGCACCTCACCAAGCCGGTCGCGCCCGAGCGCCTCAAGCAGGTGATGGCGGGGCTGCGATGACCGAAAGGAAAAATGAGCGGCTTCTGGTCGTCGACGACGACGCCGACATGCGCCTCACGCTCAAGCTCGCGCTCGAGCTTGCCGGCTACTCGGTCGACGTGGCGGCGAACGGCCGCGAGGCGGTCGAGCTGCAGCGCAGGCAACCCGCCGACGTGCTGATCACCGACATCTTCATGCCGGACGCCGACGGCTTCGAGGCGATCGATGCGTTCCGCCACGAGTTCCCGCAGACGAAAATCGTCGTCGTCTCCGGCGGCGCCCAGTTCACCAAGCGCGACTACCTGCCGGACGCCGAGCTGATCGGGGTCGACGCCACGCTGCAGAAGCCCTTCGACGTCGATACGCTCCTCGGCCTGCTGCAAAGGCTGTAGATTGGCTTCGAGGAGGACCTCGACCGCAAAATCTTCGAAACCGTCAACTGCCACACCACCGATCCGGCCTTCTCCGCTTCGAATGACAGGCCTGAGGGGCCCGCGGACTCAGCGCCGCCGCACGCCTGCCATGCGCTCCAGGATCGCGCACACCGCGCCGGTATCCTGCTTCCCGAAGCCCTGCGCCATCGCCGCGTTGTAGATAGCTGCCGAAGCGTTGAAGAGCGGCGTCGGTACGCCCAGCTTCGCCGCGAACTCCGCGATGATCTTCAGGTCCTTCTGCCAGACCTCGTTCTTCATCGTCGCTTCGCCGTAGCGCCCGGCGACCATCATCGGGCCGCGCACCTGGAACATGCGCGACGTGCCGGCGCCGTTCGCCTGCACCTCGTAGATCGTCTGGGGCGCGAGCCCGGCCTTCATGCCGAGCACGAACGCCTCCGCCGCAGACACGTTGTGGATGGCCACCATCAGATTGGCGACGTACTTCATCTTGCTGCCGTTGCCGAACTCTCCCACGTAGTGATGCGCCCTGGAAAAGCCCCTTAAAACACCGATCACTCTTGAAAAAGCATTCCTGTCGCCGCTGCCGAAGACCACCAGATCTCCGGTCCTCGCCTGCGCGCCGGTGCCGGAGAGCGGGCAATCGAGGAGCGTGATGCCCGTGCGCCTCAGGGCGTCGCGCGCTTTCACCTTGTCTTCGATCGGCAGCGTGCTGGTCTCGACGACGATTCGGTTCCTGCCGGAAAGCTTTTCACATACGGAATGCAGCGCTGCGGCGCTCGGCAGCGACGTGATGAGAATCGGCGCCTTGATTCCCGAAATGGACGTCGCGGGTTTCCCGCCTGCACGTTTGAGAGCGGCACGTCGCGAGGCAACGATGTCGAATCCCCGCACGTCGAAGCCCGCCTTCACCAGATTTCCGGACATCGCCGAGCCCATGATGCCCAGCCCGATGACGCCGACGGCTTGATTCGACCCCCTGTGAAGGGGGTCGTGAGCGGAACGCGAACGGGGGGGTTGCCTTTTCAAGACCAAACCCCCCGCTCGCTGCGCTCGCTTCCCCCCTTAACAGGGGGGCGAGAGGCGGAGCTCATTTCCTTTTCTTCTTTGGTTTTCTTGCAGGCTTCTTCTTCGAGCCGACGGGCTTCGCGCTCACCAGCAGCGCGGCGACGATGCAGGGCTCGTTGCCGCGCACGCTCCAGGAGTGGTTGGTGCCGCGCTGCACGAGGATGTCGCCGGCGCGCAGGAGCTTCTCGCCGGTCTCCATGATGGCGTGGATCTCGCCCTTGAGCACGATGATGTAGTCCACCGTGCTCGTCTTGTGCATCATCGGGTCGCTCGAGGACTTGTCCTGCGCGTGCCCGGCGCCGATGGCCTTGAAGCCGGCTTTGCCGTCGGTCGCGCCGCGCCACGCGGAGTCCGGCGGAAACTCGACGATGCGCAGGATGGTGCCGTTCTTCGGCGGCTCGAGACGGACCGGCCGGTCGGCGGCGTCGGCATGGCCTTCGTTCGAGGCGGGCGCGCCTTTGGTTTCCCACAGGTCGGTGAGCGCGAGCCCGGTGATCGCCGTCATCTCCTTCACGCTCGGCGCTTCACCGTCGGCGATGAAGGTCGAGCGCCCCTGAGCGTCATGGCCCGTGAGCACCCGGCGCACCCGCCAGATCATGCAACCGCGTCGCTGGCGGCGATCTTCTTGCGCGCCTTGAGTCCTTTTTTCTCGGGCGAAAGATGGAAATCCCACTCGAGCTTCAGGAAGGGGTTCGGCAGGCCGAGCTTTTTCGCCTGCTCGGCGGAATTCACCTGCTTGTACTTGCCGACGAGCGAGTCCTTGACCGCGAACACCGCGTCGGAGTCGAGGTAGGGATCGCCCTCGACGAAGACGTGCGTGATGACCTGCTGGTAGCCTGGCGCGGAGACGATGGCGTGCATGTGCGCGGGACGCATCGGGTGGCGGCTCATCGCGCGCAGCAGGTCGCCCACCGGGCCGTCGACCGGCACGCCGTAGAACTTCGGCTTGTAGCTCTTGAACGCGTACTCGCCCTTGGCGTTCGCCTTCACGCGACCGCGCAGCTCGAACTCGCCGTCGGTCTGGACGTCGTAGATGCCGTCGGCCTTCGCCTGCCAGATGTCGAGCGCCGCATCCGGGATCGGCTTGCCGTCGACGCCGAGCACGCGGCCGGCGACGTACACGTCCTCGCCCTTGACCGTGCAGCCTTCGCGCAGATCCGCGCCATAGTCGTACTCCTTCGCGCCGTGCGCGAAGAACGGCCCGAGCACCGTCGCCTCGGTGGCGCCGGGCGCGGTCTTGTGGTTGAGCGCCACCACCATCATGGAGAGCCCGAGCACGTCGGAAAGCAGGATGAATTCCTGGCGCTTGTCGTCGCACTTCTTGCCCACCGCGGTGAGGAACTTGATGCCCTCGAACCATTCCTCCTCGGTGAGCTCGACTTCGCGCGCGAACGCGTGCAGGTGCTTCACGGCGGCGGTCATCAGCTTCTTGAAGCGCGGGTTCTTCACGTCCTTCAGGCGAGCGATGACGGCATCGGTCAGCGTGTCTTCGTTGAACTGGCGCATGGGTCCCTCCTGGAATCTCCAAGTGTATTATCAAACGCAGCGTGAAACTCGTGACGTTTCGGATCGCGGCAGGAAGAGAAGGGCGCGCGCCGGCGCCGGGCGCCCTGATCGACGGTGGGACGAAGGTCGCGGCCCTGCCCGGGTTCGCCAGCGTGCTGGAGATCGTCGAAGGCGGCCAGAACGCCCTCGACCGCGCCCACGAAGCGCTCAAGCACTCGCCCACGCTACTCGCCGCGCAGAACGTGACCCTGCTGGCGCCGATCCCGTACCCGCCGCAGATGCGCGATTTCCTGTGTTTCGAGAAGCACCTGGTACAGGCCTTCAATGCCATTGGGAAGAGTCCCCCCAGGCCTGGTACGAGCGTCCCATCTTCTACCACCCGAGCCGTTTCTCGGTCTGCGGGCCGGACGCCGAGGTGCCGTGGCCGGCCTACAGCGAGCGCCTCGACTTCGAGCTCGAGTTCGGCTGCTACATCGGAAGACCCGGCAAGGACATCCCGAAGGAGCGCGCGCGCAGCCACATCTTCGGCTACACCATCTTCAACGACTTCTCGGCGCGCGACGAGCAGGCAAGAGAGATGGCCGGCCAGCTCGGCCCGGGCAAGGGCAAGGACTTCGACAACGCCAACGCCATGGGCCCCTGCCTCGTCACCGCCGACGAGCTCGGCGACCCGTATCGGCTCGAGATGGTGGTGCGAGTGAACGGGGAGGAGTGGGGCCGCGGCAACTCGCGCGACATGCACTGGAAGTTCGAGGACTGCATCGCGCACGCCTCGCGCTCCGAGACCTTGCATCCAGGAGAGTTTTTCGGCTCGGGTACGGTCGGAAACGGCTGCGGCCTCGAGCAAATGCGATTCTTGAAGCCCAACGACGTGGTCGAGCTCGAGGTCGAAGGCATCGGCATCCTCCGAAATAAGGTAGTGAAATGACCTCTCGCGTCGCCGTGGTAACGGGTGCTGCCAAACCCGACAGCATCGGCCACGACGTCGCGCTGCGGCTG
>Ga0180104_1000241_pt1 | contig 11451 bp, 7 predicted proteins | sample EasRiv730_16_1Da_FD_121791 | JGI IMG/M metagenome (GOLD analysis project Ga0180104, IMG submission 121791) | Soil microbial communities from meander-bound floodplain in the East River, Colorado, USA - East River metaG ERMLT730_16_1Da | ecosystem: Environmental > Terrestrial > Soil > Floodplain ... | reverse complement strand
GCGAGCGCCGTGCGCAGGCGCATCGGGCCCTCGAACTTGCCGTCATAGTTCTTCGGCTCCCAGCGCTGGCTGCCGGTCTGCTCGGCCTCGAGCACCACCGGCTCGTCGGGGATGACGGTGGCGGCGGTGAAGCCCTTCTCGAGCGCCGCGGAGTAGATGAAGGGCTTGAACGACGACCCCGGCTGGCGCCACGCCTGCGTGACGTGGTTGAACTTGCTGCGCCCGAAGTCGAAGCCGCCGACGAGCGCGCGGATGGCGCCGTCCTGCGGGTCGAGGGCGATGAAGGCTGCCTCGACATCCGGCAGCTGCACGACCTGCCAGCTCTTGCCCTCGAGCTGCACCCGGATGATCGCGCCCTTGCGGATGCGCTTCTGCGGCGCGGCCTTCGCATCGAGCGCGCGCGCGGCGAACTGCAGCCCCTGGCCCTGGATCGCGATGCGCTCGCCGCTGCGCAGCCCGGCCTGCACCTGCTTTCCGTCGTAGGCGAGCACGACGGCGGCGAGGAGATCGTCGTTGTCCGGATGGTCGGCAAGCGCATCTTCCAGGTCGTCGTCGTCGGGATTTGCGGGCAGCTCGACATAGCCTTCGGGGCCGCGGTAGCCCGCGCGCCGGTCGTACTCGAGGACCCCGGCGCGCAGCGCGACGTAGGCGGCTTCCTGATCGGCCTTGCGGAGGGTGGTGTAGACGCGGAAACCCCGGGTATAGACGTCCTCGGGGTAATGCTCGGCGAGCGCCTGGCGCACCATCTCGGCTGCGTATTCGGCATGCACCGTGTATTCGGTGACTTCCCGCCGCGTGCGCAGCGGGGCCTTCAGCGCGTCTTCATATTGCGTGGCATCGATGTAGCCGAGCTCGGTCATGCGGCGCAGCACGTACTGCTGGCGTTGCTTGGCGCGCTGCGGATTGGAAACCGGGTTGAGCGACGGCGCCTTCGGCAGCCCGGCGAGCATCGAGAGCTCGGCGAGCGAGAGCTGGCCGAGCGCCTTGCCGTAGTAGGCCTGCGAGGCCGCCGCGAAGCCGTAGGCACGCTGGCCGAGGTAGATCTGGTTAACGTACAGCTCCAGGATCTGCTCCTTCGACAGGCTGTGCTCGATCTTGAACGCGAGCAGCGCCTCGTAGAGCTTGCGCGTCAGCGTCTTTTCGGAGGACAGGAAGAAGTTGCGCGCCACCTGCATCGTGATGGTGCTCGCGCCCTGGCGCCTGCCGCCGGCAATCAGGTTCGCCCAGGCGGCGCGCAGCACGCCGACGTAGTCGATCCCCGGGTGCTCGTAGAAGCGCTCGTCCTCGGCGGCGATCACGGCGTTCTTGAGCTGCTGGGGCACCTCGGCGATCGAGATGAAAGAACGGCGCTCCTCGCCGAACTCGCCGATCAGCACCCCCTCGGCGGTGTAGATGCGAAGCGGAATCTTGGGCTGATAGGCGGTCAGCGCCTCGAGCGAGGGCAGCTGGGGGTAGGCGAGCACCACCACCAGGCCGACGGCGAGCACGCCGGCCACGGCCAAGCCTGCCAGCACGGCCAGCGGGAAAGCGACAAACCGGATCCACATCTTCTTGGGGCTTAGAGCCGTAGGAGCGGGCGTTGTTGCAAGGGGTGCCGGAACGGCGGCATGATACCCCTTACCCGTGTGGAGAATTAAGTAGACAGCCGGGGGGCTTGTTGCTAGCATTTAACGCAGTTTCTGCGAATCGCGCCTAAGAGCCGACGCGAAAAGGGAAATACCGGGGAACACCAAAATGAAATTCGACCTGTTCACAGCGAAGGCGCCACCGCTCTTCGGGCTGGACATCAGCTCTTCATCGGTGAAGATGCTCGAGCTCGTTGATGCCGGGAAGGGCGCCTACCGCGTGGAGCGCTACGCCATCGAGCCCCTGCCGCGCGACTGCGTCGTCGACGGCAACATCAACAACCTCGAGGCGGTGACCGAGTCGGTGAAGCGCGCCCACAACCGCATGGGCACGCGCACCAAGCACGTCGCGATGGCGGTGCCGAGCGGCGCCGTCATCAGCAAGAAGATCATCGTCCCGGCCGCGCTGCGCGAGGAAGAGCTCGAAGTGCAGGTGGAGAGCGAGGCGAACCAGTACATCCCGTTCGCGCTGGAAGAAGTGAACCTGGACTTCCAGATCCTCGGCCCGTCGCCGACCAACCCCGAGGAGCAGGAAGTCCTGATCGCCGCGACGCGCAAGGAGAAGGTCGAGGACCGCGTCGCCGTGGCCGATTCGGCCGGCCTCAAGGCGCTGGTGATGGACGTCGAGTCTTTCGCCCAGCAGACCGCGCTGTCGTTCGTGGTGCAGGCGCTGCCCGGCGGCGGCAGGGACCAGAACGTCGCGGTGGTGGACGTCGGCGCGAACGTGATGCAGGTGGCGGTCCTGCGCAACGAGCAGTCGGTCTATACGCGCGAGCAGGCGTTCGGCGGCAACCAGCTTACCCAGGACATCGTCAGCCGCTACGGCATGACCCCGGAGGAAGCGGAAAACGCCAAGCGCTCGGGCGGGCTGCCGGACGACTTCGAGTCCGAAGTGATGAAGCCGTTCATGGAAAACCTGTCGATGGAGGTGCAGCGGGCGCTGCAGTTCTTCTTCACCTCGACGCAGTACCACGCCGTCGACCATATCCTGCTCGCCGGCGGCTCGGCGGTGATCCCCGGGCTCGACGAGGTGGTGCACACGCGCACCCAGGTGCCGACCAGCGTCGCCAATCCGTTCGCGCTGATGCAGGCCTCGCCGAAGATCCAGCTGAAGCGCCTGATGGCGGACGCGCCGTCGCTGATCGTCGCCTGCGGCCTCGCCATGAGGAGGTTCGACCCGCAATGAACGCGCGCATCAACCTGCTGCCGCACCGCGAAGAGCGGCGCAAGCGCTCGCGGCAGCATTTCATGACCGTGTCCGCAGGCACCTTCGTGGTCGGCGCGGCGCTCGCCGGCCTGATGTACCAGTTCTACGCCCGCCAGATCGAGGTGCAGAACGACCGCAACGCGTTCCTCGCCAGCGAGATCAAGAAGCTCGACAAGGACATCGCCGACATCAACGAGCTGCGCAACCAGATCCAGGCGCTGCTCGCGCGCAAGCAGATCATCGAGACGCTGCAGGCCGACCGCGCGCAGACCGTGCACCTGCTCGAGCAGATGGTGCGCCAGATGCCCGAGGGCGTGTACCTGAAGTCGATGAAGCAGACCGGCCCGCGGGTGCACATCGTCGGCTATGCGCAGTCGAATGCGCGCGTCTCCACGCTGATGCGCAACATCGAGGCCTCGCCGTGGCTGGCGCAGCCGGTGCTGGTCGAGGTCAAGGCGGTCAACGTCGACAAGCGACGCATTTCCGAATTCAACATGTTCGTGAATCTGAAGCGCGCCGAGCCCGCCAAGGACGCCGCCAAGGCCGCGGCGAAGAAGGGGTAGGCCATGGCGATCAACTTCAACGCCTTCGTCGACGAATTCAAGCGTACCAACTGGAAGGACGCGGGTACCTGGGGCGCGGCGCCCAAGATCATGGTGCTGCTCGGCATCGTGATTGGCGTTCCGGTCGCCGGCTTCTTCGTCTTCAACCAGGGCCAGATCGAGGAGCTCGAGGCCGGGCAGTTCAAGGAGACCAAGCTCAAGGAGGAGTACGTCAACAAGAAGAAGCAGGCGATCAACCTCGACCTGCACCGCCAGCAGCTGCGCGAGATCGATACCCAGTTCGGCGCGCTGCTGAAGCAATTGCCGAACAAATCGCAGATGGACGCGCTGCTCGTCGACATCAACCAGGCGGGCCTCGGCCGCGGGCTGCAGTTCGAGCTGTTCAAGCCTGCCGGCTCCGAGATGCGGCGCGAGTTCTACGCCGAGATGCCGATCGACGTGCGCGTCACCGGCACCTACCACGACATGGGCGCGTTCGCGAGCGACGTCGGCCAGCTCTCGCGCATCGTCACGCTGAAGGACGTGAGCATCGTCGCCACCAGGGACGGCATCCTGACGCTGGATGCGATCGCGCGCACCTTCCGCTATCTCGACGACGACGAGATCGCCGAGCAGCGCAAGGCGGCGAAGAAAGGGCCGGGCAAGAAATGAGCGCGCCCGGCTGCGTCCGGAAAAGCGCTCTCGCCGCGCTGTGCGCTGCGGTGGCGCTCGCCGCGGGCTGCGGCGGCGACGAGCACGGCGACCTCAAGGAGGAGCTGCACCAGCTCACCAAGGACCTGCGCGGGCGCGTCGAGCCGCTGCCGCAGGTGAAGCCCTACGAGCCGGTGCCGTACACCGCCGAGGGGCAGATCGACCCGTTCCGCCCCGAGCGCATCGAGGTCGCGGCCGCCGGCCGCGCCGCGAGCGCCTCGACCGCCCTGATCGAGGAGCAGAAGAAGCGCCCGCCCGAGCCGCTCGAGGCCTTCCCGCTCGAGTCGATCCAGATGCTCGGCACCATCACCCAGCACCAGGAGACCTTCGCGCTGGTGAAGGCCGGCCCCAACCTGTACCGGGTAAGGAAAGGCAACTACATGGGGCAGAACTTCGGCGTCATCACCGCGATCGACGAAGCCCAGATCAGCCTGAAGGAGCTGGTGCAGGATTCGACCGGCGACTGGGTGGAGCGCATTAGCTCGCTGCAACTGGTGGAGGCAAAACGATGAATACCAAAGCCACGACCATCATCCACGCGCTGCTTCTCTGGATCGCAGGCCTGGGAGTCTGCGCCGCGCAGGGCAACAGCATCGACAGCTTCCAGGTGAGCCAGGCGGCCGGCAAGACGGTCGTGCGGGTGACCACCAAGGAGCCGCTGAAGAGCGTGCCGCCGAACTTCTCGGTCGCGACGCCGGCGCGCATCGCCTTCGACTTCCCGAACACGGTGAACGCGCTCGGCCGCGCAAGCGAGGACATCGGCCAGGGCGAGCTGCGCAGCATGAACATCGTGCAGGGCGCCGACCGCACGCGCCTGGTGCTGAACCTGCGCCGCGCCGTCGGACACGAGGCCGCGATCGAGGGCAACACGCTCGTGATCACGCTCGCCGAGGCCCCGCTGGCGCCGGCCGCGCCGGCCGGCGTGGCGCACTTCGCCGAAGGGCGCCAGGACGTGAAGCACACGGTGCGCGACGTCGATTTCCGGCGCGGCCGCGCCGGCGAAGGCCGGGTGGTCGTGGACCTTTCGGACACGACCACCGGCATCGACATCCGGGTGCAGGGACAGAACATCATCGTCGACTTCCTCAAGACCTCGCTGCCGGAAGCCCTGCGCCGGCGGCTCGACGTGGTCGACTTCGGCACGCCGGTCAACACGGTGAGCACCTTCCAGCAGGGCGAGAACGTGCGCATGGTGATCGAGCCGAAGGGCCAATGGGAGCACAACGCCTACCAGTCCGACACGCAGTTCGTGCTGGAAGTGAAGCCGGTGACCGCCGACCCGGCGCGCGCGGCGGCGCAGAAGGGCCGCTACACCGGCGAGCGCCTGTCGCTCAACTTCCAGAACGTCGAAGTGCGCGCGGTGCTGAACGTGATCGCCGACTTCACCGACCTAAACATCATTACCAGCGACACCGTATCGGGCAACATCACGCTGCGCCTGAAGGACGTGCCGTGGGACCAGGCGCTCGAGATCATCCTGCAGACGCGCGGCCTCGACAGCCGGCGCAGCGGCAACGTGATCTGGATCGCGCCGCGCGACGAGCTCGCCACGCGCGAGAAGCTCGCTCTCGAGGCGGCGAACCAGATCTCGGACCTGGAGCAGACGCGCACCGAAACGTTCCAGATGAACTACCAGAAGGCGACCGACGTGCAGAAGCTGCTGTCGGATCCGACGCAGCGCATCCTTTCCAAGCGCGGCAGCGCCGTGGTGGACGCGCGCACCAATACGCTGTTCGTGCAGGACACGCCGAGCCGCCTGGAAGACGTGCGGCGCCTGATCGCCAAGATCGACATCGCCTCGCGCCAGGTGATGATCGAGGCGCGCATCGTGGAAGCCAGCGACACCTTCAGCAAGAACCTCGGCTCGCGCATCGCGCTGAACGACCGCCAGTCGAGCGGCCACCGCGTCCTGGGCCAGAACAGCCCGCGCTTCGTCGCCGGCGGCGGCGTCGCCAGCGAAGGCTTCATGACCGGCCAGATCAAGGACGAGCCGAACTTCTTCGGCGACACGACCAACGTCAATCTGCCGGCGCTCGGCCTCAACAACTTCGGCGCCGGGCAGTTCTCGCTGATCCTGTTCAACAGTGCCGCGAGCCGCTTCCTCAACCTCGAGATCTCGGCGCTGGAGGCCGACGGCAAGGGCAAGATCATCGCCAGCCCGCGCGTGCTGACCGCCGACCAGGTCGAGGCGGTCATCGAGCAGGGCACCGAGATCCCGTACCAGACCGCGACCTCGTCCGGCGCGACCGCGCTGTCGTTCCGCAAGGCGGTGCTTTCGCTGAAGGTCAAGCCGCAGATCACCCCCGAGGGCAACGTCATCATGACCCTCGACGTCAACAAGGACCAGCCCGGCCAGCAGGTCCCCGGCGGCGTGCAGATCAACACCAAGCACGTCAAGACCGAGGTCCTGGTAGAAAACGGCGGCACGGTGGTGATCGGCGGCATCTACGAGCAGACCGACCGCACCGACACCACCAAGGTGCCCTTCTTCGGCGACATTCCGGTCCTCGGCTGGCTTTTCAAGAACAACGCCACCACCTCGAGCAAGACCGAGCTGCTGGTATTCATCACCCCGCGCGTCGTCAACGAGCGCCTCACCATTCGCTAGATCGCACGCTTCTCCTTCTCTTCGTCGTGCAGCGGCCGGGACCTCCCGGCCGCTTTTGTTTCTACAATGCCGGGATGCAGCACGCGGGGAACCTCTACCTCGTCGGCATGATGGGCGCCGGCAAGACCACGGTCGGGCGCACGCTCGCGCGGCGGCTCAAGCTGCGCTTCGTCGATTCGGACCACGAGATCGAGGCGCGCTGCGGGGTGAAGATCCCGGTGATCTTCGAGATCGAGGGCGAAGCCGGCTTCCGCGCGCGCGAGGCGCAGGCGATCGCCGAGCTCACCCGGCTCGAAGGCATCGTGCTCGCGACCGGCGGCGGCGTCGTGCTGCTCGAGGAGAACCGGCGCCTGCTCGCGGCGCGCGGCACCGTGGTCTACCTGCGCGCCACGCCCGAGCACCTCTACGAGCGCGTGCGCCAGGACCGCAACCGGCCACTGCTCGCGACCGGCGACCCGCTCGCGCGGCTGCGCGAGCTCTACCACGAGCGCGATCCGCTGTACCGCGCGATCGCCGACCTCGTCGTCGACACCGGCCGGCAGAGCGTCCAGGTCCTGGCGCGCGGCCTGCTCGAGCAGCTCGGAGCGCGATGGAAAGCCTCAGCGTAGCCTTATTGCCCAATTCGGGCAGCCGCTCGTACCCGATCCATATCGGCTCGGGTTTGATCGGCTCGGCGAACCTTTATGCGCCTTACCTCGCCGGCGGCAGCGCGGCGATCGTCACCAACAACGTCGTCGCTCCGCTGTATCTCGCCGAGGTCAGGAAGGCCCTGGGGGCCGCGCGAGTCACCGAGATCGTGGTTCCGGACGGCGAGCAGTCAAAAAGCTGGGAAACGCTCAACCGCGTGTTCGACGCCCTGCTCGAAGCACGCTGCGGGCGCGACACCTTGATCGTCGCCCTGGGCGGCGGCGTGATCGGCGATCTCGCCGGCTTCGCCGCGGCGACCTATCAGCGCGGCGTGCCGTTCGTCCAGGTGCCGACGACGCTGCTCGCGCAGGTCGATTCCTCCGTCGGCGGCAAGACCGCGATCAACCATGCCCGCGGCAAGAACATGATCGGCGCCTTCCACCAGCCGCTCGCCGTGATCTCCGACGTGGCGACACTCGGCACCCTCCCCGAGCGCGAGCTGCGCTCGGGTCTCGCCGAGGTGATCAAGCACGGCCTCGCCCTCGACGCGGCGTTCGTTGAATGGCTCGAGTCCAACATTGAAAGGATCCTGAAGAAAGACCGCGCGGCCCTGATTCACGCGGTTCGCCGCAGCTGCGAGCTGAAGGCCCGCCTCGTGGCCGAGGACGAGCGCGAATCGGGCGCGCGCGCGCTGCTCAACTTCGGCCATACCTTCGGCCACGCCATCGAGGCCGCGACCGGCTATGGCACGTGGCTGCATGGCGAGGCCATTTCCGCCGGCATGGTGATGGCGGCCGAGTTGTCTTCGCTAATGGGTCACTTGAAAAAAGATGAAGTCAGCCGCGTGCGCGACCTGCTGAAGCGCGCCGGATTGCCGGTCGCGGGTCCCACACTGGCTCCGGAGCGTCTGATCGAGCTGATGGCCGTGGACAAGAAGGCGGCGAAAGGCAGGACGCGCTTCATCGTGCTCGAGACGATCGGCCGCGCCGCGCTGCGCGCCGATATCGACGCCGCCGCGGTGCGCGGAGCCATTGTCGCTGCAGCGCAGTAAATGTATATTCAGTAGTTCGGTCATGAACTTGCTGTATCAGCCCTCATACGAGCACGACGCTTGCGGCGTCGGCTTCGTCGCGCACATCAAGGGCAAGAAGTCGCACGCGATCGTCGAGCAGGGCCTCTCGGTCCTTAAGAACCTGAGCCACCGCGGCGCGGTGGGCTGGGACCCGAAGCTCTCGGACGGCGCCGGCTGCCTGATCCAGATCCCCGACCGCTTCTACCGCGAGGAGATGGCGAAACAGGGGGTCAAGCTGCCCCCGGCAGGGCAATACGGCGTCGGCATGGTGTTCCTGCCGCGCGACCCGGCCTCGCGCATCGCCTGTGAGTACGAGATCGAGCGCGCGATCAAGGACGAGGGGCAGGTGCTGCTCGGCTGGCGCGACGTCCCGGTCGACAACTCGGACCTGGCGGAGCCGGCGAAGAAGCTGGAGCCGGTGATCCGGCAGGTGTTCATCGGCCGCGGCCGGCGCGTCACGGTCACCGACGCGCTCGAGCGCAAGCTCTACATCATCCGCAAGAGCTCGGGCCATGCCATCCAGGCGCTGAAGCTCAAGCACGGAAAAGAGTTCTACGTACCGTCGATGTCGGCGCGCACGGTCTGCTACAAGGGAATGCTGCTCGCCTACCAGGTCGGCGAGTACTACCTGGATCTCAAGGACGCGCGCGTGGAATCGGCGCTCGCGCTGGTGCACCAGCGCTTCTCCACGAATACCTTCCCGTCCTGGGACCTCGCGCACCCCTTCCGCCTGATCTGCCACAACGGCGAGATCAATACCCTGCGCGGCAACGTGAACTGGATCCGCGCGCGCCAGGGGGCGATCTCGTCACCGATCCTCGGCAAGGACCTCGACAAGATCTGGCCGCTGATCTACCCCGGCCAGTCCGACTCGGCCTCGTTCGACAACGCGCTCGAGCTGCTCGTGATGGGCGGCTACTCGGTGGCGCACGCGATGATGATGATGATCCCCGAGGCGTGGGAGAACCATACGCTGATGGATCCGGCGCGGCGCGCGTTCTACGAGTACCACGCCGCGATGATGGAGCCCTGGGACGGGCCGGCGTCGATCGCCTTCACCGACGGGCGCCAGATCGGCGCCACGCTGGACCGCAACGGCCTGCGGCCCTCGCGCTACATCGTCACCGACGACGATCTCGTGATCATGGGCTCGGAGTGCGGCTGCCTGCCGATCCCCGAGGAGAAGATCGTCAAGAAGTGGCGCCTGCAGCCCGGCAAGATGTTCCTCGTCGACGTCGAGAAAGGGCGCATCGTCGACGACAAGGAGCTGAAGGAGACGCTCGCCAACGCCAAGCCCTATGCCGAGTGGATCGAGCGCATTCGCGTCAGGCTGGACGAGGTCGAGAGCGAGAAGACCCGGCCGCTCAAGTCGCAGGTCGCGCTCCTCGACCGGCAGCAGGCCTTCGGCACCACGCAGGAGGACCTCAAGTTCATCCTGCAGCCGATGATGGCGGCGGGCGAGGAGCCGGTCGGCTCGATGGGCAACGACTCGCCGCTCGCGGTGCTGTCGAACAAGAACAAGACGCTCTATCACTATTTCAAGCAGCTCTTCGCGCAGGTGACCAACCCGGCGATCGATCCGATCCGCGAGGATCTGGTGATGTCGCTGGTGTCGTTCATCGGCCCGAAGCCCAACCTGCTCGGCATCGACGAGCTGAACCCGCCGCTGCGGCTCGAGGTGTCGCAGCCGGTGCTCGACTTCTTCGAGATGGAGAAGATCCGGCACATCGAGCGCTACACCGGCGGCAAGTTCAGGGCCTGCGAGCTCGACATCACCTATCCCGTGGTCTGGGGGAAGGAAGCGGTCGAAGCGAGACTCGCTTCCCTCGCGGCCCAGGCCGAGGACGCGGTGCGCTCGGGCTACTCGATCATCGTGATCTCCGACCGGCTGGTCGACCGCGAGCGCGTCGCCATACCCGCGCTTCTGGCGCTCTCGGCGATTCATCAACACCTGGTCGGCAAGGGGCTGCGCACCTCGACCGGCCTGGTGGTCGAGACCGGCAGCGCGCGCGAAGTGCATCACTTCGCGCTTCTCGGCGGCTACGGCGCCGAAGCGGTGCACCCGTATCTGGCGCTGGAAACCGTGCTTGCGGCTTCCCAGGACAAGACCAAGGCGGTCAAGAACTACGTCAAGGCGATCGGCAAAGGGCTGAAGAAGGTGATGTCCAAGATGGGCATCTCGACCTACATGTCCTACACCGGGTCGCAGCAGTTCGAGGCCGTGGGGTTGGCGAGGTCGCTGGTCGACAAGTATTTCACCGGCACGGCGAGCAACGTGGAAGGCATCGACCTCTTCGACCTCGCCGACGAGGCGATCCGGATCCACCGCGCCGCGTTCGACGAGCGCGACCCGGTGCTCGCCGCGATGCTCGACGCCGGCGGCGAATATGCCTGGCGCGTGCGCGGCGAGGACCACGCCTGGACGCCCGACGCCATCGCCAAGCTGCAGCACGCCTCGCGTGCTAACTCCTACGCGACCTACAAAGAGTATGCGGCGATCATCAACGATCAGTCGCGGCGCCACATGACGTTCCGCGGCCTGTTCGAGTTCCGCTTCGGCAGCCGCACCCCGGTGCCGATCGAGGAAGTCGAGCCCGCCGCCGAGATCGTGAAGCGCTTTTCCACCGGCGCGATGTCGCTCGGCTCGATCTCGACCGAGGCGCACACCACGCTCGCGATCGCCATGAACCGCATCGGCGGCAAGTCGAACACCGGCGAGGGCGGAGAGGACCGGCGGCGCTACGAAGTAATAAAAAAAGGGGAAACCCTTCAATCAAGGCTGGGGCGCGCCCGCGTCGAGGTGGACATTCCGCTGCGCGAGGGCGACTCGCTCAAGTCCAAGATCAAGCAGGTCGCCTCCGGGCGCTTCGGCGTCACCGCCGAGTACCTGGCGAGCGCCGAGATGCTGCAGATCAAGATCGCGCAGGGCGCGAAGCCGGGCGAAGGCGGCCAGCTCCCCGGGCGCAAGGTCTCGGAGTACATCGCCGAGCTGCGCTACGCGACCCCGGGCGTCGAGCTGATCTCGCCGCCGCCGCACCACGACATCTATTCGATCGAGG
>Ga0180104_1000239_pt1 | contig 11550 bp, 14 predicted proteins | sample EasRiv730_16_1Da_FD_121791 | JGI IMG/M metagenome (GOLD analysis project Ga0180104, IMG submission 121791) | Soil microbial communities from meander-bound floodplain in the East River, Colorado, USA - East River metaG ERMLT730_16_1Da | ecosystem: Environmental > Terrestrial > Soil > Floodplain ... | reverse complement strand
CGAGTCCCACCACGGCCATCAGCTCCATGAACATCGCGTCGGACATGCCTTTCTTGCGCGCCCCTGCGGTGTGCGAGTACGTGCAGTACTCGCAGCCGTTGGTCGCGCTGACCGCGACGTAGATCATCTCCTTCACCAGCGGATCGAGCGCCCCCGGCGCCATCACCTGCTTCACCTGCGCCCAGACGCGGGCGAGCTGCGCCGGATCGTTCGCGAGCGCCTTCCAGAAATTGTTCACCCAGTCGACGCCGCGCGTCCTCATGATATCGTCGTAGACAACTTTGACCTCGGGGCTCGCCTCGGCGTACTCGATAATCCTCACTAGCGCCACGGTATCCTCCTCCTTTGGCCCTTATATTAGTCGCATGATCGACTGGCTCGCCCGCCTCGATCCACGCACCCTGATGATCGGCATCGGGTTCGTGGGCCTTCTGCTCGCCCTGCCGCTCGAGCTCGCGGCGATCCGGCGGCTGCGCCGCCTGCAGCTTGCTCGCGGCACGATGTTTTTTCTTTCGGGAGGATTCGTGCTTCTCCTGGCCGGCGCTGCGGCCCTGGTCGTGATGAACCTGTACACCTACGCGCGCCTGACGCACGAGCAGGAAGCGGCGCGCGTCTCGATACGCCAGCTCGAGGAGCGCCTCTACGTCGTGAGCGTGCAGACGAGGAACGCGGCGCCGCGCCATTTCCAGCTGCGCGGCGACGAGTGGCAGATCGATGCGCGCGTGCTCAAGTGGCGCGCGCTCGGAAACCTGCTCGGCTTCGATACCCTCTTCCGCCTCGAGCGCCTCTCGGGACGCTACGCAGACATCACGCAGGAGCGAAACGCGCCGCGCACCGTGTACACGCTCGCCGAAGACCCCGGCCTCGATTTCTGGTCTTTACTGAAAAAACATCATCAATACGTGCCGTTCGCCGATGCGCTCTATGGCTCCGCGGCCTACGTGCCGATGGCCGAAGGCGCGGAATACGCCGTCACCGTGTCGACGAGCGGGCTGGTGGTGCGGCCGGGCAACGATGCGGCCCGCAAGGCGGTAGGGGGTTGGAAGTGAAGTTTTTGCTTTTCGCGCTCGTCCTCCTGTCATCCGGGTGCGCGACCCGCTATTTCCACGACGCGGGCGTACCGCCGCAGCCGGCCGCCCTCGCGCTCGAAAGCTGGCCGCACCGCGAGATCTGGACCGGGGTGGTGTTCAACGGCGAGAAGATCGGCTTCACGCGGCGCGAGGTGCGCGCCGCCGCCGATGCGCCGGGGCGCTGGGAAATCGAGTCCGAGGCGGTGATGCGGCTGCAGTTCCTCGGCGTCGACAAGCGCATCCGCCTGCACGCCGTGGACCGCGTGCGCCCCGACCTCACGCTCGAGGCCTTCAGCTACGCGCACGAGATCGACGGCAACCGGATGCAGGTTGCCGGAAAGGCTGAAGCCGCGAGCGTGAGCTTTTCGGTGAAGGCAAGAGGCAGCGAGGAGAACAGGACCCTGAAGGTCGAAAAACCCCTTTATCCGTCCAGCGCGCTCGCATTCCTTCCCCTGGAAAAAGGAATCAGGATCGGCGCGAGCGCGCGCTACGCGGTGTTCCACGGAGAGACCCAGGCGATCGCCGAGGCCGAGCAGGAGGTGCTCGCCTACGAGACGAGCCCGCTCTTCGAGGGGCCGGCGTTCAAGGTGGCGACCCGGCTCCTCGGCCTGGAGACGACGACCTGGATCGCGGCCGACGGCCGGCCGCTCTTCGAGCTCGGCATGGGCGGGGTCATCATCTCGGCGCTCGAGGACGAAGAGCGGGCGCGGAACTATCTCATCGAGGCGAGCCTCAACAAGCGCGACGCCATGGTCGATTTCAGCCTGCTGCGCGCCGGGCCGATCGAGCAGCCGCGCCGGGTGTCGCGCATGGACATCGTGCTTCTCGGTTTTCCCTCCCAAATGGCAATTCTCAACGAGGGCGGCCAGGCCTGTACCCGGGAAGAAGACCGGCTCGAATGCAGGATCGACCGCGCGGCGCCGCTCGCGCAAAGCACGGATTCCAGGCGCTATCTCGAGCCGACGCTCGCCGCGCCGAGCGTGCTCAAAGAGATCAGGGATCTCGCAAACGAAATCAACAAGGGAAGTACAAGCGAAGAGCAAACCATTGCCCGCCTGCTCGCCTGGATGGACGCCAACATCGCGAAGGAGGCGATCGACTCCTTCAGCGCCGCCGACGTGCTGCACGCGCGGCGCGCGGAGTGCCAGGGGCACGCCTATCTGTTTGCCGCATTCGCCCGCGCGCTCGGCATCCCCGCGCGCATCGTGAACGGCATCGCCTACTCGGAGGAGCACGCCGGCTTCCTCTACCACAGCTGGAACGAGGCCTGGATCGCCGGGCGCGGCTGGCAGCCGGTCGACGCCACCTTCGGCCAGGCGCACGCCGACGCCACGCACGTCAAGCTGATCGAAGGCGAGAGCGCGGCCGAGCTCCTCCCGCTCGTCAATCTCGTCGGGCGCATGCGCATCGGGTCGGTTTCGGCCGTGGCCTGGCAGAAATGAGGCGCTGGTAAACTCTGCCCTGGCATGAAATTCCTGTTCGATTTCTTCCCGGTGATCCTTTTCTTCATCGCCTTCAAGATCGCCGACATCTACGTGGCGACGGCGGTGGCGATCGCGGCGACCTTCGTCCAGGTGGGATGGCTGAAGCTCCGCGGCAAGCGCGTCGAGGTCATGCTCTGGGCGAGCCTCGCGATCATCGCGGTGTTCGGCGGCGCCACCCTGCTCCTCCAGGACGAGACCTTCATCAAGTGGAAGCCCACCGTGCTCTACTGGCTGTTCGGCGCGGTGCTCGCGATAGCAGCGCTGCTTGGCCGGAACCTGATCCGGGTCATGCTGTCCGAGCAGGTGCAGCTCCCGGACCCGATCTGGTCGCGGCTCAACTGGAGCTGGATCGGGTTCTTCGTCTTCATGGGCGCGCTCAACCTGTACGTGGCGTACAACTACTCGACCGAGCACTGGGTCAACTTCAAGCTGTTCGGCGGCATGGGCCTGATGCTGCTCTTCGTCGTCGCCCAGGCGATGGTGCTGAGCCGCTTCATCGAAGAGAAGGATGAGCAAAGAGAGGGATGAACGTCCACGCGAGAATCTGCGAGCGGCTGGCGGCGCTCGAGCCCGTGGACCTCGAGCTCGTCGACGAGAGCTCGAAGCATGCCGGGCACGCCGGCTGGAAGCCGGGCGGCAGCACGCACTGGCGGCTCACCATCGTGTCGCCGCGCTTCGCCGGCCAGCCGACGCTCGCGCGCCACCGCATGGTGTACCAGGCGCTCGGCGAGCTGATGCAGAATCCCATCCACGCGCTCGCGATCACGGCGCGCGCCCCCGAAGAAACGAAAGGAAGCCAGTGAATCTCCGCATCCTCGCTGTCGCCGCGCTAGCGGCTCCCGCCCTCGTATTCGCGCAGGCGCCGCTGCCCGGCAAGGAGAAGCCGGCGGCAAAAAAATCCGCCGCCAAGCCCGCCGCCATCGCCACCGTCAACGGCGTCCCGGTGCCGCAGGCGCGCGCCGACTTCCTGATGCAGCAGCAGGTGCAGCGCGGCGCGCAGGACAACGATCAGATGCGCGGCATGGTGCGCGAGGAGCTGGTGAACCGCGAGATCATCATGCAGGAGGCCCAGAAGACCGGCATCGCCAAGCAGCCCGAGGTGCAGACCCAGCTCGACATGGCGCGCCAGGAGATCCTCGTCAGCGCCTACCTGCGCGACTGGGTGCGCAAGCACCCCGTCACCGACGCCGAGGTGCAGAAGGAGTACGACCGCGCCAAGGCGCAGCACGGCGACAAGGAGTACAAGGCGCGCCACATCCTGGTCGAGACCGAGGACGAGGCGAAGGCGCTCATCGCCCAGCTGAAAAAGGGCGGCAAGTTCGACGACCTGGCAGCCAAGAGCTCCAAGGACAGCGGCAGCGCGCAGCGCGGCGGCGACCTCGACTGGAACGTGCCGGCGACCTACGACAAGCAGTTTTCCGACGCGATGGTGAAGCTCGAGAAAGGCAAGTACACGGACACGCCGGTGCGCTCGCGCTTCGGCTTCCACATCATCCAGCTCGACGACGTGCGTCCGGCGAGGTTCGCCACTCTGGCGGAGGTCAAGCCGCGCATCCAGCAGATGCTGGCGCAGGGCAAGATCGAGGAGCTGGTAAAGGGGCTAAGGGCGAAAGCGAAGGTCGAGTAGGCGATCGCGATCGGCCTGTCCCAGGCGCGCCGCGCAGGCGCGAAGGTGCCGCGCAAACGCAAGAAGTCCTAGCGCAAGAAAAAGGCTTCCAGGTGGTTCGCGGGAACCTCCTGGAGGAGCCGGTCGACGCCATCGTCAACGCGGCGAACGGCCACCTCGCGCACGCCGGCGGCGTGGCGGGCATCATCTCGCGCGCCGCCGGGCCGGAGCTGCAAGCGGAATCCGACCGTTTGGTGCGGGAACGCGGCCCCTTCCCCACCGGTTCGGCCGTGGTCACTACCGCCGGCAAGCTGCCCTTCAAGGGCGTGATCCACGCCGTCGGCCCGCGCCAGGGCGAAGGCGACGAGGAAGCCAAGCTTTTTCAGGCCCTGACCGCTGCTCTTAAGCGCGCGCAAGAGCGCGGCTGGTCCTCGGTATCGTTCCCGGCCGTATCGAGCGGCATCTTCGCCGTGCCGCTGGACGTCTGCGCCCGGGCCTACGTCCGGGCGGCCCGCGCCTCACCCTTGCGTAATGTCCGGCTATGCTTGCGCGACCAACCGGTGATTGACGCTGTACTGCACGAGTTGTCCCGCTAACCGCGCTTTTCCGGCACTTGAGGCAGAATAAGAAAGAGCGGGAGGCCGTCAGAAAGACAGCTCGCGGGAGGAACTCGTGCGCGAGCTTGCCTTTCACGTCATGGTCGAACGCGGACTCGCCGATTCGGACGCGAAGCGCGCTATCTCCAATCAAGAGATATCACGAGATATCAGCTCTAATGGGAACCCTCTTGTTCGTGCGGTGTAAGGCGGGACCCGCGTCCGTCGACCAACGCGGCAAGGACGAAAGGCACAACGCATGATCAGGATCCTGACTCTCTTGACCGCTGCGCTCATCGCCGCACCGCTTTCAGCCTTTTCACAGCAAAAGCTTGAGAAGGCGACCTTTGCCGCGGGCTGCTTCTGGTGCACCGAGGAAGCCTTCGAGAAGGTGCCGGGCGTGGTGTCGGCCGTCTCGGGCTACATGGGCGGCAAGGTGAAGAATCCCAGCTACGAGCAGGTCTCGGGCGGCCGCACCGGCCATACCGAAGTGGTCGAGGTGACCTACGACCCTTCCAAGGTGAACTACGACAAGCTGCTCGACACCTTCTGGCTGAACCACGACCCGACCGTGAAGGACCGCCAGTTCTGCGACTCGGGCTCGCAGTACCGCCCCGAGATCTTCTTGCACACGGAGGAGCAGAAGCGCCTCGCCGAAGCCTCCAAGGCGAAGTGGGAAAAGCAGAAGCCGTTTCGCCAGGCGATCGTCACCCCGATCACGAAGGCGAGCGAGTTCTGGCCGGCGGAGGACTACCACCAGGATTACTACAAGAAGAACGCGCTGCAGTACCGGTTCTACGTCACCGGCTGCGGCCGCTACGCGCGCCTCGACTCGCTGTGGGGTTCCCTCCGGAAGTAGGAACCGAAACTACTTCCTGGCGCGCTGCTTGCCGATGCGCTCGGCCTTCTGCATCGCGTGCTTCTCTTCCTCGGACTTCGGCTCGGCGTCGCGCGCGGCCTTGTCCGCCTTGCCCGACTCGACGAATTTCTTCGTGCGCTCGTTGTAATCCTTGCTGCCGGTGTAGCTGCCCTCGCCCCCGACCTGGCCGTGGGAGTTGCCTTTGCGTTCCTTGTCGTCCATGGGGATCTCCTGAATGTTTCGAGGACCTCGAGCAAGCGACGTGCCCGGAGCGGCCCCAATCTGCCACGGCGCAGGCGTGACTCGCTTGACTGCGCCCGGCGCTCGATGCGCGTAGCTTCGCCGCCATGGGTGATCGTGCACGTCGATTAAACCTTCAGCACGCGAGCAAGCGATGTGCCGCTTTGGCTACGTCGTATTCGCTATCACCAAGCTGCGACAGATCGAGGAGCTGGCGAGCGGCGTCCATGCCGAGCTCCCCCAGGACCGCATGCGGTGGCGGACCCGGGTGCAACATATCGTCGTGCTGGCAAAGACGCTGCGGGGGCGCCTCGAATTCGGCGGCATGGCGATCGTGCCCGTCGAGGCGGGCGTGCAGCCTCCGGGCAAGCCCGAGAAACCGCCGGCCTAGAACTTCCGCACGCGCTCGATGTGGTTGATCCGGCCGCCGATCACCGTGATCGTGGTCGTGAAGGGATCGGCGCTGGTGGGCAGGTAGGTGTAGGCCTTGAACGCGAACACGTCCGAGAACAGCAGGTCGGGCGCTCCGGCGATCGTGAGCAGCTCGCCTTCGCTCATGCCGCGGTGGAGCGAGATGTAGTTGCGGAACTCGAGGCCGCGCGGCCGCGGGGGCGCGGCCGCGGCGCGCTCGGCCGAGAGCCGCGCCTCGAGCTCCTCGCGTCGCGCAAGGCGCTGCTCCATGCGCTCGCCCTGGCAGCGCACGGTGTAGCACTCGCGGCTCTCCGGCGACGGCGGCCCGGCCTTGGCGTCGGGATCGACCACCGTCGCCTTGAGTCCGGCCGGCGGCTTCGCGTTCGAATAGTGCACCGTGCCCTTCTCGTCCACCCAGCGATACACCTGCGCGGCGACCGGGGTTGCCACGAAAAGAAAAAGCAGAAGGAAAAACCGCGTCTCAGTCGTCATACCGTCCCAGACGCACCATTGTATTCCCCGGCTTGACGTGCGCAGTGGAGGGCATCACGAGCACGCAGTCGTCGTAAGGCGTGCGCCAGACCTTGTCGCCGTCGGTCGCCACCACGGTGCCGACCTGCTCGATGACTTCGAGACCTTTCCAGGGCTTGGCGAAGCGGAAGCTCGTGCTCGCAGCGGTGATGGGCTGCGTGACGCGGACGAGGCGCTGCCTTGCAGGCGGTTTCAGCCTGAGGCGGGATTGCGCCCACGCGGGTTCCACGGTCCCGGTCACCTGCAAGAACCTCAGCGTGGTATCGATCGCGACGTCGACCGAGCTCTTCTCCCAGTGCTGGCCCGCTTCGATCAGAAGCGCGTTCTTCGGGCTCGCCGGGTCGCCGAAGCCGCCGCGGTCGCGCATGCGCAGGCCGGCGGGATGACCGGTGTCGATCAGCAGATCGGCAGGAACGCCGACGCGGCGGGCGAACTCGGCGCCCTTGTCGAGCATGCCGCACACCATGATGGGACGGCACGCCTCGGTCATCGTGTGCAGGTCGAGGAGGTAGTCGGCGGCATCGACGAACGGCCGCAACTCGCGGGCGCGCCTGAGCTCCGCCGAATCGCGCGGGCCGCCGAGCACTGCGTCGGCCCAGACGCGGTTGTAGTCCTCGTCGATGCAGCGCGAGCGGTCGGGGTCCTCGAAGTCGAAGCGCTCGAAGGCCGCGACGTTGGCGAAGGCCAGGATGAGCTTTCCCTTCCCAGGCTTGACCTTCTCTTTGAAGAGAAAATCGAGCGCGAGCGCGCCGGAGAATTCGTTGCCGTGGGTAAGCGCCTGGACCATCACCGTCGGCCCGGGCTTGCCCGAGTCCATGGCGTGCACGTAGTCGACGCCGGCGCTGCCGTCCCGGTACGCCGTGATGCCGGGCGGCGTGATTTCAATCCGATATTTCACGCAGCACCGCCCGCAGCAGCTCGCCCAGATTGGATTGAAGACGTGAAAAGCCCGAGCTCTTCTGCAAGGTGCGCTCGTCCATGTAGAGCCGCTTGTTGAGCTCGATCTGCAGGCTGTGGCGCCCGGCCTTTGGATCGGAATACGCGCGGATGAGCTCGACGCCCTTGTACGGGTCGTTCACGGTCACGCGGTAGCCCATGCCCGCGAGGGTCTCTCGCACTATCTCCGTGAAGGCGGGCTCGCACGTGGTGCCGTCGCGGTCGCCGATGACGAAGTCCGGGCGCACGCTGCCCGCGCCGTCCTCGCTCTGCTTGCCCGCCACGCAGCGCATCGAGTGGCAGTTGATGTGGTAGACCTTGCCGAAGCGGCGATGTGCGGTCGCAAGGTGTTCTTGGAGCCTTTGATGGTAAGGAGCGTGAAAGCGCTCAATGCGGCGGCGCACGGTTTGCGGAGAAAGCTTCTTCCCATAGATCGGGCGCCCGTCCTCGAGCGTGCGCCAGACGAGCGCCTTGCCGATGCGCGCCTTGCCGCTCGGCCGGTACTCCCAGGGCCAGGAGCCTTCGATCAGGTCGAGGTCGACGTCGCCGGCGTTGCGGTTCGGATCGAGATAGGTGCGCGGGAAGCGGGCGGCGAGGAGCGGCACGCCGAGCTCGTGCGCCGCGGCGTACAGCTCGTCGACGTAGCAATCCTCGGACTCGCGCAGCTCGGCCTCGCTGACGACGGCGTCGAAGTCCGCGGGAAAGTCGTGGCCGGAATGCGGCGAGTCCAGAACGAGCGCTGCCATCAAGGTAGGATACTTGAATGGAAGCTTATTACGCCCGGCGCGCGGCGGAGTACGAGAAGATCTACGACAAGCCCGAGCGCCAGGCCGACCTCGCGCGCTTGCGCGAGGACCTGCCGGCGCTCTTCAAGGGCGAGCGCGTGCTGGAGATCGCGTGCGGCACGGGCTATTGGACGCCGCTCATCGCCGCGCAGGCCGGGTCGGTCCGCGCCATCGACCACGCCGAGGAGACCCTGTCCATTGCCAGATCCAAACCGTACAAGAAGGCGAACGTGCGCTTCGAGCAGGGCGACGCCTACGCCCTGCCCGCCTGGCCGCAGAAGTTCTCCGCCTGCTTCGCCGGCTTCTGGTGGTCGCACGTGCCGCTCGCCAGGCTCGATGGGTTTCTGCGAAATCTCGCCGCGGGGCTGGAAACGGGAGCGAAAGTGGCATTCCTGGACAACCGCTACGTGGAGGGCTCGAGCACGCCGATCTCGCGCCGCGACGCCGAAGGAAACACCTACCAGAGCCGCCGGCTCGCCGACGGCTCGAGCCACGAGGTGCTGAAGAATTTTCCGGCCGCGCCGGACATGAAGGCGCGGCTCGCGCGGTTCGGAACCGAAGTCGAATTCCGGGAGTACGAGTACTACTGGGTCGCGACCTATCGCATAATGGCCGGGAAAACATCGGGGGGGGCATGATGAGCTTAGTGAACCGGATTGGGGCGGCAGTACTGTTTCTTCTGGTCGGTACTGCAAATGCCCAGGAGCTGCGCATCGGCCTCGGCAACGAGCCGACGGCGATGGATCCGCACTATCACAACCTGTCGCCCAACAACTCGCTGCTCAGCCACGTCTTCGAGAGCCTGGTGGACCAGGACGAGCGCCAGCGCCTGCAGCCGGGGCTCGCCGAGTCGTGGCGGACGATCGACGACACGACGTGGGAGTTCAAGCTGCGCCGCGACGTGAAGTTTCACGACGGCACGCCGTTCACCGCGGACGACGTGATCTTCAGCTTCGAGCGCGCGCCGAACGTGGAAGGCAGCCCGTCGAGCTTCGGCATCTACGCGCGCGGCAAGACGTTCACGAAAGTGGACGACCACACGGTGCACATCAAGACCGCCGCGCCCTATCCGCTCATGCCGAACGACGTCTCGCAGGTCTTCGTCGTCTCGCGCAAGCACGGCCAGGGCGCGAAGACCCCGGACTACAACTCGGGGAAAGCGGCGATCGGCACCGGGGCGTTCAAGTTCGTCGAGTACACGCCGGGCAACCGCATCGTGCTGCAGAGGAACGACCAGTACTGGGGGCAGAAGCCGGCGTGGCAGCGCGTGATCTTCCGCGGCATCAAGTCCGATCCTTCGCGCGTCGCGGCGCTGCTCGCCGGGGACGTGGACCTCATCGAGCAGGTGCCCTCGACCGACATGGAGCGGCTGAAGAAGGATGCGAAGGTGACGATCTCCCAGACGGTCTCCAACCGCATCATCTACCTGCACCTCGACCACTTCCGCGACGATTCGCCGTTCGTGCGGGCCAAGGACGGCGGCGCGATCAAGAATCCGCTGCGCGACAGGCGCGTGCGCAGCGCCATCTCCAAAGCGATCGACCGCGACGCGATCGTGAGCCGGGTGATGGAAGGCGAGGCGATCAAGGCGGGTCACCTCCTGCCCGAGGGCTTCTTCGGCGTGAGCCCGAAGCTGAAGCCCGTGGCCTACGACCCGAACGGCGCGAAGAAGCTGCTCGCCGAGGCCGGCGTGCCGAACGGCTTCCGCCTCACGATCCACTCGCCCAACGACCGCTACCCCAACGACGCCAGGATCGCCGAGGCGGTCGGGCAGATGCTGTCGCGCATCGGCATCGACACCCAGGTGGTGACGATGACGCAGGGCGTGTTCTTCCGCGACGCCTCCACCGGCTCGCCGGACAAGGGGCCGAAATTCAGCTTCATCCTGGTCGGCTGGGGCTCGGGGACCGGCGAGGCCTCGTCGCCGCTCAAGTCGCTGCTCGCGACCTACGACCGCGAGAAGGGCATGGGCGCCTCGAACCGGGGGCGCTACTCGAGTCCGCAGGTCGACAAGCTGATCAACGACGCGCTCGCCACCGTGGATGACCGCAAGCGCGCCGACCTGCTCGCTCGCGCCACCGAGGTCGCGATCGACGACGTGGGCATCATCCCGCTGCACTACCAGGTGAACACATGGGCGATGCGCCGCGGCTTTTCCTACAAGCCGCGCACCGACGAATACACGCTCGCCGGAGGTGTTTCGAAGGCGAACTGATGGTTTTCGTTATCCGGCGCGTCGTCCAGAGCCTGATCGTCGTTCTGGTGATGTCGCTCGTGGTGTTCATCGGCGTGCACGTCGTCGGCGACCCGGTGCACATCCTGATTTCCGACGACATGACGCAGATGGAGATCGAGCGCTTCATCCAGAAGCTCGGCCTCGACCGCCCGGTCCACGAGCAGTACTTCCACTTCCTCGCCAACGCGGTGCGCGGCGACCTCGGCAATTCGTTCGTCTACGGCGAGCCCGCGCTCAAGCTCATCCTGCAGCGCATGCCGGCGACGCTCGAGCTCGCCCTCGCCGCGTTCCTGCTCGCCGTCGTCCTCGGCGTCCCGCTCGGCATGTACGCGGGCCTGCGCCCCGAGTCGCCGGCGAGCCGCGCCATCATGGCGGGCTCGATCCTCGGCTTCTCGCTGCCGACCTTCTGGGTCGGGCTCATGCTCATCATGGTGTTCGCCGTGATGCTCGGCTGGCTGCCTTCGACCGGGCGCGGCGACTTCATGACCTGGGACGGCCTGCGGCACCTCGCGCTGCCGGCGATCAACCTGGCGCTCTTCAAGATGGCGCTGGTCACGCGGCTGGCGCGCGCCGGCACGCGCGAGGCGGCGCTGCAGGACTACGTCAAGTTCGCCCGCGCCAAGGGCCTTTCGCCGGCGCGCGTGGTGCTGGTGCACGTTCTCAAGAACATCATGGTGCCGGTGGTCACGGTGCTCGGCCTCGAGCTCGGCAGCCTGATCGCCTTCTCGGTCGTCACCGAGACCGTGTTCGCCTGGCCGGGAATGGGCAAGCTGCTCATCGACTCCATCCAGCGCCT
>Ga0180104_1000237_pt1 | contig 11570 bp, 12 predicted proteins | sample EasRiv730_16_1Da_FD_121791 | JGI IMG/M metagenome (GOLD analysis project Ga0180104, IMG submission 121791) | Soil microbial communities from meander-bound floodplain in the East River, Colorado, USA - East River metaG ERMLT730_16_1Da | ecosystem: Environmental > Terrestrial > Soil > Floodplain ... | reverse complement strand
CGGCATGCGCGCGCTGCGCGCGAGCTTCTTCAGGCGCTCGTCGACCCTCCTTTCGATTTCATCGGCGGCAAGCGCCATCGACACGCGCCGTTCCAGCGTTCCTAGGTTTTCCACGTTAGCCATTAGTTGTCGGTTGTGGTGCGAAGGGAGGGACTCGAACCCTCATGCCTTGCGGCGTCAGATCCTAAGTCTGGTGCGTCTGCCAATTCCGCCACCTTCGCAAAAAAGCCCGATAAAAACAACGTATTATACCTAGGCGTGTCGATCGGCCATTACGAGAACTTCCCGGTCGCGTCACTGTTGCTGCCCGCGCCGCTGCGCGCGCCGATCGAGATCATTTACCGCTTCGCGCGCAGCGCCGACGACTTCGCCGACGAAGGCGCCGATCCCCCGGAAGTACGCCTGCGCAAGTTAAACGACTACCGCGGTCAGCTCGCCGCGCCTGCGGATCCGCTGCTGCGGGACGTCGCGAAAATCATTCGGGAACATGAGCTTCCGGTCGCGCTGTTCGCCGACCTGCTCGACGCGTTCTCCCAGGACGTGACCAAGAAGCGCTATGCGAATTTTTCCGAGGTCCTCGACTACTGCCGCCGCTCGGCGAGCCCGGTCGGCCGGCTGCTGCTGCACCTGTTCAAACGAACGAATGACTCAAATTGCCGAGCTTCGGACGCCATCTGCTCGGCGCTGCAGCTCATCAACTTCTGGCAGGACGTCGACGTCGATTACGCCAAGGACGGGCGCATCTACCTGCCGCAGGACGAGATGGCGCGTCATGGAGTTACCGAGGAGCACATCTCCCGGAAGATCTGCGACAGCGCCTGGCAGGCCCTGATGAAGTTCCAGGTCGACCGAACGCGCAAGCTCATGCTCTCGGGTGCTGATTTGGGAAAAGTCTTGCCGGGCCGCATCGGCCTGGAGATCCGCGCCACGGTCCAGGGCGGCCTGCGCATCCTGGAAAAGATCGAGCGCACCGGCTACGACGTGTTCCGCCGGCGGCCGAAGCTCGGCGCCTTCGACTGGCCGCTGGTGCTGTTGAGAGCAGTATGACGCCAGACGAGTATTGCCAGCAGAGAGCCGCGGGCAGCGGCTCCAGCTTTTACTACTCGTTCTTGTTTCTGCCTCCGGAGCGCCGCCGCGCAATCACCGCGCTGTACGCGTTCTGCCGCGAGGTCGACGACGCGGTCGACGAGACGCACGAGCCGCAGCTCGCCGCCGCCAAGCTCGCCTGGTGGCGGGCGGAAGTCGCGAATTTTCACGCCGGCAATCCGCAGCACCCGGTCACCAAGGCATTGGCTGTCTTCAAGGAGAAGTTTTCCATCCAGCCGGAGCGCCTGAACGACATCATCGACGGCATGGAGATGGACCTGACGCAGACGCGCTACCTCGACTGGACCGGTCTCGAGCGCTACTGCTACCGCGCGGCGGGCGTGGTCGGCCTGCTCGCCGCCGGCATCTTCGGCTATCGCGACGCGCGCACGCTCGACTACGCGCGCGAGCTCGGCATCGCGTTCCAGCTCACCAACATCATCCGCGACGTCGGCGAGGACGCGCGCAAGAACCGCATCTACCTGCCGATGGCGGACCTGAAGCAGTTCAACGTGCCGGCGAGCGACATTCTCCAGTCGCGCGAGACGGCGGAATTCGGCCGCCTCATGGTCTTCGAGGCTGCCCGCGCGCGCGAGCACTACGGGAAAGCGATGCAGTCCCTGCCGCGCGGCGACCGCAAGGCGCAGCGCCCGGGACTCATCATGGCCGCGATTTACCGCACGCTGCTCGACGAGGTCGAGCGCGACGGCTTCCGCGTCCTCACGCAGAGAACTTCCCTTACGCCCCTGCGCAAATTCTGGATCGCGTGGCGCACGTGGATAACCGCGTAGCCGTCGTCGGAGCCGGCTACGCCGGGATGGCGGCGGCAGTCACGCTCGCCGAGCACGGCATCCCCGTCACGGTGCTCGAGTCGGGCCCGGTGCCCGGCGGCCGCGCGCGGCGCGTCGTGTCCCACGGACACGAGCTCGACAACGGCCAGCACATCTTCGTTGGCGCGTATTCGGAGCTCTTCCGGCTGATGCGCACCGTCGGCGTGCCGTCCGACGCCCTGCTGCGGATTCCGCTCGAAATCCGGTATGCGGACGGCTTCGCGTTCCGCGCATTGTGGCTCCCGCCGCCGCTCGGGTTGCTCGCGGGCCTCCTGGCCGCGCGGGGCGTGCCGCTTGCCGAACGGCTCGGCGCGTTGCGGTTCATCGCGGCGCTGCGGAGGAGCGATTGGCGTCTGCAGCCCGACATCACGGTGAAAGAGCTATTGGACCGGCTTGGCCAGCACGGAAGGATGCGCCATTACCTGTGGGGCCCGCTTTGCGTTTCAGCGCTCAACACGCCGCTCGATCAGGCTTCGGCGAACGTCTTCCTCGCGGCGCTGCGCGACACGCTGGCCGGCGGAGCCGATGCAAGCGACCTGCTGCTTCCGCGTGTGGATTTGTCACGCCTGTTTCCTGAACCCGCAGCCGAATTCGTGCGCGCGCATGGCGGTGACATGCGCCTCGGCACGACGGTCCGGGATCTGGTTTCTTTGAAAACGCAATTCCAGAAAATCATAGTGGCTGTCGGCCCCCACCAGCTCAAGACTCTCCTGCCAGACCTGGCGAACGACTTCACCTATCAGCCGATTTACACCTGCTATCTGCAGTATCCGGAGAACACTCGCCTGGATTTCCCCATGGTCGGCATGGCCGAAGGGCTCGTGCAGTGGGTCTTCGACCGCGGCGCGCTGCTCGGGGAAAAAGGCCGGCTGGCGTGCGTCATCAGCGCGCAGGGCGATCACCAGCAGATGACGCAGGACGAAGTCGCCGCCACCTGCGATCGGGAACTGCGCAGCGCCTTTCCCGCATTACCTTCGCCCTTGTGGACTCGCGTAATTGCGGAAAAGCGCGCCACGATCTCCTGCACTCCGGGCTTGAAGCGCCCTGAGGTGCGCACTCCGATTACCGGAGTATTCCTCGCAGGCGATTACACCGATCCTGAATATCCGCCAACGCTTGAAGCTGCCGTGCGTAGCGGAATACGCGCAGCCGAGCTAGCTCTGTCATCCGCGAGCTAACACGGACGTTATGGTCCACGTATACAGTAAGTATGGGACTCGTGAGTACCACAGTTCTCCTTCGTAATGCCCGCGCCCCTGCGCTGGCACTTCTCGTTGACGCGAAGCTCGTGCCCTACGTCGGGCCGATCGAAATCCGCTTTAAGAACCGCGTGGGATTCACCGGCGCCCTTGTCATGGGCGATCAGGTCCTGTTGGGCGCGATTCCCATGGAGGACATGGATCTCGTGGTCATCCCCGAGACGCGCGAGCTCGACGTCAATCCGCGCAGTCCGGACATCGGGACTTCGCGCGCCTAGCCGCTAGAGATCGCGCAACAACCGCACGGCCTGGTCGATGCGCTCCACCGCGACCGTTTCCAGACCGGAGATCTTTGCTTTGGGGAGATTGGCCTTCGGGACAATCGCCTTCTCGAAACCGAGCTTTGCCGCTTCCCTGAGGCGCTCCTGGCCGCGGATCGCCGGGCGGACTTCGCCGGCGAGGCCGATCTCGCCGAAAGCGAGCACCTTCGCCGGAACGGGCCGGTCGGTGAAGGACGAGACCACGGCAAGGCAGACCGCCAGGTCGGCGGCGGGCTCCCCGATGCGCACGCCGCCGACCGCGTTGACGAACACATCCTGCTCCCACATCGCGATGCCCGCGTGCCGATGCAGCACCGCAAGCAGCATCGCGAGCCGGTTCGCCTCGAGTCCTACCGAAAGCCGGCGCGCGTTGGGAGTGTGCGCGGGGTCGACCAGAGCCTGGATCTCGACGAGCAGCGGCCGCGTGCCCTCGAGGGTGGCGAGGACGCAGGAACCCGGGACGGCCCGCGGGTGTTGCGAAAGAAACAAGGCCGAGGGGTTCGAGACCCCGCGCAGCCCCTTCTCCGTCATGGCGAACACGCCAAGCTCGTTTACCGCGCCGAAGCGGTTCTTCGCCGCGCGCACGAGGCGAAAGGCGGAATTCGGATCGCCTTCGAAGTACAGTACCGTGTCGACGATGTGCTCGAGCACGCGCGGCCCGGCGATCGCGCCTTCCTTGGTGACATGGCCGACGATGAAAAGCGCCGTGCCCGCGCGCTTGGCGTGGCGCGTGAGCTGCGCGGCGCACTCGCGCACCTGCGCCACCGAGCCGGGCGCGGATTGCAGGCCCTCGGACCACAGCGTCTGGATGGAGTCGATCACCGCCACGCGCGGCCGCGCCGCCTCGAGCGCGCCGAGCACGCGCTCGAGCTGGGTTTCGGCGGCGATGCGCACCCCGGCGCTATCGAGAGCGAGGCGGCGCGCGCGCAGCGCCACCTGCTCCACGGATTCTTCTCCGGTGACATACAGGACAGGCTCGGAAAGCGTGCTCAACGCCTGAAGAAGCAAGGTGGACTTGCCGATCCCCGGGTCGCCGCCGAGGAGGACCACCTGCCCTGCCACCAGGCCGCCGCCGAGCGCACGGTCGAGCTCGCCGATCCCGGTCGGCAGGCGCTCGAGGTCTCTGGGTTGAACTTCGGCGAGGGCGACCGTGGACGCCGCGGATTTCGCCCCCGAGCGGCTTCCTCTTTCGGTAATGGTTTCGCTCAGCGTCCCGGCAGTGCCGCACGACGGGCACGAGCCGAACCATTGCAGCGCGGTCGCCCCGCACTCAGAGCAGACGTAAGCGGTTTTAGGTTTCCTCACTAAGGAATCTCAGTAACGGGAACGCGCGCAGTCAGCTTGCAGAGAAGCTCGTAGCTCAGGGTGCCGGCCGAGCCGGCGACTTCGTCGGCGGAAAGCCCCTCGCCCCAGAGCGTGACCGGGGTGCCGATGTAGGCCTCGGGCATGCCTGAGATGTCGACCGCGATCATGTCCATCGATACCCGTCCAACGATGCGCGCGCGCCTGCCGTTGACGAGCACCGGCGTGCCGGTGGGCGCGTGGCGCGGGTAGCCGTCGGCGTAACCGCAGGCGACGATGCCGACGGTCATCTCGCCGACCGCTTGATAGGAAAACCCATAGCCTATGCGCTCGCCCGGCTGCAGGTTCTGCACGGCGATGATCTCGGAGGCCAGGGTCATCGCGGGCTGGAGGCCGAGCTGCTCGGCGCTCTGGTCCCCGAACGGCGAGCAGCCGTAGAGCATGATGCCCGGGCGCACCCAGTCGCCGCGCGCCTCCGGGAAGCGCAGTAGCGCCGCCGAGTTGGCGAGCGAGCGGCTCTGCACCTCGAAGGGCTTGGTCAGCTCGTCGAACCACTCGAGCTGCGCCTTGACCCCGCCCGCGCCGTCGGCGTCGGCGAAGTGCGTCATCAGCGTCACGTTCCTCACCTGCGGGTGCATGCGCAGCGCGTTGTACGCCGGGCGCAGGCTCTCCATGCCGAAGCCGAGGCGGTTCATGCCGCTGTTCACCTTGATGTAAATGTCGATTTCCCCGGCGAGCGCGGTGCGCTTGAGCATCTCGACCTGCTCCGGGTTGTGGATCACCGGCGTGAGCGCGTGCTTGGCGAGAAGCTCGAGGTCCGCGGTGTTGAAGAAGCCTTCGAGCATCAGGATCGGCTTCGCCACCCCGGCGACGCGCAGGCGCAGCGCCTCGTGGAAATCGAGAACCGCAAACCCGTCCGCCGCGGCCAGCGCGCGCGCCGCGCGCTCGACGCCGTGGCCGTAGGCATTGGCCTTGATCACCGCCCAGACTTTCGCATCCCCGGCGTGGCGCCTCGCCACTGTCAAATTATGTGCGAGCGCCGCAGCGGAAATCGTCGCGCGGATCGGGCGGGGCATGAAGGCTTATTGTGCTATAAAGCGCCGCGGCGCAAGAACAAGAACGAGAAGCGACCTCCTTGGGAAGGGCCCTCGAGTCTTGAACTACGGCTTCTACATCATCATGGCGGCGCAGTTCTTCTCGTCGCTCGCCGACAATGCGCTGCTCGTCGCCGCGATCGCGCTGCTGATCCAGGCCGAAGCGCCGTCGTGGCTCACGCCGTACCTGAAGTTCTTCTTCGTCGTCTCCTACGTGGCGCTCGCGCCCTACGTCGGCGCCTTCGCCGACCGCCTGCCCAAGGGCCAGGTGATGCTGATCGCGAACACGATCAAGATCGTCGGCTGCGTGACGATGCTCTGGGGGGTCGATCCGCTGATCGCCTACGCCATCGTCGGCCTTGGCGCCGCGGCGTACTCGCCCGCGAAGTACGGCATCCTCACCGAATACCTGCCGCACCGCCAGCTGGTCGTGGCGAACGGCTGGATCGAAGGCCTCACCGTGGCGTCGATCATCCTCGGCACCATGCTGGGCGGCCTGCTGATCCACGTGCGCATATCGGGCGTGCTGCTGCACTTCGACATGCCGCTGATCGAGACTTCGATCGACACACCGGCCGAGGCGGCGATCGCGATCATCGTGGTGGTGTACGCGATCGCCGCGCTGTTCAACCTCGAGGTCCCGCACACCGGGGTGGCGCTGAAGAAGCTGCCTTCGCACCCCGTCGACACGCTGAAGGACTTCACGCGCTGCGTGGGCCATCTCTGGCGCGACCGGCTCGGCCAGATCTCGCTCGCCGTGACCACGCTCTTCTGGGGCGCGGGCGCGACGCTGCAGTTCATCGTCATCGAATGGGCGCGCGCCGCGCTCGGCTTCGACCTCTCCAAGGCGGCGATCCTGCAGGGCGTGACCGCGGTCGGCATCGCCATCGGCGCGGTGCTCGCCTCGCTCTGGGTCGCGCTCGACCGCGCGGTGCGCGTGATCCCGCTCGGCATCGCCATGGGCCTGATCGTGATCGTGATGAACTTCGTCGGCCAGGTCTGGCTCGCGGTCTCGCTCATGGTCGTGATCGGCGCCCTCGCCGGCTTCTTCGTCGTGCCGATGAACGCGCTGCTGCAGCATCGCGGCCACCACCTGGTCGGCGCCGGACGCTCCATCGCGGTGCAGAACTTCAACGAGAACAGCTCGATCCTGGTGATGATCGCGCTCTACTCGCTCCTCCTCAACGTCGGCTACTCGATCTACGCGGTGATCGTGGTCTTCGGCCTGTTCGTCGCCGGCACCATGACGATGGTGCAGCTCTGGTACTGGCGCAACCACCGCACGCATCGCGAGGAAGTCGACCGCCTGCTCGCCTTCGCCCGCGCCGAGGACCCGCACAAGGTCCGGGAATAAAGCCGCCCCGCCGCCACCCTCAGCCGGCCTGTCCCTCTTTTTCCTTCATTGTTCTCTTTGCAAAAAGCAGGTCCTCCCAGGCCTTCGCCTTGTCCTCGAGCGTCCGCAGCAGATAGGCAGGGTGGTAGGTCACGATGAGCGGCACGCCGGCGTAGCGATGCAGGCGGCCGCGCAGGCTCGCGATCGAGGCGTCGCTGTTCAGCAGGGTCTGCGCCGCAAAGCGGCCCATCGCCAGGATCAGCCTGGGCTTGATGAGCTCGATCTGCTGCAGCAGGTGCGGGGTGCATTTCTCGACTTCTTCGGGCGCCGGGTTACGGTTCCCCGGCGGCCTGCACTTGAGGACGTTGGCGATGTAGACGTTCTCGCGCCGCGACAGGCCGATCGCGGCGAGCATGCTGTCGAGCAGCTTCCCCGCCTGGCCGACGAACGGATCGCCGAGCCGGTCCTCCTCCGCCCCCGGGGCCTCGCCGATCAGCATCCAGTCCGCGTTCTCGTCGCCGACGCCGAACACCGTTTGCGTGCGCGTCTTGTGCAGGCCGCACTTCGTGCACCCGGAGACAGCGCTCTTAAGCGGAATCCATCCCGGAACAGCCGGTTTTTCCCGCAGCCGCCAAACGGGCGCTATGCCCATCTCCGCGAGAACCTCCGCGCGCCGGCTCATGCCAGCGGCAGGGTGAGCACCAGCGCGTCCTCACGGCCGGCCTGAGCCGGGTAGTAGCCGCGCCGCACCGCGATCTTGCGGAAGCCGAAGCGCGTGTAGAGCGCCTGCGCCGCGCGGTTGCTCGGCCGCACCTCGAGGAACAGGCTCCTCGCGCCCCGCTTGCGCGCCAAGTCCGCCGCTTCGCCAAGCAGCGCGCTGCCATGGCCCGTGCGCTGGTGCGCGGCGGTGATCGAAAGGTTCAGGAGATGCGCCTCGCCCGCGGCAACCATCAGCACGAAATAGCCGAGCAGCTCCGGGCCCAGCCTGAGCACGCGGCACTCGTAGCCCGCACGCAGCGAATCGGCAAAATTGCCGCGCGTCCACGGATGCGCGTAGATCGCCCTTTCGATCGCCATGACCTCGTCCAGGTCCCGTTCGCTCATGGGCACGAGGTGTGGAAAGTCTTTAAGTACGGCGCTCAAGCTCTTCCTTGGTGAATGCGACCTTGTCGCGCAAGTACACCGGCGCGGCCTGCGCCGCGTCCGCGCCTTCGCCGGCGGCGAGCCGAGGCGCCGCGAGCTGCGCCACGGCCACCGCGGTGGGGTGAATTCCGGGCTTGATCACCGACACCTTCGAGCTGAGAAATTCCCCGTAAACGTCGAATCCATTCCCGATTCCGACCCAGCCGTCTCCGGCCGGCCGCGGCGCCGACTGCGGCGCCACGCATTGCGCGGCGATCGCTTCGTGCCAGCGCCCGGCGCGCTTTTCAAGCGCCGCATAATACACTTCGCGCATCCGCGCATCGATGCAGGCGACGACGCGCCCGGCGCCGGATTCCTGCGCCAGCGCCTCGAACGCCGAGATCCCGATGACCGGCAGGCCGCGCGCGAAGGCAAGACCTTGCGCCAGCGCGCACGCGATGCGCAAGCCGGTAAAGGCGCCCGGGCCTGCCCCGAAGGCCACCGCGTCCAGTTTCTCTTTTCTCAAAAGACTTTCCAGCATGGGCAGGACGAGCTCCGAATGCCGATGGCCGGCGCGGCGCTCGACGGCCCGGATCTCGCCGTCGTTCCACACCGCCACCGAGCACCAGTCGGTCGACGTCTCGATCGCCGCGAAGCGCATGCGGCGATTCTATATACTGGGAAACATGAAAGAACATTCGATTGCGGTGATCCCGGGCGACGGGATCGGGCGCGAGGTCATGCCCGAAGGCGTGCGCGTCCTCGAAGCGGTCGGCGCAAGGCACGGGCTGCGCTTCCAGTGGAAAGAGTTCGACTGGAGCTGCGACTGGTACAAGGCGCACGGAAGCATGTGCCCGGACGATGCGCCCGACATCCTGCGCAGGTTCGACGCCGTCTATTTCGGCGCCGCGGGCAACCCGGCCATCGTTCCCGACCACATCTCCGCGTGGGGCCTGCTCATCAACTTCCGCCGCTGGTTCGACCTGTACGTCAACCTGCGGCCGGTGCGCCTGTTCGCGGGCCTGCCCTGCCCGCTCGCGGGCCGCAAGCCGGGCGACATCGACTACATCGTGATCCGCGAGAACACCGAAGGCGAGTACGGCAACGTAGGGGGGAGAGTTTTTGAGGGAACCGAGCGCGAGGCCGTCATGCAGCAATCGGTCTTCAGTCGAAAGGGCGTCGACCGCATCATGAAGTACTCGTTCGAGCTCGCGCGCACGCGCAGGAAGCACCTGACCTCCTGCACCAAGTCGAACGGCATCACCATCACGATGCCGTACTGGGACGAGCGCTTCGCCGAAATGAAGAAGAAGTATCCCGACGTGCGCACCGACCAGTACCACGTCGACGGCCTCACCATCCAGATGGTGCTCAACCCCGACCGCTTCGACGTCATCGTGGCTTCGAACCTGTTCGGCGACATCCTGTCCGATCTCGGCCCGGCGACCGCCGGCACCATCGGCATCGCCGCCTCCGGCAACATCAACCCCGAGCGCAGCGCGCCGTCGATCTTCGAGCCGGTGCACGGCTCCGCGCCCGACATCGCCGGCCGGAAGATCGCCAATCCGATCGGCGCCATCTGGTCGGGCGCGCTGATGCTCGAGCACCTCGGCCACGCGCGCGCCGCCGCGGACGTCGTGCGCGCCATCGAGCGCGTGATCGTCGAAGGCCCGCACACGCCGGACATGAAGGGGAACAGCAGCACCTCCGAAGTCGGCGCCGCCATCGCGGAAGAAATCAGAAGCCAGTCGACCATCGCTGCTTGAAGACGCACCGCATCGCGTCGATCCCCGGCGACGGGATCGGCAAGGAAGTCATTCCCGCGGGCATTGAAGTTCTCCACAGGCTCGCCGACGGCTTCGCGCTGCACTTCGAGCACTTCGACTGGGACTCGAAGCGTTACCTCGAGACCGGTCGTTACATCCCTGAAGGCGGCCTGGAACGGCTGAAGAAATTCGACGCCATCTTCTTCGGCGCGGTCGGCGCGCCCGAGGTGCCCGACCATGTCTCGCTCTGGGGCCTGCGGCTGCCGATCTGCCAGGGCTTCGACCAGTACGCCAATGTGCGCCCCTCGAGGCTGTTGCCAGGAATTTCATCCCCGCTGGTAAATGCCAAAGAAATCGATTGGGTGATCGTGCGCGAAAACACCGAAGGGGAATACTCCGGCTCGGGCGGCCGCGTCCACCAGGGCCTGCCGGAGGAAATCGCCACCGAAACGTCCGTGTTCACCCGCAAAGGCGCCGAGCGCGTCCACCGCTTCGCGTTCGAGCTCGCCCGCAGGCGCCCGCGCAAGCATCTCACGCTGGTGACGAAGTCCAACGCGCAGCGCCACGGCATGGTGCTGTGGGATGAAGTGTTCTACCACGTGGCGCAGGACTTCCCGGACGTCAAGACCGAGCGCATCCTCGTCGATGCCATGACGACCCGCATGGTTCTCAAACCGGGTTCGGTGGATACCGTGGTGGCCTCGAATCTCCACGCCGACATCCTCTCCGACCTCGCCGCGGCGCTCTCGGGCTCGCTCGGCATCGCGCCGACCGCGAATCTCAACCCGGAGCGCAAGTTCCCCTCCATGTTCGAGCCGATCCACGGCTCGGCCTTCGACATCGTGGGCAAGGGCGTGGCGAACCCGATCGCCACCTTCTGGACTGCGGCCATGATGCTCGAGCACCTCGGCGAAGCGAAAGCGGCGGCGCGGCTCATGAAAGCGATCGAGACGGTCACAGCGAAAAAGATCTTTACCCCGGACCTTGGCGGCGATGCGCGCACGCGCGATGTGACACGGGAAGTCCTTGCTGCGTTATGACGACGACACGCACGGCGCGCATGCTCACCCGGTACCACCGCTGGGCGAACGACCTGATCTTCGAGGCGGTTGCCGGGCTCCCGGCCGGCGAAGCGACCAAGCCTCGCACGACGCTCTTCAAGAACATGGTTCACACGCTCAACCACAACTACGTCATCGATCGCATCTTCCAGGCTCATCTCGAGGGCCGCGAGCACGGATACACGGCGCGCAACACGCCCGAGGCGCCGCCTCTCGACGGTTTGCGGCGCGCGCAACGCGAGCTCGACGACTGGTACATCGCCTGGAGCGACGGCCTGGCGCCCGCGGCGCTCGACGAGAGGCTGAGCTTCGCCTTCGTGGGAGGAGGCCAGGGAGCGATGACGCGCGCGGAAATGCTGCTGCACGTCGTGAACCACACCAGCTATCACCGCGGCTTCGTCGCCGACATGTTCTACCAGGTGCCGGCGCGGCCGCCGATCACGGACCTGACGGTGTT
>Ga0180104_1000236_pt1 | contig 11576 bp, 8 predicted proteins | sample EasRiv730_16_1Da_FD_121791 | JGI IMG/M metagenome (GOLD analysis project Ga0180104, IMG submission 121791) | Soil microbial communities from meander-bound floodplain in the East River, Colorado, USA - East River metaG ERMLT730_16_1Da | ecosystem: Environmental > Terrestrial > Soil > Floodplain ... | reverse complement strand
GAGCGCGGTCCCGGGTAGACCACCTGGGAACCCGCCCGGCACGTTATAGGGACCGTCCGGAAGACCAGGTCCGCCGGCGCCCAGCGAGCCTGCGCCGTTCACGCATTCGTAGTCGAGCACCTTGAAGAAGCCGTCGGCCGTCTTGCTGGAGAACGAGAATCGTGCAAACGCCTTGCCTTCGATCAGCGGGACGTCCATCCAGCCGCGCGCGTCGATCCGGTCATAACTGCCGATCGTCACGCGGAGCGAGCCTGTCCCGTCACCCTGGGGCTTCTTGGAAATCAGGCGAACGGTGCCGCCGACCGCGTTCTTGCCAAAGAGCGTACCCTGCGGGCCACGCAGGACTTCGACCCGCTCGAGGTCCAACAGATCGAAAATCGCCCCTTGCGGCCGGCCGTTGTACACGTCGTCCACGTAAATCGGCACGCCCGGTTCGAACGATAGGATGTTGTCGCCGAGACCGACGCCGCGGATGAACGCCGCCATCGTCGCTCCCCAGCCGGCACCCAGCGGCTGGATGACCGTGTTCGGCACGAACTGGTCCAGATCGGTGACGCTGTAGATTCCCCGGGCGTCCAGGTTCTCTGCGGTGAAAGCAGAAATGGCGATCGGGGTGTCCTGCAGTTTTTCCTCGCGGAACTGCGCCGAAACGACGACTTCCTCGAGAACGCCGGCGTCCGTCTGTTGAGCGACCGCCGGAGCCGAAATCCCCAGCGCGGCAGCGGCAGAAGTCATTGCGGCAACCATCGCGATCGTGCGATAGGTGCGTCTCGATTCCCCATTGATCCCGGAAATGACCATAGCTCCCCCTACTTGGCTGATGTATTTCAACGGCTTGATTTCATTTTCAAAAGACGGTAGCACCGAATAACTGGCTAGAGAATGGAACAAAAGACGCGATCAGCTTTCTCGGTACGAGAACTAGATTGAATACGCTGCTTCACATCAACGCCTTTCTGCTCGTCGCCCGGGTGCGCAGCTTTTCCGGTGCGGCGCGTGAGCTCGGCGTCGCACCTTCGGTCGTTACCAAGCGTATTACGCGGCTGGAGGACCAGGTCGGCACGCAGTTGATCGTCCGTTCGACGCGCGGATTGTCGCTGACGGCGGCGGGCGAACGGCTGCTGCCGCGCTTCATGCGGCTCATCGCCGAGCTCGAGGAAACAATTCACGGCACGGCCTCCGAAGCGCAGGGCATCGAGGGCCACCTGCGGATCAAGGCGCCCACCACTGTGACTTCACTGTTCCTGGGCAGCCTATTCAGCGAGTTCCAGGCGCGAAATCCCGGCGTGAGCCTCGAGATCGTGCTGCTCGATCGATCCGTCAACCCGTTCGAGGAGGGGTTCGACCTGGCGGTGGGCGCACGGCCGGCATCCTACCCCGGTGTGGTCGATGTGCCGCTTTGCCCCTACCCGCTCTCCCTGTGCTGCTCTCCGGCCTATATGCGCGACAGGCGCGAACCTGATCATCCTACGGAGCTCGTGGACCATAGCTTCCTGACGTCGGTACTTCTCGGGTCGACGTTGCTATTTGACGGTCCGCGCGGAGCGTTGAGCGTCGAGGTTCACTCGCGATTCCATGCCAACGACAGCCGTGTCCTGCTCGAAGCTGCGCGCCGTGGATTGGGCGTTGCCGTCCTGCCTCGCTACCTGGTGGAGGATGACCTGCGGACCGGCCGCCTTATGCCCGTCCTGGCCCAGTTTCCGTTGGCCGTGTTCTGGCTGAAGGCTCTCGTCCCGAGCATCAAGATGAACAAGCCCGCCGTACGAGAGCTGGTGACGTTCCTCAAGTCCCGCATGCAACCGCTGCCGCCGTGGGAGAGCAATCAGTCCTCTTCCTGATCCATTGTTCGTGAAATGAGAAGGCTGATCGCGCCGCAAAGCGTGTTCTGTCAGTGGCTTGCGGAGGCTAACATTCGAGCCTCGATCCGAGCAATACGATGAAGAAGCCCTTACGCAGCAATTTCGAGCCGGGTTCGCCGCGCGAAGCGGTGCGGCGCGCGCAGTGGACAGCCCTGGGGCTGTCCGACGCGGACATGCAGAAGCCGAAAATCGCAGTCGTCAACAGCTCCTCGGAGCTCGCGATCTGCTTCAGCCATCTCGACGGCATCGCGAAGGTCGTCAAGGAATCCATCCGCGCGGCGGGAGGCCTTCCCTTCGAGATTCGCACCGCGGCACCCAGTGACTTCATCATCGGCGCGGGCGGCGGCGGTGGATACATCCTCGCCTCTCGCGACCTGGTGGTGAACGACATGGAGATCGCCGTCGAGGGTGCGCAACTCGATGGCATGATCTGCCTGTCCTCGTGCGATAAGACCATGCCCGCCCACCTCATGGCTGCGGGACGGTTCAATATCCCGACCATACTCGTGATCTGTGGCTATCAGCCGAGCGGTGAATACCGCGGCCAGCACGTCGATATCGAAGACGTTTTCTTTGGCTCGGTGCAGACGAGTTTAGGGAAGCTCTCCAAGGAGCAACTGCGGGGAATGAGTGACAACGCGATCCGCGGACCCGGGGTGTGCTCCGGAATGGCGACCGCGAACTCGATGCACGTCGTGTGCGAGGCGCTGGGCATGACCTTGCCGGGAAGCGCTCCCGTGCTGGCCAACAGCCCGAAGATGTTCGACAGCGCCCGTCGCTCGGGTCGGCGCATCGTCGAGTTGGTGCTCGAAGATCTCAAGCCCCGCGACATCCTCACACCGGCGGCGTTTCGCAACGCCGTTGCCGCGGTCTTGAGTGTCAGCGGATCGATCAACTGCATCAAGCACCTGCAGGCAACGGCGGTCGAATCGGAAGTGGATCTCGACGTGTTCCGGCTGTTCAATGAGCTCGGCGAGAAGATCCCGGTGTTGAGCGCGGTACGCCCGAACGGCGATGACTCGATCGAAGCGTTCGAGGCCGCAGGCGGCGCCCTCGCGCTGATGAAGCAGCTCGAGCCCCTGCTCGATGGGCAGGCGATGACGGTCACCGGTCGCACCGTCACGCAGAATCTCGCCCAGGCTGTGGTGCGTGATCCTGAAGTGATCCGTCCCCTTGATCGGCCGTTCTCGACCAAAGCCCCGATCGTCATTCTGCGCGGCTCGCTCGCGCCCGAAAGCGCGATCGTGAAACTGGGAGTGAGAAACGACAACCGGCGGGCACAGTTCAGCGGCGCGGCGATCGTGTATGACGACGGGGCGGAAGCGATGCGTGCGATCGAGACGGGCAGGGTCAAGCCCGGACACGTGCTCGTGGTGCGCGGCATGGGTCCGAAAGGTGGTCCCGGAATGGCCGGACCCGCGTCGATGGTCGTGTTCGCCCTCGATTCATCTGGGCTGCAGAACGAGGTGGCCTTCGTCAGCGATGGCCAGCTTTCCGGGCTCTGCAATAAGGGCCTGACGATCGCTGAAGTTTCGCCCGAGTCCGCGGTCGGCGGTCCGCTCTCGCTCGTCGAGGATGGTGATCGGATCGTGATCGACGTCGATCAACATCGCCTGGACCTCGAGGTCCCGGAAGCGGAGCTCGCCACGCGCCGCGCGCGCCGTGGCAAGCCGAAGTTGCCGCGATCGAGTGGTTACCTGTCGATCTATCAGCGCACCGTTCAGCCCATGTCCACTGGCGCCGTTCTCGTCAAACGCGAGTAGAAGCCCCTCACCCCAGCCCTCTCCCCGGTGGGGAGAGGGGGAAGAAATTCATGTCAGAGCTCATTCCCACACGCACGATTCGCCGTTCGCCTGACCGCAAGGTCAAGACGGTCGCGGCCGACATCTGCGTTCTCGGCGCCGGCATCTCGGGCGTGAGCGCCGCACTGGAAGCCGCCAAGCTCGGACGCAAGGTCGTGCTGGTCGACGGCGCGCCGACACTGGGCGGCCAGGCGGTCGGATCCATCATCGGCACGCTCATCGGTCTGTTTACGCACGGGCCGAACGCCTACCAGATCACGCATGGCGTCGCCGATGACCTCATCCGCGACCTCACTGCCGAGGGCTCGCTGCTGCGGATGCACCATTCAACTGTCACATTCCAGTACGACGAAGTGCGCCTCGGCCGCTGGATGGAGCAGAAGGTCGAAGCCGCGGGCATCCACGCGATCGTCGGCGCCGTACTCACCGGCGTCGCCTTTAGCAAGCGCCGGGTTCAGCATGTGGAATTCGCCACGCGCTTCGGCACGGTGCGCGTGCAAGCCAACGGCTACATCGATTCCTCCGGCGACGCGAGCTTAAGTTACGAGGCCGGTCTCGAAGTCCGAGAGCCCGAAGCGCCGGTTTACGGCACGCTCAACTTTCTCATCGAGGGCTACGACCTCAGCACCGTCGGCGAGCTGGTGATGAAGGACGTGCATGCGCGGCTCATCACGAATGGCAAGGACTATGGCCTCGTGCGACACGATGGCTGGCTGATGCATTTCCCCGGCAAGAACTTCATGCTGGCGAATATCAGCCATTTCGAGACCCCGCTCGACCCGGTCGAGACTGCCCACATGGTGTTCGAGGGTCGCCGCCAGGCCGACAGCATCATTCGCTTCCTGCGAGCCGAGTTTCCGCGCATCTTTGCCAACGCCCGTGTGCGCGTGTATGGCAACCCGGGTCTGCGCCAGACGCGATGGATCGTCAGTCGCCACCAGCTGACTCTCGACGATATTCGCAAGGCGGAGCGCCCGCCCGACGCTGCGGCCCGATGCGCATGGTGGGTCGAGCTGCACGACACCAAGGAACTGGTGCACTGGGAGCGCTTCAAGGACAACCACGTCTACTACATTCCGTTGAGCTGCATGGTGCCGAAGGACGCCGACAATATCGTCGCCTCCGGCCGCTGCGTAGACGCGGATTCACACGCGCTCTCCGCCATTCGCGTGATGGGCCCCTGCATCGCCATGGGCGCAGCGGCCGCGCACAGCCTCGACCTCGCCGGCACGGGCTCTGTCCACGCGATCGACCTGAAGCTGCTTCAGAGACGGCTGCACGACAACCTGGAGCGTACGGATTAGCGCGAGTTGGTCATGAGTGATGAGGCGTGATCGCATGCGGGCGCCCGAACGGGAAGGACGTTTTCGTAGGAGCCTCCAGGGACGGATTTACGGCGTTCTTGGAAAGCCTTCGGACAGGAAGCGCCAACCCGGCGCTGCAGCTCTCCTTCTCGGACTTCTCGCTCTTTCCGCGTGCGGCGGCTCGAAGGCGCCCGGATCGCCGGTTGCGGCGAATGTCGATGGCGAGCGCATCGCTGCCGCGGCGAATGATCCGGCGAATTGGCTCACGCACGGCCGCACCTACGCTGAAGAGCGGTTCAGTCCGCTCGCGCAGATCGATGACAGCAACGTCGATAAGCTGGGTCTCGCCTGGTTCGTCGACTTCGGCTCCACCATCGGTCTCGAAGCCACACCGCTCGTCATCGATGGCGTCATGTACACGACTGGCGTCTGGAACGTCCTGTATGCGCTCAATGCCAGGACGGGCAAGGAAATCTGGCGATTCGATCCGCAGGTCAACAAAGCGTGGATGCGCTACATGTGTTGCGGGCCCGCGAACCGCGGTGCTGCCGCGTGGAAGGGGAGGATCTATTTCGCGACCATCGATGGGCGGCTGATCGCAGTCGATGCCGCGTCCGGCAAGCCTGTGTGGGACGTGCGGACGACGGACCCCAGCGAGCCCTATTCCATCACCGGAGCCCCTCGGGTTGTGCGCGGCAAAGTCATCATCGGCAACGGCGGCGCGGAGTTCGGCGTCCGCGGCTACGTCACCGCGTACGACGCTGAAACCGGCAAGCAGATCTGGCGTTTCCACACCGTGCCCGGCAATCCGGCCAACGGCTTCGAGTCCCCCGCGATGGAAATGGCCGCCAAGACGTGGTCGGGTGAATGGTGGGTCGCGGGCGGCGGCGGCACCGCGTGGGATGCGTTCTCCTATGACCCGGCGCTCAATCTGCTCTACATCGGTACCGGCAACGGCTCGCCGTGGCAACGCGATCTGCGCAGCCCAGGCGGCGGCGACAACCTGTTCCTGTGCTCGATCGTCGCGGTGAATGCGGACAGCGGCGAGTACGCGTGGCATTACCAGGCCGTGCCCGGTGAGAACTGGGACTACAACTGCGTCCAGCAGATGACGCTGGCCGAGATCGAGTTCGGCGGCAAGCCGCGCAAGGTGTTGATGCAAGCCGCCAAGAATGGTTTCTTCTACGTGATCGACCGCACCCATGGCGAGCTGCTGTCAGCCAACAATTTCGTGCCGGTGAACTGGGCGAGTCATTACGACATGACCACCGGCCGCCCGGTCGAGATCAAGGAGAACCTCTACACCGCCACTGAAAGCAAGCTGATCACGCCGAGTCCCTTCGGCGCGCACAACTGGCATCCGATGGCCTACAGCCCGAAGACGGGGCTCGTCTATTTCCCGGCGCAGGAATCGTCCTACGTCTACAGCAGGCTGCCGAAGTACGAGCACCGGAAAATGCGCTGGAACCTGGCGCAGAACCCCGACGTCAAGCTTCCGCCTGGGGTCACCGAAGTCATCCCGAGCACCACCAAGGGATACTTGCTGGCATGGAATCCGGTGACCAGGAGCGAAGCGTGGCGCGTCGATCATCGCGGGCCGTGGAACGGCGGCGTGCTGGCGACGGCGGGCAATCTGGTGATTCAGGGTGCCGCAGACGGACGATTCGTCATCTATCGGGCTGACGATGGTGGAAAGCTTTGGGAGATGCCGATTCAGACGGGCGCAGTGGCGGGTCCGATCAGCTACGAGGTCGACGGCGAACAATTCATCGCGGTGGCTGCCGGTTGGGCCGGTTCGTTGCCGATCATCGGCGGTGGATTGTCCAACGTTCACCATGCACCGTCGCGCCTGCTCGCTTTCAAACTCGGCGGAACGGCGACGCTGCCCGCCGCATCGACCCCGACGCTGCCCTTACCGCCAGCATCGACGGCGAGCGGGGAAGTCATCGCCCGTGGCGAGACGCTCTACGGCCAGTGGTGCCGCATCTGCCACGGCGGTAACTTGGTCTCGAGCGGCATGACCCCGGATCTCCGTTACATGACTGCCGAGACTCATCAGGGATTCAACGACATTGCGGTGCGTGGCGCGCGGGCAAACAAGGGTATGCCGCCATTCGCGGATGTGATCAACGACGCGGATGCCGACGCGATTCACGACTTTATCATCGAGCGTGCGCGCCGAGACTCGATGTCTTCCCCTCTCCCCCTTTGGGGAGAGGGTATGGGTGAGGGGCAACCATGAAACTGACCGATGCTGAACAGGCGATGCTGGACGGCCGCGAGGGCAAGGCACGCCAGAAGGCAATGGACCTCCTGGTCCGCTATGGCGAAGCGCTCGGCGCCGAACGGTTCGTCGACACCAACAATGTGGCCGGCGTCCCCGGTTCTTCCACGCCATTCCTCGAGAATTACTACCGGGAGCCCGGGAATCGTTACGACGTGATCTTCTCGCGCTTCGATCTCGACAGCGACGAGGTGGTCGAGGTTCCGCGGGCGGTCGTGCATACCTGTCATCTGCAGGGGGGTGTCGATCCGGACAACTGGCAGGTCCTCGGCGCGACTCCCGAGGTGGCACGGATCAGCCGGGAGAGCGAAGTGGCCGCCTCCGCGCGTGATGTCCGCATCCTGAAGACCTGCACGCCGTACCTCGCCGGCAATGTACCGGTGATGGGCGAACACTGCGCGTGGATGGAATCCTCCGCCGTCGTGTACATCAATTCAGTACTCGGCGCACGCACCAACACGGAGGGGCGCGAAAGCACCAGCGCGGCTATGTTGACCGGCAAGATTCCGGATTTTGGCCTGCATCGCGACGAGAATCGCTACGGCACGCATCGGATCGAAGTCGAAACCGACGTCGAAAGCATCATGGACTGGGGCATGCTCGGATACTTTGTCGGCGATGTCGTGGGCGAGCGGATTCCCGTGCTGACCGGGCGATTCAGTTCACCCGAGACCATTCGCTACAAGCATTTTGGAGCGGCGGCAGCGTCGTCCGGCGGTGTCGAGATGTATCACCTCGTCGGCGCCACACCCGAAGCAGCAACACTCGAACAGGCATTCGGTCCGAAACGTCCGGTGGAGACGATCCGCTATGGAAAGGCCGAGCGGCGTCGGACTTACGAAACACTCAACGCCAACGCCCACGACCCCAACGTCGATTACGTGATGCTGGGCTGTCCCCACGCGGCACTCGACCAGATTCGAGAAATCTGTGCGCTCCTCGCGGGCAAGCGCATCAGCACCCACTGCAATTTGTGGATCTTCACATCACGCGCCGTCCGCGCCGTTGCCGATCGGGATGGGCTAACGAAGGTGATCCGCGATGCGGGCGGGGTGTTGTTGACCGACACGTGCTCAGCCATTGGCCAGGCGCTGCCCCCGGGCACACGCGTCGCCGCGCTTGATTCGGCTAAGCAGGTGCACTACCTGCCAGCCATCATGGGAATCGAGGCGTGGTTTGGCAGCACGCGGGACTGCATCAACGCTGCATTGACCGGGCGTTGGCAGGGAGAATCGCCATGAGCAAAGGCACAGTCGTGTTACGTGGCCGCAAAGTCGTCGGCGGTTGCGCCGAGGGCGAGGCGCTGGTGACGCACCAGACCATCTCAGGCTGGGGTGGCGTCAACCCCATGACGGGAACCGTCGTCGAGACGCGTCACGAGCTGCGCGGCGTAAGTTTCAAGGACAAGGTACTGGTGTTCCCCGGTGCCAAGGGTTCCTCGGGCTGGTCTGCGGTATTTCATTTTGCGCGACTGGCTGGAACTGCTCCGAAGGCAATGGTGTTCAACGAAATGACCACCAAGATCGCGCTCGGTGCGGTGGTCATGCGAGTGCCATCCGTCACTGAGCTCGACCGCGACCCGCTCGAGGTCATCGAGACGGGCGACTGGGTCAAGGTCGATGCCGACAAGGGCGTGGTCGAAGTCCGCAAGGCGGCACAACGCAAGGTCTCTTGAGCCGCGAGAGAACTCGAGTGCCGATCACGATCAACCCGCTGCACCCGCTTTTCGGTGCCGAGCTCATCGGCGCCGATCTGCATCAGCCACCCTCGCCCGAGCTGGTCAAGGCCGTCAACGACGCGATGGCAAATTTTGCCGTGCTCGTCCTGCGCGACCAGTTCATCACCGATGACGAGCAGATCCGGTTCAGCCGCGCATTCGGACCTCTGGAGCTGCCGCCGCACATGGGATTCAAGCTGTTCCGGCGCCGCCTCCGGCCTGAGATGTACGACGTCTCCAATCTCGACGATGCAGGCAATTTCCTGCCGCCGGAATCGATGCGGCACGCTTCCAATCGCGCCAACGAGGAGTTCCACACCGACAGCTCGTTCAACGCCCTGCCAACCAAGTGGTCGCTGCTGTCGGCGCGCATCCTGCCGCCCGACGGTGGCGATACGCTCTACGTCGATACCCGCGCGGTTTACGATGCTCTGCCGGCCGATTTGAAGGTGCGCGCCCAGGATGCGGTAGCCGAGCATTACTTCTGGAAGACGCGGATCCGCGCGGGCTACACCGTCATCACCGACCACATGCGCCGCGCAATGCCGTCGGTCCCGCAGAAGATCGTGCGCGTGATTCCCGAGTCCGGCCGCACGGCGCTTTACATCGGCAATCATGCGACGCACGTGATCGGCTGGCCGATCGACGAAGGCCAGCGGTTTCTGAAGCAGTTGAATGATTTCGCAGCCCAACCGCAGTTCGTCTACACCCACCCGTGGCGCCGCGGCGATCTCGTGATCTGGGACAACCGCTGCACCCTGCACCGCGCGACGGGTTACGACGTGTTCAAGCACAAACGCGACTTGCGACGGACGACTATCAACGAGTACGGGCCGGAGATCTCCTCGACCGACGCGCTCGGCGTCGCGCCCCCCGCCTGAGCCTCCTATAATCGAACTCCCGTTCCACCAACCGGGAGTGGCCATCATCAGCAAGCACATCGTGGTGCGCGAAATCGCGCGAGCGGAGCCCGGCGTGATCGACGCGCTGGGTAGTTTTGGCGTAGCAACGGTGCACGAGGCCCAGGATCGGACCGGTCTGCTCGCCGCCTACATGCGCCCGATCTATCCGGGTGCGGCGATATCGGGATCGGCAATCACTGTGCTGGTACCGCCCGGCGACAACTGGATGATCCACGCCGCGGTCGAGGTGTGCCGGCCTGGTGACGTTCTGGTGGTGGCGCCGAGCTCACCGTGCTCCGATGGCTACTTCGGCGACCTCCTCGCGACTTCACTCAGAGCCCACGGTGTCAAAGGGCTGATCATGGACGCAGGTGTGCGCGACGTGGCGACGCTCACCGAAATGAAATTCCCTGTCTGGAGCAAGGCGATCTGGGCTCAAGGCACGGTCAAGGCCAGTCTGGGGTCGGTCAATACGCCGATCATCTGTGCGGGGCTGCGCATCGAGCCTGGCGACGTCATCGTCGCGGATGACGATGGCGTAGTCGCGGTGCCCCGTGCGTCGGCCGTGAAGGTGGCCGAGGCCGCGAAAAAGCGGGTCGCGAACGAGGAAGAGAAGCGCAAACGCCTGGCATCCGGCGAGCTCGGCCTCGATATTTACGACATGCGCGACAAACTGAAAAAGCTCGGACTTGAGTACCGGTAGTCCGCGTTGGACAAGAATCTGACCATGGCAATGAGTGGTGCCGGCGAACGTAACCTGCCATGGTGAGCACACGACAGACGGCAATTCCGTGCACGTTGATGCGCGGTGGAACCTCGAAGGGGCCGTTCTTTCTTGCGACCGACCTCCCCGCCGACACCGCGCAGCGGGACCGCGTGCTCCTCGCCGTAATGGGCTCGCCCGATATGCGCCAGATCGATGGCGTCGGAGGTGCCGAGCCGCTTACCAGCAAGGTGGCGATCGTCTCGAAGTCCACGCGGCCCAACGTCGATGTCGATTACCTGTTCGCTCAGGTCTCGATCGACAAGCCGATGGTCGACGTGAGCCCGAACTGCGGCAACATGCTCGCGGGTGTCGGCCCGTTCGCGATCGAGAAAGGGCTCGTGCCGGCGCGCGACCCGAAGACGCGCGTGACGATCTACATGGTGAACACCGGCAATCTCGCCGTCGCCACGATCCAGACACCGGGCGGCGCCGTGCGCTATGACGGCGACACGGTCATTGGCGGTGTACCGGGAACGGCCGCGCCCATAGAAATCGACTTCCTGGACACTGCCGGGTCGGTTTGCGAGTCCCTGCTACCGACGGGCAAGCCACGCGATCGCGTGAACGGCATCGACGTCACCTGCGTCGACAACGGGATGCCGGTCGTGGTGATCCCGGCGAGTGCGTTGGGCAAGACCGGCTACGAGTCGCCGAAGGATCTCGACGCCGATGTCGGGTTCAAGAAACGACTCGAGGAGCTGCGTCTCGCGGTCGGACCGCTGATGGGCCTAGGCGACGTGCACGACAAGGTGGTCCCGAAGATGACGCTGATCGCACCACCCCGTGCCGGCGGCCACGTATGTACGCGCACTTTCATTCCGCATCGATGCCACGCCGCGATCGGTGTGCTCGGCGCCGTCAGCGTTGCCACCGCGTGCGTGCTGCAGGGGTCAGTCGCTGAAGGCATCGTGAAGAAGCCAGGCGGCAGCCCGTTGATCGTCT
>Ga0180104_1000235_pt1 | contig 11581 bp, 11 predicted proteins | sample EasRiv730_16_1Da_FD_121791 | JGI IMG/M metagenome (GOLD analysis project Ga0180104, IMG submission 121791) | Soil microbial communities from meander-bound floodplain in the East River, Colorado, USA - East River metaG ERMLT730_16_1Da | ecosystem: Environmental > Terrestrial > Soil > Floodplain ... | reverse complement strand
TCTCCCGTTCGCGCTCTGGTTCATCGGCGTGGGTCACGACCTCGGCCGTATGTACGCGCGCGAGGTCCACACCGTCGCCGAGTCGAAAGCGATGATCCAGGCAGTGCTCGAGAACCAGCCCGGCCCGGCGCACAACATCGTCGCGCTGAATGCCGGCGCCGCGATCTATGTTTCCGGGGTGGCGAAGACCCTGAAGGCCGGAATCGAGCGCGCGGTGCACGCCATCAAGAGCGGCGCCGCCAAGCAGAAGCTGGAAGAGTTCGTGGCGTTTACGCAGAAGCTGAAAGCAAAGGCTTGAGCATCCTCGAGCGCATCCTGGCGGCGAAGCGCGCCGAGGTTGCGACGGCAAGAAAGAAATTGCCGGAAGAAGAAATGCGGCGACGCGCCGGCGCTGCTCCGGCAGTACGAGACTTCGTCGGAGCGCTGCGCGCGAAGCGGCCGGCGGTGATCGCCGAGATCAAGCGCGCAAGCCCCTCCAAGGGCTTGCTGCGCGCGGACTTCGACCCTGCGGTCATTGCCAGGAGCTACGAAAAGGGCGGCGCTGCCTGCATGTCAGTGCTCACTGACAGAGAATTCTTCCAAGGGGCGGCGGAGCATCTCGTCGTGGCGCGCGCCGCGTGCGCGCTGCCGGCGCTGCGCAAGGATTTTCTGATCGAGCCGTATCAGGTGTTCGAGTCGCGCGCCCTCGGCGCCGATTGCGTGCTCCTCATCGCCGCCTGCCTCGAAGACAAGGAAATGCTCGCGCTGGAGGCGCTGGCGCGAACTCTCGGCATGGCGGTGCTGGTCGAGGTGCACGACCGGCCGGAGCTCGATCGCGCGCTCAAGCTCGAGACGCCGCTCGTCGGCATCAACAATCGCAACCTGCGGACCTTCGAGACCCGCCTCGAGACGACGCTCGATCTGCTGCCGCGCGTGCCCAAAGACCGCATCGTGGTGACGGAGAGCGGCATCCTTTCCCGGGACGACGTGGCGCGCCTGCGCGCGAGCGGCGTGCATACCTTTCTCGTGGGTGAGGCGTTCATGCGAGCGCCGGATCCGGGTGACGCGCTGCGCGCGCTCTTCGGTTGATGCGATAGCGCTGCTGCATTGCAGCAAATTCGATGTTGGTAATTAGCAACGAGGGACGGAGAAATCTTCTGCGCCGGCGGCGCTTTCTTGGAAGGTCGCTGTGGCATTCGGCACACTCTTCGGGACTTCTCAAAGGAGGGGTTGGCGGGGGCCGGTTCGGCGCTGCCGGGTTTAAATCCAAAAGGAGAGGAGTAACGAATGCAAAAGAAACTTCTAACGCTGGCGGTAGCTGGGGCGTTGGCCGCGCCCGCTGTCGCGCTGGCACAGGTGGAGGTGTACGGCACCATCCACATGTCCCTCAACAATGTGAAATACGACAGTACCCCGGACGGCCTGACTCCGTCGGTATCGAAGTGGGACGTAGCGTCGCACGCGTCCAACGTCGGGGTCCGCGCACGCGAGAGCCTGGGCGGCGGCCTGAGCGCATGGGCGCAGGTCGAGACGAACGCGGCAATGGAGCGCTCGAACAACATCGCGCACACATCCGGCTTTGCATCGCGCAACTCCGCCGTAGGCATCCAGGGCGGCTTCGGTAACGTGTTCGTCGGGCAGTGGACCACGCCGTGGGCGGACCTCGATGCGCTCTGGGGCATCGGCACCGTAGCGACCTATGGTCCGGTCACCTCCATCATCGGGCGGCGCGAAACGACGGGTGCGGCGCCGAACCCGAACTGCAGCAACACGGGTAGCGGTGTCGGCGCCGCACCCGGCGGCAACTGCGACTCGGTAGAATCCGCGGGCGGCGTCGGCCATCCGTTCTGGCGCCGGATCTCCAACTCGGTGCACTACCAGTCGCCGGTCTTCGGCGGCTTCCAAGTCAAGGCCGCGTACCAGACCAACCAGGACAAGGCGAAGAGCACCGCGACTTCGACTTCCGCCGATCCGTCGATGTGGTCCGCCTCGGTGACGTGGAGCGGCATGGGCGGCAGGGCCCGCGTCGGTGCGGCCTTCGATTCGCACAAGGACTTCACCACGCTCGGCGAGACCGACGACGGCTGGCGCGTGACCGGCGGCTGGAACTTCGGCTTCGCCGACATCGGCTTGGCGTATGAGCAGATGACCTACAAGACCGTGGCCGGCGATTGCGAAGCCACGCAAATGGGTATCGCGGTTGCCATTCCGGTTGGCCAGGGTGCGATCCGCGGCTCCTATTCGTCCGCGGATGACGTCGACGGCACTTTCTCCGGCGCGGGATCCTGCGGTGCTACCGGAGCAGGCAACAACGGCGCGAAGCAGTACAACATCGGCTACGACTATCGCTTCTCGAAGCGCACCACCATCGGCGTCGGCTACGCGACGATCGACAACGATGACTTCGCGGCCTTCACCTGGAGCGGCCTGTCGAGCGCGCAGAACGGCGCGTCGGTCACCCCGCCGGCCGGCTCGGACGTGAGCATTTTCTTCGTCAGCATGATCCATCGCTTCTAAGAAGAGCCGCAACTGCACTGAACGGGCGCCTTCGGGCGCCCGTTTTTTTTGCGGTAGCATTCCTGCGTGCAGTTCGTGGGCGATTTCCTGATCGACGCGGCGGTGTGCGACCGGCTGATCGAGCTGCATCGCGCGTGCGACCGCAAGGGATTGGTCAAGCGCGGCAGAATGGGAAAGGGCGGCAACCTGGTCGTCGACCCGGAGAAGAAGGACTCCTTCGACGTCAGCGTCGACCTGCTGCCACCCGAGCTACCCAACGAATATGGGATCGAGCGTTACTATGCCGAGCTGCAGCGCTGCTTGCAGCAGTACCTCGAGCAGCATCCGCTGCTCAAGCAGGTCGGGACTTTCCGCGTCACCGAGTCCCCCGCGATCCAGCACTACCGGCCTGGCGGCGGGTTCAAGATGCCGCATTTCGAGCGCAGCAACTACGCCAACGCCACGCGCATGCTGGTGTGGATGACCTATCTCAACGACGTCAAGGACGGCGGCGGCACGCACTTCGTGTACCAGAAGCACACCTTCGAGGCGCGCAAGGGCCGCACGCTGATCTGGCCTTCGGACTTCACGCACACGCACGCCGGCGTCGTTTCGCCGACCGAGCACAAGTACATCATCACCGGCTGGATGAACTTCGTCGCGCAGCCATGATCTCCATCGACCGCCTGATTGGTGAGTTCGACCGCGCGCTGCGCGCCGTGACCGGCGTAGCGCGCTCGAACCGGCCTTCGCCCGCGGAGCCGGTGCCCGAAAGCTCCATTACCGAGGAAGAGCGCAGCCACGCCGCGGCGCTGATGCGTGTGAACCACGTCGGCGAGATCTGCGCGCAGGCGCTCTACCAGGGACAGGCGCTCACGGCGCGCAACCCGGCCGCGCGCGCGGCGCTCGAGCAGGCGGCGCTCGAGGAGGAGGACCATCTCGTCTGGAGCGCCGAGCGCATCCGCGAGCTCGGCGGGCGCCCGAGCCTGCTGAATCCCGCGTGGTACGCCGGGGCGTTCGCGATCGGCGCGGTCGCCGGGGCGCTGGGCGACCGCTGGAACCTCGCCTTCCTCGCCGAGACCGAGCGCCAGGTCGAGGAACACCTCGGCGGCCATCTCGAGGCGCTGCCGCAAGAGGACCGGCGCACGCGCGCCGTGGTGGAGGCGATGCGCGCGGATGAAGCGAGGCATCGCGCCAGCGCGCTCGAGCTCGGCGCCGCCGAGCTGCCCGAGCCCGTGAAGCGCGCGATGCGCCTCGCCTCCAGGGTGATGACCACCGTCGCTTACCGCGTCTAGAGATGCTCCCGATCTACATCGGGTACGACCCGAGGGAGTCGGTCGCTTTCTATACGCTCGCGCACTCGATCCTGCGCCGCTCGTCGGTTCCGATCTCGATCGCCCCGCTGGTGCAGAGCCAGCTCAAGGGCATCTACCGCCGCAGCCGGGGGCCCACGGAGTCGACCGAGTTCAGCCTGACGCGCTTCCTGGTCCCGTACCTGTCCGGCTTTGCCGGCTGGTCCATCTTCATGGACTGCGACATGCTGTGCCGCGTGGATATTTCCGCATTGCTGGCGGAAATGCAGCGCCAGGCGGACAAGGCGGTGCTCGTCTGCAAGCATGATTACGTACCCAAAACCGAGCGCAAGTTCCTCGACCAGGTGCAGACAAAGTACGCCCGCAAGAACTGGTCGAGCCTGATGATCTTCAACAACGAGCGCTGTCGCGCGCTCAGCGTCGACTACGTGAATTCGGCCTCGGGGCTCGAGCTGCACCGTTTCGCATGGATCGACGAGCGGGCGATCGGCGAGCTGCCGCTCGAATGGAACTGGCTGGTGGGCGAGTACGCCTACAACCCGGGCGCGAAGATCGTCCACTTCACGATCGGCGGGCCTTACTTCGACGCCTACCGCGACTGCGACTACGCCGGGGAGTGGCTCGCCGAGTACGAGTCGATGCGGCAATGCGCATCGTCTGGGTGAGCTTCGCGCCGCTGCGCAAGACGCGCGCCGGCCTGAGCTCGGACATCGCTTCGGTACGCTACCGCATCCTCATCCCGGCGCAGGCCATTCCCGGGAGCAAGGTCACCAGCCTGGGGCCGGGAGCCAACCGGCGCACGTTGCTGGAGCGCTTCGCCGGCGCGCACGCCGCCGTATTCGGCAAGATATTCGAGCCGGCGCTCGCGCAGACCGCGCTCGATCTCGCCGCTGCGCTGAAGAAGCTCGGGGTCAGGATCATCGCCGACTACAGCGACGACAATTTCCTCCACCAGAGCCTTGGCCCGGTCTACCGCGCGCTCGCGAACGCCGCCGATACGATCGTCGCAGCCACGCCGGGGCTCGCGGAGGTCCTTCGCGCGCAGACCCCGGCGCGGGTAAGCGTGGTGAGCGACCCGGTCGAGGGCGAGCGCGGCGAGCCGCGCGCCGCGCTGCACCGGCCGCCGCGGCTGCTCTGGTTCGGCCATCCGCTCAACCTGGACACGCTGCAGTTCGGCCTGCCGCAGCTCTCCGGGGAGTTCACGCTCACCCTCATGACTGCGCCGGGAGCCGGAGCCGAAGCCATGGGGCACCGCTTCCGCCCGTGGTCGACCGAGGCGCTGTTCGACGAGCTGCGCGAATGCGACGCGGCGATCATCCCGTCGAATCCGCACGATCCCCGCAAGGCGGTGAAGAGCCCGAACCGCTTCAGCGAGGCCCGGTGGGCCGGACGCTTCGTAATCGCTCACCCGCTGCCTTCGTACGAGCCGCTCGCGCCCTACGGCTGGGTGGGCGAGGACCTCGGCGAGGGGCTGGCGTGGCTGCTCGACAACCCCGAGGCCGCCGTCGCGCGCATCCGAGCCGGGCAGGATGCGGTCGCCGAGCATTATTCGCCCCAGGCGATCGGCCGCGCCTGGGAGTCGGTGGTCACGGCGGCGTGAGCGTGGAGCACAATCATCGGGCCTGGAACGAGCTCGCCCTGGCGAAGCTGGCGGCGGGCGAGCCCGAGCTCGCGGTGGAGTACGCGCGCCGCGCGCACGAGCTCAGCCGGCGCAATGTCGACTATCTCAATACGCTGGGCATTGCGCATGCCGAGGCGGGCGAGCTCGAGCTGGCGCAGGCGGCCTTCCGGAAAGCGCTGAAGATCGAGCCGGGCTGGGTGGACGCGATCGTGAATCTCGGCAAGGTCCTGGAAAAGCAGGAGGACCTCCCGGCCGCGGCGAAGGCCTACGAGCACGCGCACGCGCTGTCGCCTTCGTTTCCCAAGCTCACCGTGACCCTGGCCCGGACCTACCGGCAGATGGGCTCTGCCGGAAAGGCAAGATCATTACTCGAGAATTCCAGAATCGAGGGGCAGGACCTCGTCATGGCGCTCGCCGACTGCGACTTCGAGCTCGAGGGCGAAGCCGCCGCGCTCGAGCGCCTGCGCGCCGCAGTAAACGACCATCCCGACTGGCACCTGGCGCGCGGGGCGCTCGCCCATCTCCTGCTTTCGACCGCGCATTGGCGCGAAGGCTGGCGGCTTTACCGGGATTCATCGCCCGCGCCGATCCGCGGCGAGCGCATCGTGCTGCGCGGCGAGCAGGGAATCGGCGACGTGCTGTTCTTCCTGCGCTTTGCCCCCGCGCTGCGCGCGCGCGGCGTCCGGATCACGCTCGCCTGCGAGAAGAAGCTGCATTCGATTCTTTCTCCGGGGCCGGTGCTCGACGAGATCCGCGAAGACACGGGCGAGGGTGTGCGCATCGGTGATCTTCCGCTCCTGCTCGAATCGCAGGACACCCCGCCCGCGTGGCCGCTCGAGGCGCGCGCGAAGGCCAGCCTGGAAAGCCTCGGCCCGGCACCGTACCTGGGCGTCACCTGGCGCGCGGGAACCGATCTCGCGCGCCAGCGCGAGATCGGCGAGGACCCGAGCGCGCTCGCGAAGGCGCTTGCGCCGGCGCTGCTCGGGAAGGCCCTGCGCGGCTGGCCAGGCACCGTTATCGTCCTGCAGCGGGGCGCCCGGGCAGCGGACGGCGCGGAGTTCGCCGCTGCCTTTCAGGGCCGCTTCCACGACCTCTCGGCGCTGGGCGACGATCTTCCTGCGCTGCTCCCGGTGCTCGCCGGGCTCGACGACTATGTCGGCGTCAGCAACGCCAACATGCACTTCCTGGCCGGGCTCGGGAAGACCGCCCGCGTGCTGGTGCCGTATCCGGGAGAATGGCGCTGGATGCGCCGGGCCGGGCCTTCACCCTGGTTTCCCGGCTTCGCCGTGTATCGCCAAATGCAAAGCCGCGACTGGGCGCGGGCGCTCGCCGATCTGCGCGCAGCGCTCTTCTAGCCGCCGGCCTAGCCGAAGTCCTGACTTCGCCGGCGCCTGGCCTGCGAGAGGAACGCCCGCAGCTTCCCGGGCGACACGGGTTTGACCGCGAAGGGCGTCGCGCCGAGCTCGCGCCGCGGCAGAGCGCTCGGCGTGCCGGTGATCACGAGCGCCGGCAGCTCGGCGCCGAACACCGCGCGCAGCCGCTCGATCACCTGCAGCCCGGTCATTGCGTTCGCGAGCCGGTAGTCGACGATCAGCGCATCCGGCTCGAGGTCCTGCGCCCGCAGCTTGCTCTCGACCTCCGCGGCGCTCGCGCCGGCGATGTAGCGGCAGCCCCAGCCCTCGAGCAGCAGCCGCATGCTGTGGCGGATTTCGGCGTCGTCGTCCACCAGGACTACGTTGGTCCTGCCGAGCGCGGCGTATGGCGCCGGGCTCTCCGCAGCCGGCGCCGGCACCACGCGCGCCCTCTCGAGTTCGATCGAGAACGCGCTGCCGCGCCCGGGCGCCGATCGCACCGCCACCGCGTGGCCGAGCAGCTCGCCGAGGGCCTTCACGATCGGCAATCCGAGGCCGAGCCCCTGCGCGCCGGCGCCGCCGACCTGGTAATACTCGTCGAAGATGCGCTTCTGCTCGGCCGTCGGGATGCCGATTCCGGAGTCGACCACCGCCAGCTGCAGGCGCTCGCCGCGCAGGCGGCGGCAGCCGACGATGATGCGGCCGCGCTCGGTGTAGCGGATGGCGTTGGTCACCAGGTTCTTGAGCATGCGCTCGAGCAGCACCGGGTCGCTCCACACGCTCGCCGAGCAGCGCACGACGCGGAGCTCGAGCTGCTTGCGCGCGGCGATGGACTTTTCCGCCGCGACCACCTGCTCGATCAGCGGCATCAGGGGGAAGGCGACCACGCTGGGCTGGATCACGCCCGATTCGATGCGCGAGATGTCGAGCAGGCTGTCGAACATCTGCTCGAGCGTGTGCACCGAGAGCTGGATCAGCGCCATGCTGAGCGTGGTGTGCCCGCTCCAGAAGCTGCCGAACGCGAGCACCGCGGCGAAGCCGGCGAGGGCCAGGATCTGCGCGAAATGCAGGTGCCAGCGGCCGAAGCGGAAGCCGTTGCCGACGACCACCCACAGATACAGGCCGTAGAGCGGCGCGCCGACCTCCCCGGCAAGCAGCATGCCCGCGGTGATGGTGCTCATGTCGAGCAGCGCGCCGATGCACCGGCGGCCGTGGCTGACACCCGGGCGGGCGAGTATCCAGCCGAGATGCGCCACGCCGAGCGCGCAGGCGAAGGCGACGATGCCGAGAATCGCGCGCTCGCCGTCGTCGAGCACGCGGTCCCAGAGGAACGACACCGCGAAATAGGCTTCGACCAGGAGCACGATGCTCACGCGCAGCAGCGCCTGCTCGAGCTCGGCCGCGTCGGCGGCGCGGGCCGCGGCGAAGCGATCCTTGATGCGCGCCGTCGTCAAGCGCCCCGTCCTGGAACGGACACGGTACACTGCGCCTGCTCATGTCAATCGGCCAAACGTCGGCAAAACCCGCCGTTGTGCTGACGGTCGACGACCATCCGCTGATTCGCTCCGCGCTGCGCGAGGTCTTGCGCACGATGGCCGAGCGGCTCGAGCTGCTCGAGGCTTCGGATCCCGAGGCCGGCCTCGCGCTCCTGCGCTGCCGGCCCGAGATCGATCTCGTGTTCCTCGACCTGCAATTCTCGCGCCACGACGGCCTCGCCTTCATCGATCAGTTCCGAGCCGCCGCGCCCGCCGCGCCGCTCATCGTGTACACGATGCATGAGGACGCGCCGACGCTGAAGCAGGCGCTCGCCCGCGGCGCGGTCGGCATCGTGCCGAAGACGCACTCGGCGAAGCTGCTGCAACGGGCCATCGGGCTCGTCATGGACGGCGGCGTGTACGTGCCGCCGGAGCTTGCGCGCGTGCTTGCGCGCCACGACGAGGTGCGCGCCCACCCCATGAGCCAGCAGCAATGGCGCATCCTCGAGCTCCTCGCACAGGGCCTGCCGAACAAGGAGATCGCCCGGCAGCTGGGCATCGCCTCGAGCACGGTGAAGAACCAGCTGACCGCGGTCTTCGAGAAGCTCGGCGTCGCCAATCGCACGCAGGCCGCCATGGCGGCGCGCGCGCTCCTGAAAGATGGTGGAGGAACACCGCACTGACCCGACCGCGTGGTCGCCGGGCTATAGGGAGACATCGATGGTATTAAGAGCCACTTTGACTGCAATTGCGATGCTGTGCGTGTTCAGCAACGCGCTCGCGCAGCTCCTGACCGAGAAGAAGTTCTTCACCCTGCCGCAGTACACCACCGCGGGCGGCAAGACGATCAAGAACGTGCGCGTCGGCTACGAGACCTACGGCAAGCTCAACGCCTCCGGCGACAACGCGGTGTTCATCGCGCACTTTTTTTCCGGCACCTCGCACGCCGCGGGGCGCTACAAGCCCGACGAGAAGGCCGCCGGCTACTGGGACGCCATCATCGGGCCGGGCAAGGCGATCGACACCGACAAGTATTTCGTGGTGAGCGCCGATACGCTCGCGAATCTGAACGTGAAGAGCCCGATGGTCGGCACCACCGGCCCGGCGACCGTCAACCCCGATACCGGCAAGCCGTACGGCTCGAGCTTCCCGGTGGTGGCGATGAAGGACTCGGTGCGTGTGCATAAAGCTTTACTGGATCATTTAGGAATCAAGAAACTGCAGGCGGTCGCGGGCGCTTCAGGAGGCTCCATCCAGGCCATGGAGTGGGGCGCCGAATATCCGCAGCTCGTCGAGCGGGTGATCCACGTGATCGGGCCGGGGCTCGACATCCATCCCTACGTCATCGGCCTGCTCGACATCTGGATGATGCCGATCAGGATGGATCCGAACTGGAAGGGCGGCGACTACTTCGGCGGCCCCGAGCCGAACGAAGGCGTCGCGCAGGCGCTGAAGACCGTGACGCTCACGGCGCTGCATTTCGGCTGGGCCGAGAAGGTCCACGGCTACAAATGGGCGGGCGAAGGAAAGAGTCCTCAGGATTCGATGGCCAATTTATTTGCGATTGAAGACAGTCTGTATAAGACCGGAGTCGCGCGTGCGGGCGCCACCGACGCGGCGCACTTCGTCTGGATGGCCAAGGCGAACCAGCTCTACAACCTGGAGAAGGAGCGCTCGCGCATCCGGGCGAAGGTGCTGTTCCTCCCGGCGAAGACCGATCTCATCTTTCCGCCGGAGCTGTCGCGCAAATGGGCCGAGCGCCTGCGCGCGCAGGGCAACCACGTCGAGCTCTACGAGATCGAGGGCACGAGCGGCCACCTCGACGGGCTGTTCTCGATCGGCAAGGTCGCCGACCGGATCAAGGCGTTCCTGGAAAAGTAATTATTCCGCGCGCGGCTGCGGCTTGGGCCGGCGGCCGACGCTGATCGTCGCCTCGACGTCCTGGCCCTGGCGCTTGAGCTTCATCTTCGCCGCCGAGCCGGGCGGCAGCGCCGCGATCAGATTGAGCATGGCGGCGGGGTCGGCGACGGGCGTGCCCTGAACCTCGACCAGGACGTCGCCGGGCTTGACGCCCGCCTTGTCGGCGGGCCCGCCGCGCAGCACGCCCGCGATCAGCGCGCCGCGCTGGCCGCCGAGCTTGAACGATTCGGCGAGCGCCGGGGTGATTTCCTGCACTTCGACGCCGATCCAGCCGCGCGTCACGCCGCCGGACTTCACGATCTGCTCGAGCACCATCTTCGCCGTGGAGACGGGGATGGCGAAGCCGATGCCCATCGAGCCGCCCGAGCGCGAGAAGATCGCGGTGTTGATGCCGACGAGGTTGCCGCCCGCGTCGATCAGCGCGCCGCCCGAATTCCCGGGATTGATCGGCGCGTCGGTCTGGATGAAGTTCTCGAAGGTGTTGATGCCGAGGCCCGTGCGGCCCAGCGCGCTGACGATGCCGCCGGTGACGGTCTGGCCGACGCCGAACGGGTTGCCGATGGCGAGCACGACGTCGCCGACCTTGAGCGCGTCGGAGGAGCCGAAGGTGATCGCGGGCAGGTTTTCCGCGCTGACGCGCAGCACCGCGAGGTCGGTCTCGGGGTCGTTGCCGACCACCTTGGCGAGGAGCTTCTTGCCGTCGGCGAGCGCGACCTCGATTTCGTCGGCGGCTTCGACGACGTGGTGGTTGGTGAGGACGAAGCCGCTCGCGCTGACGATCACGCCCGAGCCCAGGCTCGAGGCGCGCTGCGCTTCGTCGGGCAGCTGGTCGCCGAAGAAGCGGCGAAAGATCGGATCGTTGAGCAGCGGATGGCGCGGCGAGCGGATTTCCTTCGAGGTGAAGATGTTCACTACGGAGGGCGCCGCGCGCTGCACGGCATCGTGGAACGAGCCGACGCGCGCGGCCTGCGGCAGCGGGCCGGTCGTCGGCGCCTGCTGCACGACCGCGACCTGCGAACCGACGCGCGACGGCAGCCATTCCGGGCGGAAAGTCGAGACCACGAACAGCACCGCAACGGCGACGGTCGCGGCCTGGGCGAAAATGAGCCAGAGGCGGTACATCGGAGGAAAACCTAGTATACAAAATTCCCCTGCAAATTTAAGCGTTTACAAGCGAAAACGTGGACATTTGCAGGGGCCGTCGCTAGAATCGCACACTTTTGCGCCTCCCTGCTTCTTACCGACAACAACGCCATCTCCATGAATGAAGAACCAAAAGTAGACAAGACGCGGCGCAACCTGGTGGTCGCCACCTCGGTCGTCGGCGGGGTCGCGGGCGTGGCCGCCGCGGCGCCTTTCGTCGCCAGCATGTGGCCCTCGGAGCGCGCCAAGGCAGCCGGCGCGCCGGTGGAAGCCGATATCTCC
>Ga0180104_1000234_pt1 | contig 11613 bp, 12 predicted proteins | sample EasRiv730_16_1Da_FD_121791 | JGI IMG/M metagenome (GOLD analysis project Ga0180104, IMG submission 121791) | Soil microbial communities from meander-bound floodplain in the East River, Colorado, USA - East River metaG ERMLT730_16_1Da | ecosystem: Environmental > Terrestrial > Soil > Floodplain ... | reverse complement strand
CGACCACCGCGAAGATGAAGTAGTACTGGAATGTCGGGTCGAGCAGCGTGAGCTCGGTGTCGCCGAGCCTGCCGAGCGGCGGCAGGGCGAAGGAAAGCCCGTCGTCGCCGCCGGTGAACGATTTCCAGCCCACCGCGACCAGGTAGAAGATGAGCGAGAACACGACCGTGATGATCGCGAAGTAGTGCCAGGTCAGGCGCACGGCGAAGAACCCGGCGACCGCCGCCGCCAGCGTCGCCGTCGCCGCCGCGAACACGAGCGAAGGCACGATACCCAGCCCCAGGCGCGTGATGCCGAAGGCGACGCCGTAGGCGCCGAAGCCGAAGTACAGGCTCTGCCCGAAGGAAAGCAGCCCGGTGTAGCCGAGCAGCAGGTTGGCGCTCGAGGCGAGCAGGCCCCAGATCATGATCTCGGCGAGGATGCTGACCCAGAACGGCGGCACCAGCTTCGGCAGCAGCCACGGCGCCAGGAGCAGGAATACGCCGACCGCCGCGCCGAGGATCTTCATTTCCTGAAAATCTCGCGCAGCCGCCGCGCGCAGGCCACGTAGAGGCCTTCGGGCGCGAAGCGCACCACCAGGAGCAGCAGCAGCCCGAAGGCGATCGAGACCTGCTCCATGTGGCGCGAAAGATGCTCGGTGGTGACCATGTAGAAAGCCATTCCGGCGAACGGCCCGGCGAGCGAGCTGGCGCCGCCCAGGATCGCAGCGACCACCGCCTTGCCCGAGTAGGTCCAGTCGAAGAATTCGATGTTGGTGTAGCGCGCCAGCAGCACGTAAAGCGTGCCGGCGAGCCCGGCGATGCCGGCGGCGAAGGTGAACATCATCCAGCGCAGCAGGTTGACGTTCAGGCCGACGAGCTCGGCGCGGGCCTCGTTGTCGCGGATCGCGGCGAGGGCGCGGCCGAACGGCGAGGACACCAGGCGCCAGGCGAACCAGACTGCGCCGGCGACCGCCGCGGTGGTGAAATAGAAGCTGAACACCTCGCTGCTGAAGCTGAAGCGCCACGGCCCGAGCGCCAGCTCGGGAACGAACGGCAGCGAGCGCGTGACGTAGGGCCCCGCGATCCAGCGCCAATGCCCCGAGGCGAGCATCGCCGAGGTGAGCACCGACAGGATCACCGTGACGATCAGGAAATGATGGCGGCGCACGCGCGTCGCGATGTAGCCGGTCGGGATCGCGAACAGGCATGCGGCCGCGACGCCCGTGCCGATGGCGCCCCAGGTGTCGAGCGCGTACTTGTAGGTGGCGAGGTTGAACCCGTAGCAGCCCATGCCGAAATACAGCGCCTGCGCGAACGACAGCATGCCGCCGAAGCCGTAGACCAGGCCGAACGACAGCGCGAAGAGGCCCCAGACCAGGATCTCGGCGGCGAACACCAGCTGGTAGTCCACCAGGACCAGCGGCGCAGCGAGCGCGCAGGCCGCGAGCGCGAGCAGCCTCATGTCGCCAGCCGCGTAAAAAGGCCGCGCGGCCTGACCAGCAGCACCACGCTCATAAGGACCAGCGAGATGATGCGCGCCGTGGTCGGCTCGGCGACGGCGGTGATGGCGCCTTCCATCACCGAGAGCAGCACGGCGGCGGCGGCGGTGCCGGGCAGGTTGCCCAGGCCGCCGATGATGACGGCGATGAAGCACAGCGGCAGCACGTCGAGGCCGAGGCGGAACTCGACCGAGGTCAGCGGCGCGGCGACCACGCCGCCGAGCATGGCCATTGCGGTGCCCAGGCCGAACGTCACCATGAAGATGCGGTCGGAAGGCACGCCCATCGCGATAGCGATCTCGCGGTCCTGGCGCACCGCGCGCATCCAGGTGCCGAACTTGGTCCGGTGCAGGAACAGGAAGAACGCCGCCATCGCGACGAGCGAAACGCCGGCCGCGAACAGACGGTAGTACTCGTACTCGAGGCCGAACACCGGGAAGGTGACGCCGATCGGATCGAGAATGCGCTTCGGCGTCGCACCGTAGGTTGCGCGCACGCCTTCCTGCAGAATGAGCGACAGGCCGAACGAGGCGACGATCGAGAGCGAAGCGTCGTTCTCGACCGGCTTGAGCACGCCGCGCTCGATCGCGGCGCCGGCCACCAGGCCGATCGCCGGCACGATGGCGAACGCGATCCAGAAATTTCCGGTGCGGTCGATCAGCACCCAGGCGAGCACCGCGCCGACCATGAAGAAGTCGCCGTGCGCGACGTTGACGAAATCGAGCAGGCCGAAAATGATCGACAGCCCGAGGGCGATCAGCGCGACGATCAGCCCCCACACCAGCCCGTTCAAGACCAGGACCGGCAGCAGCTCCACGAGGCCCCTCCCTCTCGGCGTCGCAAACCTTACCAGAAACCCCGGCGCATGGCCGCGGTAGGATCGTCCAGGCGTCCTTCATGCACAACGTAGCGCTCATCAGCACCGTCGCGGCCGCGTTCGGTCTTGCCCTCGTTCTCGGCTTCCTGGCCGTGCGCCTGAAGCTGCCGGCGCTGGTCGGCTATCTGCTCGCCGGCGTGCTCATCGGCCCGTTCACTCCCGGCTTCGTCGCCGACACCAATCTGTCGCAGCAGCTCGCCGAGATCGGCGTGATCTTGCTCATGTTCGGCGTCGGCCTGCATTTCTCGCTCGAGGACCTGATGTCGGTCCGGCGCATCGCGCTGCCCGGCGCGGTGGCGCAGATCGCATGATCGTGGTGGCGATCATCATGGTGGGCAAGTCGGTGGCGGCGTTCCTCATCGTGCTCGCTTTCCGCTATCCGCTGAACACGGCGCTCACGGTGTCGGCGAGCCTCGCGCAGATCGGCGAGTTCTCCTTCATCCTCGCCGGGCTGGGCGTCGCGCTGAAGCTCCTGCCGGCCGAAGGCCAGAACCTGATTCTCGCCGGCGCGTTGATCTCGATCGCGCTGAACCCGTTCGTGTTCCGGGCCGTAGAGCCGCTGCAGCGCTTGCTGCGTGCCCGCGCGAAGAACGCCCTCGAGCGTTCGCCCGACCCGCTCGCCGAGCTGCCCATGACGACGGATCTGTCGCGCCTCACGGGCCACGTCGTGCTCGTCGGCTACGGCCGCGTCGGCAGGCGCATCGGCGAGGCGCTGACCGCACGCGGCGTCCCGATCGTGGTCGCCGAGGAGAATCGCGAGATCGTCGAGCGGCTGCGAGAGAAGGGCGTCGCGGCGGTCTCAGGCGATGCCGCCGAGCCGGCGGTGCTGATCCAGGCCCACATTGCCCGCGCGCGCATGCTGGTGATCGCGGTGCCCGACACTTTCCGCGCGCGCAAGATGATCGAAATCGCGCGCACCCTCAAGCCCGACGTGGAGACCGTGGTGCGCACGCACAGCGACGACGAGGCGGCGCTGCTGAGGAAGGAGCACGCCGACGGCGTGTTCATGGGCGAGCACGAGCTTGCGCTCGCCATGACGCGCCACGTCCTGGAGCGCCTTACGCAGGAAGCGGCTGCGCCAGCCGCCGCGGCGGAAAGCGCGCGCTGAAGCGGCTCCCCTTGCCCGGCTCGCTCTGGATCTCCAGCACGGCGTCGTGCCGCGCGAGGGCGCGCTTGGCGATCGCCAGGCCCAGGCCGGTGCCGCCGGTCTCGCGCGAGCGGCTGCGGTCGACGCGGTAGAAGCGCTCGGTGAGCCGCGGGATGTGCTCGGCCTCGATGCCGATGCCGGTGTCTTCGACGCTGAAGCGCGCGCCGTCCGTGCCTTCGCGCCACGCGAGTGTCACCGTGCCGCCGGTCGGCGTATAGCGGATGGCGTTGCTCACAAGATTGCCGAAGGCGCTGGCGATCTCGGACTCCACGCCGAGCACATCGCTTTGCGTTTCGATGTCTGCCTTGATCGTGTGGCGGCCGCCCGAGAGCGCCAGCGCATCGCCCTTCAGCCGCTCGAGGAGCGGCCGCACCGCGATGCGGGTCTCGCCGCTCGCCGGCGGCGCGCTGTCGAGCGTCGAGAGGGTAAGCAGGTCGTCGATGATGCGCTGCATGCGCGCGGCCTGATCCTGCATCATGCCGAGGTAGTCGCGCTGGCGCTGCGGGTCGAGCTTGAGCTCGCGCACCGTCTCGAGGAAGCCGACCAGGACCGTGAGCGGCGTGCGCAGCTCGTGCGAGACGTTGGCGACGAAGTCGCGCCGCATCGCGTCGACGCGCTCGAACTGGGTGACGTCGCGCGCGAGCAGCAGCTTCTGCGACTGGCCGAACGCAATGAGCCGCAGCGACAGCGCTACCCCTTGCCCGCGGGTGATCCGCACGGGGCTTTCCCGCGGCGCCTCGAGGTATTCGACGAATTCGGGCTCGCGAACCAGGTTGGCGATGTTCTGGCCCACGTCGGCGCGGCCGTCGAGCTGCAGCTGCGCCTCCGCGGTGCGGTTGCACCACTCGATGCGGTTCGCGCTGTCGAGGATCACCACGCCGTCGGGCAGCGCTTGCGCCGCGCGGCGCATGCGGGCGAGCGCGTCGGCGAGCTCCTGCTCGCGCTTCACCGACTCGCGCTCGAGGCGGTGCAGCGCGGCGAGGACTTCGTCCCAGATGCCCTCGCCCTCCGGCACCTTGCCCGGCAGTGGATTTGCGAGCCAGCGATGCAGGCGCGACAGGTGCCGCACATGCCAGAGCAGCAAGGCGAGCAGGCCGAGAGCAAGAACGCCCCATCCCCAGGCGGCGCTGACGATGAGTCCGACGAGAGCCGCAGCCGCGGCGAGCGCGCCGACGACGAAAAGCGTGTGGCGGTAGATCAATCGGCGCGGAAGCCGTAGCCGGCGCCACGCACGGTGTCGATGAGGCGGTCGTGGCCGGTCGGCTCGAGGGCTCTGCGCAGGCGCCGTATGTGCACGTCGACGGTGCGCTCCTCGATGAACACGTGGTCGCCCCAGACGTGGTCGAGGAGCTGCGCGCGCGTATAGACGCGCTCCGGGTGCGTCATCAGGAAGTGCAGCAGGCGGAACTCCGACGGCGAGAGCTCGACGCGCTTGCCTTGCGCGGTGACGCGGCGCGTGGCGGGATCGAGCCGCAGGCCTTCGGCTTCGACCGCGTCGCCCGAAAGCTGCGGCGCGCGGCGCCTGAGCACCGCCTTGATGCGCGCGGCGAGCTCCTTGGGCGAGAAGGGCTTGGTGAGGTAGTCGTCGGCTCCGCTCTCGAGGCCGGAGATCTTGTCGTGCTCCATGGCGCGCGCGGTGAGCATCAGGATCGGCAGCTCGCGCGTGCGCTCGTCGGCCCGCAGGCGCCGCGCGAAGGCGAGGCCCGACTCGCCCGGCAGCATCCAGTCGAGCACGAGGACGTCGGGCAGGGCGTTGCGGATCGCGGCCTCGGCCTCCTCGGCGCTCGCCGCGCGCAGCACCTTGTGGCCGACGTGCTCCAGGTTCACCGCGACCAGCTCCTGGATCTGCGGCTCGTCTTCGACCACCAGGACGGTCGCCGTCATGCCTCCAGCTTCGCAACACCCGTGTGCCGCACGTCGGTGCCCTTGACGATGTAGATCACGTACTCGGCCATGTTCTTGGCGTGGTCGCCGATGCGCTCGATCGCCTTGGCGATCCACACGATTTCCAGCGCGGTGGAGATGGTGCGCGGGTCTTCCATCATGTAGGTGATGAGCTGGCGCAGGATCGAGCGGAACTCGCTGTCGATGCCGGCATCGTCGCGGATCACCTCGGTCGCGGCGTCGGCATCGAGGCGCGCGAAGCAGTCGAGGGTGCGCCGCAGCATCGAGATCGCGGCCTCGGCCGCGTGGCGCACCTCGACCACCGGCGGCGCCTGCGCGCCGCCGCGCTCGTGGATGTTCTTCGCCATGCGCGCGATCTTCTGCGCCTCGTCGCCGATGCGCTCGAGGTCGGTCACCGTTTTCATGATTGCGAAGATCATGCGCAGGTCGCCCGCCGCGGGCTGGCGGCGCACGATCACCTGGCTGCAGTCCTCGTCGAGGCCCACCTCCATCGCGTTGACCTTGTGGTCGGCGGCGATCACCTCGTCGGAAAGCGCGAGGTTGCCGGTGGTGAGCGCGTCGATCGCGCGCCGGATCTGCGATTCGACCAGCCCGCCCATCGCCAGCACGCGCGAGCGGATCGACCCGAGGTCGAGGTCGTACTGTTTCGAAGCGTGCTCGGTCAGCCGAATCTCCCGGTGATGTAGTCCTCCGTTTGCTTCATCTTCGGCTTGATGAAGAGCTCGTCGGTGACGCCGAACTCGATCAGGTCGCCGAGGTACATGTAGGCGGTGAAGTCGGACACGCGCGCCGCCTGCTGCATGTTGTGCGTCACGATGAGGATGGTCACGCGCTCCTTGAGGTCATGCATCAGCTCCTCGATCGAGGCCGTGGCGATCGGGTCGAGCGCCGAGGTCGGCTCGTCGAACAGCAGCAGCTCCGGGTCGGTGGCGAGGGCGCGGGCGATGCAAAGGCGCTGCTGCTGCCCGCCGGAGAGATTGTACGCGGGCTGGTGGAGGCGGTCCTTCACCTCGTCCCACAGCGCCGCATCGTTCAGAGCCTGCTCGACCTTGTCCTCGATGCGCCGGCGCGAGCGCTCGCCGCGCACGCGCAGCCCGTAGGCGACATTCTCGAATATCGACTTGGGGAACGGATTGGGCTTCTGGAACACCATGCCGATCCTCATGCGCACCTCGATCGGGTCGACGCTGCGCGCGAGCAGGTTGGTGTTGTCGGGCTGCAGCACGATCTCGCCCTCGTAGCGGTTGCCCGGATAGAGATCGTGCATGCGGTTGAAGCAGCGCAGGAAGGTCGACTTGCCGCAGCCCGAGGGGCCGATGAGCGCGGTGACCTTGCGCTCGTGCACCGGCATGTTGATGTTCTTCAGCGCGCGGAACTCGCCATAGTAGAAGTTCAGGTTGCGCGATTCGGCCTTGGTCACGAGCATTTCGGTCATCTGCGTTTCCGGTGCCGACATCATAGCCTCCTCACCATTTGATGTTCCTGCGCAGGCGGTAGCGCAGCCAGATCGCCAGCCCGTTCATCGCCAGCGTCATGAACACCAGCACGAAGCCGGCCGCGGCGGCGTTGGTCAGGAACGCGGCCTCGGGCCGCGAGGTCCAGTTGAACATCTGGATCGGCATCACGGTGAAGGGCGACATCAGCCACTCGAAGGAAAGAAACGGAGGCTCGGCCTTCAGCGGCGAGGGCGGCAGGAAGGCGATGAAGGTGAGCGCGCCGATGGTGATGATCGGCGCCGTCTCTCCAATCGCGCGCGCCATGCCGATGATCACCCCGGTGAGGATGCCGGCTAAGGAATAGGGCAGGATGTGGTAGCGCACCGTCTGCCACTGCGTCGCGCCGAGCGCGTACGAGCCCTCGCGGATCGCCTGCGGAATGGAGCGGATCGCCTCGCGCGTCGCCACGATCACCACCGGGAGGATGAGCAGCGCAAGGGTCAGGCCCGCCGAGAGGATCGACTGGCCGAAGCCGAACTGGTACACGAACAGGCCCAGGGCGAGCAGGCCGTAGACGATCGAGGGCACGCCGGCGAGGTTGGTGATGTTGATCTCGATCACATCGGTGACCCAGTTTTTCGCCGCGTACTCCTCGAGGTAGACCCCGGCCGCGACGCCGAGCGGCACGGCGAAGAACGCCGTAGTGATCATCACCAGGGTGGACCCGACCCACGCCGAGAGGATGCCGGCCTGGCCGGCCCGGCGCGAGGGGTAGCTGGTGAAGAAATCCCACGACAGGCGCGCGAAGCCGTCGACCGCCATATCGACGAACAGCGCCGCGAAGGTGAGCACGCCCAGCATCAGCGCGAGCAGACCGCAGAGCGCGAAGATCGCGTCCCAGCGCTTGCGGCTGCGGATCTGCTGCTTCAGGTCTTTCAATACGCCTCCCTGAAGCTCTTGCGCAGGACGTGGCCCGCGATGTTGCAGGCGAGGGTGAACAGCATGAGCGTCAGTCCCGCCGCAAAGATCGTCTGGTAGCCGATCGAGCCGTGCGGCAAGTCGCCGAGCGCCACCTGCACGATGTAGGCGGTGATGGTCGCCGCCGGCTCGAGCGGGTTGAAGGTCAGGTTGGGCTGCAGGCCGGCGGCGACGGCGAGAATCATGGTCTCGCCGACCGCGCGCGAAATGCCGAGGATGTAGGCCGAGGCGATGCCCGAGAACGCCGCCGGGAACACCACTTTGATCGCGGTCTGGAAGCGCGTCGCGCCCATCGCGTACGAGCCCTCGCGCAGGCTCATCGGCACCGCGCGCATCGCGTCCTCCGAGATCGAGCTCACGTAGGGGATGATCATGATCCCCATCACGATGCCGGCGGAGAGCAGATTGAAGCCCGGCAGCTCGGGATAGATCCGCTGCAGGAGCGGCGTCACGAAGAGCAGCGCGAAATAGCCGTAGACGATGGTCGGCACGCCCCCGAGCAGCTCGAGGAACGGCTTCGCCACCTCGCGCAGCTTGAAAGGCGCAAACTCGGAGAGGTAGATCGCGATGATCGTGCCGAGCGGGATGGCGATCGACAGCGCGACCGCCGAGCTGGTGAGGGTGCCCGAGAGCAGCACCATGATGCCGAAGTGCGCGTCGTCGAACAGCGGCGTCCACTGCGTGTCGGTCAGGAAGTCCACGATCGACACCTGCTCGAAGAACAGCACCGATTCCTTGACCAGGACGTACACGATGCCGACGGTGGTGAACACCGAGACCAGCGCGGCGAGGAACAGGATGAGCTCGATCAGCCGCTCGCGCACGATCCGCGCGCGCCGCCGGGCGAGGCGCTCGCCCCGCAACGCGGCTTGCATCAGGGTCGGCTGGCCGGGCACGGCGGACATGAAAAGGGCCCCCGGATTCTATAAGAAACAAAGAAACAAAAACCCGCCCGGGAGATTCCACGGGCGGGCGTTTGCAATGAGGCTTACAGCTTGCCTTCGCGCGCCAGCAGCTCTTCGACCCTGATGCCGACCTCGTTCTTGCCGCCGAAGCCGGTGCCGAGCTTCTTCGAGCTGAAGTTCTTCAGCGCCTGGGTGTAGTGCGCCGGCGAAAGGGGCACGTAGCCGACTTCCTTCACCAGCTTGGGCGCGTTCTTCAGGTAGTACTCGATGAACTCCTTCACCTCCGGCTTGTTCATCGACTTGTCGCTGACGTAGATGAAGATCGGGCGCGCGAGCGGCTGGTAGGTGCCGTCCATGACCGTCTCGAGCGACGGCGCGACCGCCTTGGCTGCGCCCTTGTTCAGGATCGGCGCCGCCTTCAGCTTGTCCTTGTTCTCCACGTAATAGGCGAGGCCGAAATAGCCGATGGCGTTCACGTCGCGCGACACGCCCTGGACCAGCACGTTGTCGTCTTCGGATGCGGTGAAATCGCCGCGGCTCGCCTTCTCCTTGCCGTTGATGGCGTCGGTGAAGTAGTCGAACGTGCCGGAATCGGCGCCGGGCCCGAAGAGCTTGATGGGTGCGTCCGGCCAGGCCGGGTTCACCTGGTTCCAGCGCGTGATCTTGCCTTGTGCCGCGGGCTCCCACATCTTCTTCAGCTCCTCGACCTTGAGCTCCTTGATCCAGCTGTTCTTCGGGTTGATCACCACGGTGAGCGCGTCGAACGCCACCGGCAGCTCGACATACTTGATCCCCGCTTCGGCGCATGCCTTCATCTCCTTTTCGGAGATCGGGCGCGAGGCGTCCGAGACGTCGGTCTCGCCGCGGCAGAACTTCTTGAAGCCGCCGCCGGTGCCCGAGATGCCGACGGTGACCTTGACCTGCTGCTTCTTCGCCTTCTGGAAGTCCTCGGCGACTGCTTCGGTGATCGGGAAGACGGTGCTCGAGCCGTCGATCTTGACGATCTTCTGCTGCGCGTAAGCGGGGGATATAAGCGGTGCGGCCGCCAGTGCTGCTGCGGCGGCGATGGGCCAAAGCCTCATGGGTTCTCCTGTCGAATGTGGGCTACAGGCCCGCAGCCTACGCAGCCGGTATTACCGATTTATGACCGCGGGAGCGCCTCGTTCATATACAGAGAGCAAGCCCCGGCTGCCGCGCGCGTTCAGCCCAGTGAGGCTTCATGGCCGGCGGACCGATCTGCGCCACCGATCCGCTCCGATCAGCGCACAGGGAAGGGGCAGCAGGATGGACAGCGCGTTGGACCAGAACGGGAAAGGCGAGGGATAAACGCCGAGATGGCCTGCAAAAACGATGACGTACATGGGAATCGTGGCGGCGGCGCCATGCAGCAAAGGAGCACTACAAATGCGTAGTAGAGCTGCTCGATCGGCACGCCGGAGCCGATCAGCAAGTGCTGCCAGAGCGGCGAAAGGAGACTGCCGATGGTATAGGCCGCACCGAAGCCCGCGCTTCCCGCGAGCAACGCGACGGTCCAGCTGAAGCCATCCGGTATTCCGTCGTCGACCTGCGAGGCGGGCGCGCTGTAGGGATTGTTCGGCCGGTCCGTCATTCCTTCCCCGGAATTCTAGCCATCCGGGATCAGCCGCTTGCCGAGGCTGATTGCCTCGTCCTGCGCGTAGCCGAGGTGCCGGTAGAAGTCGACCGCGTTGGGATTCGAGGTGCGCACGAGGAGGCTGACTTTCGGGCAGCCGCGCGCGAGCAGCAACGCTTCGACCTGCTGCATCAGAGCGCGCGCGAAGCCGCGGCCGCGGAAGCGCGGCGCGACCGCGAGATAGTTCACCCAGCCGCGATGGCCTTCGTATCCCGCCATGACGCTCGCCATCAGCGTGCCGTCGACCGTGCCGACCAGAAAGAGCTCCGGCTGCACCGCGAGCTTGCGCGCGATGTCCTTGTGCGGATCGTTCCAGCGGCGCGCGAGCCTGCACTCTTCCCAGAGGGCAACGACCGCCGCCTCGTCGGGCGGCTCGAACGGCCGGATGTGCATCAGCCGACGTAGTTCTCGGCGAGAGTGATCGCCTTGGCTTTCGAGCTCACCACGTAGTCGAGCTCGGCGAGCTGCAGCCGGTGCTGGAACGGCGTGTCGTCGTGGAAGCGGTGGAGCATGGAAGTCATCCACCAGGAGAAATGCTCGGCGCGCCAGACGCGCTTCAGCGCGCTCGCCGAATACGCCTTCAGACCTGCTTCGCTGCCGGACTGGAAGTACTCCAGGAAGGCCGAAGCAAGCACCCGCACGTCGTTCACGGCGAGATTCAGGCCCTTCGCGCCCGTGGGCGGGACGATGTGCGCCGCGTCGCCGGCGAGGAAAAGCCGCCCGTAGCGCAGCGGCTCGACCACGAAGCTCCGCATGGCGATGATGCCGCGCTGGAAAATGCGGCCCTCGGCGAGCTTCCAGCCGTCGCTCGTCGCGAGCCGCCGGTGCAGCTCTTCCCAGATGCGCGCGTCGGGCCAGCTCTTCAGCTCGTCCTCCGGGTCGCACTGCAGGTAAAGGCGCTGGATCTGCGGCGAGCGCGTGCTGACCAGCGCGAAGCCGCGCTCGTGGTGGGCATAGATCAGCTCCTCGGTGGAGGGCGGCGCCTCCACCAGGATGCCGAACCAGCCGAAGGGGTAGGTGCGCGTGAACTCGTGCCGGTGGCGCGACGGGATCGACGGGCGCGACACGCCGTGAAAGCCGTCGCAGCCGGCGACGAAGTCGGACTCGATCTCCTCGACCCCGCCGCTCTCGATCTGCCGGGCAAGCCGATCAGCCTGATACCTGTAGATCGTGACCGTCGTGTCGACCGCCTTCCTGTCGACACCACCGATAAACTCGATGCGATCTCCTCGAT
>Ga0180104_1000233_pt1 | contig 11639 bp, 10 predicted proteins | sample EasRiv730_16_1Da_FD_121791 | JGI IMG/M metagenome (GOLD analysis project Ga0180104, IMG submission 121791) | Soil microbial communities from meander-bound floodplain in the East River, Colorado, USA - East River metaG ERMLT730_16_1Da | ecosystem: Environmental > Terrestrial > Soil > Floodplain ... | reverse complement strand
GGTGAGAAAGATGCTCGAGGCGGTCGCCGGGTCCAGGCCGAAGCGTTTCAGCGTGAGCGGGATGATCGCGCCGGAGATGCCGCTCGCCATGCACGAGGCGATCATGGCGAGGAACACGACGAAAGCGAGCATTGCCGGCTGCTCCTGCGACTGCCCGGTGGCGGTGATGTACATGCCGATCGCGGCGGCGATGCCGACGCCGACGCCGTTCAGGCAGCCGACCCAGGTTTCCTTGGCGATCAGCGGGCGCTCGGCGCCGGGCTTGAGCTCGCCGAGCGTCATGCCGCGCAGCGTGACGGCGAGCGCCTGGCAGCCGGTGTTTCCGGACTGGCCGGCGAGCACCGGCAGGAAGAGCGCGAGGATCACCAGGCGGTCGATCGTGTCCTGAAACAGGCCCACGACCGCCGCCGCGAGGAACGCGGTGAGGAGGTTCAGCTGCAGCCATGGATGGCGCAGCTTCAGGCTATGCAGCCAGTGCGTGGCGAGACGCTCTTCCTTCTCCAGGCCGACCATGCTGCCCGCCTGCAGCGTGATCTCGATCGCCTGCGCCTCGAACATCGTCTGCCCGCGCACCAGGCCGATCAGCCGCCGCTCGGAGTCGACCACGGGGTAGACCGGGTAATGCCGGTCAAGCACGAGCCGCATCGCGTCCTTCAACGGCATCGCGGCATGCAGGGCGAAGGCGCCGCGCAGCATGATCTCGTCGAGGGCGCTCTCGCGGCCGCTGAAGAGGAGATCGCGCATCGTGACGATGCCGAGGAGGTGCCCCTCGGCATCGACGACGTAGACATAGGTGATCAGGGCGCGGGTCACGAGCTCGCGCAGCTCCTCGATGACCTCGTCGACCCTGGCGTGCGGCGGGAACGCGGCGACGACCGGCTCCATCATGCGGCCGACCGTGCCCGCGTCGTAGAGCGCGTTGCGCTGCCACTGGCGGGCGACGTCGGCGGGGGCGGCCGAGGTCGCGCGCTCGCGCGCGTCGGTCGGCAGCGCGTCGAGCACATCCTGCGCGAAGCCCGGGCTGAGGTGCATGAGCTCCCGGGCGATGAGATCGCCGGAAAGGTTGGCGAGCTTCTCGGCCGCGCTCGCGTGCGAGCGCGACTTGATCTCGTCGGAAAGATCGACGTCGGTATTGTCCATAGCGCCCCCTATAGCCCGGCGGCCTCCGCGACCAGTGCTTTCAGCTCCTGGTACAGCCGCGCGCGCACTTTACCGTAGGCGGGCTTGCGGATCACGTTGCGGATCTCGTACGGGTCGCGCTCGAGGTCGTAGAGCTCGTCGACGCCTTCCTGGTGCACCCAGTGGATGAGCTTGGCGCGCTCGGTGCGCACCGCCTTGTAGCTCATCCCCACGATCCACGGCCAGGCGGACTCGTTGTAGTACTCGATCAGGAACGACTTGCGCCACCGGTGTGAACGCTTTTTCAGCAACGAAACCAGCGACACGCCCTGGACGTGCGTCCCGGGCTTGCCGCCCGCGAGCTCGATCATCGTCGGCGCGATGTCGAGCGCGAGCGCCATCGGCGCGACCACCGTTCCGGGCTTGACGAGCCTCGGGTAGCGGATGAAGAACGCGGTGCGGATTCCCTCCTCGTAGGCGAAGCGCCGCTCGGCGCCGAGCCCGTGCTCGCCGAAGAAGAACCCGTTGTCGCCGAGAAAGAGAATCAGCGTGTCGTCGAGAACCCCCTTCTGCCGGAGCCTCTCGAGAATCATGCCAACCCCCTCATCCACGGAGGCCATCATCGCGGCGCGCCGCCGGATCTCCTCCTGCGTGCCGCTTTGCAGTCCTTCGAGGAACGCCCGGCTCTCGGGCCGGCTGCGCAGCTCGAACACTTCTTTCCAGGCTGGTTTTTGCTTCAATACCTCGGAGATCGGTCTTACGTTGGGCCGCGGCGGATAGGTCGCGCCGCGGTACAGGTCCTGGTGACGCGCGGGCAGCACGTAGCCCTGCATCGTGGCGAGGTCGATGGTGCCGTCCTGCTTCTGCTGCACGTCGGGATGCACCGCCTTGTGCGCGAGAAACAGCGCAAAAGGCTTCTTTCGGCTGCGGGAGATGAATTCTGCCGCGCGTTCGTTCAGCAGGTCGGTCACGTAGCCGCGTACCTGCGCCTCTCTGCCGTTTTCCCAGAACACCGGATCGGTGATGGTTCCCTGGCCGCGGAAGCTGATCCAGGTGTCGTAGCCGGGACGCGGCGCGGCGTCGTTGCCCATGTGCCACTTGCCGATATGCGCGGTCTCGTAGCCCAGGCGCCGCAGCTCGACATGGTAGTTGGCAAGCCGGTGGCTCATCGCCTCGCGGCCGACGTTGTCGATGATGCCGTGCCGCGAGGCGTACTGCCCGGTGAGGATGCAGGCGCGGTTCGGCGAGCACAGCGGCGTGGTGTGGAACGCGTTCGCGAACTGCGCGCCCTCGCGCGCCAGCCGGTCGATGTTCGGCGTCTTCAGGTAGGGATGCCCCGACGCGCCGGTCTCGTCGAACCGCAAGTCATCCACCAGGATGACGATGAGATTGGGTCTTTTGGGCGCTTTCATCGACAGGACAGCGGCCATTTTCTCATGGCACAATCCCCTCTATGACGCCCCGCGCCATCACCATCCGGCCCGCCGAGCCGCGCGACGCGCAAGCGATCGCGGCGATGTCGCGTGACTTCATCGAATCCGGGCTGGGCTGGAAGTACGACGCGGCGCGCGTGCTGCGCGCGATGCGCGACCGGGAGACGCTTGCCGTGGTCGCCTGCGAAAGCGCGAAGACGGGCGCCGCGAAAGGCGCAGTGGCCGGATTCGCCATCCTGGAGTTCGGCGACGAGCGCGCGCATCTGGTGCTGCTCGCGGTGCGCCCGTCGCACCGCCGGCTCGGCATCGGCCAGCGCATGCTCGACTGGCTGCTCGAGTCGGCGCGCGTCGCCGGCATGGCGAGCATCCATCTCGAGCTGCGCGCCGGCAACGACGCCGCGCGGCGCTTCTACCGCGCGATGGGCTTCTACGAGACGGTGCTCGTGCCCGGCTATTACCGCAGCGGCGAGGGTCGCAAGGAGGGCGCGCTGCGCATGCTGCGGGTGCTGCGCACGCCCGGTCCCGTCCCCTACACCTGGCGGCCTCCCAAGACCGAGGATACTTAAGCTTTACGGCACGATCGCGAAGCCCACGCGCAGCTGCGATTTGCGCCGCACGTTGTAGTCCACGATGTCCTCGCCGTAGCCTGCGAAGAACTGCACGTGCAGATAGCCGCTCACCGGCCCGAACTTCAGGTCGCGCGTGCGCCGCGACAAGTCGATCTGCACGCTGCCCTTGCCGGCGGTACCGTGGCGCAGCACGCCGGTCGCGATCCACAGGTTGCCCGAGTCGTAGCGCACTTGCCAGTCGGCATAGCCGCGGTAATCGTCGATGTCGGTGTTCTCTTCCTTGTCGAGGTAGGTGTAGAGCTTCGGCGTGAACGCCAATCTCGCGCCGCCGCTCAGCTTCCAGTGCCACTCCGGGCGCACGAACGCGATGTTGATCGAGCGCGACTGCGCGCCCTCGCCGCCGTTCGATTCGTGCTCGAGGCCCAGGCGCGCGCCGTCGAAAAAGGCGCGCTGGTCGGCGCGCTCCCATTTCCAGAAGATCGACGGCCGGTAGCTCGTATCGCGGAACGCCTTCGACTCGGTGGACAGGTCCCACAGCGAGTTCTGCGTGTAGCCGAAATAGAGTCCCGACAGCCAGGGCTGGTCCTGGCCGAAGCCCGAGGTGGCGTCGAACAGGCGGTATTTGAACGAGAGCTGGAACCGGGCGGTGGTGCCGCCACGCGTTCCGACGATGAAATACATCGGCTCGTTTTCGGAAAGGGGCGCCTCGGGCCCGTCGGCGCCCACCATTCCGGCGAAGGTGCTCTGCACGGCGTCGCGGCGCGACACGAGGAGCGCGAGCGTATTGGAAGGCTGCTCGACGAGCTGCAGGGTCACCGGCCCGCTGGCAAAGGCGGGCATGGTCGCCGCGTAGGCGCGCCGGCCGTTCTCGGCGGGGCCGGCGGCCTTCATCGTGAGGTCGATCTCGGCGACGTCGACCCGGATGCGCACCGGCAATGCGTCGGGCAGCGACTCGCCCGCAGGGGCCACGACCACGATCTCGAAGCGCGCGCCGGCGTCGGCGCGCGGCGCGGTCGAAGCGATCAACCAATCCGCGGCATGTGATGTCTGCAGCATGAACAGCAAACCCAGAAGCGCCCAAGGCCTCACGCCGCGCTCCAGTCCTGCCCCTGGGCGAAGCGCTCCACCAGGAACTCGACAAAGCGCCGCACCTTGGCGGAAAGGTGCTTGCGGCTCGGGTAGACGGCGTAAATGGGCACCGGCGGCGGCGTGAACTCCTGCAGCAGGGGAACCAGGCGCCCTGCCCGCACATCGGGCCCGACAATGAAAGCCGGCTCGAAAACGATGCCGGCGCCGCGCGCAGCGACCTCGGCGAGCAGATCGCCGTTGTTCGAGTGCAGCGTGCCGGCCACCCGCACCGCGCGCTCGCCCCCGGCGTGATCCCGGAAGCGCCACACGTTGCGCGGCGTGACGTACTCGTACGTGAAGCAATTGTGCCCGGCCAGCTCCTCGGGCGTCTTGGGCGCCGGATGCTCCGAAAGGTACTGCGGCGACGCGCACGGCACGAGCCGCGTCTCGCCGAGCTTGCGCGCCACCAGGTTGTCCGAGCCCGCGGTGCCGACGCGCACCCCGAGGTCGAAGCCTTCCTCGACGAGATCGACGACGCGGTCGGAGAGCGAGACGTCGAAGCGCACCTCGGCGTGCTGCGCGAGGAAGTCGGCGATGGCGGGCGCGAGATGGCGCACTCCGAAGTTCACCGACGTAGTCAACCGTATCGTGCCGCGCGGCACTACCGCTGCCCGCGCCGCTTCCTGCTCGGCCTCTTCGAGGTCGGCAAGCAACTGCACCGCGCGCTCGTAGAACGCACGGCCGCTTTCGGTGAGGCTGACGCGCCGGGTCGTGCGGTTGAGCAGCCGGGTCTGCAGGTGCGCTTCGAGCTCGGCGACATGGCGCGACGTTGCCGACGTGGACAGGCCAAGCCGCTCGGCTGCCTTGGCAAAGCTTCCGGATTCAACGACTTGGGCAAAAACCTGGATCGCGCTTAGCCGGTCCACCGGAATATTGTGCCGCATTTCGGGATTATGTGTCCCTCGTTCTCTTCTTTATCCCAGTACTCAACGCACCCATATTGGGAGGCATGAAAAACGTCCTCCGCATTTACCGCCAACCCGAAGGGCACTGGGTCGGCGACGGCTTCCCCGTCCACACCGTGCTCGACTACCAGCGCCACCCGGAGGTTTCGCCCTTTCTGCTGCTCGATCACGCGGGCCCTGCGGATTTCCCGCCCGCCGAGAAACCGCGCGGCGTCGGCTGGCATCCGCACCGCGGCTTCGAGACCGTGACGGTGGTGCTCGACGGCGAAGTCGACCACGAGGACACCGCCGGCAACGGTGGCCGCATCGGGCCGGGCGACGTGCAGTGGATGACCGCGGGCTCGGGGCTGCTGCACAAGGAAATGCACAGCGACGCGTTCACTCGCCGCGGCGGGCGCTTCCACGCGCTGCAGCTCTGGGTGAACCTGCCGGCCAAGTCGAAGATGACGGCGCCGCGCTACCAGACTCTCCTCGCGCGGGACATTCCCGTCGTCGACGGCGTGCGCGTGATCGCGGGCGAGTATGGCGGCGTCAAAGGGCCGGCGCAAACCTTCACGCCGGTAAACCTCCTGGAAGCACGTTTGCACGAGAAACAATCGCTTCGGCTGAACCTGCGCGAGGCCAATAGTGCCGGCTTGTACATCGTGAACGGGAAGACCACGGTCAACGGCGAAGCCGCCGTCGCGGGTGAGCTCGTGGTCCTCGACCGCAAAGGCGACGAGGTGCTGATCGATGCGGTGACGGACGCGATCGTCTTCGTCATGAGCGGCGCGCCGATCGACGAGCCGGTCGCCGGCTACGGCCCGTTCGTCATGAACACGCAGCGCGAAATCCAGCAGGCGTTCGCCGACTACCACGCCGGCCGGCTGGGAAAGATTCCTGCCGTGACAGCATGATGAAGCGCTTACTTACATTTCTTTTACTGGCTGCGGCGGCGGGTACCCCGTTCGCTGCGGCCGAGCTGACGGCGAAAGCGGATCTCTGCATTCCGCCGGCCGTCATCCAGGCATTGTCTTAACCAGAGGAGACTATCGATGATGAAGCTGTACTACTCACCCGGCGCCTGCTCGCTTTCCCCCCACATCGTGTCGCGCGAGCTGGGGATCCCGGTCGAATTGAAGAAGGTCAACACCAAGGACAAGACGATCGAAGGCGGCGGCGACTACTGGAAGGTGAACGGCCGCGGCTACGTGCCCGCGCTCGAGCTCGACAACGGCCAGATCCTCACCGAGGGCCCGGCGATCGTGCAGTACCTCGCCGACCAGAAGCCCGAGACCGGGCTCGCGCCCAAGGCCGGAAGCTTCGAGCGCTACCGGCTGCAGGAGTGGCTCAACTTCCTTACATCGGAGGTGCACAAGCAGTTCTCGCCGCTGTTCAAGCCGAACACGCCCGAGGAGTACAAGAAGATCTCGAAAGAGAACCTCGCGACGCGCTTCGACTGGCTGGACAAGCAGCTCGAGGGCAAGGACTACCTGATGGGCAAGCAGTTCACGGTCGCCGACGCATATCTCTTCGTGCTCCTCAACTGGACGAAATTCCAGGGCATTGACCTCGCCAAGTGGCCCAACCTCGCCGCCTTCCACAAGCGCGTCGGGGCGCGCCCGAAGGTGCAGGAAGCCCTGCAGGCCGAGGGACTTCTGAAAAAAGCGGCGTGATACCGAGCGTCTTCATCTCCCACGGCTCGCCGATGCACGCGCTCCAGCCGGGCGCGGCCGGCGAGGCGTGGAAGGCGCTCGCGCGGCGCCTGCCGCGCCCGAAGGCGATCCTGATCGCGTCGGCGCACTGGGAGACGAACCTGCCCATGCTGAGCGGCTCCGAGAAACCCGAGACCATCCACGACTTCTACAACTTCCCGGAGCCGCTCTACCGGCTGCGCTATCCCGCACCCGGCGCGCCGGAGCTCGCCAAGCGCGCCCAGACGCTCCTGAAGGAGGCCGGCTTTACCGCCGGCATCGACGGCTGCCGCGGCCTCGACCACGGCGCGTGGTCGCCGCTTCTCTATATGTATCCCGAGGCGGACGTGCCCGTGGTGCAAATCTCGGTGCAGCCGGCGCTCGGGCCGCGTCATCACGTCGAGCTGGGGCGTTCACTGAAAAAGCTTGGTGAAGAAGACGTCCTCATCGTCGGCTCGGGCCACCTGACGCACAACCTGCGCGACTGGGCGCGCGGCCAGGGACAGCCTGCGCCTTACGCCCGCGAATTCCAGGCCTGGGTGTTCGAAAAGCTGACGGAAAAAGACGTCGCCAGCCTGGTCGACTACCGCGCGCGCTCGCCGCACGGCGCGCGCGCGCATCCGACCGACGAGCACTTCCTGCCGCTGTTCTTCGCGCTCGGGGCGGCTTCCGACAAGGCGAAACCCAAGCGGGTCTATGACGCCATCGACAGCGGCGTGCTGGCGATGGACGCGTACGTCTTTAACTAGAACTGTAAAAACCGAACTGCCGTCCGCCGCCCAGCTTGTAGTACAAACCTTGCTGCTTCGACCTATCTATCCAGGGCTTGGCTGCTGAGGAAGATCGCATCGTTAAGCGAAATTGCCGATTCCCGATTCTCTCGAACCGAAGCACCGATTCATCGTATGTCTCTGGGCCAAATTCACCAGGCACGGGAAGATTGACCTTGTCCATCGCGTTGTCGCCAAATTTCACACTTCGGTGCTGCGATTCTTTGCCCTCAAAAGCTATCTGTATTTGCCCAAGAACTGTATTGGGCGCCACACCATCCGGCGGAAATCCGAAGTACACACGCGTGCCCCGTCGACAATCCAATTGGTTCCCCGCTCGTTTTGGACCACGGTTCTTGTATAGCTTGCCTGCTTCGATCCAGAAGAACCTCGACGCTGCCCATCTTGCGCCTTCGTCCACCCCAACGACTGTGTTCTTGGCGCCCGCAAATGACTTCGACAGATTCTCGGCGTCCTGCAACTGCTTATTCGGGCTATACATTTCCTCATACTTTGCCAAGAAACCCTTGCTGTACGGGATAGCGCTTTCCCAAGCAACATTCCACCACGCGTCAAAAACACTCAGAGCGTTCAAGATTGGTTTGTCAGCTTCCAGCACATTGCCCCAGCGTCGAGAGATAACAACGTGCTCGGCATTCGTGTTCAGCGCCCCATACGTCAGATTCGCCGACCCAGACACAATCGCCAAATCACCGGAGTCGTTTTTCGGTTTACTGGTGAATACGTAAGTCTTCGGATGGAATGATCGCGTAGGAACCAGTCCGTTTTGAAGGAGTGTTAGTCCGTCCGGAATACGCACTGTCGAGTTAGGGAGATTCTCCAAGTACGTGAGAGCGTCGGGAGACGTTTGCCCAAAATCGATACTCACGAGCCACCGCTTGTCTGCACCCGTCCAAGAACTGCCCAGATCAGCCAAATGGCTATTCAAGCATTCGCATCCTTTCCGAGAGGCAAATGCCACGCTTACTCTGGCGGAGCTAAATGAGGTAACGCCTGCAACTTCTACAATAGCCTTCAGCACGGTGGACACATAGCGCGCGCCAGCATCTTGGATGACGAATTTGTGGCTGTTCATCCGGTTGCCCCCTTGAGTTGCTACGCGAGACGAAAATGCCCGACAAGACTAGGTAGCCTTGATTCTTCTCCCCTTCCGTACCGGTTCCTCGCTTAGCAACAGCGTCGTGTACTTGTTATGAAGTTCGAAGAGGAATGCAACTCTCTCGCTATCTGTCGCCATGCGCCGCCTGCCGTACGCAGCGTCAACGGCTTGATCAAGCGTTTTATGTGCCTCTACCAACTCAGGAGGCATCGTGAGTGGGTCGTAAAGATCCGCCAGCGAAGCATTAGGAAATCGTTCCCGCACCTCAAGAACACGTTTCGCTGAATCGCTGACTGCGGCGATCTGCCTTTCCGTAGGCGACTCTGGCCACGGGAAATTGTTGTACACCACGTCCTTCGAATAGCGATAGTCACTCTTGAGTCGTCCGCACGTGTACCTAACCCACGCCATATGCATGGCGGAACTCAAGACGCCGAAATGAAACCAGTTCGCTGCCTTGACGGTCAGGACCTGATCGTTAGCTATGACCTCCTTCGGAACGAAAGCCATTGGGATGTAATGACGCCGTTCGGAAGAAACTCGTGGCACGAGCAAATAATCTGAATCGGGCTGTGCTACCTGGACAAAAACCCCCGGTGTTGCGGCGGCCTTCTGGGTCGATCCTGCCTTGCTTGCCAGTCGATACTGCCGCACCGCCTCTAAGCGCTGCATGACCTTCGGCAGACCTCGAAGCTCCGCAGGGTCCGCGCCAAGCAACCAAAGGCAGAAGCGGCTGCCTCGGTTCAAGAACTCCTCTGCCCCGGTATAGGGTCGTATCCACCTGCCGGTCCGCGGCTCCTCTGCAATAAGCTCTTCGCGCTGCTCGGGCGTAAGGATTAGATGGCCTCCATCCCGAGGCATGCTCCCGAATCGCATCGGTGGCACGGGACAGATTGGACTAGGTCGATTTGTGAGGAATACATCAGGCGCGTCAACGAGGTACGCGTTAATGTTCTGGGCTACCACTGAGTGGGGTTCACCACTCACCGTATCGTATTCAAAGATTGTCCTGCTCTGAGGTTCCTTTTGAGAGAAACCGATGATCACGCAATGAACGGCAGCGATTCCTCTGGCTTCGTTGGACCACTTAAACGTTCGGTGGGCGAAGTGAATCTTTATGCGATAACGAGCCATCATAGGGGCCAACAACAACCCGACTTGCTCGCCTTGGGTAATGGAATTTGTTGAGACGAACCCGACACCAATTTCCGTTCCGTTGATGTACTTCGCAGCCAGCCAATACCAGCACGACACGTAGTCAAGGACACCATAGCCTGCCAAATCAGAGAACACGAACGCCATATCTTCGCGCTGCGAGTCACTCATGACCATGGCGCCTGAAAAGGGAGGGTTGCTGATGACATAAGAGACCCGTTCCGCAGGAATCACATCATTCCAATTAATCCTTGTCGCATTACCTCGCACGATGTGCGGAGTACTCTTCAGCGGAATTCGGGCGAAATACATGCCGAACTCCTCCGACACTTTCAGGTTCATTTGATGATCGACGAGCCACAGAGCAACCTGCGCAATCTGCGACGGGAACTCCTCAATCTCGACGCCATAGAACTGATCGACATCGAGTGTTAGTTCCTGATGGATATTGAGAAACCGAGAGCCCGGCCCGCTGTGTACAGCACGCAGTATTTCCAGCTCGAGCAAGCGTAGCTCACGGTACGTAATAACCAAGAAATTTCCGCAGCCACAAGCGGGGTCCAGAAAAGCGAGCGAGCGAAGTTTCCTATGGAACTCAAATAGCCGGTTCTTGTTGTTCTTAGTTCGATTGAACTCGGACCACAGCGCATCAAGAAACAGTGGCTTGATAAGCTTGAGGATGTTTTCTTCGCTGGTGTAGTGCGCACCTAGATTACGGCGAGCCTTCTCATCCATTATGCTTTGAAACAGCGCTCCGAAAATTGCAGGGCTAACTGAACCCCAGTTAAGGGCGCAGCAGTCAAGTAGCGTGCTCCGCATCTTCCGGTCGAAGGTGGCGACTTGAAGCGTTTCCTCAAAGAGTCTCCCGTTTACATAGGCAAAAGCACTTAGCTGTTCATCGAGATTCTTTTGCCTTTTTTCTTCAGGCGTGTTGAGTATTTGAAATAAGAGCGCCAACTGCGGCCCGAGGTCAGATCCATCCTCGGCCGTCCGCGTGTCCAACCAATCCCGGAACGCTTGCTTGGGAAAGATGCCCGTATCGTCGGCGAACAGGCAGAAGACAAGACGAACAAGCAGGACCTCCAAATCGTGCCCGCCGTAACCGGATACTTTGAGCAAATCATGCAGCCGCCCCATTTGCTCGGCCGCGCGGACGTTTACTGGGTCCTGCGGTTTGATTTCCTGAGGCGCGTAACCCGCGATGAACCAGAATCTCTTGATCTGCTTGTGGAGATCCTTGAGTGCAAACTCGACTTGAGACTGAGCGTCTAAGTCATATAACCTAAAACGACCAAAATCCGATACCAAGACATACTCAGGCAAATCACGATCAGGTATCCCGGGGAAATAATCCAACGCTTGCACAAAGGCACGGTCCAGATCCTGGCCAAGCGATTTGTGCTCTACGACAAGAACCCCTTTCCAAAAGGCGTCAATTCGCCCGCGCTTTGTGCCTAGCCGTTTTACGGGCTCCTCAAACGTCGCAACCCGCCGGCGCGGGATTCCGAATACCGAAAAAAACTCATTCCAAAACGTCTGTGCTTCAGCCCGCTCACTTTTCTCGTCCTGCCACTCACGTGAGAACGCAATGGCTCGATCACGAATTTCATTCCACGGGAGGGGCATTCGTTATTTTCTCGGACGGCGGATAACAATAGCACGTGCTGCGGTCTCGTCGCGGTAACTAGCAAGAGAGGGAAGCCCCGGGCGCGCTTACGACGGTATCGATGCCGGCACGCCTACCAGACGCGTAACTGTTCGGCTAGG
>Ga0180104_1000232_pt1 | contig 11656 bp, 9 predicted proteins | sample EasRiv730_16_1Da_FD_121791 | JGI IMG/M metagenome (GOLD analysis project Ga0180104, IMG submission 121791) | Soil microbial communities from meander-bound floodplain in the East River, Colorado, USA - East River metaG ERMLT730_16_1Da | ecosystem: Environmental > Terrestrial > Soil > Floodplain ... | reverse complement strand
GGTGAGCGCCTCGAACGTAGCCGGCCGGACGAATTCGCCGGCACCGCGGCTGAGCACGACGTCGACCCGCGCCCCGGCCTCGGTCAGCCGCCGGGCCAGGATGCAGCTCTTATACGATGCGATCCCGCCCGACACGCCGAGAACGACGTGCCGGCCGACCCACACGTCAGGCCTCGGAGCGGCGGCGGCGGAGGAGCTTGTACTCGAGCCCACCGGAGGTCAGTGCCTCCAGGGACGTGGTGGTCAGCTTCTCGTCGCGCGACTGAAAAGCGTCCTTCGGAAACTCATTCAGGTATCGCGCGAACTTGGCGGCAACCAGCACGCCGAGGTACTTGTTGCCCGCCTTCTTCGCGGCGTCGACCGGGGTGTAGATCTTCATCCGTGTTCTGCTCCCGTGAGGGTCATTTGACGCCGAGGCGAGCCGATTCCGCGGCCACACCCTGGCGCAATGCATCGGTAAATGGTTCCAGTTCCCGCTGCCGCTGGACGCGGTGACTCTCGGCGTCGATGATGGCCGCCACCTGGCCCACCGCAACCGCCAAGTCGTCGTTCACGACCGCGTAATCGTATTCGCCCACCGCAGCCAGCTCTTCCGCGGCGTGGACGAGTCGGGCGCGGACCCGGTCCGCATCCTCGGTGTCCCGGCCCAGGAGCCGATGAACCAGGACATCGGCCGACGGCGGAAGGACAAATACGTGGACCGCGTCCGGCATCCGGTTCCGCACCTGCCGCGCCCCAGCCACTTCGATATCGAGGACGACGTGCCGGCCCGATCCCAGCACACGCTCGACCTCGGCGCGCAGGGTTCCGTACAGCTCGCCACTGTACGTGGCGTACTCGAGGAATTCCCCCGCCTCGACCCGGCGGAGGAAATCCGCCCGCTCGAGGAAGTGGTAGTCCGCTCCGTCCCGTTCGCCGGGCCGCGGCGCCCGCGTGGTCGCCGACACGGAGTAACCGATGTCCTTCCGGCTCTCGAGGAGCTTGCGCGCAATCGTCGTCTTGCCGCCACCTGAAGGCGACGAGAGCACCACGAGGAAGGGCGTCACTCGAGGTTCTCGAGCTGCTCACGAAACTTCTCCAACTCGCCCTTCATACGGATCACTTGCTGCGTGATCTCGGCGTCGTTGGCCTTGGCGCCCATGGTGTTGACCTCCCGCCCGAGCTCCTGCGCCAGGAAGCCGAGCTGCTTGCCCGCCGGGCGATCCGCCGCCAGGGCTTCGCGGCACGCCTGCAGGTGCGCCGTGAATCGCACCAGTTCCTCGGTGATGTCGAGCTTCTCCGCCAGGAACGCAATCTCCTGCGCGATCCGGTTCTCGTCCACTTCCTTCCCGCCCAGCAATTCGCCGACCGCCACCCGCAGCCGGTCGCGTTCCCGCAACAGCCGCTCGGGCGCCCGCCCGGCCACGATGCGGCCCGCCGCATCGAGGAGGTCGAGCCGATGCCGGAGCTCGGTGACGAGCATCTCACCTTCCCGGCGGCGCATCGCCCGGCATTCGGACGCCGCACCAGCCACGATCGGCTCGAGGTCCGTCCAAGCGGTGGCGACGGCGTCGGTGAATTCGGTGGTCAGCACCTCGGGTGAGCGCGCGACAAGGTCGAGGCTCACTTCGCCCGCGAGGCCGAGATTCGTCTGCAATTCCCGGAGCCGCGCCACCACTGCCCGTGCCCGCTCCAAGTTGAGGGCCAACCCGCCATCACGGTTCGCCGACTCGACCCAGCGCACCGCGACCGTCACGTGCCCGCGCTCGAATTCCTTCCGGAGCCGCTCACGTAGCTCGTTCTCCAGCGCGGCGAGGTCGCCCGGAAGCTTCGCGGACAGATTGAAGAAGCGGTGGTTGACGGTCCGGATCTCGACGCGAAGGCGACCGCCAGCCGCAGGTCCCTCCCCCGCCCCGAACCCTGTCATGCTGAACGGCACGAAGCCCCCGCGGATCCCGTAAAGCACGGAAAACTAGCGACTTCAGCCCATTCCCGGTAGGTCGAACTCCCCGGTGCGGCCATGGTCGTTTTTCCACACAGTTCTGTGATGTGGATATCTAGTTCAGGAAGTCCCAGCGCACACCGAAGGTGCTGCCGTATCGAGGGATAACGAACCCAGGGACGTAGGTCTGGTCGCTGCCGGCCAGATTCACCCGGTCATAATAGAACCGGAAGTCGCCCAGCGAGAGCTCCACGTAGCCACGCAGGAAGGTCGCGCCGTCGAGCCGCACGGGTTCCCCGAGCTGGTCGCGACCCAGGATGCCGTCACCCCACGTCTCCATGCCGAGCTGCACTTTGAGATCGAAGAACCCGCTCGGAAACGTCCGCAGGAACTTCGACCGGATGGTGACGGTGCTGAGCGAGTGCGTGGGCGGTTGCCCGTCGGGCAGCTCGCCCGACGGATCGCTGTACCGGCTTTCGAGGATGAGCCACTGGACAGGGGCAATCCGCGCCGAGACCGTCAGCCATGTCGCTGCTGGCGCCTCTGCGAGCGTCGGGATTTGGAGGTACGGCTGCGGCGCCGGCGACTGGAAGGCGTTGGTGTGTGACACGCTACCTTCGATGCCGATGAAGGACCGCTGCCAGCCGAAGGTCGCCTCCGCATCGCGGATATCCTGCGCGACGGCCGTTTCAATCGCGGGCGACGCCACGATAGATCCGAGCCGGGCCGAGCCGCTCAGGGAGAATCCTGCCGGCAGTTGAATGCCGGCCCGCCCGCCGATCCATGAACTCTGCCTGTCGGACTCGTGCCGCTGGTAGGCGGCTTCGGCGTTGAACGAGGTGAATGCGGTCGGCACCCAGCCGGCGGAGCCCCGCACGTCTACCGGAGTCCAGCGCGAGCGAACGAACCCATGGGCCGTCACGGTCCAGGTCGGCTGTCGCCAGCTCGCCACCAGGCCCCCCGAGTTGATCTCCTGCTCGATTGCGCTGCCGGACCACGAGGTCCGTGCACCGACCAGCTCGATCCGCCGCCCCGTGCCTCCGACTTCGCGCCGGAGAAACACGCGTAGCTGCATGTCGCTCCGCGTGCCCTTGAGTCCGGCCCCGAGCGTGTCGGCACTCGTCTCACCGCCGACATACGGGTCGCGATCCGGGGTCTGACTCACCAGCTGGTACTGCACCCCCCAGCGCTCGCCGTGGAGGTAACTCCCCTGCACCCAGACCGAGGTGGCATGGGCATCGCTCGAGGTTCCTCCAAAGGTCGGCGCGGTCCAGTACTCCGCCGCCAGCCCCAGCCCGAGCCCGGACGCATAGCGCCGCTCGAGCCCGCCGAGATATCGCGCGAGATCCCGATCTCCGGTGGAGACCCCGATGCGGGAGCCCGCCGCGAGCCGGTCGTGGCGTGGTGTGTAGAGCCGCACCCTGAGGAGGCCGGCCCATCGCTCGATCTCGACTCGGTCGAGGATGCGAAGCGAGAGCGTGGCGGGATCCATGGCGACAGAATCCTGCCCCACAGGCGTGAGCGGGAGCCCATCGAGGTAGTACTCCACCGACGTGGCACCGCGCCCCTGATAGGCCGCGTATTCCGGCCGGCCGATCCAGCCACCCCTCCAGAGATAGACGCCGGGCACGTGCGTCAGGAGGTCACCGAGCGTCTCGGCGGTGGCCCATTCCAGCGCCTGCCGGTCGAAGACGAGGAGCGAGGTGGGAGGCCTGGGTCCGTCATCGATGAGGTGGGGTACCACGGGAGTGCGGAGCTTGGCCCTTGCCAGGGCCTCGAGGTAGCGGGCCGTCAGGTCGACGGTATCCTGCTCGGCCTGCGCGGAGTCGGGCGGGACGGAATCGGGAACCTGCGCCGCGGCTGGTGCGCTCGTGACCAGCAACAGGAACGCCAGGCCCTTCAGGGCCGCCACGCGCGGCCTCACTTCTGGCGTGCGAGCAGAAATTCGGTGAAGAGGCGAACTCCCATGCCCGTGGGGCCCTTCACGCTGCCGGCGTCTTCACGATCGGTATAGGCCGTGCCGGCGATGTCGAGATGCGCCCACGGGTAGCCCTCGGTGAATTCCCGCAGGAACCACCCTGCCGAGATGCTCCCAGCGGGCCGGCCGCCGGAGTTCTTCACGTCGGCGACTTCCGACTTGATCAGGTCGCGGTAGTCGTCCCAGAGCGGCAACGGCCAGACGCGTTCGCCGGAACGCTCGCCCGCGAGGCGCACCTCCTCGACCAGGGCGTCATCGGTGCCCATCACCCCGGCCGCCGTATGGCCAAGGGCAATCACGATCGCGCCGGTGAGCGTGGCGATGTCCAGCACCGCCGCCGGCTGATAGCGGCGCGCGTAGGAGAGCGCGTCGCAGAGCAGCATCCGGCCCTCGGCATCGGTGTTGATGACCTCGATGTGCTTCCCGAGGTGACTCTTCACGACATCCCCGGGCCGGTAGGCCGTTCCGGAAGGCATGTTCTCAGCCGACGGGATCAGGCCGATGACGCGCACCTTCGGCCGGAGACGGCCCAGCGCCTCGAAGGCGCCGAGCACCGCCGCGGCACCGGACATGTCGAACTTCATGTCCTCCATCCGCTCGGCCGGCTTGATCGAGATGCCACCGGTGTCGAAGGTGACGCCCTTGCCGACGAGCACGACCGGGGGGCCGTCGGCGCCGGCGTATTCGAGCGCGATGAAGCGCGGTTCCTGTGCGCTCCCCTGCGAGACCGCGAGTAGCGCACCCATTCCTTCCCGCTCGATCGCCGCCTTGTCCAGCACATTGATGTCGAAGCCGTGCGCGGCCGCCAGTTCACGCGCCCGGTCGGCCAGGTAGGATGGCGTGCAAATGTTGCCGGGCAGGACCTGCAAGCCGCGGGTGAACGTCTGGCCGGCGGCGATGGCCGCACCGACCGCGTGGCCGGCCTCGACGTCCGCCGCATCCCGGGAGACGAGCACCTCCATCCGCTCGAGCGCCGGCTTCGGGTCCTCCGGCGGGAGCTTCAGGTCGGGGTAGTGCCATGCGCCATACGCGAGTCCTTCCGCCGTTGCCTGGGCGGCATCCCGCGGCGAGACCGACGCCCGCGCCTCGGTACAGAGGACGAACGCGCCGGTCGATGCGCCGAGCATCCGGGCGCGCTTCGCCGCGATCGACGCGGCGCGGCGGATGACCCGGGTCGAAACCTCCTCCGGCTTGCCGACGCCAATCAATACCAGGCGTTCCGCCGGCCCCGCCGGGTACATCACGGCGAGCTCGTCCTTCTTCCCGGTGAAGTCGCCCGCGGCATACAGCCGTCCGAGAATGCCGCCGACCGCCTGATCCAGGGCAGCGAGCGAGGCAGGCAGGCCGCCGCGGGGTACCGCGATGGCCAGCAGAGGGGTCCGATGGGCGGCGGGTTCGGCGCGCGTGACGACGGTTTCGAAGGGCATGGGCACACGGGTTGGGGAAGGCCGGGGCGCGGAATCAGGGCAAGCTAACGCGCCGTCCGCAAAGAGAAAGTGGCGATCGGCGGACGATCGCCCCCTCTGCTCAACGGGAGCTCAACGACTCAGCGCTCTCCGATCAAGCAACGCTTCCAGGTGGCCCCGAACCTCAGGCCAGTCGAGATCGGTCACGGCGTACCAGGCCGTATCGCGCATCCGGCCGGCCTGCGAGACCTGGTACCGCCTGAAGATCCCCTCCTCCTTGGCTCCGATCCTCCGTATCGCGCGGCGCGATGCCTCGTTCAACGCGTCGGTCTTGAGCTCGACCCGCACGAGCCCCCACTGTTCGAAGGCGTGGCACAACATCAGGTACTTGGCCTCGGTATTGGTGGCGGTCCGCTGCCACGGGACTCCGAGCCATGTCCAGCCGATTTCGGCCCGCCGGTTCTGTTCGTCGAGGTTCCCGAACCGGGTGGAGCCGGCGACCCGGCCGGTCGAGCGGTCCACCGTGGCGAAGACGACCGCAGCGCCGGTCGACTGGGCCTCGAGCGCCGCGTCGAACCAGCCCCGCAGGTCGGCTTCCGACGATACGTTGTCGAGCGTCCAGCGCCAGATGGCAGGTTCGAGTCCGATCGCGAGCACGCCAGACCAGTGGGCCTCGGTCAACGGTTCCAGCCGGACGACGCGGCCCTCGAGCACGCACGATGCGAATCGGACCGTAGGCATCCTTCAATATAGGGAGCCGCGGCGGTATAATCCGGCTCCACGCCCCGCGGAGAATCCCCACTCGATGCTGATGCTTCTCTCCAACGCCGAGGTCTATGCCCCGGAGCCGCGGGATGTTCACCACGTGCTGGTCGGTGGCGGCAAGATCCTGTGGCTTGGCCGCGAACGCCCGGCGTTTCCCGCCGGTCTCGGTGTCATCGAGCGGGACCTGGGCGGGCGGCGCCTCCTCCCGGGTTTCGTGGATGGCCACGTTCACCTGACGGGGGGCGGCGGCGAATCGGGCCCCGAGAGCCGAGTCCCGCCGGTGCCGCTCACGCGATTCACCACGGCCGGCGTGACGACCGTCGTCGGCGTGCTGGGGACGGACGACGTGACGCGCACGACCAGCGACCTGGTCGCGGCGGCGCGGGGGCTCACGGCCGAAGGGATCACCGCGTACTGCCACACGGGAGGGTATCACGTTCCGCCGGTCACCCTCACGGGCAGCGTGCGCGGAGACATCGTGCACATCGACCGGATCCTCGGCGTGGGTGAGGTGGCGCTCAGTGATCACCGGTCGAGCCAGCCGTCCTTGGACGAGCTCCTGCGTCTCGCCAGCGAGGCGCACGTGGCAGGCCTGATGACGGGCAAGGGCGGCATCGCTCACCTGCACATCGGCGACGGGCCCCGTGGGCTGGACCTCGTGCGGCAGGCGCTGGAGGCGAGCGAGATTCCGCCCCGCGTCTTCAACCCCACGCATGTCAACCGGCGCAAGGGACTCTTCGAGGAGGCGATGGCGCTCGCGGATCGCGGAATCACGATCGATGTGACCGCGTTCCCGGTCGCGCCCGGGGAGGACGCCTGGGCGGCCGAAGATGCGCTGCTCCGGTACCTCGATGCTGGGCTGCCGGCCAACCGGATCACGATCAGTTCGGACGGGGGCGGCTGCCTCCCAGTGTTTGACGAGGATGGCCGGGTGACCGAGATGGAGATCGGCAGCCCGGGCGCGGTGGCGGGCACGTTGCGCGCGCTGCTGGATCGGGGCGAACCCCTCGAACGTGTACTCCCGGCGTTCACCTCCAATCCCGCCGATCTCCTGCGCCTGCCGGACAAGGGCCGCATCGAGGTTGGCGCCGATGCCGACTTCGTCGTACTCAACCCCAACGGCGGGATCACCGACGTGATGGCGATGGGTCGCTGGCACCTGATGGAGTCCCGGCCGACCGTGCGCGGCTTGTTCGAGGAGCGGCTGGCGTGAGCCCCGCGCGACCACCCGAGGGAACGCAGCGCGGGTTCATCATCCCGATCGGCGGCGCCGAGGACAAGATGCGCGACGCGCACATCCTCCGGCGCTTCGTGGACCTGTCCGGCGGCAAGGATGCCCGGATTGCGGTCATTCCGACGGCTTCATCGCTCGCCGACACCGGGGAGCGCTACGAGGCGCTATTCCGCGAGCTCGGCGCAGGCCGGTCCCGGTCGCTCCCCTTCGAGAGTCGCACCGACTGCGATCGCGAGGACTGGCTCAAGAAGCTCGAGCGCGCCACGGGGATCTTCCTGACCGGGGGCAACCAGCTCCGGCTCTCCACGACGCTCGGCGGGACCGAGGTGGCACGCACCATTCGGTCCCTTAACGCCGGGGGCGCGCACGTCGCGGGCACCTCCGCCGGTGCGGCGTTCCTGTCGGAGCACATGATTGCCTACGGCGAGGACGGCGCCGTGCCGCGGGCCAACCTGGTCACCCTCGCGCCCGGCCTCGGTCTCACGAACCGGATGGTCATCGACCAGCACTTCCGCCAGCGCGACCGCCTGGGCCGGCTGCTCACGGCACTCGCTTACAACCCCTTCGCCATCGGGGTCGGCCTCGACGAGGACACCGCCGCGTTCGTCGGGCCGGATGAGACGCTCGAGGTGGTCGGGAGCGGTGGGATCACCATCGTGGACGGCGCCGGCGTGGAGTTTTCCTCGATGGACCAGGCGACCGACCACGAGCCCGTCTGCCTGCTCGGTCTCCGCTTGCACATTCTGACGGCGGGTGCATCGTTCAACCTCCACACCCGCGTCGCGAGCGCCCCGGGCACTCCCGCCACGCGATCCTAGGCGACCCGCCGCTTCGGTTCCAGAGGCGTATGCGCATCCTCGACACGTCGGTTTATCAGGGCCCGAGCCTGTTCGCCCACTTCCCCGTGATCCGCCTCGACGTGGATCTGGGCGAACTGGAGGCGTGGCCCACCATGCGACTCGGGCCCGCCTTTCTCGACGGGCTGTTCACCGCCCTTCCCGGCCTCGAGGAACACGGCTGCTCCTACGGTGACGCCGGCGGTTTTCGCCGCCGCGCCACGGAGGACGAGGGCACCTGGCTGGGCCATGTGCTCGAGCACGTCGCGATCGAGTTGCAGAACGTGGCGGGCGCTTCGGTCACATTCGGAAAAACCCGTTCCGCCGACGGGGCGGGACGTTATCAGGTGGTCTACGAGTACGAGCAGCAGGAAGTCGGCCTGGAGGCCGGCCGGCTCGCCCTCACCCTCGTCCACGCGCTGCTGCCGCCCGAGCTCCGGCCGGATGGCACCGTCCCCGTGGATTTCGAGTTCACGGAAGAGCGGGACGGGTTCATCCGCTTCGCCCAGCGCCGCGCGCTCGGCCCCAGCACTGCGGCGCTCGTCCACGCGGCGGAGGCCCGCGGCATCCCGTGGATGCGGCTCAACGATTACAGCCTCATCCAGCTCGGATACGGCCGGTATCAGCAGCGCGTGCAGGCGACCATCACGACCCGCACCTCGCATATCGCGGTGGAGATCGCCTCGGACAAGGAGGAGACGAACAAGATTCTCGCCAAGCTCGGCCTCCCGGTCCCGAAGCAGCGACTCGTTCAGGATGAGCGCGACGCGGTCGAGGCGGCCCGCCGCATCGGCTACCCGGTCGTCGTCAAACCCTACAACGGCAACCATGGGCGCGGGGTCTCGATCAATCTCAGCGATGAGGAAGCCGTGCGCGTCGCCTTCCGGCAGGCGCAGGCCATCAGCCGGAGCGTCATCGTCGAGACCTGCGTCCAGGGCGAGGATCACCGGATGCTGGTGATCGACGGTGACCTGGTGGCGGTGTCGAAGCGGGTGCCGGGGCACGTGGTCGGCGACGGGCGGCATTCCGTCGAGGAACTCGTGCACCTGGTCAACGCGGATCCACGGCGTGGCATCGGCCACGAGAAGGTGCTCACCCGGATCGAGTTCGACGCGCAGGCCGACCGCCTGCTGTCACAGCACGGCTACCACCGCCAGACCGTTCCGATGGCGGGCGAAGTCGTGTACCTGCGGTCGACCGGCAATCTCTCGACCGGCGGGACGGCGATCGACCTGACCGACGCGGTGCATCCCGACAATCGCGAGATGGCGATCCGGACGGTGGAGGCCGTCGGTCTGGACGTGGGAGGCGTGGACTTCCTCACGCCGGACATCACCCGTTCCTACAAGGAAGCGGGTGGCGCGATCTGTGAAGTGAATGCGGCGCCCGGATTCCGAATGCACATGGCCCCGAGCGAAGGGAAGCCTCGCGACGTGGCGGGGCCGGTGCTCGACATGCTCTTTCCGCCCGGAAGCCCCTCCCGGATTCCCATCGCCGCGGTGACCGGCACGAACGGCAAGACCACCACCGCGCGTATGCTGGCCCACATCCACAAGCTGGCCGGCCACACGGTCGGGCTCACCAGCACGGACGGGGTCTACATCGACGGCAATCGGACCGTCGAAGGCGACATGACGGGTCCGGTCGCGGCGCGCATGGTGCTCGCGGACCCGCACGTGGACGTGGCCGTGTTGGAAACGGCGCGGGGCGGCCTGCTTCGCGCGGGGATGGGATATCCGTATTGCGACGTCGGCGCCTGCCTGAACGTGAAGGAAGACCACCTCGGTCTGCGCGGAATCGACACCCTCGAGCAGCTCGCGAAGGTGAAGCGCATTGTGGTCGAAGTCGCGCGCGACACGGCCGTGCTCAATGCCGACGATCCGCTGTGCCTCGCGATGGCGGATTATACGGACGCCAAGTCGATCTGTTACGTGACGATGAACCCCGAGCACCCGCTGGTGCGCGAGCACATCCGCGCCGGAGGCCGGGCCGTCGCGCTCGAGGCCGGCGTGAACGGGCAGATGATCACGATCTACGACAAGGGATCCCACATCCCCCTGCTCTGGACCCACCTGGTTCCCGCGACGCTCGAGGGACGGGCGGCGCACAATGTGCAGAACGCCATGTTCGCGGCGGCGATGGCCTTCAGCATGGGTGTGAAGCTGGAAGACATCCGTCACGGGCTCCGCACGTTCGACGCCAGCTTCTTCCAGGCGCCGGGTCGAATGAACGTCTTCGACGAGCACCCGTTCAAGGTCATCCTCGACTACGGGCACAACCCGGACGCCGTCGAGGTGATGTGTCAGCTCACCGACCGGCTCGAGCCGACAGGACGGCGCATCTGCGTGATGGCAGGCCCGGGCGACCGGAGAGACGAGGACATCCGGGCGATCGCCCGCCGCACGGCCGGCCGGTTCGACCATTACATCTGCCGCCGGGATGACCAGCTCCGCGGCCGGAAGCCCGATGAGGTCCCGTTGATGCTTCGCGAAACGCTGGTCGAGGCGGGCGTGCCCACCGACCGGATTCAGGTCATCCCCGATGAACAACAGGCCGTCGATGCCGCGCTCCGGATGGCGAGGCCGGGGGACCTGTTGCTGGTATTCGCGGACGCAATCACGCGAAGTTGGAAGCAGATCATCCACTTCCGTCCCGATGTCGCCGAGGCGCCGGCTCCCGCACCGGCGCCCGTGGCGGTCGAAGCCCCGCAGGTTCCGGCCGCCGCCCTCGGCGACCAGGACCTGCTGATCCGGGACGAGCGCGGGGTGCGCCTGGCGAGAGAGACGGACGACTGATGGTCCTGCCGGATACGGTGCGCGACTCGCGTCGCCTGACCGGTCCGAACCTGCTGGGTGAACTTCCCGGGGCGGTGCTCGACGTCGAGCTGCCCGAGGAGGGCGCCGACCAGGCGATCGCGCTCTGGAAGGAAGAAGTGCAGCGCGGGCTGGCGGCGGTCGGATGGGAGGGTCAGCAGGTCGCGGCGCGCCGGTTTCACGGCGGAGCCAGCCTGTTCCTGTCGGCGCCGGTCGACACGCTCTACGCAGCGACCGAGCTCAATGAATGGGCCTGGATCAGCGCCAGCGCCCGGCTGGCGGGCGGGGCGTCGCTGGATCACGCCCCCGCACTCGAAGCCCTCCGCACCGCCATCACCGTGGAATGCAGGCCCGCCGTACTCGCAATGCAGGAAGCCGCCCGATGGCACGGCGTGGCGTTCCTTCGCGATGACGAATTGGTCTCGGTTGGGCTCGGTGCGGGCTCGATCACGTGGCCCGCAGACGCCCTGCCGGACCCCGAATCGATACCCTGGGACCGCGTCCACAACATCCCGCTCGCCCTCGTCACGGGCAGCAACGGAAAGACGACCTCCGTCCGGTTGGTCGCCGCGATGGTCGCCGCGACCGGGCGCGTCGTCGGATCCACCACGACCGATGGGATCCGCGTCGGCGCGGAACCGATCGAGGCCGGTGATTTCGCGGGCCCGGAAGGTGCCCGGCGACTGCTTCGCGATTCCCGGGT
>Ga0180104_1000230_pt1 | contig 11749 bp, 14 predicted proteins | sample EasRiv730_16_1Da_FD_121791 | JGI IMG/M metagenome (GOLD analysis project Ga0180104, IMG submission 121791) | Soil microbial communities from meander-bound floodplain in the East River, Colorado, USA - East River metaG ERMLT730_16_1Da | ecosystem: Environmental > Terrestrial > Soil > Floodplain ... | reverse complement strand
CGGTCGTCGTGCCGCCGCCCTTGGAAGGGGGCGACGGCAACGCGATCGAGGGTGCACAGCGGCCGAAGCTCAAGGTCGGCGCATCATGATGCGTCTCCCCTGGTTCGAGTATCGCGCGCCGAAGACCGTCGCAGAGGCGGCGCGCATCCTCGCCGGGGAAGGCCCGAACGCGATGCTGATAGCCGGCGGAACCGACCTGCTGCCGAACATGAAGCGCCGGCAGATGGCGCCGAAGGTCCTCGTTTCCTTGAAAGATATTCCAGAGCTGAGGAGAAACGGCAGCGTCTACGGCGCCGGTCTGACGCTTACGCAGATCGTGAACTCGAACGCCCCGAAAGCGCTGCGGCAGGCGGCGCACCAGGTGGCCACGGTGCACCTGCGCAACATGGGAACGCTCGGCGGCAACCTGTGCCTCGACACGCGCTGCAACTACTACAACCAGAACTACGAATGGCGCAAGGCGATCGACTTCTGCCTGAAGAAGGACGGCGACATCTGCTGGGTGGCCACGGCGAGCAAGCGCTGCGTTGCGGCGTCCTCCACCGATTGCGCGCCCGCGCTGATCGCGCTGGGAGCGAAGGTGAAGCTGGTCTCCTCAAATAGTGAAAGAGAGATCGCGCTGGAGGATTTCTACAAGAACGACGGCATCGACTACCTGAAGCGAAGGGCGGACGAGATCCTGACGGAAGTGCACGCCCCCCTCAACTGCATCAGCACTTACTGGAAGCTGCGGCGCCGCGGCGCGTTCGATTTCCCGGTTCTCGGGGTTGCGGCGGCGGCGAGATTCTCGGCCGGAACGATCGAGGAGGCGAGGATTGCGCTCGGCGCGGTCGCCTCGCGCCCGTTCCTGGTCGAAAAGGCGGGCGAGTTCTTGAAGGGCAAAAAGCTGACGCACGAGGTGATCGACGAAGCCGCGAAGATCGTCGCCTCGCGCGCCAAGCCGATGGACAACGCCGACCTCGATCTTTACTGGCGCAAGGACGTCGCTGCCGATTTTGCCCGCTACGCGCTGCGCGAGCTGCGCGGCGACGACATGCGCGAAACCCGTCTCAGGATCGCGCGGCAGCCGCTGTAGAAACTCCCGGTGCGCGGGCGACGAGCGCGGCGATCACGCTCAGGCCCGAGAGCGCGGCGAAGCAGCCCAGGGCGAGCTGGTAGTCGCCTGTGAGATCGCGCAATGCTCCGGAGGCGAGCGGGCCGGTAGCCTGCGCGAGGACTTGCGCCGACAGCGCGAGCCCGCGGATCGCCCCGAAATTGGCGCGCCCGAAATAATCCGCCCAGGCGACCGGCAGCAGGGTCAGCACGCCGCCGATGCCCAGGCCGAACAGCGCCGCGGCGAGGGTGCCCTCGGCCGGCGAAGAGACTCGGGCCATGAGCAGCGTCCCGAGCGCGAGCAGGACTCCGACGAGCGCCATGGGGAACCGGACCGGCAGCCGGCGCGGCAGGAGGCCGCAGGCGAACGTGCCCACACCGGACGCGAGCGAGAAGCTGCTGACGATCAATGCCGCCGTGGTGGCATCGATGCCGCGCTCGACGAGATGCGGCGCCTGGTGGAGGCTCACGCCGGCCTGCACCGGGTACACGAGCGCGGTGTAGAGCATGAGCAGCCAGAAGGCCGGGGTGCCGATCGCCTGGCGCCGCGAGAAGCGCGGCTCATCGGCGGCGGAAGTTGCCGCGCGATCCACCGCTAGGCCCATGTCCTCCGGCCGGCGCACCAGGAACAGCCACGCCGGGACGAAGCCCACGACCAGGGTGACGACCCCGAGCGCGAGCCAGCCCGAGCGCCAGCCGTCGTGCACGATGGCGAGCTGGGCGATCAGCGGCATCGCCACCAGCCCCGCCATCTGCGCCATGGTGGCGACCGAGGCGGCGAACGTCCGCCGGGCGACGAACCAGTTGCTGATCGCGCCGTAGATGCCGAGGTCGAAGGGCACGGCCCAGTTCATGCGCGCGATGCAGAAGAGCAGGTAGAAGAGCAGCAGCGACGGGGTCAGCGACAGCAGCATCAGGGCGCAGGCATTGACCAGCACCGCGCCGCACAGGACCAGGCGCGAGCCATGACGGTCGAGCAAAGGCCCGATCAGCGGGGACACCAGGGCGGCCAGCACTCCGCCGAGCGAAACCGCCCCCGACAACGCGGTGCGCGACCAGCCGAACTCGCGCGTCAGCGGCTCGACGAAGATCGACAGGGTCGCCACCGCGGCGCCCTGGCGGGCGAAGCCCGCGCAGCAGAGGCAGGCGAGGACGATCCAGCCGTAGTAGATCCGCATCGACGTATCATCCTATCCATGAACGAGCATTTGCCGCCCATCCGCCGCGTCGTCACCGCCGACGACGCCAAGGGAAATTCGCGCATCGTCGAGGACGCGCCGGCGAGCTCGGTGCGCAACGTTCCCGCGCGCCCGGGCTACCGCGCGGTCAATGTCTGGCGTACCGAGCAGACGCCGGCTCGAATCACCATGGGTGACAGCGTTTCTGAACACCAGGGTATCCTGCCGCCCCGGAACGGCACGATCCTGCGCATCATCGATTTCCCGCCCGAGCCTCGGGACGAGGCGGAGCTCAAGCGCCAGCTCGACTCGACCTTTGGCGGCATCTACAAGGACGCGCTCCACGACAGGCGCGCGGGAAAGCACCCGGGCATGCACCGCACGGAGACCGTCGACTACGCGATCGTGCTCGAGGGCGAGATCTGGGCGGTGATGGACGAAGGCGAGACCCTGCTGCGCGCGGGCGACGTGCTGATCCAGCGCGGCACGAACCACGCCTGGGCGAACCGCTCGGACAGCACTGCCCGCATCGCTTTTGTCCTGATCGACGGCAGCCGATAGAAAAAGGGTCCTGACCCCCTTTTCAGTCGTTCTTGATGTTCGCGGCCTTCGCGACCGCAGTGTACTTTTCCAGGTCGCGCGCCACCACGCGAGCGAGCTCTTCGGAGCTCGAGCCGACCGGGACCAGCCCCATCGCGGCGAAGCGCTCTTTGATTTCCGGCAGGTGCACGACGCGCGCGACCTCCTTCTGCAGCCGTGCCACGATCGCGGGCGGGGTCTTCACCGGCGCGAAGAACGCGGTCCACACCGGCACTTCCATGTCGGGAACGCCAGCCTCCGCCATGGTCGGCACTTCCGGCCATGTCGGGTGACGCCCGGCCGATGTCACCGCGAGGGCGCGGATCGTGCCCGCCTTGAGCGGCCCGGCGGCCGGCGCCGGGTCGACGATCGTCATCGTCACCTGCCCGGCGATCACCGCCTGGATCGACTCGCCGCTTCCCTTGTACGGGATCATCTCGAAGCGCGTGCCGGTCTTCTGCTTGAAGAGCTCGGTGGTCAGCTGGAACACGCCGGCGCTGGAGGCGTAGTTCGACTTCCCCGGATTGGCCTTCGCGTACTCGACCAGATCTCTCAGGTTCTTCACCGGAAGATTCGCATTCACCACGACGATCAGCGGGAACGAGCAGATCATCGAGATCGGCGCGAAATCCCGCTGCGGGTGGTACGGCAGCTTCGAGTAGGTTGCCGGGTTGATCGTCATCGGGCCGCTCGGCCCCATCAGCAGCGTATAGCCGTCGGCGGGCGCCTTGGCCACCAGCTCGGCGGCGATGATCCCCTGCGCGCCGGGCCTGTTCTCCACGATGACCGTCTGTCCGAGCCCTTTCTGCATCTCGGGCTGCATCACGCGCACGATGATGTCGTTGCCGCCGCCGGCCGAGTAGCCGACGACGATGCGGATCGGCTTGCCCGGGTAGGGGTCCTGGGCAGCCGCGGGCAGGGCGAGCATCGCGCAAAGCACGAAACAAAGCTTTTTCATGAGTCTCCTCAGTCGAGCGCTTCGAGATCTTGCTTCGAAAGTTTAAGCCTGGCTGCGGCCATGTTCTCCTGGAGGTGCGCGATCTTGCCGGTGCCGGGGATGGGTAGCATGACCGGCGACTTGGCGAGCAGCCACGCGATGGCGATCTGCGCAGGGGTCGCTTTCCGCTTTTCGGCAAGCTTTTTCACCCTGGAGAGCTTCAGAGCGGCGCCGTCTCCCAGGGGATACCAGGGCAGGAAGGCGATGCCGAGCTTTTCACATTGCAGCAGGACGTCTTCCGAGCCGCGGTCCGCGAGGCTGTAGCGGTTCTGCACCGACACGATGGTGGCGACCTTGCGCGCGCGCTCGAGCTGCTTCACGTTGAAGTTCGACACGCCGATGTGCCGGATCTTGCCCGCGCGCTGCGCGTCGACCAGCACGCCGAGCGATTCCTCGAGCGGCACCTTCGGATCGATGGTGTGGAGCTGGTACAGGTCGATCCGCTCGAGCTTGAGCCTTTTCAGGCTTCCCTCGAGATCCCGCTTGAGCTTTTCCGGCCTGCCGTCGGCGTCCCAGCGGCCGGGCGACGGCCGCGCAGTGCCGCACTTGGTGGCGATGACGAAGCCCTTCGGGTAGGGATGCAGCGCCTCGGCGATGAGCGTCTCGCCGGTCTGCGGCCCGTAGCTTTCCGCGGTATCGAAAAAGTTGACGCCGAGCTCGACCGCGCGGCGCAACACCCGGTGCGCGCCGGCGCGGTCCTTCGGCTCGCCCCAGACGTCCGGCCCGACGACGCGCATCGCGCCGAAGCCGAGACGATTGACTTCGAGATCACCGACCTTCATTGGCGAGATCCTTCAGCATTGCGGCGAGGCCCAGCGTTACCCGGGCCATGCGCTCGTAGTCCAGCTTGTCGGGCGTGTCGCTCGGAGCATGGTAATGCGGATAACGGTAGAACGCGGTGTCCGTGATCATGATGGCGTCGTAGCCATGGCGACGGAAGGACCAGTGGTCCGACCAGGTCACGCCGGGGACGAATGCCGGTGCGGCCACGCCCTCCGAAGGAAACATCGCCTTTTCCCTGAAGACTCTTATTGCATGGCGCACCAGGCCTCTCGCTCCCAGATCGCCGACGAACGCGATGAAGTCGGCGCGGTCGGGATAGAACAGGCCGAGCGGCGCCGGGTACTGCTGGCTGCCGGGTGTATCGCGAAAGAAGCCGAGCATCTCGAGCGAGAACATGGCGCGGATCGGTTCGCCGCGCTCGCGCGCGCGCTTCGCCCACGCCCAGCTCCCCATCTCCGGGCCGTAGAAGTAGGGCGCTTCCTCGTTGGCGAATGCCACGAAGCGAATCGGGAGCGCTTCGTTTCCCAGGATGGCCGCAAGCTCGAGCAGCACGGCGACCCCGGATGCGTTGTCGTCGGCGCCGGGCGTGCCCGGCACCGTGTCGTAGTGCGCGCCGACGACGATCGGGCCCGAGCCGGCCTCGATATTGCGCACCTTGCGGCCGCCGCTGATGAATTCGTGGCCGGAAAACTTCAGGCCCTGCGACGAAAACGCCTGCTCGATGTAGCGCGCGGGCGTCTCGAGGTCGGCATTCCTTTGGTTGGCGGCGAGGGCGGCCACGTGCAGGCGCAGGCGCAGCGAGAGCGCGCGTCCTTCGCCGGTGAGCGGCGGCAATGGGCCGGCGTGGGAAACGCCGGGCATCCGGATCATGAAATAGAGAAGTCCGGTCAGAGCTACGCCGGCGAGCAGCAGGACTGTCAGTAAGGCGATGGCTCTACTCGAGCGCGTATTTCAGCTCTGCGATCAGATCATCCACGCTCTCGATGCCCACCGAGAGGCGCACCAGCCCGTCGTCGATTCCCAGCCCTGCGCGCACGTCCTCCGGCAGCGAGGCGTGCGTCATGATCGCCGGATGCTCGATCAGGCTCTCGACGCCGCCGAGGCTCTCGGCGAGCGTGAACAGGCTGCAGCGCTCGAGGAAGCGCCGCGAGGCCCGCATTGGGCCCTCGGTGCCGCCTTTCAGCACCGCGCTCACCATGCCGCCGTAGCGCGCGTTCATCTGCCGCGCCGCGAGCGTGTGCTGCGGATGGCTCGCCAGGCCCGGATAGATCACGCGCGCGACCTTGGGGTGTTTTTCCAGATAAGAAGCAACTGCAAAAGCATTCGTGCAATGCCGCTCCATGCGCACCGCGAGCGTCTTGATGCCGCGAAGGGTGAGGAAGGCGTCGAACGGGCCGGGCACACCGCCGACCGCGTTCTGCAGGAAGGCAAGTTTTTCCTTGAACGATTCATCCCGCAGCACGGCGGCGCCGCCAATGACATCCGAATGCCCATTGAGATATTTTGTCGTCGAGTGCACGACGATGTCGAAGCCGAGCTCGAGCGGCCGCTGGATCCACGGCGAAGCGAAGGTGTTGTCGCAGACCGAGATCAGCTTGCGCTTGCGCGCGATCGCGGCCACCGCCTCGAGGTCGACGATCTTGAGAAGCGGATTGGTCGGCGTCTCGACCCAGACCATGCGAGTCTCGGGTCTTATGGCCTTTTCAAGATTTGTCACCACCGACAAATCGGTGAAGGTGGTCGTGATATTCGCCGAGCGCTTCCTTACCTTTTCCAGGATGCGATAGCTGCCGCCGTAGAGATCGTTCATGGCCACGACGTGCGAGCCGGAGTCGAGAAGCTCGAGCACGGTGCCGATCGCCGCCATGCCGGAGGCGAACGCGAAGCCGGCGTGCCCGCCTTCGAGCTCGGCGAGGCAGGCCTCGAGCGCGTCGCGGGTCGGGTTGCGCGTCCTCGCGTAGTCGTAGCCCTTGTGCTCGCCCGGGCTCGACTGCGCGTAGGTCGAAGTGGCGTAGATCGGCGTCATCACCGCGCCGGTGCGCGGATCGGGTTCCTGGCCGGCGTGGATCACCTTGGTTTCGAATTTCATTGTTGGAACCTTCTGCGAAGCCAGTTCAACAAGTCGATGCGCGTGATGAGACCGAGAAATTCGCTGCCGTCCACCACGATCGCCACCAGCCCGCGCTTGAAGATTTCCATCAGCTGCTCGACCGAGGCGCTCGGCGGGACGGTGACGAGGTGGCTCTCCATCGCCTCGGTCACGGGCTCGCGGAAATGCGCCGGATTGTCGACCACCTCCATGAGAATATCCTCTTCGTCGACGATGCCGACGATCCGGCCGTCCTTGAGCACCGGCAGCTGCGAGACGTCGTAGAGCTTCATGCGCTGGAGCGCCGCCATCACGGTCTCATCGGCGCTGACGGTCGCCACCGCGTGCTCCTTGTGGCGCCGCGCGATGAGATCGCGCAGGTCGCCGTACTTCTCGCGCTGGATGAAGCCCTGGTCGAGCATCCAGTAGTCGTTGTACACCTTGGAGAGATACTTGTTGCCGCTGTCCGGCACGAGGCTCACCACGCGCTTCGCCTCGCTCTGCTCGCGGCAATAGCGCAGCGCCGCGGCTATCAGCGTCCCGGACGACGTGCCTGCCATAATGCCTTCTCGTCTTAGCAAGTCCCTGCAAACCCCGAAGGCTTCCTTGTCGGGGATGCTGTAAGCCTTCTTCACGCGCGAAAGATCGCACACCGGCGGGATGAAGTCCTCGCCGATTCCTTCGACCAGCCAGGAACCCGCCTCGGCCAGCTTCCCTGTCTTCAGGTACTCGACCAGCACGGAGCCCGCCGGGTCCGCCAGCACGATTTCAGTCTGCGGCGAAACGCGCTCGAAGAAGCGCGATAACCCGGTCAGCGTACCGCCGGTGCCCACGCCCGCGACCACCGCGTCGACCTTGTGTTCCATCTGCTCCCAGATTTCCGGCCCGGTGGTCTCTTCGTGCGCGCGCGGGTTCGCCGCGTTGGCGAACTGGTTGACGTAGAACGCGCCGTTCTCGCGCGCGAGCCGCGCCGCCATGTCCTGGTAGTACTCCGGGTGACCTTTGGTGACATCCGAGCGCGTGAGCACCACCTCGGCGCCCATCGCCTTCAGGTGGAAGATCTTCTCCTGGCTCATCTTGTCCGGCACCACGATCAGCAGGCGGTAACCCTTCTGGGCGGCGACGAGCGCCAGGCCGAGGCCGGTGTTCCCGGCCGTGGCCTCCACAATCAAGGATCCTTGTTTCAGTTTCTCCTCGCGTTCCGCCGCTTCGATCATCGCAAGCGCCACGCGGTCCTTGATCGACCCGCCGGGGTTCTGGTTCTCCAGCTTGAGGAACAGCCCGCAGCGCCCGGTGTCCAGGCGCTGCACCTCGACCAGGGGCGTTTTTCCGATGAGGTCCAGGATCCTAAGTGACTGTTTCATAATGGTGGGATACTCCCCATTAGTTCTCGTGGTTGCCGTCCCACGGCGCAATTGCCCACTATTGGCCCAGGAGGAGTGATGGAAGTCATCGCGGCAGGCGGAAGCCTGTTGGGCAGTATCTCGGAATTCTGCCGTCGCACCGGGATGGCGGAATCCACCTTCGGCCGGCGCGCCGTCAACGACGGCAAGTTCGTCTCGCGGTTGCGCGACGGCGCGCGGGTTACCCCTGAGACCCTGCAGCGGGTCAACCAGTTCATGCTAAAGCACGGCGCTCCGGGCGCGGGCGAATCGCCGCCGGAGCTGCTGCCGCTGATCCGCGCGACCGCCGTCCCGGCGCTTTCGGCGCCGCAGCCGCGCGAGGCGCCGCCGGAAAAGAACTTCCGCTTCTTCGACAACCGCCAGAAGTACCTGCTGTTCGTCAACACGTGCAGCGAGAAGGACGTGGTGGCGCAGCGCGTCGGGCTCGAGCTCGGCCACATCCACCCGCGCCCGCCGGCGGTGCGCCTGTTCGACGCCGGCATGGGCGACGGCACGGTGCTCGCGAACGTCATGCGCGAGATGCACCGGCGCTTCCCGACCGTGCCGTTCTGCATCGTGGGCAAGGAGATCAGCCTCGAGGACGTGCGCCTGTCGCTGCGCAAGATGGCCGACCGCCTGTACGAGCACCCGGCGACCGTGCTCGTGGTGACGAACATGTACTACACCGAGGCGCCATGGCTCACGCCGCGCACGGTGCCGGCCGCCACGTCCATGGTGTGGCACGAGGCCGCGCTCACCGGCACGACCTCGCACGATTTCTCCGAGCAGATCGCCGCGCTCGAGCCGTTCCTCGCCAAGAACTGGCAGGCGCGCCACAGCCCGAAGACCGGCAACCCGGTCTACGAGCACCCGGTGGCGCTCTTGCTCTACCGCGACGACTACCGCTTCATGCTCGACGACGTCATCCCGAAGCGCGGGCACGGCAGGGCCGACTACGACATGGTGATCGCGTCGCAACCTTATCGGCTGCGCGCGCCGCTCGAATTCAAGGCGCAGAAGGTCGTCGCGCCGCTGGTGCGCTCGCTCGGCAAGGGTGGCCGGCTCCTCGGCATCCATTCGCACGGCCAGGACCCCGGGCTCGAGATCATCCAGAAGGTGTGGCCGGGCGAGAGCCCGTACACCCAGGGCCGCCACGACATCCTGCGCGCCACCAAGGCCGAGCTCGGCAAGGACGCGCGGCGCTACAACTTCAACGCCTACGCCGACGCGCGCGCGATCTTCCGCTACGAGATGCACACGCTGCCCTCCGAGATCTCGGCGAGCATCGGCACCTCGACGCTGTTCGCCGCATGGAACGCCGCCATCTATGTTGCGCAGATGGACGACGTGCGGCTTTCGGAAGTCCTGCGCGACACCCGTTACCTGGACGCAACCCGCGAGGTGTTGCAGAAACATGGCAGCCTCTGGTTCCTTGACGAATCCTATGTCGTTTCCCGCAAGCGCGACTGAGCACGGCCTGCAGGCGCGGGCGTCCGAGCTGCTCATCGGAGGCTCCCTCGAGATCTCGCCGCGCGAGCTGCATCGCGCCGCCGAAGTGGCGGCGCTCCTGCCCGCCGACACCTGCATCTACATCCCCTCGCTGCCCGGGCTTCCGCTCGCGCGCACGCTGGAGGCGGTTGCGGCGATCCGCGCCGCCGGGCTGGACCCGGTGCCGCATGTCTCCGCACGAAGGATTTTGAATGGCGAAGAGTTCCGGGCATTCCTGAAAGAAGCCGTGGCAAAGCACGGCGTGCACCGCGTCCTGCTCCTCGGCGGCGACGAGCCGCGGCCGAAGGGGCCGTTCAACGACAGCCTCGAGATCCTGGAGTCCGGCTTGCTCGCCGACTCCGGCATCCGCGAAATCGGCGTCGCAGGATACCCCGAAGGTCATCCTCGCATCTCGAATTTGACTGAATCACTTGACAGAAAGCGACGGCTCGCCCGCGAGCAGGGCCTTGGCCTGTACGTCGTCACCCAGTTCTCCTTCGCGCCGAATCGCGTCGTGGAGTACTGCGCCGGCCTTGCGCGCACCGCGCCCGAGGTCTCGATCTACGCCGGCATCGCCGGTCCCACCGACCCCGTCGCCCTTGCGCGCTACGCGCAGCGCTGCGGCGTCAGCGTCTCGCTTCGTGCCCTGCGCACTCTCGGCAGCGGCATCGCGCGGCTCGTCACCAACGCCGACCCGCGCGAGCACCTCATCGCCCTCGCGCGCTACAGCCTGTCGCGCGAGCCGAGCAACCTCGTCGGCGTGCACCTCTACAGCTTCGGCGGCGCCGTGAGGACGGCGGCCTGGATGCGCGAATTGATTTGACCCCCTGACAAGGGGGTCGCGAGCCGGAGGCGAGCGGGGGGTTGCGTTCGAGCGCGTCGCGGCGCGCCCGTCGTTCGCCGCGACCGCGCCGCCGCGTGTGACATAAGCGGCTGGCTGCCGCCGGCCTCCTGGTATAGGTTTCCGGCGTGGTCCGCGCTTTCGTCGCCATCCTGCTCGGCGCGCTCGGTTTCCTCACCGGGATGTTCGCCGTGTGGGTTTTCGAGCTGCCGGGTGTCGTCTTTCCCAAGGCCGCGGCGCTGTGGGTCGGGGTCGCTGCCGGTCTCGCGTGCCTCGTGGCCGGTTACGTTTACAGCGACAAGACGCTCGATGCCCTGGGCGAGGTCTGGACCGTGCTCTGGCAGATTTCGGTGGGCATTATCGCCACCCTGCGCGCGCTGATCCGGTGAGCGCGGCCGCATTCGCCTGCGCGCACTGCGGCCGGCCGGGGATCTCGGTGATCGCGAAGCTGGTCACCTCCGCGGCGACCTTGAGCGGATAGGGCGCGCCCTGCCGCTTCTGCGGGCAGCGCTCGCGCATCTCGCACCGCGCCGCGATGCTGCAGTTCTACATTTTCCTGGCCGCGTTCGGCACGATCCCGTGGCTCCTGGAAGGGCGCGAGCAGTACCTCGCCGGCTATCTCGCGGCCGGGGCGATCGTGGCCGTCGGGTTCTTCGCGCCGATGAAGAAGGACCTGCTCTCGTGAAGTTCAGCCGCGAGCTCAGGGTCGACGCCGACTACCACCAGTTCTACGTGCTGGACTCCAGCGCGGCGCTCGATGCGACCGGCCGCGACGATTTCTGGACGCGCGAGGCCTTTCCCCGGATGCTCGCGATGAACCCCGGCATCCTTGGCGTCACCACCGGCTCGTACCAGGTCCCGGTCCTGCTGCAGGTGGACACCGCGGCGCCGAGCGACGACTTTGCCGCCTGGGACCATGTGGTCGAAGCCGATCTCGCGCTCCCATCCGGCAAGCTCATCGTATGCGGCTGCACCCAGCCGCGCGAAGAAGGGCTGCAGGTGCCGATTCCGCCCGGTCGCTACATCGCGCGGGTCTGCTACGGGAAGCTCGACTCCGTCGTCGACGAGCAAGGCGACGACCACTACACGGTGTTCCTCTGGCCCGGCACTCGCTCGGGTGCGGAAGTGCTGAAGCGCTGGCCCGGCGCCGCGAAGTTCGCCCGGCCGTAACCGCCTCCCAGCCGTCAAAAACAAACGGTTAACTGCCCGCGCGCCGGATATCAAAACCCGCGCTCGGCAAGCCGTTGTTCTCTATGGGATGCGCGACGGTATAGGCCGTGATATACGGAAGGCGTTCTGACTATTTGGGAGCTTCGATGG
>Ga0180104_1000227_pt1 | contig 11783 bp, 11 predicted proteins | sample EasRiv730_16_1Da_FD_121791 | JGI IMG/M metagenome (GOLD analysis project Ga0180104, IMG submission 121791) | Soil microbial communities from meander-bound floodplain in the East River, Colorado, USA - East River metaG ERMLT730_16_1Da | ecosystem: Environmental > Terrestrial > Soil > Floodplain ... | reverse complement strand
CGCCGTGCTCACCGGCTACGAGCAGTTCATGCGCTTCGAGCGCAGCGAGCTGAATCTCCTGGAGGCGCTGCGCACCCTGCGCCTCATCCACTACTCGGCGTGGATCGCGCGGCGCTGGGACGATCCCGCCTTCCCGGCGGCGTTCCCCTGGTTCAACACCCAGCGCTATTGGCAGGACCGGATCCTCGAGCTGCGCGAGCAGATCGCGCTGATGCAGGAAGAGCCCCTGCAGGTCGATTAAGGCGCCTCGGTGCGCCAGCTCTTGGGATCCGCTCCCATGCGCTCGCCCAGGTCGGCGAGCTCGTTCATCACTTCCTTCACGAAGGAGCCAGGCTTGGGCGGCACCCAGTCGTCGGGGACCGAGATCAAGCGCACCTGGACATCCACCTTGTGCTTGAGCTTATCGAGCTCCGCCATGGCATAGAGGTGGCGGATGGAGTTCACGGTGGAGGTCTGCGTGCCCATGATCGTGGCCCGCGCGATGATGTCGGGCCAGCGCTCCTGCGTCACCTGGGGCGGGAAGCGCAGCTGATTGTTGAAGATGACCCAGTAGCGCATGCGCGGCATCGGTATGCGTGGATACGTTTTCCTCCAGCGCGCGACGAGGCCATTCTCTTCCCGGGTTTCCCCGGCATAAAGAATGTTGCCGGTGATCGCGCCGTCGACGTAGAGATAATCGCCGAGGTCGCGCGCCGGGAAAGCCCCGGGGATCCCGGCGCTCGCCAGCAGGATCCTGTGCAGGTGATTGTCGTCGTTCTTCGTCAGCGCAGTCCGCGCCTCGGCGACGATGTCCCAGGCGCGCTTGTCGCCCAGGTCGATATTGGTGGTATTGACGAGCAGTGCGCGGCCCGTGGTTTCCTCCGCCGCGATCCGCTCGAGCATCGGGCGGTCCAGCGCCGTGCGCATATCGCGCTCGAGGCCGGGCAGGGAGTAGAAAGACGGATTGCTCGGCAGGAAGAACAGCACGCCGCGCGAGACTGCGGTGTCCGGTTGCGGATTGCGGTACAGCTTGACGATGCGCTCGATGGCGGCGTCGTCGCCCAGGAAGGCGAACGGAGCGATCAGCGCGCCGGTGCTGACGCCGGTGACGATGTCGAACTGCGGGCGCGCCAGCTCGCCCTTGACGCGACCCCAGCCCTTCAGCACGCCGGCGCCGAACGCGCCCCAGTCCCCGCCGCCGGAGATGACCAGCATGTCGATAATCGGCGGCGTCACCTTGGAGCCCTTGGCAGCGGCTTCGGCCTTGGCCGCGACCCGCGCCATCAACTTGTCGTTCATCGCGCGCAGCTCGTCCGCCCGCGCCAGGTCTTCGGCCTGGCGGGCGGCAAACAGGTCGTCCAGGTTGCGCGCCGGACGCTCCGGCGCCGATGCGCAGCCCAGGGCGATGGTGGCGGCAGCGGCGAGCGCTGCCAGGGCAGAGAAAGGTTTCATGGCGCAAGTCTCCTCGGCGCGGGAGAGCGCGTTCTTGACCTGCGTCAAGCGCCGGTCACGCGATTCGCAGCCGCAGGAGCCGCACGCCGGCAACCACGACCAGCGGCAGCAACAGGCCAATCACGGCCGCGGCGATCATGAGAGCGCCCAGCTCGCCATAGTCGCCTCGGTTAACGACGAATGCCCGGTTGAGATAGACCGTGCCGAGCTGCGAGCCGGCGAGCGCCAGGTTCGAGAACGAAGCCATCACCGCGAAGAACGTGGCCTTGAGCTGGGGCGGCGCGGAATTCGCGATCCAGGCGAGCATCGGGATCATGGCGATCTGGCCGAGGGGCGACTCGAGCGCGGTGTTGATGAGCGCGATGAAGCGCGCGTCGAGGACCCCGCCGGTGCGCGCCGCGGTCCATTCGTGCAGGCCGTAGAACATGCCGATCGTCGGCGTCGCGAGCACGGCCCCCGCGACCGACAGCACGACGACGATCGTGGCGATGGAGTGCTCGGCCATGAAGCGGCGCAGCGCCAACATGCCGACGAGGGTCAGGGCGTAGGTCAGGAGCGCGAGCTGCGCGAAGAAACCCTCGTCGAACTTCAGCACGTCGATCATCCACCAGGTCGAGCCTTCGCCGGTGAGCGGCACGCTGCGGTAGACGAACAGCACCAGCGCCGTCGCCACCAGCACCTGGCGCGGCGCGGGCTCCAGCTCGCGCGCGAGCCGCCAGAGGAGGAACAGAATGATTCCGAGCGAGCCGAGGAAGATCAGCTCCTCGGCGTGGCGCACGCCGCCCAGGCCGACCGCCAGGGTGACGGCGACGAAGGCGAGGCTCCCGCCGAGCACCACCCAGTTGGGCTCGGTCTTCTGCGTCGCCGCGCGCTCGTGCTTGAGGAACCGGTGCAGGATCACGCCGAGCACCGAGATCACCGGGATGACGAGCGCGGCGGTGTAGACGCTGGCGTAGAGCTGGGCCTTCGCCTCGCGCGGCAGGTTTTCGGTCCCGTGGAAGATGTAGATGTTGGCGGCCGCGACGAGCGCGAGCCCGCCGATCACCGCCACGCGCCCCAGCGTCTGCATGGTCGTGTGCATGCTCTTCAGCGTCTGCGCGTCGAAGGGCTTGCCCGCGGCGTCGGCGCGCGGCACCGCCTCGACCGTCATCGCGTCGGCGACCGCGTCCTGGATCATGTAGCCGGTCGGCGCGAGCAGCGCCGCGAGGACGTACCAGCGCTCGGCGCTCATCACCGCGCGCATGTCCTCCGTATGGCTGATCAGGCCGATCATGATGAGCAGGCTCGCCGCGATCATCCCCGCGCCGAGCCACACCAGCACCGCCTTCCAGCGCCAGATGAGATCGACGAGATGGCCCACCGGCATCTTCAGCGCCCACGGGATCCCGGCCCAGAACAGCAGCGCGGCGAGGAACTCCGCCGAGAGCTCGAGGTAATCCTTGACGAAGAACGTGCCGACGATTCCGGTCAGCCCCGAGACCCCGTACGCCGCGTACACCATCAGCGGCGGGAGGTATGAGAGCTTCACGCGTTGATGACGCGGACCGGCTTGCCGGCGAGCCACGCGGCGACGTTCTCGACCGTGTCGCCGTAGAAGATGCGGTAGTTGTCCTCGTGCACGTAGCCGAGGTGCGGCGAGAGCGTGACGTTGTCCATCGAGCGCAGCGCGTGATCGGCCGGCAGCGGCTCGCGCTCGTAGACATCCAGCGCTGCATGCAGCTCTCGGGCTTTCAAAGCATTCAACAGATCCTGCTCGACCACGATAGGGCCGCGCGAGGTATTTACCAGCACGGCGCCCGGCCTCATGCGCGCGAGATCCGCCGCGCCGACGAGCCCTCGCGTGCGCTCGCTGAGCACGAGATGGATCGTCACCACGTCGGATTCGGCGAACAGCTGTTCCTTGGACACGAATTGCACGCCCGCGCTTCTGGCCTTTTCCGCAGTGAGATTCGAGCTCCACGCCGCGCATTCCATGCCGAAGGCTTTGCCGATCGCGGCCACGCGCGCGCCGATGTTGCCGAGGCCGAGAAGGCCGAGGCGCTTGCCGGAGAGCGAGAACCCGGGCTCCAGGCCCTCGTGCCAGCGCCCGGCGCGCATGTTGCGCTCGCCTTTCGCGAGGCCGCGCGCGGCGGCGATGATCAGGCCCCAGGTGAGCTCCACCGTCGAGAGCCCGCCGCCGGCCGAGCGCGTGTGGCTGACCGGGATGCCGCGCTCCTTCAGCGCCTGGGTATCGAGGCTCGGCGAGCGCGCGCCGGTGAGGCTCACGAACTTGAGCCTCGGCAGCTTCTCGATGAGCGCGCGCGGAAACGGCGTGCGCTCGCGCATCAGGCACACGATGTCGAAGGGCGCAAGCGTCTCGGCGGCCTCGTCCAACGTGGAAAGCGGTCGATCAAAAACCGTAACCTCGACGCCCTTCAGCGACTTCCAGTCGGCGTACCCCAGCGCGGCGCGCTGGTAGTCGTCCAGAACAGCGAGCTTCAAGCTCAGTCGGCGCGGATGTTGTTGTCCTTCACCACCTTGCCCCAGCGCTGCATCTCGCCGACGATCCATTTCTGCAGCTCTTCGGGCGAGCTCACGACGAGATCCATGCCGAGGTTCTCGGTCAGCGTCTTGCGCACGTCGGGCAGGTTGAGCGCCTTTTTCAGCTCGGAATGAAACCTGTCCAGAATCGGCTTGGGCGTGCCGGCGGGCGCCAGGACGCCCCACCACGCGTAGGCCGTAACGCCGGGAATGCCCTGCTCCGCCAGCGTCGGCACGTCGGGCAGGCTCTGCGCGCGCTTGTCGCCCGTGGTCGCGACTGCGCGAACCTTGCCGCTGCGCACGTGGGGCGTGAGCAGCGCGGCCGAGCCGATGCCGAGGTCGATCTGCCCGCCGAGCAGGTCCTGCGTCATCGGCCCGCCGCCCTTGTACGGGATGTGATTGACCTGGAAGCCGCCGACCTGCTGCGCGACCGCGATCGTCAGATGCGCGAGCGTGCCGTTGCCGATCGAGCCGATGCTCACCGAATTGGGCTTCGCCTTCGACGCCTTCACGACGTCGGCGAAGCTCTGGAACGGGCGCGAGGGATGCGTGACGATCGCATAGGGCGCCGTGCCGACCAGCATCACCGGAGCGAAGTCTTTCAGCGTGTCGAAAGGCACGTTCGCCACCAGCGACGGGTTGACCGCGTGGTTATCGAACACGAAAAGGAAGGTGTAGCCGTCGGGCGCCGATTTGGCCGCGACGCCGGTGCCCACCAGCCCGCCCGCGCCGGCGCGGTTCTCAACCACGAAGGGCTGGCCGAGCGGCTCGGTCAGCTTCGCGCCCAGCATCCGCGCCAGCGGATCGACCGTGCCGCCCGGCGGGTACGGCACGATGAACTTCACCGGCTTCGCCGGCCAGGCTTGCGCATGCGAAGCAATCGGCAGAAGCGCCAGCCACAATGCCAAGACAGTTCTATAAAGCGACATTGCGTCCTCCCTTGAGTTTGAGCATCTCGCGCGCATCGTTCGTCGTCGCGACGCTGAGGCCGAGTTCCTCGAGCAGGCGCCTGGCTTTCGCCACCTGCTCGGCGTTGGACTTCGCGAGCTGGCCGCGGCCGAGCCACAGGCTGTCCTCAAGCCCCACTCGGACATTGCCGCCCATCACCGCCGACATCGCGGCGATGAACATCTGGTTGCGCCCGGCGCCGAGCACCGACCAGTAGTAGGCGTCGCCGAAGAGGCGGTCCGCGGTGCGCTTCATGTGCAGCACGTCCTCGGGGTGCGGCCCGATGCCGCCGCGGATGCCGAACACCGACTGGATGAAGAGCGGCGGCTTCACCAGCTTGCGGTCGAGGAAGTGCGCCGCGGTGTAAAGGTGGCCGATGTCGTAGCACTCGATCTCGAAGCGCGTGTCGTTGTCGGCGCAGCTTTGCAGGATGTAGGCGATGTCCTTGAAGGTGTTCTTGAAGATGCGCTCGTCCGACCCCGCGAGGTAGGGCCGCTCCCACGCGTGCTTGAGCTCCTTGTAGCGCGCGAGCATCTCGTAGAGCCCGAAATTCATCGAGCCCATGTTGAGCGAGGCGACCTCGGGCTTGAGCTGGAGCGCGGGCTGCAGGCGCTCCTCGATGGTCATCGTCGCCGCGCCGCCGGTGGTGAAGTTGAGCACCACGTCGCTCGCCGCCTTGATCTTCGTGGCGAACTGCCGGAAGAGCTGCGGGTCCTGGGTCGGGCTGCCGTCCTTCGGGTCGCGCGCGTGCAGGTGCACGATCGCCGCGCCCGCCTTCGCCGCCCCTATGGCCGCCTCGGCGATCTCCTCCGGCGTCACCGGCAGGTAGGGCGACATGCTCGGCGTATGGATCGAGCCCGTGACCGCGCAGGTGATGATGACCTTGCCTTGGGCTGCCGCCATCGAAAGATTCTAGACGAGGTACCTCGTTCCGCCGCAGACCGAGATCGCCTGCCCTGAAATGTGCCGCCCCGGCGCGGTCGCGAGGTACAGCGCCATGTTGGCGATGTCCTGCGGCTGGATGGTGGTGCGCAGGCTGACGCCTTCGAGCATCCGCCGTCGTACTTCTTCTTCGGAAGAACCCAGTCCCTTGGCCTTCGCCGCGATCACCCGCTCGATGCGCTCGCCCTCGACGATGCCGGGCTGGATGCAGTTGACGCGCACTTTGTCCGGGCCGGCCTCGGCGGCAAGGCTCTCGGTGAAGCCGACTACGGCCCACTTGGCCGCCGCGTATGCGGTGCGCATCGGGAAGGCCAGCCTGCCCGCGGCGGAGGACAAATTGATAATGCTGCCGCCGCCGGCCTTCTTGATGAGCGGCATCGCCTTGCGCGTGCAGTAGAACATGCCGTTGAGATCTACCGCGATGCAGCGGTCCCAGTCCTCGGGCCTGATGTCCTCGACCTTGCCGGTCGGCCCGGCGATGCCCGCGTTGTTGACGAGCACGTCGAGGCCCTGCAGGTTCTTCTGCACATCCTCGAACAGCCGCTCGACGTCCGCGAGCTTCGCCACGTCGGCCACGGTCTGCGTCACCTGCGGCAGCCGCTTCTTCGTGCTGGCGAGCGCCTGCTCGTCGACGTCGCAGATATGCACGCGCGCGCCGTGCTCGACGAAGGTGCGCGCGATGGCATGGCCGATGCCGGCCGCGCCCGCGGTCACCAGGACGCGCAGGCCTTTGGCGGAGAATTCCATGCCGCCGCATAATACACGCAGGTTTCCGGGAGGAAGCGGTGGCGGAAGAAGAGCGCGGGCGCGTTTCGATCTCGATCGAGCAGGAGGAGCTGAGGGGCATCTCGCGCACCGTCGCCGAGATCCACTGGCTGCTTCTGATCCTCGTGCTGCTCTACCTCGTCTTCGGCGGGGAGCGCGGCGACCCCGAGGCCGACGCCGCAGTCTCGGCGGGGCTGTTCTTCTACGCCGCGCTCGTGATGAGCTTTCGCTACGCGAACTTCTACAAGCGCGAGACGCAATGGAAGATCGCCTTCGAGACGCTCGGCATGATCGCCTTCGTCACCTGGGTGCTCTGGTACACCGATCGGCTGGCGAGCCCGCTCGTCAACCTGTTCCTGCTGCCGGTCATCACCTCGGCGCTCACGCTCGGCAAGCTCGCCACGCTGGCGAACGTCGGGCTGGTCGCGGCCTGCTACATCCTGCTCGGCAGCGCCTCCTTCGCCGAGATGCTCACGCTGCGCTTCGTCGCGGGCTTCGCGGCGCAGCTCGCGCCGGTGCTGCTCGTCGCCTACATCACCACGATGTTCTCGGCCGACATCCGCTACGGCCTGCAGCACGCCAAGCTCCTGTCGGAGACCGACGATCTCACCGGGCTGTTCAATACGCGCGGCTTCGCCATCGCGGCGAACCGCTTGTTCGGGCAGGCGACGCGCTACGGGCGCCCGGCGAGCGTGCTGATGGTCGATTCCGACAACCTGAAGGGCATCAACGACAGCCACGGCCACGACGCGGGCAGCCGGCTGCTGCGCCAGGTGGCGAACGCGGTGCAGTCCGAGCTGCGCGCCAGCGACGTGCCGGCGCGCTACGGCGGCGACGAGTTCATCGTGCTGCTTCCGGAAACGCCGCCGAAAGGCGCCCTGGACGTCGCGGAGCGCATCCGCAACGCCATCGCCTCCCGGCCGCTCGCCATCAACGGCCAGCAGATCAATGCCACGGTGAGCGTCGGCATCGCCTGCTACCCGGAGGACGGCCGCACCCTCGACGCCCTCGCCGCGCGCGCCGACCGCGCGCTCTACCAGGCGAAGCAGGAAGGACGAAACAGAGTAGTGCGCTACAAGCCCGGGCTAGAGCCTTAGCTCCCAGTACTCGCCGGTCAGCTTCACGCCGAACGTGGAGTGCTTTTCTTGCTTCACGCGCTTGAATCCGCAGCTCTCGTAGATGTGCCGCGCCGCGGCGAGGTTGGACTGCGTCCACAGCACGAGCTTGCGGTAGCCCTTGGCGCGGGCGAAGGCGACGCACTCCTCGACCAGGCGCTTCCCGAGCCCGCGGCCGCGCGCCCTGGGTTCCAAGATGAGCAGGCGCAGCTTTGCTGTCGACTCATTCTGTTTTACAACAAAGACGGAACCCACCGGCTCGCCGTCCATCTCGGCAATCCAGCAGCGCTCCCGGGACGAGTCCAGTTTTTCAATGAAATCCTTTGCAATCCCGGCGACGAGTGCCTCGAAGCGCTCGTCCCAGCCGTATTCCTCGAAATAGAGCCGGCCGTGGGCCTGCACCACCCATCCCATGTCGCCGGGATGGTGCGAGCGGAACACCATAGTCTTTTCAGGGTTTGGGGTTTTCTCCAAGACCCCTTCGACAGTCTGCAGTGCGCCGACCAGGCGCGCCTGCTCGGGCGCGGCGAGCTTGCCGAGCATGCCCGCCACCTCCTCGCGCGAGCGCGCATCGAGCTGCTGGTAGGCCTTGCGTCCCTTCGCGGTGAGCGAAAGCCGCACGCGGCGCGCGTCCTCCCGCGAAGCCTCGCCCTGCACCAGTCCCTGGCGCCGCAAGCCCTGCAGCAGGCGGCTGAGATAGCCGAGATCGAGATCCAGCTCGGCGCCGAGCTCGCTCGCGGTGCTGCTGCCGCGCTGGCCGAGCTCGTAGAGCACGCGCGCCTGCGGCAGCGGGAACGGGCTGCCGAGGTATCCCGGCTGCAGCGCGCCGATGCGCCGGGTGTAGAAGCGGTTGAAGCGGCGGATGGCGTCGACGCGATTCATACTTGCTTTTGTCAAGTATTACATAATCGCGCCGTGTTCGGCTTCCTCAAGCCCGGCCCGAAGGCGGCGAAGCGCGAGCCCGCGCCGGAATGGGTCACGGTCAAGGGCGGCTTCGAGTTCCCGCTCGCTCGGCACACGACGGCGCACGAGGGCTATCCGATCGTCGACTGGGAGAAGGTCCGGGCCTGGGTGGACGGCCTCGAGCCGCAAGCGCGCCGCGCGCAGGCCTGGGCGGCGTGCGAGCGCGCCTGGCTGCTGCGCTTCCGCGACGCGCTCGGCGCCGCGTTCCGCCTCGACGAGGCCGACGGCGCCGCGGTCGTCTCCTCGCTCGAGCCCAACGTCGCCCGGGCCACGCTGGAATTCATCGCACGGACCGAGCGCCGCATCGGCGCGGTGCTGAAGGGCATCGTGCAGCTTGCGCAGTGGGGCAAGGACATCCTGATCGTGTTCGACGACGGAGAAAGCTATTACCGCTACGTCTCGCACTACTACCCGGAAACGGGCGAGTTCGCGTTCAGCGGCGGCATGCACCTCAATTCGGGCTGCAGCCACTTCGTCACCGTGAAGAACGATCTGCGTCACCTCGAGGCCACCATCGTGCACGAGATGACCCACGCCTGCCTCGAGCACCTGCCGCTGCCCCTGTGGCTGAACGAGGGCCTGGCGGTGAACACAGAGCGCCGGCTCGCCGGCGCGGAACGTCTGCCTCTGGGAGCGCTCGAAGAGCTGCACGACAAGCTGCGGCGCTTCTGGTCGGTGGTGAGCATCCAGGATTTCTGGTCCGGGCACGCGTTCCACCGCCCCGACAGCCAGACGCTGTCCTACGAGCTCGCGCGCATCGTGGTCGAGCAGCTCGCCAAGGACTGGGAGCCGTTCACCCGGTTCGTCCTGCGCGCCGACCGCGCCGACGCCGGCGCCGCCGCGGCGCGCGAGTGCCTGGGGCTCGATCTCGGCGCAGTCGTTACCGTGCTGCTCGAGCGCGAGACGCCGCGCTCGTGGTCGCCCGATCCTCAAAAATGGGAGAAGCAATGAACCTGTTCGACCTGAAGGGAAAGACCGCGCTGGTCACCGGCGGCAACGGCGGCATCGGCCTCGGCATGGCACAGGGGCTCGCGGCGGCGGGGGCGAAGGTGGCGATCGCCGGGCGCGACAGGGCAAAGAATACGGAAGCATTGAAGAGTCTTCCCGATGCAGTCGCGGTCGAAGCCGATCTTGCGGATGAAAAAGCCTGCCGCGGCATGGTCGAGGAAGCGGCGAAGCGCCTCGGCCGGCTCGACATCCTGGTCAACAACGCCGGCACCAACATCCGCAAGCGCCCGGAGGAATACACGCTCGAGGAGTGGAAGCTCGTCCTCGACACGAATCTCACCAGCGCCTTCGTCGCCTCGCAGGCGGCCTACCCGCACATGAAGCGCGCCGGCGGCGGGAAAATCGTGAACATCGGCTCGATGATGTCGATCTTCGGCGCGTCGTTCGTCGCGCCCTACGGCGCGAGCAAGGGCGGCATCGTGCAGCTCACGCGCGCCCTCGCCACGGCCTGGGCGAAGGACAACATCCAGGTCAACGCGGTGCTGCCAGGCTGGATCGACACCGCCCTCACCCGCCGCGCGCGCACCGACATCAAAGGACTCCACGAGCGCGTGCTCGCGCGCACGCCGGCCGGCCGCTGGGGCGAGCCCCAGGACATGGCCGGCATCGCGGTTTTTCTTTCCAGCAAGGCTTCCGACTTCGTGACGGGAACCGCCATCCCTGTCGACGGCGGCTACTCCGTGCAGGGCTAGAACGTGGTCTCGATGAAGGCGTAGATGTAGTTCGAGCCGCCGTCCACGCTGTTGAAGAGCCGCGAGGAGCCGAAGACGCCGGAGCGGTGCGACACGCCGAGGCCGACGAAGGTCTCGCGCAGCTCGCGCACGCCGAAGAGATTGCCGACGCTCAAGTCGACGGTCGGGTCGAGGTAGAGGAGCAGCTTCGAGGTGTCGCGGCCGCGCACCGCCTGGTCGCGCTGCTCGGTGAAGGGAATGCGGCTCGCGTAGGAGATGCCGAAGCCGAAGCCGAAGCGCGGCGCAAGCCGGCCGCCGAGCCAGGGGCCGAAAGAGTAGACCGGCTTGAAGTAGCCGTTCACCTGCCAGAAGTCCTCCTGCAGCCCGCGCTCGAGGTGCTTCACGAACCCGACGAAGCCCTGGATGTCGAGCGGCCAGCCGTTCAGCCGGCGCACGAGCACCTGGCCGACGTCGAACTGCACGATGCTGGTCGGATCCTGGGTGTTGGTGGTGGTGCATTGGAGCCCCATGATTTCCATCAGGTCGCAGTCGCTCGACTGTCCGTAGCCGAGCCGCACGATGAGCGGCCGGCGGTCCCATTCCCGCGGCTCGTCGGGCTTGAAGCCGTACATGAGCCCGAGCATCACGTGCGCCTGCGTCCCGTTGTCGACCACCGGGCTGTCGCTCACGCCGCTCGACCAGCGCGTGACTCCCGCGCCTGCAAGCACCTGCCAGCAATCCGCGATGCGGTAGGCGGCGAGCACGCCGAGCTCGACGTTCAGCCCGGAGCCCGGCTGGTACGCGAGCCGCTCCGCGGTCGCCTCCTCGGGGCGCACGCCGTAGTAGTAGTTGTTCAGATCCGCGTCGCGCCAGGCAAGCGTGACGTAGGGCCGCCACCTGAGCCGTCCGCTCCACCAGCGTTCGTAGCGGTACCCCAGGCGGATCTCGGTGCCGTCGGATTCCTCGCTCACGTTCTGCATGGCTTCGCCGTAGAGGAAGCCCTCGCCGAGGCGGTAACGCACGGCGACGCCGAGATCGTCGCCGCCAGAGCGCTTCGCCATGCCGGCCATGCTCTCGGGCACGTGGTCGCTCGCAAAGCCTTCGAGCCGCCGGCGCAGAAACGCCTCGTAGCGCACGCGCTCGGTGTCGAGCTTGAGGCCGACGCGATCGGACTGCAGGTAGAAGTAGCGGCTGTCGTACCTGGCCTGCGGCAGGAAGTCCGAGTCATGACCGCTGCCGCGGTAGGGCGAGACAGGCTCGAAGCGCCACGCGAACCCGACGCCCGCTTCGCCCGGCGCGAGCACGCCGTCGAGCGGATCGCTTGTCGCGAACGCCGGGGCGGAAAAGACTAATGCAGCGAGAAGTCCAGCAACGGCCCTTTGGGCACGATCTGCGTGGGGTTGATGTGCTTCATGCTGCG
>Ga0180104_1000226_pt1 | contig 11823 bp, 14 predicted proteins | sample EasRiv730_16_1Da_FD_121791 | JGI IMG/M metagenome (GOLD analysis project Ga0180104, IMG submission 121791) | Soil microbial communities from meander-bound floodplain in the East River, Colorado, USA - East River metaG ERMLT730_16_1Da | ecosystem: Environmental > Terrestrial > Soil > Floodplain ... | reverse complement strand
CGCCTGCCGGACGAGTGCTCGCGTACGCGGATCTCCCTCGTGGCCTCGAACCCGTCCATCTCGGGCATGTGGCAATCCATCAGAATAACATCGCAGGCGCCTTGTCCGTGCGCATCCAGCGCTTCCCGGCCATTGTTGGCGACCGTCACGTTGTAGCCCTGGATCTGCAGTATGCCCAGCGCAACCTGCTGGTTGATGAGATTGTCCTCCACCAGCAGGATATTGCCGCGAATCCCGGCCGGAGCGGCATTCGCCGGCTCGCGCACCGCCGGCGTCGCGACCGTCTCTTGCGGCTGACCGGCCATGACGTTGACCAGGCATTCGTAAAGCACCGTCTGACGCACCGGCTTGGAGAGGCAGGCGTCGATGCCCGCCTCGCGTGCGTTCTTGATATCCACCTGGCGGCGGGTCAGCAGGATCAGCCGCACCTTGGCGATGTCCGCGCGCGCCCTGATCATGCGCGCGAGCTCGAGCGCGTCCATGCCCGGCAGGCCCAGGTCGATGATTGCAATATCGTAGGGGGCGCCTCGCGCCGCCGCCTGCCCCAGCAGCTCGATCGCCTGCTCCGGCGTTGCGGCAATGCGATTGGTCATTCCCCAATTGCTCATCTGCGAGTGCAGGATGCCGCGGTTGACGGCGGTCGATTCGACGATGAGCGCCCGCACGCCCGTCAGCATCCCCATCGGCGCCGAGTCTTCCGGCACCGGCGCTTCCAGCTTTTCGAACGTGCTAGTGAAGGAGAACGTGGAGCCGGCGCCGAGCGCGGATTCGACCTGAATGGTCCCCCCCATCATTTCCACAAGCTGCTTGCTGATCGCGAGGCCGAGGCCCGAGCCGCCGTGCTTGCGGGTCGTCGATCCGTCGGCCTGTGAGAACTCGTCGAAGATCCGCGATTGCGCGTCCGGGCTGATGCCGACGCCGGTGTCGCTGACCTCGAAGCGCATGGTGACCCTCTTCGCGGTCTGCTCGACGCTCGTCACGCGGATCACGACCGAGCCTTGCTCGGTGAACTTGATCGCATTGCCCACCAGATTGGTCAGCACCTGGCCGAGGCGCAGCGGATCTCCCTTCACGTAGGTGACGAGGTTCGCGGGAATACTGCAGGCGAGCTCGAGCCCCTTGACATGCGCGCGCTCGGCAAGGAGGTCGATGACGTCTTCGATCGTCCGGCGCAGATCCATGTCGACGTTCTCGAGCTCGAGCTTTCCCGCCTCGATCTTCGAGAAGTCCAGAAGATCGTTGATGATGCCGAGCAGGTTCTGGCCGGAGCGCTGCACGGTCTCGGCGTACTTGCGCTGGGTGCCCGTGAGCCCCGTCTCGAGGAGGAGCTCCGTCATGCCCAGGACGCCGTTCATGGGCGTGCGGATCTCGTGGCTCATCCGGGCGAGGAACGAGCTCTTTGCCTGGCTTGCCGATTCCGCGGCTTCGCGCGCCAGGCGCAGCGCTTCCTCGCTGCGCTTGTGCTGCGTGACATCGCGGGCCACGGCGATGCTGCCGATGCACCGGTTGGCATCGTCGAGCAGAGGCGCTACCGCCACCTGAATGTCGATTGCCGTTCCCGACCGGGTCATGGCCCTGGCGTCATAGGAGAACTTCTCCCCGGCCAGCAGCCGCTGCATGCGAACTTCTTCCTCTTGCGGCGTCGATTCGGCCACGTTCAGCGCGCGCCCCACGGCCTCGGCCGGGGAGTAGCCGAACATCGTGGCGGCGCCGGAGTTCCAGCTCGTAATCGTGCCGGCCAGGTCCTTGGTCCAGATCGCTTCGCTCGACTGCTCGACGATGGTCGCGAGCAGCTTGTTCTTGGATTCGCTTTTGCCGAGCGAGGCGATCAGGCCTTCGATGTTGTTCGCCATGTTGTTGAACGCTTCGGCGGCGGAGCTGACTTCGGGCGAACCTTCGGGTTCGATGCGCACGGCATAGTCGCCCTGACTGAAGCGGGTCGCGCCTTCGGCCAGCATGCGCAGCGTTCCAAGATTGCCGCGGAAGATCAGCCAGATGAACTGCAGCATGAGGAACAGCGTCACCGCCACGATCTGCAACTGCTTGACGAACTGCTGCCAGAGCCGGTTGTAGGCCCGGGTCGTCGTCATCGTGGCGTGGATCTTTCCGTATCCCACGCCGCCCGCCGTCACGTCGATGCTCTCCTCCGCGCGGTCGATGGCGGCGACGGCGGTGAACCACCCCGGCGCGGCGAGCGTGTCCGGCTTGTCCTGGGCGATGATCTTCCTGCCGTCCTTGTCGGTCCACTGGAAGCTGTCGACCTCGCCCTTCTTCACCTGGTTGTTCAGCAGCTGGCCGATCACGGCGTATTCGCCGAGGATCGCCTGATCGGCGATGAGCGGCGCGAGGAAGGTCAGCGTTTCGTTCAGCTCGCGCTTCAGCCGGGCGGAATGCTCGCCCGCTCCTTCGGCCATGAGGAGGTAGGTCTGCACCCCGCCTCCGACGACGATCGCGGTTCCCACGGCAAGCATCAGGCGGGAAACCAGCCCCCAGTCCTTCCAGAATCGAATCCCGCGCACGATGTTCATCGCTTGTCCTCCCTTCCGTTGCGCCTGGCGGACCTCACTTGACCTGCGTGGTCCGGTAGAACGTGCGGTAGTTGTCGTAGTCGCGGTCCTCGGCCGCTACGAAGCCGAGCTCGCTCACGCTTTTGAGCAGCTCCGCGCCGGCCTGGAGCACCTTGCGGCCTTCCGGGTCGTCGACCATGCCGATCAGCGCGGCCCTGACCGCGGCGACTTTGTCCTTGGGCACCTTGGGGCTCGCCATGATGCACAGATCGTGATAGACCTCCGAAGTCCAGAGCGCGCGGTAGGCGAACGATTCGCGGCGCGCATAACGCGCCATGACCGAGCTGTTGACCCCGGCGGCTGCGATCTTGCCGACCCGCAGTTGGGCGAACGAGGCCTCCTGGTTTCCGGTGAACACGACGTTGGGCTTCACCTTGGCTCTCAGAAGCCCGTCGTACGGCACCCAGTAACCGGTGAACCCGTCTGGGGACACGAAGCCGACATCCTTGCCGTTCAGGTCCTGCAGCGTTTGTATCGGCGACTCCTCCGGCACCACGACTTGCGCCCGGATGCCGGGCCCGGCGGGGCGCGCGATGACCTTCCAGCCGAGGCGGTCGCGTTCCGGGGTGAAGAAGTGATTGGTGTACTGGAAGTCGTAGCCCAGCTTTTCGGCTATGACGTTGCCTTCCTGGGCCGTCTTGGCCAGCTTGAGCTCGAGCGGCACCCCGCTCCGCTTGCTCACGTAGGTCATGATCGGGTTCCAGTACTGCGCGGCCAGCGCGACGCTGCGCTGGTTAAGGACATAGAACAAGTACGCCTTCTTCTCCTGCGCGGCGGCGCCCGACGAGTGCAATCCGATGACCACCGCCAGGACCGTCGCGGCAAGACTAATTTCTCTTCGTATCATGAGTGTCACCTCGAACGTTTTTAGTCGAACCTCAAGTCGCCACCTTCAGGAACAACATCGCGCCGCTCAGCACGAGCAGCGCCCCCACCACCTTCAGCATGCCCTCGCTGGTCATGTCCAGATGCACCTTGTTGCCGCTGTACAGCCCGATGGCCATGGGAAAAAGTCCGAGCCCGTATGCGAGCTGCAGCTTCGGGTCGAGCAGCAGGCCGGCGAACAGGAACAATCCGAGCCGGAATCCGCCGTCGATCGCGATCAGCCAAGAGAAGGTGGCGCGCACCGCTCCTTTGTCCAGCAGGCGGCGCGTCAGGTACATGATGTAGGGCGGAGAGCCGGCGCCGAACAGCGCGCCGGTGGCGCCGCCGGCCAACCCCGCCGGGATGGCCCACGCGCGCGACACCGCCCCCACAGGTTGCAGGCCGTAGATGTTGCGGAACCCGAAGAACATCGTGAAGGCGCCCAGGGTCAGCAGCACCGGCGTGGTCGGAAGCGTCACCAGAGCATAGGCGCCGGCGGAGGCGCCCAGCATGCCGAACGGCAGCAATATCTTCACCTCGGCCCAATCCGCCTTCTTCGTGTTCGTGCCGCCCAGAATCAGCGAGGCGGTGAAGTCGAGCGCGAGGACCAGCGGAACCGCGAACTGAAGCGGCTGAGAAAGCGCGAGCAGCGGCACGGCGATGAGCGCCGAACCGAAGCCCGTGATCCCGCGTATGAAGTACGCGCTCATCAGGATGCACAACACGAGTACGATATCGGCCACTGCCGGTTCCTTGAATCAGACGGTCGTTAGTATTGCTCCAGGCTAAGCGGCAATCGCTTAGTTTACGTTGTTTTGCAATTTAGCCCGGTATGTGTTTGTATATTATCGCAAATCGCCCAATATTCGTACCCGGCAAAGCAGGAGAAACCCATGTCAGCCGTGCTCGACCTCAAAGTCGCCCCGCTCGGAGTCTTCGGCGCCGAAATCAAGGTCGTCGATCTTGCCCATGTCAGCGCCAGGGAAATCGATGCCATCAAGAAAGCGTGGTACCGGTACGACGTGCTCGTCTTCCGGAACCAGAAGCTGACGGACGATGATCTGCTGTCGTTCTCGCGACACTTCGGCACGCTGGATTCGCCCCCCAACCAGGGCGCGGGCCGCAAGTCCCCTCCGGGCTATCCGGAGGTCTACGTCGTCTCGAACGTGCTCGACGAGCAGGGCGAGCCGATCGGGGCGCTCGGCGACGGCGAAGCCGCCTGGCACACCGACATGAGCTATGCGGCGGAGCCGCCCGACGCGTCGATGCTGTATTCGCTGGAAATCCCCGCCAAAGGCGGCGACACCTGCTTCAGCAGCATGAAAGTCGCCCTCTCAAAAATGCCCAAGGCCTTGGCCGACAGAATCCGGCACCTCGATATCAAGCACGACGGCACGTACGATTCGGGCGGCTACGTGCGCAAGGGCATGGCGGCGTCGACGGACCCCCGCACTTCCGTCGGTACCCCGCACCCGGCGGTCATCGAGCATCCGGTGTCGGGCGCACCGTCCCTGTACCTCGGCCGCCGGCGCAACGCTTACGTCATGGGGCTCGAGCTCGCCGAATCCGAGCGCCTGCTGGACGAGATCTGGTCCTACGTCGAGACCGCGGTCTACCGGCACCGGTGGGCGGTAGGCGACCTGGTGCTCTGGGACAACCGCACCACCATGCATCGCCGCGATGCATTCGACCCCAAAGCGCGCCGCGTCATGCACCGCACGCAGATCAAGGGCTCAAGCGCGCCGCGGCGGTTCCACTCCTAGGCCCGCTTCAGCGCCTCGATCGACTGCGCGATCAGACTGGCGCCGTCATCGAACTTGCGCCTCGCTCCGGCATAGTCGCCGGCCTTGGCGCTGCTCTCGATCTCGGCGAACAGATCGCCCAGCGCCGGGGCGCCGAGCTGGCGGCATGTGCCTTTCAGCGTATGCGCGGCGCGCACGGCGCCGGCCGTATCGCCGCGGGCGACGTGACCGGAGAATGCCGCGCCGAAGCCCGCCAGATGACCTTCCAGCGTGCGGACCAGGCCGGAAAGGACGTCATCGCGCCCGGTGGCGCGCTCGATGCGGCGAATCTCCTCGATGAGCTGGGGATCGATCAACACAAGCCGATAGTAGGCCGAAAAGCGTTCAGCGCGTAGTAGCCGTAAGGCCGGCGTCAATCACCAGAATGTGGCCGGTGATCCAGCGCGCTTCGTCGCTCGCGAGATAGACCGCGCCCCAGCCGACGTCCCAGCCGGTTCCCTCGGTGCCGAGCGGCGCGGCACGGCGGCGTCGCTCGCGCGCCTCGGGGCCGAGGCGCTCCACCATCGGCGTCCACACCTGGCCGGGCGCGATACCGTTGACGCGGATGCCCTTGGGGCCGAGCTGCACTGCGACGCTCGTGACAAAACCGATTACGCCGGCCTTCGCCGCCGCGTAAGCGGTGCGGCCATGGCCGACCATCGCGGCGATGGAAGACACGCAGGTGATCGCGCCGGCGCCGCGCTTCTCCATCGCGGGCACCGCCGCCTGGGTGGCGAGGAGCATCGACTTCAGGTCGATGGTCATCACGCGGTCCCATTCCTGCTCCGTGGTCTCCATGAGATCGAGCCGCGACTCGACGCCGACATTGTTGTGCAGGATATCGAGCCCGCCCCAGCGCGAGACCGCCTCTTCGACCATCGCGCGGCAGTCCGCCGCGCGCGTTACGTCCGCCGCGAATGCCAATCCCGTTCCATTTTCTTTTTCAATCTGTTGTGCCGTTTCCTCCGCGCGCCCCGGCTCGGCATCGACGCAGAGCACCCTTGCCCCCTCGCGCGCGAAGAGAATCGCAGTCGCCTTGCCGTTGCCGATCCCCGGCCCGCGCGAGCCGGCGCCGGTGACGATCGCCACCTTGTCCTTCAGACGTCCCGTCATAGGTCCTCCTGGGGATGCCCCTGCCGCCGGCACGCAGGCGCCACGACTTCCTGAACGTGCTAAGGCCGGTCACAGCATTGCCGTAGTGATCGATGTAGATGACGCGGGCAAGCTCTTCGCAAGCCAGCAGGACGTCGGGCGCGCGCTTTGCCGCAAGCCAGCTCTTGGGGAGCTTCGTCGCGAGCGCCGCGGCCACAGGGGCGAAAGCAGGCCGTTGTCGGGGCCGACGAAGCGCTGCCCGTCGGCTTCCACCACGATCGCGTGCGGCGAGAACCGCCTTGACCTGCCCTGCGTAGAGATCGCGCGACCCGAAGTCGGTAAAGAGAACGATCAGGCGGCTTTGGCCGCTTTTTTCTCGTCCGTTTTCTGCTCGCCCTTCTTCTTCTTTTCCTCGGGCTTGGGCTCGGGCGACTCTTCCGGCCGGTCCATGAGCATGACGAGCGCGAGCGGCGCGTTGTCGCCCTTGCGGAATCCGGTCTTCAGGATGCGCAGATAGCCGCCGTTGCGCTTCGCGTAGCGCTGGCCGAGATCGTCGAACAGCTTCTCGACTATGCCCCGGTCGCGCAGCCGGTCGAAGGCGAGGCGCCGGTTGGCGAGCGAGGGCTTCTTGCCGAGGGTGATCATCGGCTCGACCACGCGCCGCAGCTCCTTCGCCTTGGGCAGCGTGGTGCGGATCTCCTCGTGGCGCAGCAGCGACACCGTCATGTTGCGCAGCATCGCGAGCCGGTGGCTCGAGGTGCGGTTGAGTTTCCTAAGACCGTGACCGTGTCGCATTTCTTATGGGCGATGTTCGAGGCCGGCGGGCGGCCAGTTTTCCAGCTTCATGCCGAGCGTGAGGCCGCGCGACGCCAGCACTTCCTTGATCTCGTTGAGCGACTTGCGGCCGAGGTTGGGCGTCTTGAGGAGCTCGGTCTCGGTGCGCTGGATCAGGTCGCCGATGTAGTAGATGTTCTCCGCCTTCAGGCAGTTGGCCGAGCGCACGGTGAGCTCGAGGTCGTCGACCGGGCGCAGCAGGATCGGGTCCACCGCGGGCGACTTCGGCTGCTCGGTCGGCATCGCCGTGCCTTCGAGCTGGGCGAACACCGAGAGCTGGTCGACCAGCACGCGCGCCGCGTAACGGATCGCTTCCTCCGGCTCGATCGCGCCGTTGGTCTCGATGTCCATGATCAGCTTGTCGAGGTCGGTGCGCTGCTCGACGCGCGCGGACTCGACCGAATAGGACACGCGGCGCACCGGGCTGAACGAGGCGTCGAGGATGACGCGGCCGATGCCCTTGGTCTCCTCGGGCAGGTAGCGCATGTTCCCGGGCACGTAGCCGCGGCCGGACTCGACCTTGATCTGCATCTCGAGCTTGCCGCCGCCCGCCAGATGCGCGATCACGTGATCCGGGTTGACGATCTCGACGTCGTGCGCGGGCTCGATGTCCGCCGCGGTCACGGCGCCGTTGCCCTCGCCGCCCTTCTTCTTCAGCGACAGGATCGCCTCGGCGCGGTTGTGCAGGCGGAATACCACGCCCTTCAGGTTGAGCAGGATGTCGACCACGTCCTCGCGCACCCCGTCGAGCGTCGAATACTCGTGCACTACGCCCGCGATCTGCACTTCGGTCGGCGCGTAACCCGGCATCGACGACAGCAGCACCCGGCGCAGCGCGTTGCCGAGCGTATGGCCGTAGCCGCGCTCGAAGGGCTCCATCGTCACGCGTGCGTGATTCGGCGACAGGTTCTGAACGTCGACAATACGGGGCTTCAGGAATCCAGATTGCGGCATGTAGGGTCCTTCTTTACTTCGAGTACAACTCGATGATCAGGCTTTCGTTTATGGTCTGGGGCAGGTCGCTGCGCGACGGCAGCGCCTTGAACGTGCCCTTCAGCCCCTTCGAATCCACTTCCATCCATTCCGGAATGTTGCGCGAGGCCGCGGCTTCGGCCGCAGCCTTGATGCGCAGGTGCTCCTTGGCCTTGCCCGCGACCTCGATCACTTCGCCGGGCCGCACCTGGTACGACGGGATGTTGACCCGCTTGCCGTTCACCAGGATGCCGTTGTGCCGCACGATCTGGCGCGCTTCGGTGCGCGAGGCGCCGAAGCCCATGCGGTAGACGACGCTGTCGAGCCGCGATTCGAGGAGCTGCAGCAGGCGCTCGCCGGTGACGCCCTTGGAGCGCGCCGCCTCGGCGTAGGTCTTGCGGAACTGGCGCTCGAGCAGGCCGTAGATGTGGCGTACCTTCTGCTTCTCGCGCAGCTGCTTGCCGTAGTCGGAGAGCCGCGCGCCGCTCTTCTGGCCGTGCTGTCCGGGGGCGTAGGCGCGGCGCTCCACCGGGCACTTGTCGGTGAAGCACTTCTCTCCCTTCAAGAAGAGCTTCTCGCCCTCTCGACGGCAATGGCGGCACTTATCAAGATTTCTAGCCATCTCTCGCCCCTAGACGCGGCGCCGCTTCGGCGGCCGGCAACCGTTGTGGGGAATCGGCGTCACGTCGGCGATGCTGCCGATCTTGAGGCCGATCGCGTTCAGCGCGCGCACCGCGGACTCGCGCCCGGGTCCCGGGCCCTTGATGCGCACCTCGATGTTCTTCACGCCGCATTCCTGCGCCGCGCGGCCGCAGCGCTCGGCCGCGACCTGCGCGGCGAACGGCGTGGACTTGCGCGAGCCCTTGAAGCCGGCGTGGCCCGAGGTCGCCCAGGCGAGCGTGTTGCCCTGCCGGTCGGTGATCGTGACGATGGTGTTGTTGAAGGACGCGTGGATGTGCGCGATGCCCTCGGCGACGTTTTTCTTGACCTTCTTGCGCGCGCGCGCCGAAGCGGTCTGCTGCAGTTCCTGGCGCGTCGGGGTGTTTCGGCTAGCCATAAGTTAAGCGGCCTTCCCTACTTGTACGTTGAGTTTGATCGCGGCCTTCCGGGGTCCCTTCCGCGTGCGTGCGTTCGTACGGGTGCGCTGGCCGCGCACCGGCAGCCCCTTGCGATGGCGCGAGCCGCGATAGCAGCCGAGGTCGATCAGCCGCTTGATCGACATCTGCACCTCGCGGCGCAGGTCGCCTTCGACCGTGAGGCGCTGCACGTTCTCGCGCAGCCGCTCGAGCTCGGCGTCGTTGAGATCCTTGATCTTGCGCGTGCCCTGCACGCCGGCCGCGGCGCAGATCGCCTGCGCGCGGGCGCGGCCGATGCCGTAGATCGCGGTCAGCGCGATCTCGGCGTGCTGGTGGTTCGGGATGTTGATGCCTGCGATGCGTGCCATATGCGGAACCTGAAATTATATCTGGTTTAACAAGGTGTTATCAACCTTGGCGCTGTTTATGGCGCGGATCCGAGCAGATCACCCGCACCACGCCCTTGCGCCGCACGATCTTGCACTTGCGGCAGATTTTCTTCACTGAGGCCATGACTTTCATTTCGCTTCCTTCACTTTGCCCTGAACGTAATGCGGCCCTTGGTAAGGTCATACGGCGTCATCTGTACCGTCACTTTGTCCCCCGGGAGGATGCGGATGTAGTTCATGCGCATCTTCCCGGAGATGAAGGCGTGGATGGTATGGCCGTTCTCGAGCTTCACCCGGAAGGTCGCGTTCGGCAGGTTCTCCAGCACTTCGCCCTGCATCTCGATGACGTCTTCCTTCGCCATCAGCGGACCGGCAGGCCTCCCTTGAAATTCGCCTTGCGCAGCAGGCTTTCGTACTGGTGCGTCATGATGTAGGCCTGCACCTGCGCCATGAAGTCCATCGTCACCACCACGATGATGAGGAGCGAGGTGCCGCCGAAATAGAACGGCACGTTCCAGCGCAGGATCAGGAATTCCGGCAGCAGGCACACCGCGGTCACGTATACCGCGCCGGCGAGCGTCAGCCGGGTGAGGATCTTCTCCAGATAGCGCGCCGTCTGGTCGCCGGGCCGGATGCCGGGTACGAATGCGCCCGACTTCTTCAGGTTGTCGGCGGTTTCCTTGGGGTTGTACTGCAGCGCGGTGTAGAAGAAGCAGAAGAACACGATCAGCGCGCCGTAGGCGAGCACGTAGATCGGCTGCCCGGGGGTCAGGGTGCCGGCGATGTCGCGCAGCCAGAGCAGGCCCTCGGCCGAGCCGAACCACCCGAGCAGCGTGGCAGGAAACAGGATCAGCGAGCTCGCGAAGATCGGCGGGATCACGCCCGACATGTTGAGCTTGAAGGGCAGGTGCGAGCTCTGGCCGCCGTACACGCGGTTGCCGACCTGCCGTTTCGCATAGTTCACCAGGATCTTGCGCTGGCCGCGCTCGACGAAGCACACGAAGGCGGTCACGACCAGAACGGCCACGACGATGAGCAGCGCCGTCAGCGGGTGCATCGCGCCCGTGCGCACCAGCTCGAGCGTGCCGGCGATGGCGGCGGGCAGTCCCGCGGCGATGCCGGCAAAGATGATGATCGAGATGCCGTTCCCCAGGCCGCGCTCGGTGATCTGCTCGCCCAGCCACATCAGGAACATGGTGCCGGTAACAAGCGACGTAACCGTCGTGATCCGGAACATGAGTCCCGGCTCGAGCACCAGTCCGGGCTGCGATTCGAGCGCGATCGAGATGCCGGTCGCCTGGAACAGCGCCAGGAAAACCGTGCCGTAGCGCGTGTACTGCGTGATCTTGCGTCGGCCCGTCTCGCCTTCTTTCCTCAGCTGGTCGAGCTGCGGGCTCACCGCGGTCATCAGCTGCATGATGATCGAGGCCGAGATGTACGGCATGATGCCCAGGGCGAAGATCGTGAAGCGCGACAGCGCCCCTCCCGAGAACATGTTGAACATGCCCAGGATCCCGCCCTGCTGCCCCTCGAACAGCTTGGCCAGCTCGTTCGGATCGATACCCGGGCACGGGACGTGCGCGCCGATGCGGAACACGACCAGGGCCGCGAGCAGGAACAGCAGCCGCCGCTTCAGGTCGCCGTACTTGCTGGCCTTGCCGACGTTGGGGAGTGCCGTCGCCATCAGGCCTTGGCCTCACCTTCGGCGGGCTTGGCCTTCTTCTTTTGCTTCTTCTCCTTTTTCGGCGCCACAGGCTTCTCGGTGAGCTGAATGCTCCCGCCTGCGGCCTCGATCATGGCGCGCGCGCCTTTGCTCACGGGGATTTCCTTGATCGCGATCCTGCGCTCGAGCTTGCCCGAGACGATCACCTTCGCGCCCAAGGCCTTGCGCGGCACGATGCCCGCTTCTTTCAGCGCGGCGAGATCGATCTCGGCAGCCTGCATCCCCTGCAGCTCGCTGGTGCGCACTTCTGCGATGTCCTCGCGCGTGGGCGAATTGAAGCCGCGCTTGGGCAGCCTGCGGTGCAGCGGCATCTGGCCGCCCTCGAAGCCGAGCTTGTGGAAGCCGCCCGAGCGCGCCTTCTGGCCCTTGTGGCCGCGCCCCGCAGTCTTGCCCCAGCCCGAACCGACGCCGCGCCCGACGCGGTGGCGGTCCTTTTTCGAGCCGGGCGCCGGTTTCAGCGAATTAAGCCGCATCGATCCGCACCAGGTAGTTGACCTTGTTGATCATGCCGCGCACCGCCGGGGT
>Ga0180104_1000225_pt1 | contig 11840 bp, 15 predicted proteins | sample EasRiv730_16_1Da_FD_121791 | JGI IMG/M metagenome (GOLD analysis project Ga0180104, IMG submission 121791) | Soil microbial communities from meander-bound floodplain in the East River, Colorado, USA - East River metaG ERMLT730_16_1Da | ecosystem: Environmental > Terrestrial > Soil > Floodplain ... | reverse complement strand
CGAGCTTCTCGGCGCGCCCGAGGTCGAGGTCGCGCTCGTTGGTGCCTTTCGGCTTCACCACCTCGCGGCCGACGATCTCGAGGTCGAACCACCAGCGCTTCGTGGGGTTGCGGCTGCCGCCGCCCGAGGCGTCGTCGTACTCGATCAGCGCCTTGCGCGACTGCGGCACCTCGATCGAAAGCCACAGCAGCCGCTCGGACTCGACCAGGTCCTCGCGGTTGTAGGGGCAGGTCTTCATGCAGCGCCCGCAGGCCGAGCCCTTGTCGTTCGACAGGCGGTAGCGCCCGCACTTTTCGACGTCGGGCTTCCACATCTCGTAGCCGTTGAACATCACCTTCGGCCCGAAGGGAATCGCGTTGCACGGGCACTCGCGCGCGCACTTCATGCACATGCTGCACACCGCCTGCAGCCCGAAATCGATTGGCTTGTCCGCTTCGAGCGGCAGGTCGGTGGTGAAGACGATCGACTTCGAGCGCGGCCCGATGAAGGGATTGAGGACCAGCTCGCCGATGCGCGAGAGCTCGCCCAGCCCGGCCATCAAGACCGCGGGAATATGCAGCAGCTCGGAGTACGCGTTCGAGTGCACGCGCGCCGACCAGCCCAGGCGCCGCAGGTGCGCCGCCATGATCCCGGCGATGAGCGCGCCGCGCATGTAGGCGCGCATCGACTGCGCGCCCGAGATCCAGTCGTCGCCCGAGGCGCCCTCCATGGTCTCGAAGCCCTGGTCGATCAGCATCACCACCGCGTACGGGTGATACGGCTCGATCGGCTCGCCCTTCTCGTCGTCGTGCGAGTAGTACATCCACGGCTCGGCGCGGCAGATGCCGACGAGGTCCGCGCCCATGTAGTAGCCGAGAGCTTTTATTGAATCGGAATTGAGTTTCGCGTCGGAATGCGCCGCGTTGCCCCCGAGGGGACAACGACTCCCCTGCATCGGCACCATGTTGCGGATGAGCGGCGTCATGGCGAAGGCGAGCGGGTGCTTGACCGCAAAGCGGCGGCGCTCTTTCGCCAGCCTCTCTCCGAGGTCGCCGGCGAGCGCGCGGGAGAAGAGATCGGCGCGCTTGGGCATGCGCTTGATCTCGTCGCGCAGCACGAGCGTGGTCGGCTCCTCCACCCGCTTGATGCGCTCCATCTCGTAGCGCCCGATGTGGACCGGGCGCTTCGCCTCCTCGGCCTCGGTCCAGCCGGGGCGCGTGCCCATCCTGCCGAGGTACGCGTCCGCGCTCGGCCAGTCGAGGGCTGCGAGCGGCAGATCCTCTGCCATCTCGAAATCCGTGGTCACGACGCCAAGGCGGAAACCGCGCTGGATGAGCGGCGCCCTGAGAGTTCCGTTCACGTCTTTCGCCACGCCGGCGCGCTGCGCCAGGCGCTCGATCGCCACCCGCGTTTCGCCCGCGATGTGCCCGCGCGCCGACCAGCCGAGGGTGCGCAGATAGCCGGCGAGGACGACCGCCACCTCCGCGCAGCGCACGTCGGTGCGCGCGGCGTTGGTGCCCAGGATCCAAGCGGCTCCGGGCTCGCCCGCTTTCGGCTCGCGGCCGAACTCGACCAGGAAAACGAACGCGTGCGTGTGCGCCAGCCGATCCTTCATCCAGTCGGAATCCTCGATGCGGCAAACCCCGGCAAGCGTGGCGTCGAGAAAGTACGCGGAGGCTTTCAGATTTCTTGCCCGGAGAAGACAGTCGTCCGGCACCGGCGCGCGCTTCGCCGCCACCTCGCCGTCGAAGAATCTGACGCACAGCTCGCGGTACTCCGGGATCGCCGCGAGAATCGAGTCTTCTCCGGGAACGCCGGCATCGTCCGGCAGCCGCGCATCGCCGATCGGCGCGGCCGGGTCGCGCGCGAGGAGCTCCGTGGGCAGGACGCCCATGTCGAACGACCGCTCCCGGTTGGAGAAAAGCCGCGCCATCAGCGCGCGTGCTTGCCCACGCTCCAGCCGTGCGAAGCGAGGTATTTCTCGCCGACGTGGATCGGCTCTTCCTCGAGCGGCGTGCCCATGGTGTCGTTCCAGCGGTTGAGAAAGCCGAACACCGCGACCACCGCTGCGATCTCGACGATCTGGCCCTCGCTCCAGTGCTTGCGCATCCCGGCGAACATCTCCTCGGTGACGCCGTTCGGCTGCGAGGCCGCGGCGATGGCGAAATCGAGCGCGATGCGCTCCTTTTCGCTGTAGAGCGGGCTCACGCGGAAGTCCCAGATGTCGGCCACCTTGCCCGGGTCGACCCCGAAGAGCAGCGCCCCGCCAGCGGTGTGCGCCATGCAGTACTGACAACCCGCGACGCGGCTCGCGACGTGCGCGATCAGGCGCTTGAAGGCGCGATCGACCTCGCCGTCGGGCTCCCACACCGCGGCGGTAAGCTGCGCCATCGCCTTCACCAGCTTCGGCTTGCGCTGCAGGATCAGCATGCTGTTCGGGATGAAGCCGAGCGCCTGCTTGAAGCGCCCGAACGTCTCCTCGAGCTCCGGGCTGTGCTGCGGCGGCAGCGGCTCGATGCGCGGCGATGGCTTCATTTCGACACCGCTTGTTGCGCGAAGCCGGCGAGAGCCTTCTTGAGTCCCGCCGCCGCCGGGCACTGTCCGACGCCGTGGCGCGCGGCGAGGTACGCCGGGTCGTTATACCCGAGCCAGACCTGGCCCGACTCGTCCTGCCACACCAGCGCCTTGAGCGGCAGGTCGATGCGCGCGAAGATGGTGAGGCCCTTCTCCTTCAGCGCCGCCTCCAGGCGGTCCATCGTCGCCTTCGCCGCATGCGGGCCCTTCAGCGCCACCAGCCCATCCGCGGCATTCGCCGGCAGCGCCACGAAAACCATCACAACAAGCCAGTTCTTCATGCTTCCCCCCGCGCCGGATAGTTTTTGGACACGGCGAAGTCGATCGCTGCGGAAATCTCGTTGAAATGCGGCCGCGCGAACGGCATGGTGGAGACGTTGCTCCAGTAGAGCGTGCCGTCGGGCTTCACCAGGAAAAGCCCCGGCTCGGCGAACAGCGGCGGCTCCTCGACGCCCGCGGAGGTCATGCCGCGGCTCGACGAAACGTACAGCCCCCACTCGCGCGCCTTGTCGATCGACACGCCGTAGCCCACCGTGAGATTCGGCAGGCCCCATTTCTCCTTCGCCTCGGCGGCGCGCTCCCGCGTGTCGCTGCTCGCGACGACGGTAGAGACGCCGCGCTTGTCGAACTCCTCGATCATGCCGTTCAGCTCGCTCGTGTAGCGGCGGCACACCGGGCAATGCAGGCCGCGGTAGAACACCACCAGGGTGAAGTTCTGCGGCTTCTGCGCTGCCAGTGACCAGCGGCCGCCGCCGACGGTGTCGAATTCCAGCGCGGGAACCGGTTTTCTCGGCTTGAGCATCGGGTCCTCCTCAGGTGTCCAGGCAACGCAGCATGACGGCGGCGATGTCCTCGAGCGTGGCGCGGTCGGGATTGGTCTTGCCGATCAGGCGCAGGCCCTGGATTGCGGCGGTCAGGAAGCGGGCGAGCGCGTCGACATCGGCACCGGACCCGAGCTCCTTTGCGAGGACCTGCTTGAAGGCGGCCTCGATGCGCTCGAGGCTCGCGCGCACGCGCGCTGCAGCCGTGCGGTCGAGCCGGGCGAGCTCGGCGGCGCAGTTGCCGATGAAGCAGCCGCTGCGCCCCGGGCCGGCGACGATGTCGTCGATCAGCGCGGCGAGGAAAGCCTCGAGGCCCTGGCGCACCGTTCTTCCCTCGAAAGCCTTCGCGATGCGCGCGACCGAGCGCTCCTCGTAGCGCGCAAGCGCCGCCAGGTAGAGCGCGCGCTTGTCGCCGAAGGCCGCGTACAGGCTGGAGCGGCCGAGCCCGGTCGCCGCGCAAAGGTCGTCCAGCGAAGTCTGCTCGAAGCCCTTGGTCCAGAAGAGCCGCGTCGCGCGCTCGAGGGCGTCATCGGCGTCGAACTCGCGCGGCCGGGCCATGATTATGGACTGTACAGTCCATAACGGCTAAAGTCCACAACATGCTCCGGAATGACTATTGCCCGGGTAGCGACCCGCGTTCAAACTTACGTCGAAGCGGGGATAGCTCAATGGCGAGAGCGCGGTCAATCCCCGATCGAGATCTGAGTCCGAGTCTCAGTCCCCGCTCCACCGCTTTCCTGTAAGCGCCGCGCGTCCGGTCCGACCAACGGCCATGGAGACTCTCGCGCGCCCCGGCAGGACCTGCCCGCTCTCCTATCGCTATGCTCCCGAGGCGATCGGCGCGGCGGCGGCGCTCCACGCCGAGACGCTCTGGATCGCGGGCGGGCTGTACGGCAACCCGTTCGCCTTGCGCGCCCTGCTCGACGCGTACGACGCCGACCGGGGAAGCAAGGCGCTGGTCTTCAACGGCGACTTCCACTGGTTCGACGTCGACCCGACCGACTTTCGCCAGGTGAACCAGACCGTCCTCGCGTTCCACGCCCTGCGGGGCAACGTCGAGACCGAGATCGCCGCGCCCGGCGAGGGCGCGGGCTGCGGCTGCGCCTATCCCGAGTGGGTCGGCGAGGCGACGGTCGAGCACTCGAACCGAATCATCGAGCGATTGCAGGCCACGGCGCGAAGCTGCGGCATCGGCCTCGCCCGCCTTGCCGCCCTGCCCATGCACCTTGCCGCGCGGGTGGGCGACGCGACGATCGGCATCGTGCACGGCGACGCGGCTTCACTCGCGGGCTGGGGCTTTTCGCAGGAAGCGCTCGCGACGCCCGGCGGCTATGCCGCCGCCGCCGGGGCGTTCGCGGAAGCCGGCGTCCGGGTCTTCGCTTCCAGCCACACCTGCCTGCCGGTCCTGCAGCGCTTCGAGAACGGCGCGGTGCTTGTCAACAACGGCGCCGCGGGGATGCCGAACTTCCGTGGGACGACGTGGGGCCTGGCGAGCAGGATCTCCCTGAGACCTTGCACGGAGGCTTTGTACTCGGCGCGCTGCGGCTCGGTCTTCGTCGAAGCGATTGCGCTGCGCTACGACAACCGCGCGTGGCAGGAGCGCTTCCTCGCGCAATGGGAGCGCGGATCGGACGCGCACAGCTCCTACTGGGAGCGAATCACCCACGGCCCGCGCTACGAGATCGCGCAAGCTTCGCGCCAGGCCACAGGTCGTGGCGGCTGCGCGCGTACTGCGGCGGATAGTCGATCGTAATCCCGAAGCGCTCGGCGGCGTGCCAGACCCAGCGCGGGTTGTCGAGGAACGCGCGCGCCATCGCCACCATGTCGGCCTTGCCCGAAGCGACGATCTCCTCGGCCTGCTCCGGATCCGCGATCATGCCAACCGCGCGCACAGGAATAGACACAGATGTTTTGATTGTTTGAGCAAAGCCTACTTGATACCCCGGCGCCACGGGGATCTTCGCGTGCGGCACGGTAGCGCCGCTCGAGACGCACACGAAATCGAACCCGGCGCGCTTGAGCTCGCGCGCGTAGGCAACAGCGTCGTGCGGCTGCCAGCCGCCGTCGACCCAGTCGGTGGCGTTGATGCGCGCGCCGAGCGCTCTGTCTTTGGGCCAGGCGTCGCGAAGAGCCGTTGCGACTTCCAGGGGGAATTTCATGCGCTCCCTGCCGTACTCGTCCTTGCGCTGATTCGAGAGCGGCGACAAGAACTGGTGCAGCAGGTAGCCGTGCGCCGAGTGCACCTCCAGCACGTCGAAACCGATGCGCCTTGCGCGCTCGGCCGCGGCCACGTAGGCATCAATCAAGTGATTCATTTCCTGTTTCGACAATTCGTGCGGCGTGTGCCACCCCTCGCCGAAAGGGATGGGCGAGGGCGCGACCGTCCGCCAGGGCGACTCGTGCGCCGCGAGCGGCTTGCCGCCCTGCCACGGGAAGCTCGCCGAGGCCTTGCGGCCGGCGTGCCCGAGCTGGATGCCGATTGGATTCTTCGTGATCCCGCGGTACACCTGCACCACGCGCGCCATCGCGGCCTCGTTGTGGTCGCTGTAGAGGCCGGTGCAGCCGTGGGTGATGCGCCCGTCGCGCGCGACGCCGGTTTTCTCGACCACGAAGAGCCCGGCGCCGGAGCAGGCGAAGCTGCCGAGGTGCACGATGTGCCAGTCGGTCATGGAGCCGTCGTCGGCCGAGTACTGGCACATCGGCGAGACGACGATGCGGTTGGGAAGCGTGATGCCGCCCAGATCGAGCGGCGTGAACAGCTTAGGGAGCGGCGACAGAGATTTTTCTTTCCTGGAAAGCTTTTCTCAGCGCAACGGCAAAGGCCGCGGCGCCGGGCTGGTCACCGTGCAGGCAGAGCGTATCCGCCGCGACCGGCACGCGCTTGCCCGACAGGCTCGTGACATACCCCTCCTCGACCATCACCAGCGCCTGCTTCACGGCCCGCGCCGCGTCTTCGATCATGCCGCCGGGCTTGTCGCGCGGCGCAAGCGTGCCGTCGTCCGAGTAGCCGCGGTCGGCGAACACTTCGCCGCAGACGGGGATGCCTGCCTTCTTCGCAATCTGGAAGTTTTTGCTGTTGGAAAGCACATAGAGCATCGCACCGAGGTCCTGCGCCGCGCGCACCATTGCCTCGGAGAGCGCTGCGTCGTTTGCCGCCATGTTGTAGAGCGCGCCGTGGCACTTGATGTGATGCAGCTTCGCCCCCGCGGCGCGAGCGAAGCTTTCCACTGCGCCCGCCTGGTAGACGACGAGGTCGTACATGTCCTGCGGCGAGATCTTCATCGCGCGGCGGCCGAAGCCCTGGATGTCCGGAAGCGACGGATGCGCCCCGATCGCCACGCCGTGGTCGAGCGCGAGGCGCACGGTCCTGCGAATGGTCGCCGGATCGCCGCCGTGGAAGCCGCAGGCGATGTTCGCCGAGCTGATGTGCGGCATCACCTCCGCGTCGGCGCCCATGGTCCAGGCGCCGTAGCTCTCTCCCATGTCGCAGTTGAGATCGATCGTCTTCATTCCGCTATTTGCGTTGGTACTCCCAGGCGATGCCGCGCAGCGCCGATTCCAGCCGCGCGCGTGCATCCCTGCGCAGCTCGCCCGCGATCTCCAGGCTGCAGCGCGCGAAGTGCACCTTGCCGCCCGGCGCGAGCTGCGCGAGCCGCGCCACGTCCGCCGAGGCGATCTCGGCGATGCGCGGATAGCCGCCGGTCGTCTGGTGGTCGGCCATCAGCGCGATCGGCACGCCGCTCGGCGGCACCTGCACCGAGCCGAGGCAGGTCGGGCCCGATAGTATCTCATCGCCCTGCGGCCGCCCGAGCGGCGGCCCGCTCAGGCGAAAGCCCATGCGGTTGGAATCGGGCGCGACGCGCCACACGGTGTCGAAGAAGGCGCGCTGCGAGTTCGAGTCGAAGCTCGCGAAGTGCTGGCCTTCGATCACGTGCACGAGGATCGGCTCGCGGTCGGGCAGCGTGAGCGGCGGCGCCGACCACTTCACCGTCCCGTCCCTGGTTTTTTTCAGCGAATTGAATCTCTGGTGGGCCGCGCCGTCCCGCAGCGGCAGCACATCCCCATGCTTCAGCGCCCTGCCCTCGAAGCCGCCGAAGTGGCCCGGAAGATAGGTGCTGCGGCTGCCGAGCACCGGGTCGACCGCGAAACCGCCCGCGACCGCGATGTAGGCGCGCGCGCCGCGCGTCGCGCGGCCGACGTTGAAGCGCGTTCCGGCCGGCGCGAGCACCGGCCGGTTGTGCGGAAAGCTGCCCTGGAACTCCGCCCCGCACACCGCGACCAGCGTGTCCTGCTCGAACAGGAGCTCCGGGCCGATCACCGTGATCTCGAGCGCCGCCTCGTGCGGCGGATTGCCGACGAGCGCGTTCGCGAGCGCGAGCGCCACCGGGTCCATCGCGCCGCCCGGGCACAGGCCGACGCGCTGGAAGCCGTGGCGCCCCTGGTCCTGGACGGTCGTGAGCAGGCCGGGACGGAGAACGCGGATGCTCATGGATTTTTCTGCAATGCCAAAAATTCTTCCCGAGTGATGGCGCGGAATCGCACCCGGTCGCCCGGCCAAAGCAGGCTCGGCCGGGGGCGGCTCGCGTCGAACAGCACCATCGGCGTGCGCCCGATCACGTTCCATCCGCCCGAGATCGCGTACGGGTAGACCACCGTCTGCTCGTTGGCGATCGCGACCGAGCCCGCCGGCACGATCGCGCGCGGCGAGGCGCGCCGCGGCACCGCGAGCTTGGCGTCGAGCCCGCCCATGTACGCGTGCCCGGGCGCGAATCCCATCATCAGCACGCGGTACTCGCCCGCCGCATGACGCCGGATCACTTCCTCCGGGGACAGATCGGCCTTCTTCGCCACCTCGGCGAGGTCGAGCGCGAATTGCGGCTCGTAGCAAACCGGCAGCTCCACCTCGCGGCCCGGATCGTCCTTCGCGGCAAGGCCCTGCTTCAGCGAATCGTTGACGATCTCGAGCGCGGCTTCCAGCGGCTGCGCCGGAAACTCGGCGTTGTCCGGATCGAAGTGCAGCGCCACGCCCCCGAGCGCCGGCACCACGTCGCGGATCCACGGCACCTTGCGCTTGAGGATGACAAGCGCGAGGCGCTGCACGACGCTGTTCACCTCGAGGTCGAGCGTGGTCGAGAACTCGACGTACGCCGCGGAGTCCCCGAGCGGAATTACGCCTAACGGGCGGGTCTTGGCCATGTTTCGTTACTTAGGAACGCGGTCTCTGGTCACGCAGTAAGAGCGGCTGGAGCAGACGACTGCCATGAACAATGGCCGCAATCAGGATGCGGTCGTCCTGTAGGCGATAGATGATGCGATAGCTATGGACGAAACGTTCCCGGATTGAGTAGTCGCCGATTTCCGGTACGACTCGGCCTAACTCCGAGAATTGCGGAATGGTCTCGGCGGTTTCAACGATCTTGGAGACGACGGCCCTTGCATACCAGGCCGAATCGCGCTCGATGTAAGCCGCTATCGCCTCAAGATCCTCGATTGCCTCCGGCGACCAGGCTAGGAGCCGAGCCATTTGCCAAGGCGGGCCTTGGCGTCTTCGTGCGCGACGGAGCCCTCGCTGTCAGCGCGCTGCAAGCCGCGCTTGACCTTTTCCAGGACGTAGAGGTGGTACTGGATGTCCTCGAAGCTGCTGTTTTCAGGCAGCGATTCGAGCATCGTGGCCACTTCGGTCTTCGGGTTGCTCGCCATCGGCAAGAGAAATGCTAGCACCAATCCATCATTCGCTAGGGCCCTTAGGAACTGCAACGCCGATCATGGAGTCGCGGTTGACGAGGGAGGCGAGCCGTTCTTCGCTCCAGTTGTCGGTGCCGGCCGGGCGCATGGGCAGGACGATGTAGCGCATGTCGGCCGAGGAGTCGTGCACGCGAATCTGGATGTTTTCAGAAAGTCTCAACCCAAACTCGCGCAAGACCGCCCTTGGCTCGCGCACCATGCGCGAGCGGTAGTTGCGCGACTTGTACCAGTCGGGCGGGATGCCGAGCAGCATGCGCGGATAGCACGAGCAGAGCGTGCACACGATGGCGTTGTGAACTTCGGGCGTGTTCTCCACCACGACGAGCTTGAGCGCCGGGATGTCGAGGCCGAGCTCCTCGCAGGCTTTGGTGCCGTTCTCGAGAAGTCGCTTCTTGAAGCTCGGGTCGACCCACGCCCGCGCCACCACCTTCGCGCCGCGCTCGGGCGTGCGCCGGCGCATGTCCTCGACCTCGGCGTCGACCTGCGCGTTGGTCAGGATGCCCTTCTCGACCAGCAGCTCGCGCAGGCTGATCTCCATGAGCTGGAAATACGAGAGCGGTCGGTACTTTCCCTGGTCGCTCATTACATAACCTCGGCGGGATCCAGCCAATGCTGGAAGATCTCGACTTCGACGACATCCGCGGCGCTACCCTCGTAGTCCGGCCAGACATCTTTCTGAAGAAATCTGACTCTATAGAGCGGCTGCGCGGGCAAACCCGTGCGCATCAGCGCGAGCTCCTCGGGGTTCGGAAAGGCGCCGCAGATGCGCTCGACCTCGCCGGTGCAGCCGCGGATGTAATACGGCGTGCGGATGTGGCCGGGCGGGTAGGCCTTGAGCACTCTGACGCGATCGCCGGGCTTGAATTTACTTTCTGGCATCCACTTCCGCCATCTTGCGGGCAAGCTCTTCGGTGGTGATCAGCCCGCGCGCGAGCATCGTGTGCGCGAGCGCCGCCGTCCAGCGCTCGTAGTAGCTCATGCGGTCGTAGGCGTCCGGCGGCAGCGACTCGATCGCCCTGCGCCGCTCGTCGACCGTCAGGTGTGCTTTTCTTCCCAAAAGCACCGAAAGCGCATCGATGCGCCGCTCCCAGGCAACATAGTCATGCTCCGTCGGCGCGACCTCGCCCGCCGGGAGGCCGCCCATGTCGTGGTGGCTCCTGGCGCCAGCGACACCCTCCATCTTGCGCGCGAGCTCGGCCGAGCTGATGAAACCGCGCGCGATCAGGCACTGCGCGAGCGCGAGGATCCACTTCTCGTAGTAGGACATCGAGTCGTAAGCCTGCGGCGGCAGCGACTCGATCGCCTTGCGGTGCTCGTCGACGGTCAGCAGCTTGTTCGTCCCCTTGATGCCCCACAGCAGCACCGCCATCGCATCGATGCGGCGCTCCCAGTCCGCATAATCATGCTCCGCCGGCTCCACTTTGCCCGCCGGCAGCCCGCCCATGTCGTGGTGGCTGCGCTCGATCATCTGCCGGTAAACGCCCCCAGCACACCGAACAGGATCAGGCCGATGAGCAATGCGAGGAAAATCCAGACCAGGACCGACGTCCGGTACTTGACGTGCGGCGTTGCCGCGATCACGTCCTGATACGCCGGCGTGAAGATCGTGCGGCCTTTCTTCGAGGGAGCAGGTACAGAATATAGCCGTTGATCAGCGTGCCGATCGGAAACCCGAGCAGGCCGATCGCCGAGAGCACGCAGCCCACGGTCCGCCCCCACGACCGGAGCGCGCGCACGCCCCACCCGGCGAGCAGCTGCCCCACGCCGAGAACGACAAGCAGCACCGTGATCACGGCGCCCGCCCCTCCGCTCGACGCGCCGAGCGACGCGAGCGCGGCGACCGTCACGCCTACACCGCCGAGGTAGTACAGGAAGCCGACCGCCTTGATCGAGGCTTCGTGGCTGATATGCGCGCGCCGGATCGCTTCCGCCTCGGAGTTCGCGCCGACGTCCTCGACGCGCGCGGCCGGCGCCGCGTAAGGATTGACGGCCTGATTCACATATCTCCCTTCATGCCACCCACTCCGATACAGGCGCTTTCGCCTCGTGCAGCGGCTGGCAGACGATGTCCACCAGGGTGGGGTTTCCACCGGAAAGCGCTTCCCGCAGGGCCGTGCCCAGCTTGCCCGGCTCGGTCACCCGCCAGCTCCTGACCCCGAAAGCCTCGGCCACCTTGGCGTGGTCGGTGACGCTGAAGTCGACCGAGAAATAACGCTGCTCGTAGCCCGACTTCTGCCCGGCCTTGATCCAGCCGTAGACCGCATTGGAGATCACGACGAACGTGATCGGCAGCCGCAGGCGCACCGCCGTCTCCAGCTCGCCGACGCACATGCCGAAGCTCCCGTCGCCCACGACGGCGACCGTCTTCACTCGCGGCTTGGCGAAATGCGCGCCGATGCTCGCGGCGAGCGCGTAGCCGAGCGCGCCGTGCGCGCGGTTGGAGAAGAAGCGCCGCCCGGTACCCCGCACGACGTGGTAGGCCGAGAAGTACGGGCACGGCGTGCCGGGGTCGGCCACCAGCACGGCATCCGAATCCAGCTGCCTGCTCAATTCGAATACGACCCGTTCGGGCTTGATCGGCGTGTCGTCCGAGCGCGCGAGCGCCTCGAACTTGTCGAATTTCTCGCGCTTCCTTTCGTCAACCCACGACAGGTCTGCGTCGCGCCGATAGCCCTCCAGGGCGTCATTGAGAGAAGAAAGGCAAAGACGCGCGTCTCCGAT
>Ga0180104_1000224_pt1 | contig 11843 bp, 13 predicted proteins | sample EasRiv730_16_1Da_FD_121791 | JGI IMG/M metagenome (GOLD analysis project Ga0180104, IMG submission 121791) | Soil microbial communities from meander-bound floodplain in the East River, Colorado, USA - East River metaG ERMLT730_16_1Da | ecosystem: Environmental > Terrestrial > Soil > Floodplain ... | reverse complement strand
GGTGTGGCTGCCGATGCCCGAGTGACCGACGCTGATCGCCTTCGGCTTCGCCTTGGCGTCGGCCACGAAATCGCCCAGCGTGCGCCACGGCGCGTCCGTGCGCACCGCGAGCACCACCGACTCGGACAGCACGCGCGCCACTGCGTCGAACGCGCGGTAGTCGAAGTTGAGCTGGCCGGAGTGGAACGTGGTCGAGATCGAGTTCGAGTTCTACACCAGCGAATAGCCGTCGGGCTTCTGCGCCGCCACGTACTTGTAGCCGATGGCGCCGCCGGCGCCGGGCCGGTTGACCACCAGCACGCGCTGCCCGAGCTGGCGCGACATGCCGTCGGCCAGCATCCGCGCCGTGACGTCGGCCGACGAGCCGGCCGGGAAGAGCACCGTGATTTCCAGCGGACCTCGTTGTGGAAATGCAGGTTCCTGAGCTTTCACGTTGAAAGCGAGAAGCGCCAGGAGCGCCAATAGGATTTTCACGACAACACCTCCTTTACTTCGACCCGTCTGCCTTCCTGCGCCGACTTGATTCCCGCCAGCAGCACCGCGAGCGACGCAGTGCTGCGCTCCCCGTCCATCTCCGGCTCCCCGTCGCCGCGCACCGCGGCGACGAACTCCTCGAGCTCTTCCACGATGGGGTCGTTTTTCCTGCACGGGACAGCCTCGGACGCCGTGCTCCCGCGCTTGAGAAAGCGCAACCCCTGGTGAAGATCGTAATACGCGCTCGCTTCCTTGCCGTAGATGTTCATCAGGTAGTACTCGGAGGCTGAAGCGTAGCTCGCGTTGAGCGTCGAGAGCGCGCCGTTCTCGTGCTCGAGCACCAGGCTCGCGACGTCGGGGTTGTCGCCCGGCAGCACGAGCCGCACGAAGCGCCCGCTCACCGCCTTGATCGGTCCCATCAGGTATTCGAGCACGTCGGTGTAGTGGATCCCGATCTGCAGCATCACGCCGCCGGGCATGCCCTCGGCCGTGTAGCGCCAGGAGGTGAGGTCGATCTTGCCGAGGCGGTCGCGGCTGATATTCGCCTCTGCATTGACCAGTTTTCCAAAACTACCTTCCCGGATTTTTTCTCTTATGAATCTGAAATGCGATTCGCGCCGGCGCTGGTAGCCCAGAGCCAGCACGACCTTCGCCTTGCGGCACGCGTCCGTGATGGCGCGCGCATCGGCGATCGTGTTGGCGATCGGCTTGTCGAGGAACGTGTGCTTGCCCGCCTTGGCGGCCGCGACGGTCGTCTCGCGGTGCACCGAGTTCGGCGTGGTGTTGATGAGCGCTTCTACGCTTCTATCGGAAAGAATCTCTTCATAAGATGCCGCGGCGCGGCAGGCGTACTTCTTCGCGAAAGCCTCCCGCTTGTCCTTGGAACGCGAAAAGCACGACACGATCTCCAGTTTCCCGGACCGCTTGATCGCATCGGCAAGCACGTCCGACCACCACCCCATGCCAAGACAAGCGACCTTCATTTCCCGATGGACTCCGCGGCCTCGCGCGCCGCTTTCTCGTCGAACTCCCAGTTGCCGCCGGCGACGCCGACGCCGCCGATGCACTCGGCGCCCGCCATGATCGGCCAGCCGCCTTCCATGGCGGTCCAGCGCTCCGGGCCCGCGGCGAGCGCGAGGCCGAGCGCGTGCGCGGTGTCGAGCGCCTGTCCCACCGCGCCCTGCGACCCGGTGGCGCGCTTGTTGGATGCGGCACAGACCGCCTTGGTGGTCGCGGAGTGCACCGTGTGGAACTTGCCGCCGTCCATGCGCTCGAGCAGCACGAGGTGGCCGCCCGCGTCGACGATGGCGATCGTCACGGCGAGTTTGGCTTCCCGGGCGCGCGCGAGGGCGGTATCCATGACCTTCCTCGCACCCGCAGCCGTCAGCCGCTTTGCATCGGCAACGTACATTCGTCCTCCTCCTCGTTATATATTACCTGCATGCCTCTTTCTCACATCGAGCACTTCCTCGTCGCCTCCGACGACATCGACGCGACGCGCGACTGGTACGCGCGCGTGCTGGGAATGACGACCGGGCCGCACCCCGACTTCGGCTTCCCGGTGCACTGGATGTACCTCGGCGGCGTCGACGTCGTGCACATCGGGCCGAGCGCGAAGATGGCCGGCGCGATCCAGAAGCAGTACCTCGGCCGCACCTCGCAAAAGTCAGAGCAAGGGACCGGCGCGATCGATCACATCGCGTTCCGCGCCACCGGTCTGCGCGACCTGCTTGAGCATCTCAAGAAACAGGGCGTGGAATTCCGCCAGAGGCGTGCAAACGGCCAGGCGCTGTTCCAGCTTTTCTTCCACGACCCGAACGGCATCAAGATCGAGCTCAACTTCGACGCCGCCGAAGCCGAGGGCATCGCCCCCGAGCTCATGGCGTCCGACCTGATCAAGACGTCCTGACGCGGCTCGTCTTCCGGCCGCTGACGCCGCGCCTCATGGACGCGATGGGCGCGGTTCTGCGCGGGAGCTGGGGACGCGACTGCTGGTGCATGTACCCGCGGCTTACCGGGGCGCAGATGCGAGACATGCGAGGCCCGCAGCGGCGCGAAGCCATGACGAAGCTCGCACGCCGCCGGCGCGCTCCCGGCCTGCTCGCGTTCGAGGGCGACGAGCCGGTCGGCTGGATCGCCATCGCTCCGCGAAGCGAGCTTGCCCGCGTCGACTGCTCGCGCGCGACGCCTCGCGTCGACGAGGAGCGGGTCTGGGTCATCCCCTGCGTCACCGTGCGCACGACGGCGCGCGGCCGCGGCATCGCGCTCGCGCTGATCCGGGCGGCGGTCGCGTATGCCGCGAAGCAGGGGGCTCCCGCGGTGGAGGCGTACCCGCGCGCCGGCGCCGCGCGGACCGCCGACGACAACGCCTACATCGGAACCGAGCCGCTATTTCGCCGCGCCGGCTTCCGCGTCATCCGAAAGCGGCTCGGCAACCGCAAGCGCGTGACCATGCGTCTCTATTGTTGTTTGCGCGGATCGTCCTTGGGATCGAGGTAGATGACGTCGAAGGGGCCGGTGCCGTTGATCTGGACCACGGACTCCACTTCCGCCCAGGCGTAGTGCGGCATTCCGCCCGGCAGGTGGACGAAGCTTGCCGGCGGCAGCGGCTTCATCGATTTGCGATCGACCTTTTCACCCGAGGTGATGAGGACCCGGCCCGAGATCACGGTGACGAGCTCGTCCTTCGAGTGACGATGCGGCGGAATGACGAAGCCGGCGGGGAACCTCAGGCGAATCACGAACGGGCCTTCTTTCGCCGGATGGCCCAGAAGCACGGCGGCTTGCGCGCCCGGCGGCAGGGACGGCGGCGCGGCGCCCCATTTGATGGCGTCTGCGTGCACCACCGTGTGATGCTGATCGGAGGCCAGGGCGCCGATCGCGGCGAGGCCGAGGGACAGGGCGATGAGGTATTTCATTGTTGATCCTTTCAGTTGCGAGTGATCACGATTTCGAGGTACTCGGCGGGCACGACCATGGTCGCGTCCCCCGAGCGGTTGAACCGGGCGACGAGCTCCATCAGGTCGCGCTGCAGGGCCGCCTGCGCCTCGGGCGCGAGGGCGGCGAAGGTCTTCAGCACCGGGCCGTAGTAGGTCTTGAAGACCTCCAGCCAGTGCTCGGGCGAGCGGTAGCGGAACACGAAGTGCCGCTGCGCCGACTTCACCGAGCTTGCCTGCGCCTCGAAGAGCTCGCCGATGCGCGCGCGGTCGCCCCAGAGCGCCGGTGAGCGGGCGCCGGGAGGCGGCGCGAGATGTCTTCCGATGGTCTTGAAGAGCTGCCCGATGAAGCCCTCGGGCGTCCAGTTGGCGAGCCCGATCTTGCCGCCGCGCTTGCACACGCGGACCAGCTCGGCCGCGGCGCGCTCCTGGTCGGGGGTGAACATCACCCCGAAAGTCGAGACGACCGCGTCGAAGCTCGCGTCGGGGAACGGCAGCGATTCCGCATCGGCCTCGCGGCACTCGATGGGAAGCCGCTCGGCGGCGGCGCGCTCGCGCGCACGCTCGAGCAGCGCGGGCACGTAGTCGGTCGCGACCACGTCGCACCAGCGCCGCGCGGCGGCGAGTGAAATATTCCCGTTGCCGGCTGCGACATCCAGCACTTTCTGTCCCGCGCGGATGTCGAGCGCTTCGCACAGCTCCTCGCCGACGATCTGCAGGGTGGTGCCGATGAGCGCATAATCGCCCGAGGACCACGCCGCCTGCTGGCGCTTCTTGAGCGCCTCGAAATCGATAGCTCCTCTGTCCATGACTGGTCTCCTTTGTTTCGCGAGCCTTCACGCTAAGGCCAGGGCGTGGTAGCGGGCGTGGGAATGGGCATGGAATTGCGCCTGCTCGGCCCTTTGACGGTGAGCCGTGGCGGCGAGCCGGCGGCGCTGCCGGCATCGCGGAAGGTGCGGGCGCTGCTGGCCTACCTCGCGCTCGCGCCGTTCCCGGTGCCGAGGAGCCAGCTCTGCGAGCTGCTGTGGGATGTGCCGGACGATCCGCGCGGCGAGCTGCGCTGGTGCCTGAGCAAGCTCCGTAAAATCCTCGACGAGCCCGGCCGGCCGCGCGTCCACAGCCGCGAAGACACCGTCGCGCTCGACCTTTCCGATTGCGCGGTCGATGCGCTCGAAGTTGCGCGCTCCGCCGGCCAGGGCTTCGCGCAGCTCGCTCCGCCGCGGCTGCGCGAGCTCGCCGCGCTATTCAAGGGCGAACTTCTCGAGGGCCTGGAAATCGACCGCAACCCGGCTTTCGGCGGCTGGCTCACCGCGCAGCGCCGTCGCTTCCGCGGCTGCCATGCCGCCGTGCTCGAGCATCTCGCGCGCAGCGTTCCCGAAGACGAAGCCCTCGGCTGCCTGGAAAAGTGGCTCGAGCTCGCGCCGTTCGACCGGCAGGTCCATGAGGCCCTGCTGGTTGCGCTCGCGCGCCAGGGCCGGATCCGCGAGGGCGAGGAGCATCTCGCGTCGGCGGTGCGGCAATTCGACGCCGAAGGCCTCGACTGCGGTCCGATCCACGAGGCCTGGCGCTCGGCCCGCTCGCAGGCTGCGCCGCAGGCGCGCGCTGCCGATGCGCCCCGGCGCGCCTCGATCGCGGTGATGCCGTTCGTCGACCGCTCCGCGGCGCCCGCCGGACGCGGCGGAGCCGCCGATGCGCTCGCGCACGATGTGATCACGCGGCTCGCCAAGCTGCGCGGCATGTTCGTCATCGCGCAGGGCACGGTCTTCGCGCTGCACGAGCGCAGCATCGGGGCGGAAGAAGCCGGCCGGATCCTCAACGTGGAATACATCGTCAGCGGATCGGTGCGGCGCCAGGGCGGGCGCCTCGCGGTGACGGTGGAGCTCGCCGAGACGCGCTCGGCGCGCATCGTCTGGGCGGAAACCTTCAACCAGAAGCTCGATCGAGCGTTCCTCGTGCTCGACGAGATCGGCAACCGCATCGTCGCTTCCGTCGCCGCCGAAATCGAGACCATCGAGCGCAACCGCGCCATCCTCAGGCCGCCGAACTCGCTCGACGCCTGGGAAGCGCATCACCGCGGCCTGTGGCACATGTACCGGTTCAGCAAGCGCGACAACGAGCAGGCGAGGCATTTCTTCGAGATGGCGCTGCGCCTCGATCCGATGTTCTCGCGCGCCTACGCCGGCGTGTCCTTCACCCATTGGCAGGACGTGTTCCAGGGGTGGGGCGGCGGCAGCCCGGCAATCGACCGCGCCTTCGAGACCGCCGGCCGGGCCGTCATGGTGGACGACCGCGATCCGGCTGCGCACTGGGCGATGGGACGCGCGCTGTGGCTGCGCGGCCAGCACGACCAGTCGGTGCTCGAGCTCGAGCGCGCCATCGAGCTCAGCCCGAACTTCGCGCTCGCCCACTACAACCTCGCCTTCGTGCACTCCACGGCCGGCGATGCCGCCGCCGCCATCGCCTCGTCGGACTACTCGCGCGACCTGAGCCCCTTCGACCCGATGCTCTTCGCCATGCTGGGGGCGCGCGCCATGGCGCTGGTGCGGCTGCGTCGCTTCGAGGAAGCAGCCGTGTGGGCGGTCAAGGCGGCCGCCCGCCCGAACGCCCATCCGCACATCCCCGCCATCGCCTCCTACAGCCTCGCGCTCGCCGGCTCGATGGAAGAGGCGCGGCGCTACGCCGCTGCCGTCCGCCAGTCGATTCCGGGCTACGGCGTCGCGGACTTTCTCGCCGCGTTCCGCTTCGATACCCAGGGCGAGGCGCTGTTTCGCGAAGGCGCGAAGCGTGTCGGGATGACTTGATTGCTACTTGTGCCGCGCGCGAATCGCCTGGACGACCGCGACCCGGCTGCGCACTGGGCGACCTTCGGGACGGGAAAAGGGGCGTGGTGGATAACCTCTGCGTCACAGGTGACGCAACGGCAAGGAGGGTTTCATGAACGACAAGTCTGAAAGGTCTCGCGCGGGATGGCGCGCGTCGTGGCGGGTGGGGCTCGTCTGCCTAGTGTCAGTGGTGGCGCCCGCAGCGCACGCGGCCTGCACCGGACAGGACATCGCCGGCATCGTAAGTCGCACGAATGCCGCCAATGCGGCGATCAGGGCGGGCAACCTCAAGCAGTATGTGCAGGCGATGCGCGACTCGAATGCCCAGGTGCCGGCCGAGTGCCGACCGGTACTCGACCGCCTGCAACCGATGGCCACGCGCTGCATGGCCGAGGAAAAACGCCTCGCGATGGACGCCTTCGCAATCATGATGCGCGCCGCGCCGGTGGGTGATGTGCGGCGGATGCTGGCGGCCTACGACGCGCTCGAGCGGGCCGTGACGCCGCGCTGCTGGATCGGTATCAATCTGCGCAACGAGCCCGATGTGGTGTCGAACTGCAGTCCGGCCGAACTGGAGGGGCTTGCCGCGCTCGCCGGGCCGGCGATGCGGGCCACCGGGCACGCCTTCGCGACAGGCGATTTCTCCGCCTTGTTTCAGGTGTTGTCGGCCCTGCCGGCGTTCTCGCCGGCCTGCAACGCGGCGATCGCCCGCAATACGCCGCCGCCGCAAGCGCACGGGCGCCCCAGGCTGGGTGCGCCGGGCGGCGTGAACGTCCACGGCAACGGCACCTATAGCGTGCCCGGCGTAGGTGCATGCACGCCGAGCGGGTGCATGGCCTTCTGATGCGGCGTGGGATCGCGCGAAGCCGATGAACGAGAGCGATCTTCGCCTGCATTGCATCGGCTACCGCGGGTGGCCCCTGCCGCAGTTCACCTTCGAGCCCCAAGTGCGAGTCGCGCCACAAAGCGGACGCCGTGCGCGAGCTTTCGACCCATGGCAGACCATCATTGGCCTCGCAAGCGGTCGTTGCTCATCGCGACAATCTTGTGAGGGTCTTCCCCGGTGGCCAGATGAGAGAGACAAAGGGCGAACACACTCGAGAGCCTGTACATCGGAGGGCCGCGATACGCCGCGCGCACCGCGCGGCAAGACCGGGACGTTAGGCACCTCATCGGAGACTGAGTTGACTCGATCGCTGCAGATGAGAATCGCCCAAGGAGCCTTGGTGCTGGTGGCAGCTGTATTCGGCCTGGTAACGATCATCGCGGGCACTCGTGTCCTTCTTGGCTCCGATCCGGGATACATCGTGACTTGGCCGCTGCTGATCTACAACACAGCGATGGGAATAGCGTACGTGGCAGCAGGTATCATCGCCTGGCGCAACCTCGAGCGAGGCAAGTATGCGGCAGCCGCGATCTTCGTTCTCAATCTCCTCGTGCTGGGGGCAGTCGGTTATCTGTACGCCGCGGGGAGTTCTGTTGCTATTGAGAGTCTTCGCGCAATGACCCTGCGAACCGTCGTATGGCTCGTGCTGCTTCTCGGGTTGGTCTGGGTGGGCCGCAGAAGCGCCGTGTCTGCCTAGCGACCAAGAGCGCACCGCCTGAGGGCCTTCCGACTTATCGGCTTCGCCGTTGCGAAGCGCAGGACGTCGCCCAAGTAGGCCCGGGCGCGCGACGCTATTCCTTCTTGCCGCGCAGCTCGGCCATCTTTTTCCGCGCCAGCGCGGCGAATGCGCCGTGCGGGAATTGCTCGACGTACAGCGCCACGTCTTCGGGATCGTCGCTGTCCTTGACCCCGTCCCAGAATTCCTTCTCGGCTTCGCTGCCGATCGAGCTGGGCGCGGGCGCGGTGGACACCACCGGTATGGGGACGGTTTCCTCGGGGTCCTCCGGCGGCTTGCCTTCGCTGATGCGCTTGAGCGACGCGGCGAAAGCGCGCGCGCTCTGATACCGGTGCTCGGGCGCCTTGGCCAGGGCGCGGGCGACGACGCGGTCGATTACCGGCGGAATCTGCACGATCGTGGACGGCCAGACCGGATCGTCCTGGATGATCTTCTTCGCCAGCGCCCATTGCGTTCCCTCGAACGGCTTTTGCCCCGTGAGGAACTGGTAGAAGAGGACGCCGGCCGAGAAAATGTCGCTGCGCCGGTCGATCGCCTGGCCCTGGAGCTGTTCCGGCGACATGTAGGACAGGGTTCCGATCATGGTGCCGGCCCGCGTCGCCTCGGCCTGATCGGCGTCGGGCTCGGTGACGCGCGCGACGCCGAAATCGGTGAGCTTGGCGTGGCCGCCGGCATCGACCATCACATTGGCCGGCTTGACGTCGCGGTGGATGATCCCCGCCTCGTGCGCGAATTCGAGCGCATCGAGCAGCTCGGTCATGAGGCGGAATATCGTCTTGAGGTCGAACCACTGCTTGGCGTCGAAGTAGTCCTTGAGCTCCCTGCCCTGGATGTACTCCATCACGATGTACGCGACATCGCCCTCGGTGCCGAAGTCGTACACCTGCACGATATTGGGATGGTTGAGCCGCGCCACGGCGCGCACCTCGCGCTGGAAGCGCATCGAATAGTGGCGCGCGGTCGACTCGTCGAGGTTGCGGGTGAGGATGGTCTTGATCGCGACCCTGCGGTTCAGCTTGGGGTCGAAGCCGTCGTAGACCAGGCCCATCGCGCCTTTCCCGAGCACGCCCTGGATCCGGTAGCGACCAAGCGATTTGAGTTCGTCCACCCGACGGATACTACAAGGAGGATCGGAATCGACTCCGTGCACTATGTCGGCCAGCCGTTCACTTCACACAAAAATGTATGTTGAAGAGGGGGGGCGAAGCGAGCCTATTTGTGCCGCGGGTCCAGCGCGTCGCGCAGGCCGTCGCCGAGCAGGTTGAAGGACAGCACCAGCAGGAAGATCGACACCCCCGGCCAGATGGCCATCCACGGCGCCTGATCCACATAGTTGCGCGCGGTGTTGAGCATGCTGCCCCAGCTCGGTGCAGGGGGTTGTTGCCCCAATCCTAAGAAAGACAGGCTGGCCTCGGCAATCACGGCAGCGGCGATGGCGAGCGTCGCCTGGACGATGAGCGGGGCGAGGATGTTCGGGAAGATGTGGCGCAGCGCGATGCGCAGATGCGGGTTGCCGAGCGCGCGCGCGGCTTCGACGTAGTCCTCTGACTTGGCGGCGAGAACCTGCGCGCGGGTCAGGCGGATGAAGATCGGCGTTGCCGAGATGCCGATGGCGATCATGGCGTTGGTGAGGCTCGGGCCGAGGAACGCGGCGAGGGCGATGGCGAGGATCAGGAACGGGCAGGCGAGCATCGCGTCGGTGATGCGCGAGATGAGCGCGTCGACCCAGCGCCCGAGGTAGCCCGCGGCCATTCCGATCGGCACGCCGAGCGCGAGCGAGATCGATACGGACACCACGCCCGCGAGGATGGAGGCGCGCGTGCCCCAGATGATGCGCGAGAGCACGTCGCGGCCGAGCTCGTCGGCGCCGAAGAGGTATGCGGCGCTCGGCGCGGCGCGCACCGCGCTCCAGCTCGTGCCGAGCGGGTCGTGCGGCGCGATCCAGGGTGCGAAAACGGCGATGAGCACGAAGAACGCCACCACCCCGAGGCCGAACATCGCGCCTCCTCGGCGTAGCAGACGCCTCCAGGTTTTTCCACCCGGTTTGGTTTCCAGCTCTTGAAAGACAACGGCCGCCATCAGTGCCGCATCCGCGGATTCACGACGAAATACGCCAGGTCGGCGATCAGGTTGAGCGTGATGTAAACCGTCGCGGTAAAGAGCACCACGCCTTGCACCACAAGATAGTCGCGGTTGAAGACGGCATCGACGATGAGCTTGCCGAAGCCGGGGATGGTGAAGACCTGCTCGGTGAGCACGGCGCCCGAGAGCAGCGTGCCGAACTCGAGCGCGCCCAGCGTGATGACCGGGATGAGCGCATTGCGCAGCGCGTGCTTGAGCACCACGACGCGCTCGTCGAGGCCTTTGGCGCGTGCGGTACGCACGTAATCCGAGCTCAATACCTGGAGCATTGCACTCCGGGTGTGGCGCATGAGCACTGCCGCGATCGCGTTGCCGAGGACGAAGGCCGGCATGATCATCGCCGACAGGTTGGCCTTGAGATCCTCGAACGGGCTCACGTAACCCGAGGCCGGCAGCCAGCCGAGCTGCACCGCGAACAGCAGGATGAGCAGGATACCGAGCCAGAAGTTCGGCGTGGAGAGGCCCCACAGCGCGAATACGTTCGCGGCGTAGTCCCAGGCCGTGTCCTTCTTGACCGCCGAGATCACGCCGGCGGTGATGCCGATGACCAGCGCGATGATCATCGCCATGGCGGCGAGCTGGATCGTGACCGGCAGCTTCTCGAGGATCAGCTCCGTCACCGGCTTCTGGATGCGCACCGAGTCGCCGAGGTCGCCCTGCAGCACGCCCGAAGCCCAGTGCCAGTAGCGCACCGGCAGCGGCTCGTCGAGGTGGAACTTCGCCCTGAGGTAGCGGATCGTCTCCGGGTCGCGCTCCTCGCCGGCGAGGGCGATCGCCGGGTCGCCGGGAAGGAGCTGCTGCAGCCCGAAGATCAGGACCGAGACGAAGAACAGCGTCGGGACGATCGTCGCCAGGCGCTGCAGCAGGAAGTTCAGCATCTCAATTCATTCTCAAGCCCTGGACTCTCACCATGCCGTCCGGCACCGTGCGCAAGCCGGTCAGCTTCGCCGTGTGCGCCCACAGCCAGTTGCGGTGGTAGAGGTAGATGATCGGCCGGTCCTTCTGCACCTGCTGCGCGATCTTGTCGTAGGCGGCAACGCGGCGCGCCGCGTCGAGCGAGGTGCGCGACTCGTTGATCAGCGCCTCGACGTCTTCCTTGCAGTAGCCGGCGTAATTCGTGGGCCCCTTGCAGGCGAGCATGGTGTGGAGGTTGCCGTCCGGGTCGGCGCGCCCGCTCCAGGCGAGCACGTAGGCCTCGAACTGGCCCTTGTCGGCGAGGTTGAGCGAGGTGGCGAACTCGGTGGAGTGGATCTTGACGTCGAACCCTGCCTCCTTCGCCATCGCCTGCACGATCTGCGCGATGCGCTGCGCGTCCGAGGTGGTCGGCGTCATCAGGGTGAAGCTGGGGTTGGGCACGCCGGCCTCGCGCAGGAGCTGTCTTGCGCGCTCCACGTTGCGCTTCGGGATCGGCGCGCCCTTGCCGTAGAACTGGTTGGTCGGCGCGACCCACTGGTTGCCGGGCTGCGCCTCGCCTTCCATCGCCACCTTCACGATCGCGTCGCGGTCGAGCGAGAGCTCGAGGGCTTCCCGTACGCGCGGATCCTTGCCGAGCGGGTTCTTCTGCGCGACGTCGCTCTTGCCGACGTTGATGGTGATGCCCTGGTAGCCGATCTCGACGATCTTCGCCACCCGGAATCGGCTGTCGCTGCGGATGTTGGGGATGTCCGAGGGGGCGACGCGCTCGATGAAGTCGAGCTGGCCCGAGCGCAGGTTGGCGATGCGCACGGTGGCGTCGACGATCGGCTGGTAGACGATGCGCTCGAAGTGGATCTGGCCCTTGTTCCAGTAGGCCGGGAAGCGCTCGACCACGATGCGGTCCTGCGCGATGCGCTCGACGAAGCGGAACG
>Ga0180104_1000223_pt1 | contig 11865 bp, 21 predicted proteins | sample EasRiv730_16_1Da_FD_121791 | JGI IMG/M metagenome (GOLD analysis project Ga0180104, IMG submission 121791) | Soil microbial communities from meander-bound floodplain in the East River, Colorado, USA - East River metaG ERMLT730_16_1Da | ecosystem: Environmental > Terrestrial > Soil > Floodplain ... | reverse complement strand
TCGCCCGGACGAAGGAGCAGCAGCGGAACCGTGACGGTGTGCAGCACGGCGTCCGCGACGCTGCCATACAGCCAGCGCGAACTGCCCGAGCGGCCGTGTGTCGCGAGCGCCACGAGGTCGATCCGGGGCCGGGAGCGTTGTGGCCAATTGCTGGGATCGCCGCGAGATGGGCCTAAATCGACATCCCTGAACTAGTTTTTTTCGCTAGTTCTCAGAGATCGGGTAAATCGGTGTCTCGAACGAAACCATTCAAGCGAAAGGTCGGCCTCAACTCAAATTAGACTGCCCAATTGAAGATGTTTGTGGCCGGCAGGTCAGGGTCAATCTGCGACGTTGGCCGAGTGGTTGTTGTTAATTTCCGGGTGATATATCTATACCCTCCAACACGTGGTTAGGCGGCGCGCGTTACCCGCGTGCATTCCGCTAACCCTGTAGCCGGCGCGCCGCACGTATCCCGACTCTCCCAATAGCCGCGAAGATTGCGCAGGCCGTGGTCCAAACTGCCGTGTTGCTTACCGAAACCACAACATAGCCGGCAAGATCTGTGGGAAAGGCCTGGAATGCCTTGCCAATGGTTATCCACCAAACAGCGGCACCCGGTTCTATAAAGTAGTCAAGCCCTCTGGCGATCGCACGCGGCACAAATTCCGGATATCCCGCCACGCGGACGCCTACCGCAATCACACTCAGGACGAGCAAGCCGAACGACAGGGCAATCCACAGCCGCGCACGTCTCTTGATAGGTGCTGCAACCACGATGACCGTACTCGCCGCCTAACGTCTGCGTTGAGCGGCGCACTGCTGACGTCCCACTTCAGACAGTTTCTCGCCCCGCGCCCGCTCGAACGCGCTGTTAGGCAGACGTGATAGAGGACGCTGCTGCATCAGTCCTCTCCCCGCTCTACATGAAACCGATGAAGAACTCGGTGAATGACGGGAGAGACTATGATTCCGGTCGCGATCAGAAACACGGTGCCTGAGAGGAGTGCATACACGGACGCGAACATCTTCGCGCCTGTCGACGTAAGTGTGGCAACCGGGCCCATACCGGTCAGAATCATCGATGCCTCGAGGATTGACTCCACCCAACTCAGTCCGGCAAGGAAATGATAGCCCGTGATCCCGATGATCAATGCCAGAACGAGCACTACTCCGGCAGCCGCAAAGGCTCGTGAGAAGGTAATCGGCACTCGATGCAAAAGCGGGCGGCGAGACTCGCGCGAAGCAGCTTGCTGAGGCGTCATAGTTCTCCGCCTAATTTCCGCATTGAGCAGCGCGCACAGATGCCAAGGAGCGAAGGCACTTGATTGAAGACGTAGACATCCGTGCTACCTCACCGAAGCTGTTGGCCGCGCGTTATGCTCCAACGCGTTGTTAGCTGCCACGCACCCGTCCCGCATACATGAGTGCTGCAGCCGCAAGGCACCCAACTGCCGCATATCCCACAAAGCGCATCGGTCCCGGGACGCCCGCGAGATAAACCCCTACAGGGATCAGCGCAACCGCACCCACTGCAGCGAGCAGCCAGCTCACACACCTAAAAGCCGACCAGAGCGCCACCGCACTGAGACCAAGCATCCCGCCGCAGAGCAGGAGCGTATCGGTGCCCACCGGGTATAACACTGGCAACGTGAGCCAGCCTGCGCCACTGACCAGAGCGCATGCGACCCCCACCGCGCGGCCTGCACCTACGAGGGGGTTGTGACTTTGCGCAAATGTTGACATCGCTTGTGCGCTTCCGTGGCAGTTAACGTGGGAGTTCAGCCGCCGCCGTAGGTGGCCGGCTGCAACGAGGGGTTAGGCGTCGCGTTCCTCGACACCATGGATCTCAAGCGGCTACCCCAAAAAGGGCGCCAACTCCAGCGGTCAATGCCATTGCCAACGCCCCCCAAAAAGTAACGCGCGTGACAGACGCAATCACGGGTGCGCCCCCTGCGCGTGCAGCCAAAAAGCCCAACAGCGCAAGAAAGAAGAGTGAGCTCCCTGCGACACCCCACATAAGTGCAGCAACCGGAAACAAGAGAACCATCAGAAGCGGTAGGACCGCCCCCACGGCAAACGTACCCGCCGAGGCTAATGCAGCTTGCACTGGTTTCGCGGCTAATGTGTCGGATATACCCAGCTCGTCTCGTCCATGTGTGGCGAGTGCGTCACGCTGCATTAATTGGGCAGCAACGTTTGAGGCCAATGTGTCATCTAGTCCACGCTTGACGTAAATGGACATCAGTTCTGCGTGTTCCTGCTCGGGGTTCGCAGCCAACTCTTTGCTCTCCCGAGCCAGATCGGCCCGCTCGGTATCGGCTTGTGAACTGACCGAGACATATTCGCCAGCAGCCATTGACATGGCACCAGCGACAAGGCCGGCAACTCCTGCAACCAGGATACCCTGAGTGCCTGCGCCTGCTGCCGCGACGCCCAAGACAAGGCTGGCAGTAGAAACGATACCGTCGTTCGCGCCAAGAACAGCGGCACGGAGCCAGCCTGTTCGGTGTGTTCTGTGCCTGTCACTGTGTCTCATGGCGTCTACCGCGCAATGGGGAGTTCATTGCTACGCCTAACGTCCGCGTTGAGCAACGCGCTCCTTTGTTCTGGATGCCGGCATTTTATCTTTCCCGCGTTCGCTCCAACGCATTGTTAGACGACCGCATATACTTCTCCGCGTAGGTATCGAGAAGCCTGCGGATCATCCGCTGGTACTGCGTCTTGTGCTTTCGCGCCTCCGCCTTAAAGAAGTCGACACTCTTGCGACTGAGCGAGATTGTGACCTTCACTCCGTCCTCCCGAAACGCGAGTTCGGAAGGCGGCGGTAGGAAATCGGGAATCACCCGAAGTCTCCCGAGACGCTCATTCGTGTACTTGATGCTGCTCATAGATACGTTTTCCCCGGCGCCAGTATCCGGCGCCAATAATTCGAATGATTCCTTCTCGATAACTGAATCGAACCGTCAGCACTCCGCCTCCAACCGACCCAAAGCAGTAGTAGCGCTTTTCGGAGCCCCTGTGCGAGAAATCCTCGGCGACGACGCGGTTCCAGTCCGCAAACGCGAGCCGGGCAGTGGCAAACGACACCCCGTGCTTGGCCAGATTCGCGAGATCCTTCGCTGGATCCCATTCGAAGGAGGCCTGTGACATGGACCCAGGCTAGCACTAATACGGCTATAAAGCCATATAAACGTATGGGGAGATCTTGCGGTCGTCTAACGCCGCGCATCAGCCGCGCCGAGTCGCAAAGCGGCGAGGGGACGCGAGCACAGGCGACCACCAGGGAGCCCGCACGAAGCGCGTCGGCTGCAAGCGCTGGTTAGGCGGCGTATTGCTCTCTGACCAGAGATCGAATCTGAGTTGGCAACAGCCTGTCAATGTTGCTTCAGCTCTAAGTCACCAGGAGACATCTAACGTTCCAAAGTTATTACCACTTTTCCTTTGTGGCGTCCTTCTCCAAAATGCCGGAATGCTTTAGGAACCTCACTAAGCGTGTAGGGACCATCTATCACGGGCACAACCTTGCCCGCTTCGAACAGCTCTTTCATATAGACCAAACCCTTGTTCGGTTTCAGGGCCAAGAGACGAAAGTTCTTGTTCTGGGTCATCGCGATCCACGGCCACAACAACAGCGCTTGGAACAGTCGCGCCATGGAACCTCCGACCGTGACGTACGTTCCATTGGGACTTAACGCGCGCGCGCAATCGAGTATCGAACGAGTCGTCTTGACATCGAGGATCAGGTCATAACGCTGCCCATTCTTGGTGAAATCTTCTTGGGTGTAGTCGATGACATGCTCTGCACCCATCGAGCGCAGCATGTCCAACTTTCCGCGGCTATCAACCCCGGTCACCTCCACCCCGTACAGTTTCGCGATCTGGATCGCGAAAGTACCGACGCCTCCGCCTGCACCGTTGATCAATAGCTTTTGTCCTGGCTGGATCCGCCCCATGGCGCGAAGACCCTGCAGGGCCAGCATCGCCGCTTGAGGTATCGCCGCCGCTTCTTCGAACGTCATGCTGGGCGCTTTCAGCGCCAATGCATTCTCGCGAGCACAGACGTACTCAGCGAAACCGCCCCAGTGGCCGCTGAGATCCCCGAACACTTCATCCCCCGGCTGGAACTGCCGCACGTTTCTGCCGACCGCTTCGATCCGTCCTGCGATGTCAGAGCCGAGTATCTGTTTCTTCGGGTATAGAAGGCCGAACATCAGACGGTTCACGAACGGAACACCGTGCAGGGCAGCCCAGTCCCAATCGTTCAGTGATACAGCATGAACTCTTATCAAGACCTCATCATCCTTGGGAGTGGGTGTTCCTACCTCTCTTGATTCAAGAACATCAGGTGATCCGTATTTTGTGAATACGATCGCTTTCATGGAGTTCGTCTCAAGATGCCTATCAGAACTAGAGTCGGAACCTTGTGACTGATAGCTGTCGGTCGGCTATAACGGCCCTTCGAACTCGCGGTCTCCTCCTTGTGCCGCCGCTGAAAAGACGCCCCTCCCTGCCGCGCGAAAAGGCGCGCTCAGCTGAAGATGACGATGGAGTCGTCGCGATCGAAACAGTTTCCGGACGGTCAATTCGACACGTCGAGCGGGCACAATAGCCGACAGTGAACATCAGCAAAGTTGATTTCGACCGACCGCTTTTCACAATGGACCCAACGCAGGTAGCAGACAACGGCTGCGTGGGTCACGCCAATGTTAGGGCCCCAGTTATTTCAGTATGCCTCTTGACTTGTTCTTATGAGCAAACCAAACGGCGAAAATGCTGAGGGCAAGGAACACTAGCTCAACGGCAATATGGGGTCCGCTCATGACACTGGCTACGTTGGCCAGAATAAAGGCTCGGTACAAAACTACCAGGAAGAAAACCACTGAAATGATGTAGAGCGGCAGCGCCCAGGCTCGCCGCAGCAGCAGTCCAATTGCGCCGAGCAGACGAGTCACAGCGGCGATTATGCCGACCGCGATCGCCCAGAACGGGATACTCGCAACATAGTCTGCATATGCTTGTCTCTTTGCGGCGATCTCAGCTGTCTCGGCAAACTCTTCCGGTGTTTCTATGAAGTAGGCGATATATATTGAAGCGCCTCCAAGCCCCCAAAGCAGCAATGCAATGGAAATCACCCAAAACAAAACGGGAAGCCTTGTGTCAATAGTTTCCACCACGATTCCTCTCTTACTACGCCGTCCACCACGACGGACGCTCCGCTGTCCTTGGCGAGCATCGCGTCGACGTCAGCGACGAACCCGGGAATGAAGCCTGCATGTTTGGCGCTGCGCCACCAGGCTCCACCGCGCACCGTTCTGAGCACGCCGCTCAAGAGAGGTCCGGCAGTCAATTCGAAAGTCCCCTTTGGAAAAACACCGCGCTGCATTCTGTCCCAAATGTGGAAGGACGCCCAGGCATATTCAGCCAGCATGTGCTCCAGCCTCAGCTGATCGGCAGCATCGATGGCACTCTCTCCGTGCAGGCCAGCGGTCAACAATTCGGCAATGTCGCGGTTTCTGGCGACCGACATGCGGATCAAAGTCCATTGCACCATCGTGGAATTGTGCTCGTTGCGCTGGAGTGCACGGGTATTCTGCTTGATCTGTAGACCGACAAAGATCAAAGACACAATGACGCCAATCGAGCCGACAACTTGCGCGAGATTGGACAATTGTTCGAGCGACATAGGTTTCATCCGGTAAGTTTGGACCTGATAACCCATCGGCCGTAGTTGCGAGGCGATGCGGCAGAGACACACGTTGGTCTTAGCGGCGCCACGCGGTCGAACTGCTGAGCCGAGGCGCAAGTGTTCGACGTCCGACGTAACTGTGTTATCGAGGTCACGCGGGTAATGCTCGGTTGGTGCGAAGCAACGATGCGATCATTTGAGTGCCTAACGTGTCCCGATCACCCGCGCGAGCAAGCGCCCGCTTGCGGGTGTCCGTTTTCGAACGCCTTGTTAGACCGCGTCAGATCGCCCCCCCCCGGCGCATTATTCCGCATTCCCAGCCCCCGGTTTGAATGAATCCCTAACCATTTGCCCCACCTTCCCGGCCAAGTCGCGTGCGAGGTGCCGCTGCATTTCTGTTCGCGTTTCGGGGTTGGCGTCGAGATACTTCTTCAGCGTCTCAACTTGCCAACTGATTGAGCGGACCGGCTCCTCTACCACCGCATCGACATCGGCCGGGACACCGCTGAGGATCAGCGCGGAGCCTGCGAGGTCACCCGCTCCCATCACGCCGATGACACGTCCAGCGCTCGTCACCCGGACCTTCCCACGGATAATGAGCGACACGGCGTCTGGAACCTTGCCGCTCTCGATCAGCCGCTCCCCGCGTTCCGCCGTAGTCCAGGATCCAATGCTCAGAACCTGCAGGACCTTCCGAGGCGGTAAGTCCTGGAAGACGAGTCGTTGCACCTCTTCTTCCTCGGCCGTCAGTTTGATTGGTCGACGCTCGATGAAGAGGCGCCATGATTGCAGCAGGTTGATTCCCGCAAAACCAATGGTCCAACCGAGTGGTGCCCACAAAATTGTCGACTGTAGCGCAAAATATGGAATCGACATCAGCGAGGCTGCCACCGCGAACAAGCGCAACCACAGGATGTCGCGAACGCTGTAAGCCACGAGCAGCAAAATGTTTGCGGCATGGATGAAATAATCAGGCGGGAAGCTGTTCATGGTAGTTTCGTTCCTTCGGGCTGGTAGCAATCCCCATCATGAAGCGGCACGTCCCGGTCGCAACAAGACGGCGCATGAATCGGCGGTCTAACGCCAACGTTCAGCCGCGCGCTCGCGGAGCGAGCGCGTCGGCTGGAACCGATTGTTAGGTCGCAGCGGCACGAACTCTCGACCGCGACAGAAGCCAAGCAAGGTACGCAGCCGCCACGACATCGTATGAAAGGCAAAACGGAGGCCACCAGGCGGGTACCCCTGGGTTTGCGATTATCTGGCCATGGATGAAGTCAAACAGCCCGTGTGCTGCTAGCGCCGCGACGACTAGCCATAGCGACGTTCGGAAACCCGCAATGGATGCACCTAGAAACGCGACGATGACGATGGATTCGACCGCCAGCGCATGCACAGAGCCGCCCATTACCGCAAATAACGCGTAGTACGATGCAATGACGATCATCACCGTAGGATAAAAGGCCCGATCTCGGTCTAAGCCAAGGAAGGTGGCTGAGAGCCCGACCGAAAGTGCCAAGACCGCTCCAACCAAAAACTCCACGGCTGTGCTCCGAACCTTCGCTACGCGCGCGGATTAGGTGGAACGCCATCAATAATATTCTGCAATTCGGGTTCGATAGGCATGCGCTTGAACATACTAATGTCGGTGCCCCCAGTATTCCCTACTGGGACAAACCCGACGGCTGAACCTAGCATTCCCAAAACGATGCGCACGGTTTGCCCGAAGACCGCCATGACCCGCCTTCTCCGAAACTCCACCCTAAGCATCAACCAGTGGGATGTAGCATGGGGTACAACGAAGGCCTGGCCAATAATGTGGGCGCGCTCGAGATGAGGGAAGCTGGCCTCAAGTTCGCCTTTTGCGATGAGTTCCTTCGCCAGAGCGATCTCGTTGTCGAAGGCGACGCTCCGAACAGGATTCATGAACTGCTCTCCATTGCGACCTAACGTCCGCGTTGAGCGACGCGCTGCTGTGTGATGGATGCTGGCACTTTTAACTCTCCGGCGTTCGCTCCAACGCGTTGTTAGGTGTCAGCGCCGCTCGACATCGGGAACAGCTGGAAGATACCTGCAGCCCTTGGTCTATTGCGGAGCGTGTGTCACGGCTGCGCAAGCTGCGGCAGAAGGCCCAGCTGGCGCATCATGCCGAGGTCGTCACGATTCGCGCGGTGTTCCACAATCTTTCCATCACGCAACTTGTACCAGTGGATGTGCTGGACCTCGAACCGCTTTTGCGTCGGCGCGACGCCTAGCAACATCCCGCCGTTTACTGAGCGTTTCGCGACGCCACGGTGTGTGCCACTAACGGTGCAGCGTACGACCACGGAGTCTCCTTCGGCAACGATCTCCACGATCTCCATTCGCCAGTCAGGAAACGTCGTGTAAATGTCTTCGAGCACGAGTCGAAGTCCTTCGCGACCTACCGGGCGACCATGGTTTTTTGCGTCAGCCGCGTAGTCCAGGACTGCCGCCTGCACATCGCCGTGATTCAGCCGTTCGTGATGCTGACGTATTGCATCTCGGTTCCGATTTACCTCGTCCACCGTCTGACCCAAAGCGAGAAGCGGGATTACCAATGCTAGAGCCACGCCTGGGATGATTCTCTTCATGGTGTTTCTACCCCTAAGAGGGACCGCTTCTGTGGTGACGCCTAACGTCCGCGTTGAGCGACGCGCGGCATCGCTGACACTGAACGAAGCCCCTTTATCCACAACCTCGACATCCCTTTCACCTCACCAAAGCTGTTGGCCGCGCGTTTGCTCCAACGCGTTGTTAGAGGTCGCCTCCCTTTCGCTCGCGCCAATAGCCGGGCCGACGGCGGTGATGAGCCACGGCGATCACTTCAACACTCTCGGTGCGCTCTAAGTAAACGACACTAAAGGGAAACTTACGCAGCAAGTAACGGCGGTACTTTCCATATACACGTGGCCAGCGTCGGGGCGACGCCGTAATGCCCTCAACCGAGGCGTCGAGCGCCGCCACAAAGGCCTGTGAAACTTGAGGATTGCGTTCGAAGTACCAGCGACGAGCCGCGTCGGCCTCATCTGCAGCCAGCGGATGAAACCGAATGGGCCGTCTAGCCACGCGGAGCGCGCGCGAGGCGCTCTCTTACCACGTCCCATGGAATGCTCTGCACGGCACCGGACTCAAGCTCCCGAGCGCGACGCTCGATCTCTTGCCTCCAGGCTTCCTCAACGCCCTTCTCAGTCTCAGAATCTAGACTTTCGATAAGTGCGCTGATGAGCTCGGCCCGGTCAGATTCCTCAAGGGCCAAAGCCTTCTTAAATATGTCGTCTCGCGAAGCTGCCATGTATCGATATTACCACCGGACCTATCCGAAGCAGATCTCTGCGACCTCTAACGACTGCGTTGAGCGACGCGCTGCTGTGTGATGAATGCTGGCACTGTATCTGTCCAGCGATCGCTCCAACGCGTTGTTAGCTGGCGCCGCGTAGCTCCTCACGCAGTACCCGGCGGAGAGTCGCCTCCAAGGGTTCGTCGCTGCGCTTAATGTGCTCGCGAAGAGCGGCGTTGATGAGCGATTGGTAATTGCCACCGCCGCCTTTGTGTACTTGGCGCTTGAACCAGGCTAGAACGTCGTCGTCCAGGCGAATGGTGATGCGAGTCTTGCCCTTGGATAGCCGCACTACCGGTCCGCGCTTGGCTTTGGAAAAGTCGTACTCTTTGCGCATCAGCGTTTCTCGTAGTGGCGACGCTCCCCAGGGCTGGCTCTTCGAGCAGAGATGATGCGGATGTTCTTGCCACGGTAAGCGTACACCGTCACAAGCACCCGTCCCTCTGGGTCGGCCCCAAGACAGACGAAGCGCTCCTCACCACCAGCGTCGGGATCAGCAGCAGTGAGCGCGTGGGGGTCCTCGAGTGAGAGTGCCGCATCGGCGAAGTCGACCTTATGCTTCTTGAGGTTCGCTGCCGCCTTGGCGGGGTCCCACTCGTACCCGTCCATAGTCGCTAGCGTATGTACACTTGTGCACCGACGTCAAGCTCGACGAGCACACTTCCAGCGCCAGCTAACGTCCGCGTTGAGCGACGCGCGGCATCGCTGACTTTGACGAAGGCACTTGATCCATACCGTCGACATCCCTTTCACCTCACCGAAGCTGCTGGCCGCGCGTTCTGCTCCAACGCGTTGTTAGAGGCCAAGCTATCTGTATGCATCTCGCCGATGACGGACGGCCGAAATATCCACGAGGCGCTTTCCGTCATCGATGCTGTAGATCACGCGCCAGTCGCCGATACGTATGCGCCACAGGTTGTCGGAGCCTTTCAGCTTCTTGCATCCAGGCGGGCGAGGTGCCATTGCGAGAGACTCAATGCGGCGCAGTACGCGCCTGGCTATCGTCGGGTCAAGCGCCTGCAGCTCCTTACGAGCCGAGCGCGCAAAGACGATCGCGTACTCAGGCACGAGCCCGGCGCTTGCTGGAGCGCTGTAGCAGGCGCTTGACCTGCGCGAGTGATTCGCGTGGCTCTCGCCTCCGGCGCTGTACTAGGTACGCGTCGTACAGGTCTTCCCAAAGAGCCCGGTGCTTCCTGAGGCTAATGAGCACCGCGCGCTTCTGACCGCGGCGATCCACCAGAAACTCCACTCCAGGCATGTCGACAGAGTGCTTGTTGTCCATGTCGCTGAGTATAAGCCCTGAGTCCGCTTGGCCTCTATCGTCCCGGTTCAGCGGCCGCACGATGAATAATGGATGCTGGCACTTTATCCGTCCCGCGTTTGCTCCAACGCGTTGTTAGACGACGAATGTCGGCGAGGACTGACCACATAAGGAACGAACGCGCCAAAAGCTATCGCAAACGTTGCAATGACGCGAACAAACGTGAGCCCTTGATTCGAAAACCAATTCAATAACGCCTCGGAACGCTCGACGCCAAAGAGAGGGGTTATCAGTCCATTGATGAAGATAACAGCGCCGATAACGCGGAGGGTTCTTGGCATGCGGGATAGCGACGCAACCCATAGGAGGAGCAGACCGAACGCAACCCGTACCGCCGCGATGGCATAGAGCCCCTTCGAACTCAGCAAGGATCTCCCAAAATTGAGTAAAACTAATGGAGCCACAACGCCAACCACACCCACGCTAGCGATCACTACGCCCATGATCACTACGACTACCTTCAATAGTCGCGCGAATCGGGGGTCGGAGATTCCTGTCATCGTCGTCTAACGCCCAGGTTCAGCGGCGGGCCGCGCGCGGGCCGTCCGCTGCAACCGTTTGTTAGCATGCACCACTTGGCTCGAGCGGCGCTGCATCGCGTGGGATAGTCGCTACGGGCGTTCGCCTGCCACCCAGAGGAAGATATTTTCGTAGCGGATACTCCCGTCCGGGCGCGTGTGGGCGCGGTCGGCATTTGCGTAAACGGCGCGAACTGCGGCCTCCCCGCTGTGCGCGATGGCCGCCTGGTTGACGCCGGCGCTTGCATTTCCGCGCCACGATGCCTCGGCGCCGGGGAAGACGAAGGGGCAGGCGACCTCGCCTTCCTCCACGACGCGCAAGCCCGCCATTTTCAGGATGGCCGCTAACGCTCCCGGCTCGGACAAGGCTCCCGGGTGCGGCGGTGGAGCGCCGGGCGGCGGGGGCGGCATCAGCGGCCCGAGCGCCGGCATCACGGCGGCTAGAAACTCGCATCGCTCCGCCGGTCCCCAAGCGGTCACGATGACCCGCCCGCCGTGCCCCACGACGCGGACGAGCTCGCGCATGGCAGAACCCATGTCTTCCGAATAGAAGAGACTGTTCACCGCCGTGACCGCGTCGAAGCTGGCGTCGGCGAAGGGCAGAGCCTCAAGATCGCCCTCCCGCACGTCGGCCGCGGGCAAACGTTGCCGCGCTATGCCCAGCAGCCCCGGTGAGGCGTCGAGCGCGGTCACCTGCGCACCGCGGAGGCTGGCGAGCAGCGCGAGGAGTCCCGCGCCACACCCGGCATCGAGCAGGCGCGTGCCGGAGGTCACGCGGGCGGCATCGAGGGCCGCGCCGAAAAGCGGCAAGCCCACCTGCTCTACGTATGCTGCCCAGTCCTGGGCACGCGCGCCCCAGAGCTGACCTTGGACCGTTGCACTGCCCATAAGCAACCTCCTTCTTTCTGTAGGTCGGCCGAGTGTAAGTACGTACCGGTCCGATCCGGCAATCGCATCGATCTGTGAGACCGGTGCATGCTAACGTCCGCGTTGAGCAACGCGC
>Ga0180104_1000221_pt1 | contig 11955 bp, 14 predicted proteins | sample EasRiv730_16_1Da_FD_121791 | JGI IMG/M metagenome (GOLD analysis project Ga0180104, IMG submission 121791) | Soil microbial communities from meander-bound floodplain in the East River, Colorado, USA - East River metaG ERMLT730_16_1Da | ecosystem: Environmental > Terrestrial > Soil > Floodplain ... | reverse complement strand
CGGCAGCCGCATCCGCGCCAGCAGTTCGCGGCGATAGGGCGAGGTCGAAGCGAGCACGATGGAGGGCGGGTGCAAAGCGGCGTGGTGGTCCTAAGTCCCTGCCAAATCTGCGTTTTTCTTCAATGTCACTTTGACAGGGCAGGGCAAAAATACTATCATGCGCGCCTATGTCTGGACAGGGGCCCGCGCAGACTGTCATCGATAGTCTGGAGTTCGCCCGAACTGGACAGACGCTGCGCGGGAGCTTGTCGCTTCCAGAGCTGACACGGTTGAGGGACAGCCTGGTCGATACGGTCGGGGCGGTCGAGTTCGAGGTTAGTGGAGGCCATGACGCACGCCGCCGCCCGATTCTCAAGTTGGCCATCCGTGGCATGCTGCGCCTGCAGTGCCAGCGCTGCCTGGGAGCGCTCGAGCACCCGCTGCAGGTCCTGAACACGTTGTTGCTGGTCACCGCGGGCGAGTCGGCGGCGGGCGACCTGGATGAAGAAGACGCCGAATGGGTCGAGGCGAGCGGCAGTCTCGACGTGGCGGCCCTGGTCGAGTACGAGATCATATTGAGCCTGCCCTATGCGCCCAGGCATGAGGCGGGCTCATGCAGGCAAGCCGGCAACGCGGCGCCGGACGGCGCCGCAGCTTCGGCGTTCGCCAGGCTCGCTGCGCTGAAGCAGAACAGAAATTGACATTCAAGGAGCTATAGAAATGGCAGTACAGCAGAACAAGAAGTCCCCATCGAAGCGCGGCATGCACCGCTCGCACGACGCGCTTTCCAATCCCCCGCTGGCGCTCGAGCCGACGACCGGCGAAGTTCACCTGCGGCACCACATCAGCCCGAACGGCTACTACCGCGGCAAGAAGGTCATCAAGACCAAGGGCGAATAAGCGCTGGCCCGGCGCAAGCTTACGGCCGGCGCACAGCGCGACCGCGATGACGCGCGCCGCGAAGGAAGAATGCGGATGGAGGTGAAGGTTGCCATCGATTGCATGGGTGGCGATCACGGTGCGCACGTCACGGTGCCCGCCGCTTTGAACGTCGCCCGCGGTGATCCCGATGCGTCGTTCATCCTGGTGGGAATGCAGGATGCCATCGAGCGCGAGCTGAGGCGCCACGGCGCAGCGCCCGACCTGCGTATGAGCGTCCGGCATGCCAGCCAGGTCGTCGAGATGAACGAGGCGCCTGCTGCCGCGATGCGCGGCAAGAAGGACTCATCGATGCGGATCGCCGTGAACCTCGTGGAACAGGGCGAGGCCGCAGCCTGCGTCAGCGCCGGCAACACCGGGGCGCTGATGGCGATCTCGCGTTTCGTGCTGGGGATGCTGCCCGGCATCGACCGCCCCGCAATCGCGACCATCCTGCCTTCTCTGAAAGGCCATACCTACATCCTCGACCTCGGTGCCAACGTCGACTGCACCCCCGAACACCTCCTGCAATTCGGGATCATGTGCTCGGAGCTGGTAAGCGCGGTCGAGGGCAAGCAACGCCCGACGGTGGGGCTGCTCAATATCGGGTCCGAGGACATCAAGGGCAACGACCAGGTCAAGGGCGCCGCGGAGTTGATGCGCGCGAGCGGCCTCAATTTCTACGGCTTCGTCGAGGGCGATGATATCTACAAGGGGACAACCGATGTCGTGGTGTGCGACGGTTTCGTCGGCAACGTGGCGTTGAAGACGTCCGAGGGTCTCGCGCAGATGCTGGCCACCTACCTGCGCGAGGAATTCGGCCGCAATGCCTTTTCCAGACTTGCCGGGTTGCTGGCGCTGCCCGTGATCAATGCATTCAAGAACCGAGTTGACCACCGCCGCTACAATGGCGCGAGCCTGCTTGGCCTGCGCGGCGTCGTGGTAAAGAGCCACGGCTCGGCCGATGCATTCGCCTTTGGGTTCGCCATTCGAAGGGCGATCGAGGAGGCGCGCACCGGCGTGCTGGCGCACATTGCCAAACGCATGGCGGATACCCACAAGAGCGCGGCGTGAATAATTCCTACTCCAGGATCGTCGGCACCGGCAGCTATCTGCCGCAAAAGGTGCTGACCAATCGCGATCTCGAGCTCGCCGTGGACACGACGGACGAGTGGATTTATACGCGCACCGGGATTCGCCAGCGCCACATCGCCGCCGACGGCGAGAAGACAAGCGATCTTGCGCTGGTGGCGAGCCGTAACGCCTTGCGCGCGGCTGGCGTCGCTGCCGGCGACCTCGACCTTATCGTAGTGGCGACCACTACGCCCGACATGGTGTTCCCGAGCACGGCGTGCCTGCTTCAAGCCAAGCTTGGCGTGCGGAGTTGCCCAGCCTTCGACATCCAGGCAGTGTGCAGCGGTTTCGTCTACGGGCTTTCCACGGCGGATAGCTTCATGCGGTCGGGGCAGTACCGCAACGTGCTGGTGGTGGGGGCCGAAATCTATTCACGCATTCTTGACTGGAGCGACCGTTCGACCTGCGTGCTGTTCGGCGACGGCGCCGGAGCCGTCGTGCTTCGGCGTGACAGCACCCCCGGCATATTGTCGACTCACCTGCATGCCGACGGCTCCTATGCAAACCAGCTGTCGGTGCCGGGAACGGTGTGCGGCGGCAAAGTGAGCGGACGGCCATTGCTGCAGATGGACGGGGGAGGGGTGTTCAAGTTCGCAGTCAAGGCGCTCGACGATCTCGTCGAGGAAACCCTGGCGGCGAACGGGATGCAGAAGTCCGATATCGACTGGCTGGTACCGCACCAGGCCAATATCCGCATTATCCAGGCTTCGGCAAAGAAACTCGGCTTGAGCATGGAAAAAGTGGTGGTCACGGTGGACCGTCATGCGAATACATCCGCAGCCTCCATCCCCCTCGCGCTGGACGAGGCGGTGCGCGACCGGCGCATCCGCGCCGGTCAACATGTGCTGCTGGAAGCCGTGGGCGGGGGCTTCACGTGGGGCGCTGCACTGGTGAAATGGTAGTCGCGGCGCACAGGCGAGGGCACTCGAGTAATGAAATTCGCGTTCATATTCCCGGGTCAGGGTTCGCAGTCGGCCGGCATGATGCAGCCCTTTGCCGATTCGAAAGTCGTGCGCGAAGTGTTCCGGGAAGCCTCCGACGCGCTCGGGCAGGACCTCTGGAAGCTTGCAGCAGAGGGGCCGGCAGAAGAGCTCAACGCCACCATCAATACGCAGCCGCTGATGCTGACGGCGGGCTACGCGGTGTACCGCGCGTGGCGCGATGCGGGCGGCGCCGAGCCGGCGGTGATGGCCGGCCACAGTTTGGGGGAGTACACCGCGCTGGTCGCAGCCGGCGCGCTCCTATTCCGCGACGCGCTGCCGCTGGTGCGCTTCCGGGCGCAGGCGATGCAAGAAGCGATGCCGATGGGAGAGGGCGCCATGGCCGCCATACTCGGACTGGAGGATGACGCGGTGCGAGCGGCCTGTGGCGAGGCGGCGCAGGGGCAGAGGGTGGAGGCGGTCAATTTCAACGCACCGAGCCAGGTCGTCATCGCCGGCCACCGGGGCGCTGTCGAGCGCGGCGTCGCGGCGGCGAAGGCCAAAGGCGCCAAGCGGGCGGTAATGCTTCCCGTGAGCGCGCCCTTTCACTCTTCTTTGCTCAAGCCGGCGGCCGATAGGCTCGCTTCCTATCTCAACAGCGTCCAGATGAGCGCGCCGCGCATTCCGGTCGTCAACAACGTGGACGTCGCGGTGGAAAATGAGCCGCAGCGTATCAAGCACGCGCTGGCACGCCAGGCGTCCAATCCGGTGCGCTGGGTGGAAGTCGTTCGCCGCATCGCGGGAGAAGGCATCTCGTGCGTTGCGGAATGCGGACCGGGCAAAGTGCTGGCGGGGCTCACCCGGCGCATAGACAGCAGCCTCCAGGGTTACGCGATTACCGACCCGCAATCGCTCGAACAGGCACTGCAGGCACTCAAGTGACGACTCTCGACGGAAAAATCGCCCTTGTCACTGGCGCATCGCGCGGCATTGGCCGCGCGATTGCGCTTGAGCTCGCCAGGTGCGGCGCGGTTGTGGTCGGCACTTCGACAACTGCGCCCGGGGCGGACGGCATCGGGCAGCAACTGGCAGCGACGGGCGCCAAGGGCGCCGGGGTGGAGCTCAACGTCAATGACCTGCGGCAGGTGGAATCTGCGATCGCGGACATTCAGAAACGGTTCTGGGACATCGCCATCCTCGTCAACAACGCCGGAATCACACGCGACAACCTGCTGCTGCGCATGAAGGACGACGAGTGGGACGAGATCATGGCGACCGACCTGAAATCGGTCTACCGGCTGTCCAAGCTGGTGCTGCGCTCGATGCTGAAGGCGCGCTACGGCCGCATCATCAACATTACCTCCGTAGTCGGCGTGACCGGCAACGCCGGGCAGACCAATTACGCCGCCGCGAAAGCCGGCATCATCGGCTTCTCCAAGTCGCTTGCGCGCGAAGTGGGCAGCCGCAACATCACCGTCAACTGCATCGCGCCGGGGTTCATCGATACCGACATGACGCGGGCGCTCTCCGAGGAGCAACGCGGCGCGCTGGTCCACCAGATCCCGCTGGGCCGGCTGGGCCGGCCGGAGGATGTGGCAGCCGCCGCCGCGTTTCTGGCGTCTCCCGCGGCGGACTACGTGACAGGCTGTACCCTGCATGTGAACGGCGGCCTGTACATGGAATAACCGCGCAGCTCATTGAAAACATGAAACTTGTTTGACTGGCTAATCTGGTAAAATAGCGCGCTGATTCAAATCCGATTGCCCCGGCCCGAGCCGGGATTTGGAGTCATCTGCAAGCTGGTAAATCCTGTCGAGGAAAGGGGACCTGAATGGAGAATATCGAGCAACGCGTCAAGAAAATTGTTGCCGAGCAGCTGGGTGTCAACGAGGCCGACGTCAAGAACGAGTCTTCGTTCGTCAACGACCTCGGTGCGGACTCGCTCGACACCGTGGAGCTGGTGATGGCGCTCGAGGAGGAATTCGAGACCGAGATACCCGACGAGGAGGCGGAGAAGATCGCCACCGTCCAGCAGGCCATCGACTACATCAAGGGCCACGCCAAGTCCTGAGTTCCATCCCGGTCCGGAGCGAATTTGTCCAGGCGCAGAGTCGTCGTCACCGGGCTCGGCATCATCTCCCCGGTCGGGAACGGGGTGCCTGAAGCCTGGAAGAACATACTTGCCGGCGCTTCGGGCATCACCCGCATCACCCGCTTCGACCCGTCTCTTTTCAGCTCGCAGATCGCCGGCGAGGTGAAGGGTTTCGACCCGGCGCAGCACCTCTCGGCGAAGGAAGCGCGGCGCTTCGACACTTTCATCCATTACGGTTTGGCCGCGTCGATCGAGGCGATCAAGGATGCCGGGCTCGATTTCGACCGCGAACAGCGCGAGCAGGTCGGCGTTTGCATTGGTTCCGGCATCGGCGGGCTGTCGTTGATCGAGGAGACGCACAAGGCAGTGCTCGCCGGCGGCCCGCGCAAGATCTCCCCGTTCTTCATCCCCGGCTCGATCATCAACCTGATCGCGGGGCAGCTTTCCATCATGTACGGCCTCAAGGGCCCGAATCTGGCGCTGGTAACGGCATGCAACACCGCCAACCACAGCATCGGGGACGCCGGCCGTCTGATCGAGTACGGCGACGCCGATGTGATGATCGCCGGCGGATCGGAAGCGTGCCTGTCACCGCTCGGCCTCGGCGGGTTCTGCGCGGCCCGCGCGCTGTCCACGCGCAACGACGACCCGGCTGCCGCAAGCCGCCCCTGGGACAGGGACCGTGACGGCTTCGTGCTGGGGGAGGGCGCTGGCATCCTGGTGCTCGAGGAATACGAGCACGCGAGGAAGCGCGGAGCCCGGATCTACTGCGAGCTCGCGGGCTACGGCATGAGCGCTGATGCGCACCACATCACCGCACCATGCGAGGACGGTGAGGGTGCAGTGCGGTGCATGGCCAATGCGATGAGGAACGCCGGTGTGAACCGTGAACAAGTGGACTATATCAACGCCCACGGCACCTCGACCCCGCTCGGCGACGTCGCCGAAACGGTGGCTCTCAGGAATTGCTTTGGCGATCACGCCCGGAAGCTTGCGGTGAGCTCGACCAAGTCCATGACCGGACACCTGCTGGGCGCTGCGGGCGGCGTCGAGGCGGTGTTCTCGACGCTGGCGGTGCAAGAGCAGATCGCGCCGCCGACGATCAATCTCGCCAACCCCGATCCGCAATGCGACCTGGATTACGTGCCGAACACCGCGCGCAGGATGAAGATCGACGTCGCGATCTCGAATTCGTTCGGGTTCGGCGGCACCAACGGCAGCCTGGTGTTTCGCAAAGTCTGAGCCTCGGCTGCAGCCTGGGCGCATTTCCATGAGGCTGAACCGGCAGAATGATCGCTATCTGCGCGCACTGCTTGGCGCTGCCGTGGCGGTCGTCGTCCTCATCGGCAGTGCGTTCGTCTGGTATGCAGCGACCGAACTCGTGACTGCGCCGCTGCCGCTGCAGTTCGATCTCAGGCCGGGCAGCAGCCTGCGCGCGGCGGCGCAAGAGATGGAGCGGGCCGGCGTGTTGCGCGAGCCCGAGCGCTTCGTCCTGATGGCGCGCCTGCTCGGGGAAGCGAAGACCATCAAGGCCGGCAGCTACGAGGTCAGTGAGCCGGTTACGCCGTATCGCCTCCTGCAGAAAATCGTGCAAGGAGAGGTGACGCAGGCGACCGTGATATTCGTCGAGGGCTGGACCTTCAGGCAGATACGCAAGGTCCTCGACGAGCACCCGGATGTCACACACGCCACCCACGGGCTGACCGACGCGGAAATCCTGCAGCGCCTCGGCATCGAGGAAGCCTCGCCCGAAGGGCTCTTTTTCCCGGATACCTACCATTTCGCCCGCGGCAACAGCGATCTCCGGGTACTGCGCCGCTCGCACCGCCTGATGCAGACTCATCTTGAGGCGCAATGGGCAGCGCGCGCGCCCGACTTGCCGCTCGCGACCCCTTATGAGGCGTTGATTCTTGCATCCATCGTCGAGAAGGAGACCGGCAGGGAGGAGGAGCGTCCGCTGGTGGCGGCGGTATTCGTCAACCGTCTGCGCAAGGGGATGCTGCTGCAAGCCGATCCGACCGTGATCTATGGCCTGGGGGAAACCTTCGACGGCAACCTGCGCAAGCGCGATCTGCAGGCGGATGCCCCCTACAACACCTATACCCGCACCGGGCTGCCGCCAACGCCTATCGCGACGCCGGGTCTAGCTTCCCTTGCTGTCACGCTCAACCCCCCCGCGAGCGACGCGCTGAATTTCGTATCCCGGGGCGACGGCTCTTCGCATTTCTCGCGCACGCTGGGAGAGCACGAGCGTGCCGTGACAAAATACCAGCGATCGGGTCGACGATGATGCGCGGCAGGTTCATCACTCTCGAAGGCATAGATGGCGCCGGCAAGAGCAGCCATCTGCGCTGGATCGCCCGCTTCCTGCGGAAGCGCGGCATCCGGGTTATCGTGACGCGCGAACCGGGCGGAACGCCGGCGGGCGAGAAGTTGCGCCGGCTCATGCTGGGGAGCCGGCAGCGGCTGCACGCGGAAACCGAGACGCTGCTGATGTTCGCTGCGCGCCGCGAGCACCTCGCCAGCGTCATCGGCCCCGCGCTGAAGAAGGGAATCTGGGTGTTGTGCGACCGCTTCACCGATGCCACCTATGCCTACCAGTCGGGCGGCAGTGGCGTGCCTTGGGCCAAGGTCAGCGCCCTGGAGCGATGGGTGCACCCTGGCTTTCAGCCCGACCTCACTATCCTGTTCGACATCCGTCCCGCGATCGGGCGCAAGCGCGCCGGGCGCAAGCGCAACCCCGACCGTTTCGAGCGCGAGCGGGAGGCATACTACCGGCGCGTGCGCGATGGCTACCGGCGGCGCGCCGCGCGGGACGCGAGACGGTTCCGGTTGCTCGATGCGGAGGGAACCCGGTCCGAAGTCAGGAAACGGCTTGCGATCGTCTTGTCCGGTTCTTGCTAGTTCATGACCTATCCCTGGCATTCGCGGGCACTTGAAGCGCTGCTGATGCGCATGGACCGGCTGCCTCACGCGCTGCTGCTGCGCGGACGCGAAGGCATTGGCAAGCTGGCATTTGCCGAAGCGGTGGCGCGAGCCTTGTTGTGTGAGAGCCCGCAGGCCGGTGGGCGGGCGTGCGGCCAATGCGCCGCTTGTGCATGGATGGAGCAGGGCAGCCATCCGGATTTCAGGCGACTGGCGCCGGAATCGGTTTCCGCGCCCGCGGAGGCGGAAGAGGGCGGTGAGAAGAAGCCCAGCTAGCAGATCCAGATCGGACAGGTGCGGGAAATCGGTGATTTCATCGTCATGACCAGCCACCGCAGCGGATCTAAGGTGGTGCTGATTCACCCGGCCGAGGCGCTCAACGTCAGTGCCGCCAACGCCTTGCTGAAGAGCCTGGAAGAACCGCCTCCGCGCACCTATTTTCTGCTGGTGGCGCACCGCTGGCACCAATTGCTGCCGACCATACGCAGCCGCTGCGAGCAGATCGTGCTCGCTGCCCCGTCCCACGCCGAGGCGCGGGACTGGCTCGGGCGGCAGAAGCTGCGCGACGCCGACCTTGCGCTGGCACAGGCGGGCGGGGCGCCGTTGCTCGCGGTGAAGCTCGATGACGACTATTGGCGGCAGCGGGCGGCGCTGCTCACGGCGATCACCAATCCTGGTTTCGACTCATTGAGCACCGCGGAGCAGCTGCGCGAAATGGCGCCGGCGTTGATCGTGGGCTTGCTGCAGAAATGGGCGTTTGATCTCGTCACCCACAAGGTGACGGGCAGGGTGCGCTATAACCCGGATCTCGTGGACGCCGTCGCCGCCACCGCCGCGCGGCTGGACCTGATCGAAGCGCTGCGTTTCCAGCGCTACATGGTGAGGCTGCAGCGGATTGTTTCCCACCCCTTGAACACGCGCCTGTTCCTCGAGCACCTGCTGCTCGCCTACGCCGCCCTGTTGCGCCATTCGCCCGGCGCGCTGGCGGCTTGAGCAGAGGCGGCGGCCCCGCGCCATGCTGGTCGATTCCCACTGCCACCTCAATTTTCCGGAGCTGGCCGGAAGAGTGGACGAAGCGCTGGCGCGGATGCGCGAGAACGGCGTCACGCACGCGCTTTGCATCAGCGTCACACTCCAGGAGTTCCCGCAAGTGCGGGCACTGGCCGAGCGCTACCCGCACATCTACGCCTCAGTGGGCGTGCACCCCGACTACGCGGAGGTGCCGGTGGTGACGGAACAGGAGCTGGTTGCGCTCGCCGATCACCGCAAGGTCGTAGCGATCGGCGAGACCGGCCTCGACTACTACCGCATCAAGGGCGGAGCCGAGTGGCAGCGCGAGCGCTTCCGCACCCACATCCGCGCGGCGCGCCGCTCCCGCAAACCGCTCGTCATCCACATGCGGGATGCCGCTGAAGACACGTTGCGCATCATGCAGGAGGAGCGTGCAGGCGAAGTGGGCGGAGTCATGCACTGCTTCACGGGGAGCTGGAAAGAGGCGCAGGCGGCCATCGAGCTCGGCTTCCTGATTTCGTTCTCGGGCATCGTCACCTTCAAGAACGCCACGGCGCTGAAAGAAGTTGCCAGGCAGGTGCCGCTGGAACGCATGTTGATCGAGACCGATTCACCTTACCTGGCCCCGGTGCCGTTTCGCGGCAAGACCAACGAGCCCGCCCTGGTCAAACACGTGGCTGAGGAGATTGCGCGCCTGCGGGACCTGTCCCTGGAGCAAGTTGCGAGTGCCACCAGCGACAATTTCTTCAAGCTGTTTCGGATCGACAGCACGAGAGGAGCGGATTCAGCCGCATAGATGGGGGCCGCCGACGCAGCTGGATCCCCATTTTCGAGGCCGCGGCATGCTGAACTACGATGGATGGTGATACGTATAATGTATATTATGTCAAATAGCGGGTTACCGCCCTATGGGCTTCTACATCATAGACTCACGAATCCCCCTATCCCTGATCCGCCAAGGACCAGTCCGGTTTCACGCGGAGGTATCGGGTTTGTCGCCGATCGAGCCAAGCCGGCTTCTGATTGATTCGAGCTCGGCCTGTGCCTTGAGCGTGGCGAGATTGGCTTCCTCCAGCCGACTCAGGTCATAGACCACCAGCAGGTAGCCGGAGGCCGCTCCGTGTGAATCCTTCAGGGGAATGATCGAGCTCCTGGACCGCAGGCGGCCCCCGCCCTTGCGCACCCGCCAACCCTCTTGCCCTGCCCGTCCCGAGAACCGCGCCTGGTCGATGAGACGCTCCGGGTGCCTGGCCAGAATGTCCTCCTTGGTGAAGAACCGCGAGTAGCTCTGCCCCACGATCTCGCCGGCAGTGTAGCCCAGCAGCCGTTCCGCTCCCGTATTCCAGTTCTTGACCGCCCCACTGGCATCGAGCGTGCACACCGCGTAATCGGTCATGCAGTCGGCCATCAGGCGGAAACGCTGCTCGCACAGGAACTGCGCTTCTTTCACGGTCTCGAACCGGCGAATCTCGTCCCTCAGTATCTGGACCTCGCGCGTCGCGAGCTTCAGGCGGTCCACCTGTTCCTTGAGCGAGCCCACCATGAGCGCGATCACCGGGCACGCCACCACGATCACCATCATCTGCCGCCAGTCGAGCTCCGAATAGCGGAACGGATACAAGGGGTGCGAAAACAGGATGAAGGAGCAGAAGAGAACGATGGCGGCGCTCAGCATCCCGGCCATGCCTCCCGCCAGATAAGTCGAGGCCGCGACCGTGAAGAGCAGCAGTATGCCGGGGTCGGCGATAGCACCGAGCTGGCGCCACAACACGGCGACCACGAAGGTGGACAGGAGTGTGATCAGCCCTGCCCACAGGTAACGCATCCAGTGGGATGGCCTTCCCAGCAGCGTGTCGGCGACCCACTCCTGCAGCGGCATATCGGTCCTAGCCCGTTGTTAGGCGACGAATTTTCGTCATAAAGCACGCAAAGCCGAACGATGGACCGCCCCTAACGCGGCGCCGGTCACGGCTTCTGACCCTGCCGCAAGAAGGATGCCATAAGGCTGGCCGGCCAAGCGTAACGTCTCACCGTCAGGCGCGTTCGAGTATTGCCGCCATGCCCTGCCCGCCCCCGATGCACAGGCTGACCAGCGCGTAGCGACCGCCGCTGCGTTGCAGTTGGCGGGCAGCGGTCAAAGCAAGCCGCGCGCCCGACGCCCCGAGGGGATGGCCGACCGCGATCGCGCCGCCGTTGGGATTGATGCGGCTGTCGTCGAAAGCGATACCAAGCCCCTTCATGCAAGCCAGCACCTGGGCGGCGAAAGCTTCGTTGATCTCGATGATGTCCATGTCCTTGAGCGTGAGTCCGCTCCGCGCCAGCGCCTTCTTGCAGGCCGCGACCGGGCCGATGCCCATGATCTGGGGCGGCACGCCGGCAGCCGCGCTGGCGATCACGCGGGCGAGCGGCTTCACGCCAGCCTTGTCGCCGGCCGCCTTCGAGGCGAGGAGTATCGCGACCGCCCCGTCGTTGACACCCGAAGCGTTGGCGGCCGTGGTGACCCCGCCCTCGTAGAGCGGTCGCATCTTGGCGAGCGCGTCGAGGTCGGTGCCCGGCCGCGGATGCTCGTCCTCGGAGACCGGCGGCACCGGTCCCTTGCGCGTCGGCGGCAGCTCGACCGGCGCGATCTCTCCGGAGAAAAAGCCCTCGCCCTTGGCGATGCCGTAGCGTTGTTGCGAGCGCAGGGCGAAGCGGTCCGCTTCGTCGCGCGTGATTTCGTACTGGCGCGCCAGCGCGTCCGCGGTCTGCGGCATCTGGTCGTCGCCGAACTGCTTGACCAGCTTGGGGTTGGAGAAGCGCGGACCGATCGTGCTGTCGTAGAGCCTGATATCGCGCGCGAATGCGGATTCAGCGCGGCTCATGACGAGCGGCGAGCGGCTCATGCTCTCCACGCCGCCGACCAGGTAGACCTCGCCCTCGCCAGCCGTGATCGCGTGGGCAGCATGCACCACGGCGCCCAGGCCGCTCGCGCAGTTG
>Ga0180104_1000220_pt1 | contig 11971 bp, 13 predicted proteins | sample EasRiv730_16_1Da_FD_121791 | JGI IMG/M metagenome (GOLD analysis project Ga0180104, IMG submission 121791) | Soil microbial communities from meander-bound floodplain in the East River, Colorado, USA - East River metaG ERMLT730_16_1Da | ecosystem: Environmental > Terrestrial > Soil > Floodplain ... | reverse complement strand
TCCCGAACGCCACGAGCATCGCGATGCCGGCGACGCCGATGCGCAGCTGGAACTGCTGCAGCTCGCGCTCGGAGTTGCGCAGCTCCGCCGTGCCCATCATATGGTCTGCTCCCTCGCCGGACGGCGCTGGCGCAGGAGCAGCAGCCAGCTCGCCAGCGGCCAGAGAGCCGCGCCGGCGATCGGACCGACCACGATCGGCCAGCCGGGGAAGTCGTTGCCCGCGGCGAGCCGCACCAGCAGGCCGACGCCCTGCGCCACGAGCAGCATCGCGCCGACGTGCAGCGCCTGCAGGCCGGGACCGAACCACAGGATGCGGCGCGAGAGCCAGATGCTGAGGAAGGCGACCAGCGAATAGGCGAGCGCATGCTGGCCGAGGAGCACGCCGTTGCCGGCGTCGGTGAGCAGGCCGAGCGTCCAGGCGACGCCCAGGCCGACGAGGCGCGGCTGGCGCACGCACCAAAAGACGAGCACGAGCGCCACGAAGTCGGGCACCAGGCGCAGGTCGCGCCAAGGCAGGTAATTGAGAAACAGCGCGAGCGCGAAGGACGCGATGATGGTGCTCACGCGTACCGGCTGCAGGATTTGCTGGCTAGCGGACAGCTGCATCTTTATCCCTCAGCCGGCCGCGGCGCAACTTGTCTTTCGCCGGGTCCATTTCCTGCGGGCGCGGCGGTTTCGCCGAATCGTCCGCGAGCACGAGCACGAAGCGCCCGCGATCCACGCCCGCGGCCGGGCGGCACACGACGCGCGCGAACGCGTTCTCGGCGTCGCGCTCGATGCGCATCACCGTCGCGACCGGCAGGCCCGGGGGGTAGGTGCCGTCGATGCCCGAAGTGACCAGGCGATCGTTCGTCTGGATGTCGGCGTTCGCCGCCATGAAGCGCAACTCGAGCGATCCCGAGGCGCCGCCGCCGAACGCGACCGCGCGCAGGCCGTTGCGCACGACCTGGACCGGGATCGCCTGGTCGCGGTCGGTGGCGAGCGTCACCTCCGACACGAGCGGGTGCACGCGCGTCACCTGCCCGACGACGCCGGATTCGTCGGTGACGGGGCTGCCCGGGCGCACGCCGTGCGTGGCGCCGCGGTCGATGAAGAGCTTGTGCGAATACGGATCGCGCCCGTGGTACATCACTTCGGCGGGGATGACGCGCGCCTCGAGCCGCTCCTGCGCGCCGATCAGCTTGCGCAGATGCGCAGCCTCGGCCTGCGCCGCCTCGTAGCGCTGCGCGTCGTGCGAGTAGTTGAGCGCTTTCGCCCGCAGGCGCTCGTTCTCCTCGACAAGCTGGGCCTGGGTCGAAAAAAAACTTCCTACTGAAGAAAGCAATTCAATGGGCGCCGTGGCGGCGCGCTGCAGCGGATACGCGGCGAGCGCGAGCCAGGTGCGCAGCCCTTCGGCGTAACGGAAGCGCGCGTCGATCACGAGCAATGCGAGCGAAAGCGAAGCGAAGAAGAACAGCCTGACGAGCGGCGCCGGTCCTCGTTTGAAGAAGGGTGGGGGGGTGTGGTCCATCCCCCTCTACACTAGTCGTTCGTGAAGATCGGGCCGAAATGCTCCATCTTCTCGAGAGCCTTGCCCGAGCCGCGCACCACGCAGGTGAGCGGGTCGTCGGCGACGATCACCGGCAGCCCGGTCTCTTCCATCAGCAGCCGGTCGAGGTCGCGCAGCAGCGCGCCGCCGCCGGTGAGCACCATGCCCTTCTCGGCGATGTCGGCGCCGAGCTCGGGCGGCGTCTGCTCGAGCGCGCTCTTCACCGCGGACACGATCTGGTTGAGCGGCTCGGTGAGCGCTTCCAGGATCTCGTTCGAGCTGATGGTGAAGCTCCTCGGGATGCCCTCGGCGAGGTTGCGCCCCTTCACTTCCATCTCGCGCACTTCGCTGCCCGGGAACGCCGAGCCGATTTCTTTCTTGATCATCTCGGCGGTGGTCTCGCCGATCAGCATGCCGTAGTTGCGGCGGATGTAGTTGATGATCGCTTCGTCGAACTTGTCGCCGCCGACGCGCACCGAGCCCGAGTACACCATGCCGCCGAGCGAGATCACGCCCACCTCGGTGGTGCCGCCGCCGATGTCGACGACCATCGAGCCGGTCGCGTCGGCCACCGGCAGATCGGCGCCGATCGCCGCCGCCATCGGCTCCTCGATCAGATAAACCTGGCCCGCGCCGGCTCCGATCGCGCTTTCCCTGATGGCGCGGCGCTCGACTTGAGTGGAGCCGCACGGCACGCAGATGATGATGCGCGGGCTGGGCGAGAACAGCTTGTTGTCGTGAACCTTCTTGATGAACTGCTTGAGCATCTGCTCGGTGACGGTGAAGTCGGCGATCACGCCGTCCTTCATCGGGCGGATGGCGATGATGTTGCCCGGCGTCTTGCCGAGCATCTGCTTCGCTTCCTTGCCGACCGCCTGGATGGTTTTTTTCCCGTTCGGGCCGGCCTCCTGTCTGATCGCCACGACGGAAGGCTCATCGAGCACGATGCCTTTGCCTCGGACGTAGATGAGCGTGTTGGCGGTGCCGAGGTCGATCGCGAGATCGTTTGAAAAGTAGCTGCGGAGGAATCCAAGCATAGGCAAGGTCGAGGGCCTTTTTCCGTTTCTTAACCGGGTCTTAGGTCTCAACCCAAGCCCGTTGCAATGGGTCGCTATGATACGCTAACGACGCTTCGGGCGATAAGGCAAAACGCCCTACCCGCCCGGTCCGAAAAGAATGTCGCTAGACCACGACCAGGTGCGGCGCCTCGCCCGGCTTGCACGCATCGCCATCCGGCCCGAGGAGACCCAAGCGGTGCTTGAGCAGTTGAACCGTGTGCTCGGCCTTATCGACCAGATGCGCGACTCGCTGCGCCAGGTTAATACCTTGGCCATCGAGCCCATGGCGCATCCGCTCGACGCCCAGCAGCGCCTGCGCGCCGACGCCGTGACCGAGTCGGACCAGCGCGAGCTGTACCAGGCGCTCGCTCCGGCGGTGGAAGGGGGCCTGTACCTCGTTCCCAAGGTCATCGAGTAGAGGAAAGGAAAGGGGGAGGATGAGTCGTCCCCCTTCAAATCCCCCCTGCTTAACGCCAGCCTCGCAGAAATCTCCTCCGCCCTGGGAGCGAGGAAAATTTCCTCAGTCGAGCTCGCCCGGCTCTTCCTCGACCGCATCGGGACGCTCAATGGCGACCTGAACGCCTTCATCTGGCCGGAGAAGACCCGGGAATTCACCCTCGGGCAGGCGCGGCGGGCCGATGAGCGCCGCGCGCGCGGCGACGCCGGGCCCCTCACCGGAATTCCGATCGCCTTCAAGGACATCTACTGCACGAAGGGGCTGCACACCACCTGCGGCTCGAAGATGCTGGAAACCTTCGTAAGCCCCTACGACGCGCACGTGGTCGAGCAATTCGAGCGCGCGGGCGGCGTGCTCCTCGGCAAGTGCAACATGGACCAGTTCGCCATGGGGTCTTCGAACGAGAGCTCGCACTTCGGGCCGGTCCGCAACCCGTGGGCCCGGAACCGCGTCCCGGGCGGCTCCTCCGGCGGCTCGGCGGCCGCGGTGGCCGCCCGCATGGCACCGGCGGCGACCGGCACCGACACCGGCGGGTCCACGCGGCAGCCGGCGGCGTTCAGCGGCGTATGCGGCCTGCGGCCGACGTACGGGCTCGTCTCGCGGTACGGCCTGGTCGCCTTCGCCAGCTCGCTCGATCAGGCCGGCCCGCTGGCGAGGAGCGCCGCCGACCTCGCTTTGCTCCTCAACGTCATGGCCGGCTTCGACGCCCGGGACTCGACCAGCGTCGAGCGGCCGAAGGAGGACTACACAAAAGGATTGAATGCAGGCATCAAGAACCTGCGAATCGGTCTGCCCAGGGAATATTTCACCGAAGGCCTCGAGCCCGGCGTGCGCGCCGCCGTCGAGGCCGCAGTCGCATGGTTTACCTCGCAAGGGGCAGTTCGGGTTGATCTGGAATTGCCTCTCACGAAGCTCGCTGTCCCCGTCTACTACGTCATCGCACCGGCGGAGGCATCGTCGAACCTGTCGCGCTTCGACGGCGTGCGCTACGGTCATCGGGCGAAGGAGTACACGGACCTGATCGACATGTACTGCCGCACTCGCGCCGAGGGCTTCGGCGCCGAGGTGAAGCGGCGGATCCTCGTCGGCACCTACGTCCTTTCGCACGGCTACTACGACGCCTACTACCTGCAGGCGCAAAAGGTGCGCCGGCTTATCGCTCGCGAATTTGAAGAAGCATTTAAGAAGGTTGATGTCATCTGCGGCCCCACCGCCCCCACTACTGCGTTCGAGATCGGCGCCAAGGCGGAAGATCCGGTGCAGATGTACCTCGGCGACATCTTCACGATCCCCGCTCCGCTCGCCGGGTTGCCCGCGCTCTCGATCCCCTGCGGCTTCGACGCCGCCGGGCTGCCGGTCGGGCTTCAGCTCATGAGCCGGCATTTCTCCGAGGGAGCGCTCCTCGGGGCGGCGCATCGCTATCAGCAGGCAACCGACTGGCACCTTCGCGTGCCGACGGAAACGCCTTTATGAAGTTCGTCACGATCCTGTTGCTGCTTGTGCCGCTCGCCGCCCGTGCCCAGGACAAGTCCGAAAACCGCGAGCTCATCGGCAAGGTCGGAACGAGAACCGCGCTCCTCGTCCTTCACGCGGGCCAGCGCGCCGACGGCTCGTGGCAGGTGGCGGGAGAGTACGTGATCCTGTCCACGCTCACGCGGCGCTTCGTCGAGGGCGAGCGCAGCCCCGAGCTCGGCGTGACCGTCCTCAAGGAGGGCACGACGCCGATCCTCTTCGGCCGGCCGCCGATCGCCGAGCTGCACGGCACATGGCGCGACGGCGCCTTCAAGGGAACGCGCTACGGCCCCGGCGGGCAGAAGCGCGAGGATTTCGAGTTCAGCGAAGAATTCCCCTCCATGGAGAACTACAGCGCGAGAGTGCGCTGCGAGGCGAGGGAGGGCCGCTACCACTCGAAGCTGGGCTTTTCCGTGAGCGGCGGGAAACTGGTCGATTTCGAGTGGCGTTCCGTCGAGCCCGACGGGCAGAGCTGCACGGTCGTCGCGTCGGAGCAGCAGCCGCTGCGCGGCGGCCTGCGCTTCGTCGCCGGTGGCTGCCGCCTCACGCTGCGCGACGCCGGCGAGTTCGTGGCGTTGAGCGCCGAGAGCTGCTCGGCGCAGTGCGGTCCCGAGGCGCACATCGAGCCGCTGCTCATCGACCGGCGCGGCAACTGCGAGCTGCTGCGCCACGGAGCACGATAGGCGTGAGCTGGGAAATCGTCGTCGGCATCGAAACGCACACGCAGCTCCTCACCCGGAGCAAGATCTTCTCGGGCGCCTCGAGCGCCTTCGGCGCGCCGCCCAACACCCAGGCCTCCGCGGTCGACATCGCGCTTCCCGGCGTGCTTCCGGTGCTCAACCGCGCCGCGGTCGAGCACGCGATCCGCTTCGGACTCGCGGTGAACGGCACCATCAACCGCCGCTCGATCTTCGCGCGGAAGAATTATTTCTATCCCGATCTGCCCAAGGGCTACCAGATCAGCCAGTACGAGCTTCCCATCGTTCAAGGAGGATTCCTCGATATTCCAAAAAGAATAAGAATCACGCGAGCCCACCTCGAAGAGGACGCCGGCAAATCCCTGCACGAAGCGTTTCGCGGCATGAGCGGCATCGACCTGAACCGCGCCGGCACGCCGCTTCTCGAGATCGTGTCCGAGCCGGACCTGCGCGGCGCCCAGGAAGCGGTTGCGTACGCGCGCGCCTTGCACCGCCTCGTGACGTGGATCGGCATCTGCGACGGCAACATGCAGGAAGGCTCGTTCAGATGCGACGCCAACGTTTCAGTTCGCCGGGAAGGCGAAAAGCTCGGCACCCGCTGCGAGATCAAGAACCTGAACTCGTTCCGGTTCATGGAGCACGCGATCGAGTTCGAGGCGCGCCGCCAGATCGAGATCCTCGAGAGCGGCGGAAGCATCGAGCAGGAGACCCGGCTGTACGACCCCGATCGCGACGAGACCCGCTCGATGCGCACGAAGGAAGAGGCGCACGACTACCGCTACTTTCCCGACCCGGATTTACTGCCTTTGGTAATCGAGGAGAAGTTGATCGACGAGTTGCGGCGCGCTCTGCCCGAGCTGCCGGAGGCGAAGCGCGCGCGCTACATCGAGAAAGGCGTTCCGGCGCAGGCCGCGGACCTGCTGGTGGCGAGCCGGGATTGCGCGGAGTTCTTCGAAAGCGCGATCTCGGCCGGCGCCGCCTACGACACGACCGCGAACCTGATGACCGGCGAGCTCGCATCGCTGCTCAACGACTCGCAGGCGGACTTTTCCCGCAGCCCGGTCACCCCCGAGGACGTCGCCGCCCTGCAGAAGCGCGTCGCCGACGGCACGATCTCGAGGAAGATCTCGAAGGAGCTGCTGCGGGCGAAATTCGAGGGCGAAACGGCCTCGATCGACGGCCTGATCGAGAAGCGCGGATTGCGCCAGATCAGCGACGCGGGCGCGCTCGAGAAGCGGGTCGACGAGGTGCTGGCGCAGAACGCACGACAAGTGGCGGACTACCGCGCGGGCAAGGAAAAGGCGTTCAACTCGCTCGTCGGCCAGGTCATGAAGGCGACCCAGGGCAGGGCCAACCCCGCCCAGGTCAACGAGATCCTGCGCAGGAAGCTGGGCCGCTAAGGCCTGCGCTTGCCGGTGGCGTCCAGGTAGCGGCGCTTGTCCTCGTCGTAGCGCGCGTTGATGGTGGCCGCCTCCTTCTTCTTGGCGTCGAGAAGGCTTTGCTGCGCCCTGAGGTCGATTTCGGCGTTGCTGATTTCTTCCTTCAGGCGCGGCGGCGGCGCACCCTTGCCGGCCTCGTTGTAGACCGCGAGGTCCTTTTCGAAGCGCGCCTGGCGCTTCTTGATGTCCTCGATGCGGGTCACGACCTCCTGAACCTGCTTTTGGTGCTCTCGCAGCGCGCGGCTACGCGCTTCTTCGATGTCCTTCTCGCTCGTGTAGGTGGCGAGCAGCGCGCGGTTGCGCCGCAGCGCATCCTTTTGCGCCGCTTCTATCTCGCGCTTCTTCTCGGCCTCGGCTTCCTTGGCGAGTCGCGCCTTCTCGTCCCCTTGGGGATCGATGCGCTTGACCACGAGGCCCTGCTTGTTGATGAGCTCGAGCAGCTGGCCGAGGCAGGCCTGCGGAATCGTCTGGCCGTAGTATTTCTTGCCGTCCTTGCCGGTGCAGCGATAGGTGTACTGCTCCTTCGGCTGCGTGTGCGCGGCGAGCGGCGCGAGCATCAGCGCGACCGCGGCGAAGACTGCAGTTCTTGGAGTCATCGCAACCCTCCCTGAGCGCGAATGAGGGCCATTCTACCTGCTAGAATCCGCGCCGCCCATGCACTTCGCCGACAAGGCGTTCATAGCCGAGACCACGGCAAAGATGCTGCTCGAGGTCAAGGCTGTGCTGTTTTTCTCGGATAAGCCGTTCATCTTCACCTCCGGCTGGGCGAGCCCGGTGTACATCGACTGCCGCAAGCTCATCTTCTATCCACGCATCCGCACGCAATTGGTTGACTTCGCCGCCGGCATGCTCGCGCGCGACGTCGGCTTCGAGCAGTTCGACGTCATAGCGGGCGGCGAGACCGCCGGCATCCCCTACGCCGCGTGGATCGCCGAGCGCCTGGGGTTGCCGATGCAGTACGTGAGGAAAAAGCCCAAGGGCTTCGGCCGCAACGCCCAGATCGAGGGCGACGTGCGCGAAGGGGCGCGCACGCTGCTCGTCGAAGACCTCACGACGGACGGGCGCTCGAAGATCAATTTTTGTCAGGCGCTGCGCTCGGCGGGCGCGATCGTCGACCACGTGTTCGTCAACTTCTACTACGACATCTTTCCGGAGTCGAAGAAGATCCTGGGCGAGCTCAACGTCAGGCTGCACTACCTCGCCACCTGGTGGGACGTGCTCACCGTTGTGAAGAAGGGCGGCTATCTCGGATCGCAGCAGATCGCGGAGGTCGAGAGCTTCCTGCATGCGCCGGCCCAATGGTCCGCCGCCCACGGCGGCGTTTCCGCCTTCCCTTCTTCGTCATAGGGGGGTGCGGGGGACGATTCATCCTCCCCTGCTCCATTCGTGAGGGTCATCACCCTTAACGTCAACGGGATCCGGTCGGCGGCAAGCAAGGGTTTGTTCCGCTGGCTCGCCGGGCAGCGCGCCGACGTGGTGTGCCTGCAGGAGATGAAGTGCCAGGAGATCGATCTCGACGCGAAGCTTCACGGCCTCAAGGTGTACCAGACCTGCCATGCCTTCGCCGAGAAGAAGGGCTACAGCGGCGTCTCGTTGTATAGCCGCAGGACCCCGGACGAGGTGCGCCGCGGCTTGGCCAGCCGCGAGTTCGACGCCGAGGGGCGCTACGTCGAGGCGCGCTTCGGAAAACTGTGGGTCATCTCGATGTACATGCCTTCCGGCTCCGCGGGCCCTCATCGCCAGGCCTCCAAGTTTCGTTTCTTGAAGCAATTTATTCTCCATCTGCAGAAACTGAAGGACCGCGGCCACGAGCTCATCCTCTGCGGCGACTGGAACATCGCGCACAAGGAGATCGACCTCAAGAACTGGCGCTCCAACCAGAAGAACTCGGGCTTCCTGCCCGAGGAAAGAGCCTGGCTTTCGCGCGTGTTCGACGAGCTCGGCTTCGTCGACGTGTTCCGCAAGCTGAACGACAAGCCCGACCAGTACACCTGGTGGTCGAACCGCGGCCAGGCGTGGAAGAAGAACGTCGGCTGGCGCATCGACTACCAGATCGCTACGCCGGGCGTCGCCGCGACCGCGCGCAAGGAATCGATCTACAAGGCGAGGCGCTTCTCCGACCACGCGCCGCTGATCATCGATTACGAATATGAGCTCTAGCAGGCTGCCGCTGGGCGTGCGGCCCTATTTAGAGCCCGCGCCGCTCGCGGCCCTGTTCCTCGGCATCTCCTCCGGCTTCGGATTCGCGATGATCGGCGCGACGCTCACCACGCGCCTCGCGCAGCATGGCATCACGAAGAGCGCTGTCACCGCGTTCGCGCTCACTTTCCTTGCCTACAACTTCAAGTTCCTCTGGGCGCCGATCGTCGACAACCTACGCCTGCCACTCATCGGCCGGTTCGGCCAGCGGCGCAGCTGGTTGTGGCTGACGGGTGTTCTGGTCATGGTCGCCGTTGGGTTCCTTGGCGCGGCCGATCCGGATCAGGCGCTCTATCTTGTCGCGGTCGCGGCGATCACGGTCGGCGTGGCGGGCGCCACCTTCGACATCATCATCGACGCCTATCGCATCGAGCTGCTCGAGCCGCGCCAGCTCGGCGCCGGCTCCGGCATGTCGCAGTACGGCTGGCGCATCGGCGCGGCAGGGGCGGGCGCGCTGGCGCTGGTCCTCGCCCAACGGCTGGGCTGGAGCGCCGCCTATTTCGCGTGCGCGGCGTTCGCGTTGCCGGCGATGCTGGTCGGCGTGGTGATGGGCGAGCCGAAGCGCCACCGCGAGCCTGCCAGGTCGCACGGCGTCATCGAAGCCGTCGTCGCATACTTTAGCCCGCTGCTGGAATTCCTCAGGCGCCAAGGGGCGATGGTGGTCCTGCTGTTTGTGCTCATCCACAAGATCGGCGACACGCTTGCGAACCTCACGCTTCGGCTGCTGTTCCAGGACCTCGGCTTCGACAACGACGAGGTCGCCTTCTACGACGTGGGGATCGGCTTCGCCGCCCTGCTGATTGGCGTCTTTGTCGGCGGCGTCCTCTACGCGCGGCTGGGAATGAAGCGCTCGGTCCTGATCAGCCTCGTCCTGATGGCGGTGTCGAATCTCAGCTTCGCAGCCTTGGCGGCCGCAGGCCACACGAATATCGGCATGGCGGCAGCGGTCGGCTTCGAGAACTTCGCAAGCGGCATCGGCGGGGTCACCGTGGTCGCCTATCTCTCCGCGCTGTGCAACCTGCGCTTTACCGCCACCCAGTACGCTCTGCTCTCGGCCCTGGCGAGCATCGCCGGCCGGTTCCTCACCGGAACGACCGCCGGATCGCTGATCAACGCGATCGGCTACGTGAACTTCTACCTGCTGACCACGGTCATCGCGCTTCCGGGCGTGATCCTCTTCTGGTTCATGATCCGCTCCGGGCTGGCCGACCTGTCGATCGGCAGCGCGGGGCGGGAAGAAGGGCCGGCGCGCTAGCGCCGCTTGATCTCCGACAGGCGGAAGTCGGTGACGAGCGTGAGGTCTCCCTCCCATCCCGCGCCCAGCAAGGCGACCACCGCGTCGTACCCGATCGGTTGCCCCGTCGGACCGCGCACGACGTAAAGCTTGGCTGCCCCCGGCTTGTCCTTCAGGACGATGAAGCCGCCAGTGTGCATCGTCTTTTCACCCAGGCTGGAGGTGAATTGCACCAGGTTGCCCTCCGAGAGGAAAACGCGCCCGACGGTGCTCGAGTAGCGCTCGACATAGCTGCCGGGAAGAAGCTGCCATTCGAGCTTCACCAGCCCCCGGTTCTCGATGATTTTCACCGGCGCGGCGACGTTGACGCGCTCGCCCGCGGTCACCGGCTCGAGCTTTCGCTGATCGACGACGCTCACGCAGCCGCACAGCACGGCAGCGAGCAAGGCAAGGACGATGCTCTTCATGAAGTGCTCCCGTTGGTGCAGCGGTAGACGGCGATGCTGCCGAGCAGATTGGGCAGGAGCGTGACGGGCTTGCCGTCATGAAGGACGAGCCGCTCGCGGATCTTGATGCCGATGCGCCGGCACAAGTCCTCGAAGTCGGTGATGGTGCAGTGGTGGACGTTGGGGGTCTCGTACCACTCGTAGGGAAGGGTTTTCGAAACCGGCATGCGGCCGAGCGCGATCTGCAGGCGCGCGCTCCAGTGGCCGAAGTTCGGGAAGCTGACGATGCCTTCGCGCCCGACGCGCAGCATCTCGCGCAGCAGGAACTCGGTGCGGTGGATGGTCTGCAGCGTCTCCGAAAGAATCACGCAGTCGAAGGAGCCGTCGGCGAAGAGCGAGAGCCCGCTTTCGAGGTCGACCTGCAGCACGTTGACGTCGTTCTCGACGCAGGCGAGCACGGCTTCGTCCTCGATCTCGACCCCGTAGCCGGGCGCCTCGCGCTCCTGCCAGAGCGAGCGCAGCAGCGAGCCGTCGCCGCAGCCGAGGTCCAGCACGCGCGCGCCTCGGGGCACCCACTGCACGATCGCTTGAAGATCGGGCCTCACAGGTCGATGTTCGCAAAGTAGGAGCGCAGCGCCGCGTGGTAGCGCGGGTCCTCGAGCAGGAAGGCGTCGTGCCCGCCCGGGGCGTCGAGCTCGAGGTACGAAACGATGCGCCGGTTGTCGAGCAGCGCGCGCACGATGTCGCGCGAGCGCGCCGGCGGGAAGCGCCAGTCGGACTTGAACGACACGACGAGGAACGCGGCCTTGGCGCGCGCCAGCGCCTTCGTGAGGTCGCCGCCGTAGTCGGCCGCGGGGTCGTAGTAGTCGAGCGCCTTGGTGATGCGCAGATACGTGTTGGCATCGAAGTAGGTCGAGAACTTGTCGCCCTGGTAGCGCAGGTAGGACTCGATCTCGAAATCGATGTCGAAGTCGAAGCCGGGCGCGCCGCGGCGCAGGAGCCGCCCGAACTTCTCCGCCATCGCCTCGCCCGAGAGATAGGTGATGTGGCCGATCATGCGCGCGATGCGCAGGCCCCGCACCGGCACCACGCCTTTCTCGTAGTAGTGCCCGCCGTGGAAGTCGGGGTCGGTCATGATCGCCTGGCGCGCCACCTCGTTGAAGGCGATGTTCTGCGGCGTGAGCTTGGCCGCCGCCGCGATCACGATCGAGTGCCGGATGCGCTCGGGATAGGACAGCGTCCACTGCAGCGCCTGCATCGCGCCGAGCGAGCCGCCGATCGCGGCGGCGAAGCGCTCGATACCGAGGAGATCGGCGAGGCGGCGCTGCGCTTCGACCCAGTCCTCGACCGTCACGACCGGAAAATCCGCGCCCCAGGGCTTGCCGGTCGCCGGGTTGATC
>Ga0180104_1000219_pt1 | contig 11986 bp, 12 predicted proteins | sample EasRiv730_16_1Da_FD_121791 | JGI IMG/M metagenome (GOLD analysis project Ga0180104, IMG submission 121791) | Soil microbial communities from meander-bound floodplain in the East River, Colorado, USA - East River metaG ERMLT730_16_1Da | ecosystem: Environmental > Terrestrial > Soil > Floodplain ... | reverse complement strand
GCTCGAGCCTCGTCGAAATCCGCCGGCACGCTCTTGCCCCAGACGCGCAGCGCCACGTGCGGCACTGCGAAATCCTCCCGCAGGTGGAAGTAGAGCGAGCTCGCCAGCGCCGGAAAGTCCTTCGCGCCGGCGAGCGCCACCGACAGGCGGTGCACTTTCTCGCTGATGGCGTCGTTCTCCTCGCCGAACTGGAGCAGCTCGGCGAGCCGGCCCTCGAGCAGCTTCAGCTTCTCCCGCAGCGCGACCGTCTGGCGCTCGGCGAGCGGAATCGCCCGGCCGCCGTAAGGATGCGGCACGGCGATGGACTCGAGGAGCTCGGGATGCTGGTCGAAGAACTGCGGGTGGGTGCGCAGGTAGCGCGCGATATCGTCTGCGTTCATCTGGTTCTTATATTTCTATCGTCCCTTCGAACACGGTGACGGCCGGGCCCTTCATGAACACGGCATTCTCGCCGCCGGCCCAAGCGACTGTCAACGTTCCGCCGCGCGTTTCGACCTTCACCGGCGAATCGAGGAGCTGGCGCGAGATGCCGGCGACCACGGCGGCGCAGGCGCCGCTGCCGCACGAAAGCGTCTCGCCAGCGCCGCGCTCCCACACTCGCAGCGCGATGCTGTGGCGGTCGAGCACCTGCATGTAGCCGGCATTCACTCTGTTGGGAAAGCGCGGATGCGTCTCGATCGACGGCCCCTGCGCGGTCACCGGCGCGCTGGCGACGTCCGGCACCACCTGCACCGCGTGCGGATTTCCCATGGACAGGATCGTCATCTCGAGGTGCCGGCCCTGCACGTTGAGCCGCTCGACCACCGGCTTGGAGGGCGCGCCCATGTCGACGCTCACCTCGCCGTCGGGTTCGAGCCGCGGCTGGATCATGCCGCCCAGCGTCTCGACGCGGATCTGCGGCTTCCTGGTGAGGCCGCGGGCGTGCACGAACTTCACGAAGCAGCGCGCGCCGTTGCCGCACTGCTCGACCTCGCCGCCGTCGGCGTTGAAGATGCGGTAGCGAAAGTCCGCCGCCGCCGCGTCCCCGGGCTTCTCGACCACCAGGATCTGGTCGCAGCCGACGCCGAAGTGGCGATCCGCAATTCTCTTCAGCTGGAAAGAAGTCAGGGAAAAGAGTTGCTGCGTGCAATCCAGCACCACGAAATCGTTCCCCGCGCCCTGCATCTTGGTGAACGACAGGCTCATGCCGCCTTGCGCACGCAGGCCGCGATACGGTCGACCGACGCTTCGTCGAGGATCGGGTTGATCGGCAGCGAGAGCACCGACTTGGCGGCGGCCTCGGCGTGGGGCAGCGACAAGCCACGGTTTTCGCGGGCATAGACCGGCTGCTGGTGCAGCGCGATCGGGTAGAAGACCGAGCTCGTGATGCCTTCCTTCGCCAGCGCGTCCCGGATCGCGTCGCGCCGCTCGCTGCGGATGGTGAACTGGTGATAGACGTGGCGGCCGCGGCCATGCTCGGCGGGTAGTTGCACCGGCACGCCAGCGAGCCGCTCGCGGTAGCGCGCCGCGACCCTGCGGCGCGCGGCGATGAACTGCTCGAGGTGGCGGAATTTCACGCGAAGAATCGCCGCCTGCAGCTCGTCCAGGCGGCTGTTCCAGCCCACGCGGTCGTGCAGGTAGGTCTTCCTGCTGCCGTGGTGGCGCAACACTCGCAGTTCCTCGTCAAATCTCTTTTCCCTGGTTGTCATCAGGCCGGCATCTCCGGCGGCGCCCAGGTTCTTCGTCGGGTAGAACGACCAGCCGCCGAAATCGCCCCAACCGCCGACCTTGCGCCCGCCGTAGTCGGCGCCGATGGCCTGGGCACAATCCTCTACGAGCAGTAGCTGGTTTTTCTTACAAAAAGCTGAAATTTCGTCGAGCGCAGCCGCCTGGCCGAAAAGATGCACGGCGATGACGGCCTTGGTCTTCCCGGTGATGCTCTTCTTCAGGGAAGCGACGTCGAGGTTGAACGTGGCGGGATCCACATCGGCGAACACCGGCCTCGCGCCGGTGTAGGACACCGCCTCCGCGGTGGCGAAGAACGTGAACGCGGGCACGATCACCTCGTCGCCGGCGCCGATGCCCGCCGCCACCAGCGGCAGATGCAGAGCGTCGGTGCCCGAGTTGCAGCCAATCGCGTGCGGCGCACCGACATAAGCAGCGAGCTCTTTCTCGAGCGCCTCGCCTTCGGGCCCGAGCACATAGCGCCCGGAGGCCAGTACCCGGGAAACCGCTTCGTCGATCTCCGCGCGCATCATCCGGTATTCGGCGCCGGGGTCGACCATGGGAATGGGGTTGGTCATCCGAATCGCTCCAGACGCTCGCGCACCAGGCGGCCGATGTCGAGGGCGAGCTTGAGCACGCGGCGCCCCTCGGCGCCATCGACCAGAACAGGCTGATTCTTGGTAATGGCAAGAATGAAGCTTTCAGCCTGGGCCGCGAGCGCATCGCCGCCCGGGTGCGCCTCCTCGGTTTCCTGGATCACGCCCTCAGCCTGCCTGACGTAGCGCAGCTTTCCCGCCTGCAGATCGGCCGAGACATAGACGCCGGGCTGGAACACGCGGAACTTGCGCACCGCCGCCTGGCTCACGCGGCTCGCCGCGAGGTCGGCGACGCAGCCGTTGGCGAACTCGATGCGCACCGAGGCGATGTCGATGTCGTTCGTCAGCACGCGGAAGCCGCAGGCGCTCAACGCCGCGGCCTCGGAGCGCGCGAGCGAGAGCGCGAGATCCAGGTCGTGGATCATGAGGTCGAGGATCACGTCCACCTCGGCGCCGCGCTGCTTGAAGCCCGAGAGCCGCTCGGCGTCGATGAAGAGCGGCCGGTCCATGCGCTCGACAAGCGCGCGAAACGCCTTGTTGTAGCGTTCCACGTGGCCGACTTGCAGGACGACTTTCCTTTTTAAAGCCAGATCCACCAGGTCGTCGGCCTCCTGCAGCGTGCTTGCGATCGGCTTCTCGACGAGCACGTGCACGCCCTTGTCGAGGCAGGCGCGCGCGACCTCGTGGTGCAGGTTCGTCGGCACGGCGATCACCGCGGCCTGCACGCTTCCCAGCACTTGCCTGAAATCGGAAACCTGGGCACGCGCCGGATCGCGGTCGACGACTGCGGCGAGCTCGACGCCGGGCAGGCGCGCGAACTTCTCCGCGTGAAAGCGGCCCATGTGGCCCGCGCCGATGACGGCGATTTTCAATAGAACCTCTGCGCGCCCGCGGGCCGGGTCTTGAATCGCTTGTGCAGCCAGAAGTACTGCTCGGGCATCTCCAGCACCCGCTCCTCGATGAAGGCCATCATGCGCCGCGCGTCGGCGTGGTCGTCGCCGCTCGGGAAGTCGCGCCACGCAGGATACAGCCGGGCGAGGTAGCCGCCGCCCCCGGGAAGCATGCGCGTCACGCAGGGCACCACAGCCGCGCCGGTCGTGCGTGCAATATACGCGAGTCCCGTCACGGTGGCGGCGGGGACGCCGAAGAAGGGCACGAACACCGAGCGCTTGGGGCCGAAGTCCAGGTCCGGCAAGTAGTAGTAGAGCGTGCCCGAGTCGATCAGTTCGATACCCTTCTTGATCCCGCCCTGGCGCGGATACATGACGCCGCCGAAGCGCGTGCGCCCCGCGAGAAGGCGCGCCTCGAACAGCGCGTCCTTCTGCCGCGAGTACATCATCGCCACCGGGAACTCGAGCGCGAGGCGCGCGAGCGTCGCCTCGAAGCCGACGAAGTGCGGGGCGAACAGGATGGTCTTGGTATTCGACTTGAGGTTTTCCAGCCCCTCGAGCCGCACCAGCCGCTCGATTCTCTGCCGCGGCGACCACCACAGGATGCCCTGCTCGATGAAGGCGCGGCAGAACGCCCGGAAATGCGCCCGCGCCAGGCGTTCGCGCTCGCCGGGGTCTTTTTGTGGAAAGCATTTCTCCAGGTTGATGCGAATCACCTTGCGCCGCTCGGGAATGAGCCAGAAGAGGATTGCGCCGGTGAAGGCTCCGATGCGGGCCTGAATGCTCAAAGGAAGGAAGTGCACGAGCCACATGAAGGCGAAGACGATCCTGCTCATGCAGGCCTCGGCTTCGCGCCGCGCGGGGTCTTGTAGCGGTTGTAGCCCCAGAGGTACTGCTCGGGGCACTCGCGCACCAGCTCCTCCAGCGCGCGGTTCAGCCGCCGGACCTCGTTTTCTCCAGCAATGCCTTGCGGGTAAGGCCGAATCACGATGGCGTAACCGGCGCCGCGCGGCAGGCGCTTCGCGTAGGCGAGCAGGCACACGACATCGTCGCGCCGCGCGAGCTTGGGCGCGAGCGTGGCGGTGTAGGCGGGCCGGCCGAAGAATTCGGCCCATTCTCCCTCGCCTTCGCCGGGCACCTGGTCGGGCAGAAAGCCCACCGCCTCGCGGCGCTTCAGCGCGGCGAACACCTCGCGCACGCCGCTGAAATCGGCGGGGACGAGGCGCACGCCGCCGCGGCCGCGGCCCTCGCGCATCAGGGGCTCGAGCCAGCCCATCTTCGGCGCGCGGTAAAGCACGGTCATCGGCAGGCGCCGCGCCGCGTACTGCGCCGCGATCTCGAAGCAGCCCATGTGCGGCGTGAGGAAAAGGAGCGCCTTGCCCTGCGCGCGCGCGGCGTCCACCCGCGCCATGCCGTCGATTTCGCTCACCAGGCCGGCCACGCGCTCCTGCGGCCGCAGCCACATCGCCGGCGTCTCCGCGAGCATCTGCCCGGCGTGGGCGATCGCCGCGCGCCGCACGCGCGGGTCGCCGTAGCCGGCGTGCGCCAGATTCGCGCGCAGGTTCCTGCGATAGGTGGGCGATATCCCATACATCGCCCATCCGAGGACGGTTCCCAACCGATGCAGCACCGACAGCGGCAGACCTGCGATCAGACCGAGGAGAATCCTGGGGAAGCGGTGCAAGTTTTGGTATCCTTGCGGCCTTCCACCTAGTAGAAGAAACGCAGGCAATGAGCGATTTTCTGTTTACCTCCGAATCGGTGTCCGAAGGCCATCCCGACAAGGTCGCGGATCAGATCTCCGACGCCGTGCTCGACGCGATTCTAAAGCAGGACAAGACCTCGCGCGTCGCGGCCGAGACGCTGGTCAAGGACAACCTCGTGGTGCTCGCCGGCGAAATCACCACCAACGCGCGGGTGAGCTACGACACCGTCGCCCGCAACACCATCCGCCGCATCGGCTACAACGATCCCGCGCTCGGCTTCGACGCCGCGACCTGCACCGTCCTCATCGCCTACGGCCAGCAGTCGCCCGACATCGCGCAGGGAGTCGATGAAGGCAAGGGCCTGGATCTGGAGCAGGGCGCGGGCGACCAGGGGCTGATGTTCGGCTACGCCTGCGACGAGACGCCGAGCCTGATGCCGCTGCCGATCTATCTCTCGCACCGGCTGGTCGAGCGCCAGGCCGAGATGCGGCGCAACGGCCGCCTGCCCTGGCTGCGGCCGGACGCGAAATCGCAGGTCACGATCCGCTACGTGAACGGCAGGCCCGATTCCATCGACACGGTGGTGCTCTCGACGCAGCACGGCAAGGGCATCGAGCACAACAAGCTCAAGGAGGCCGTGATCGAGGAAGTGATCAAGCCGGTGCTGCCGAAAAGCATGGTCAAGGGCAAGATCAACTACCTCGTGAATCCCACCGGCGCCTTCGAGATCGGCGGCCCGAAGGGCGACTGCGGCGTCACGGGACGCAAGATCATCGTCGACACCTATGGCGGATCGGCGCCGCACGGCGGCGGCGCGTTCTCGGGCAAGGACCCGTCCAAGGTCGATCGCTCGGCCGCGTATGCCGCGCGCTACGTCGCGAAGAACATCGTCGCCGCCGGGCTCGCCTCGAAGTGCCTGGTGCAGGTGTCCTACGCCATCGGCGTCGCGCACCCGACGAGCGTCATGGTGACCACGCAGGGCACCGGCAAGATGTCCGACGACGCCCTCGCGGCGCTCGTCACCAAGCACTTCGACCTGCGGCCGAAGGGCATCATCCAGATGCTCGATCTGCTGCGCCCGATCTACGAGAAGACCGCCGCCTATGGGCACTTCGGCCGCGAAGAGCCCGAGTTCACCTGGGAAGCCACCGACAAAGCCCTCGCCCTGAAGCAAGCGGCTTAAGGAGGACTGCATGAAAAATCTCGAGGAGGTGCTGCGCGCCGCCGGCAATCCGGCGACCATGCTGCGCAATTCGCAGATCGGCGCCTACGTGTACCCGGTGGTGCCGTACGAGTTCTCCAACTGGCGCGACGAGCAGCTCGCCTGGCAGAAGAGCGCCGTGCTCTACGACCAGTCGCACCACATGGTCGAGCAGTACGTCGAAGGCCCCGATGCGCTGAAGCTCTTTTCCAGCCTCGGCGGCAACAGCTTCGCCAACTTCCCGGTCAACCGCGCCAAGCAGCTCGCGCCCTGCAACTACGACGGTTACGTCATCGGCGACGGGATTCTCTTCCACCTCGAGGAGAGCAAGCTGGTGTTCGTCGGGCGCGCGCCGGCGGCGAGCTGGATCCAGTTCCACGCCGAGACCGGCGGCTACAAGGTGAAGACCGAGAAGGACGACCGCTCGCCCGGCAACACCAGGGGCAAGGCCGTCGTCCGGCGCAACTACCGTTTTCAGATCCAGGGGCCGAACGCGACGAAGGTGATCGAGAAGCTGCACGGCGGGCCGGTGCCGGAGATCAGGTTTTTCCACCTGGGCGTCATCAACATCGCCGGACGCAAGGTGCGGGCGCTACGCCACGGCATGGCCGGCGCGCCTGGACTGGAGGTCTGGGGACCGTACGAGGAGCGCGAGGAGATCCGCGCCGCGATCATCGCTGCCGGCAGGGACTTCGGGCTGAAGGAAGTCGGCGCGAGGGCCTACGCCACCAATACCCTCGAGTCGGGATGGATCCCCTCGCCGCTTCCGGCCGTCTATACCGGCGAGAAGATGAAGGCCTACCGCCAGTGGCTGCCGGCTTCGAGCTACGAAGCGACGGGCTCGATCGGCGGCAGCTTCTATTCGAGCAACATCGAGGACTATTACGTCACGCCGTACGAGATGGGCTACGGGCCCTTCATCAAGTTCGACCACGACTTCATCGGCCGGCAGGCGCTCGAGAAAATGGCGGGCAAGCCGCACCGTAAGAAGGTCACCCTGGCGTGGAATGCCGACGACGTCATGAAGGCGTTGCGCTCGCTGTTCGAGGCGGGCGACCCCTACAAGTACATCGACCTGCCGCTGTCGAACTACACCTCCGCCTCCTACGACAAGCTGACCAGGGGCGGCAAGACCGCCGGCCTGTCGATGTTCGCCGGCTACAGCTACAACGAGCGCTCGATGCTCTCGCTCGGCATCGTGGAGCCGGACATCGAGCTCGGGACGGAGCTGAAGCTGGTCTGGGGCGAAGAAGGCGGCGGCTCGAAGAAAACGACGGTCGAGCGCCACCGGCAGATCGAGATCCGGGTCGTCGTCAGCCCGGTGCCTTACGCCAAGCAGGCGCGCACCTCCTACGCGGAGGGTTGGCGGACTAAAGCAACTGTCTAGAGAAATGTCCGGACCGTTCCGCGCCGATCACGTCGGCAGCCTCCTGCGCCCGCACGAGCTGCACGACCTGCGGGAGAAAGTTCGCCTTGGCAAGGCGCCCGCCGCGCAGCTCACGCAGGCGGAAGACCGCCTGATCCGCGAGGTCGTGAAGCTGCAGGAGGACCTCGGCCTGCCGTCGATCACCGACGGCGAGTTCCGCCGCGACTGGTGGCACATCGATTTCCTCGCCGGCTTCGACGGCGTGGAGCTGAGCCAGGAAGACGACCCGTACCACGGCATCCAGTTCAAGGGAACCGAGGCCAAGCCGCCGACGATGTTCGTCACCGGCAAGCTGCGGCGCTCGAAGCCCAGCATGCTTTCGCACTTCCAGTTCCTCAAGAACATCGTCAAGAAGGGAACCCCGAAGTTCACCATGCCCTCGCCCGCCATGCTGCACGCACGCGGCGACCGTTCGTCAATCAAGAAAACGTATCCAAACCAAGACCACTTCTGGGCGGATCTCACCCAGTGCTACCGCGAGGAGATCGCCGACCTGTACAAGGCCGGCTGCCGCTACCTGCAGCTCGACGACACCACCATCGCGATGTTCGGCGATCCGAAGGTGCAGGAGCAGTTCAGGCGACTCGGCGACGACCCGAAGAGGGACGTCGCCGTCTATGCCGACGCGGTGAACGCCGCCATCCGCGACGTGCCCGACGACATGACCGTCGCCATCCACACCTGCCGCGGCAACTTCAAGAGCACCTGGCTCGCCAGCGGCTCCTATGATTACGTCGCCGAGACCGCGTTCTCCAGGCTCGCCGTGGATGGATTTTTCCTCGAGTTCGACGACGAGCGCTCGGGCGGCTTCGAGCCGCTGCGCTACGTGCCCAAGGGCAAGAAGGTCGTGCTCGGCCTGGTCTCCTCGAAAGTCCCGCAGCTCGAGTCGAAGGACTTGCTGAAGAAGCGCATCGAGCAGGCGTCGAAGGTCGTGCCGCTCGAGAACCTCTGCCTTTCTCCGCAGTGCGGCTTCTCCAGCACGCACCACGGCAACAACCTCACCGTCGACGAGGAGAAGGCGAAGCTCAGGCTGTGCATCGACACCGCGAAAGAAGTCTGGGGATCGCTGTAAGAACGATCCCTGACACCACGATCTTCGACCTGCGCAAGTCCGCGCAGGGCTATCGCCTGAACAAGCTGTGCGGATCGCTGTGCGATCCGAAGAACCGCGACGCCTTCAGGCAGGACGAGGAGGCCTACCTGGCCAAGTACAACTTGTCCGCGGCCGAGAAGGACCTCATCCGCAAGCGAGATTTCGCCGGCATGATCCACGCCGGCATGAACATCTACTGGATGCTCAAGATGGGCTCGGTGACGGGCAACAGCCTCTACCGCATGGGCGCGCAGATGCGCGGCGAGAGCGACGAGCAGTTTCTCGCGACGCGAAACTTCAAGGATGCCGTCTAGGGTTGTCGGCGGGATCGGCCTGTCCCACGTTCCGTCGGTGGGCGTGGCCTACGATCGCGGCAAGATGCAGACCCCGGCGTGGAAGCCCCTGGCCGACGCGTACATCCCAGTCCGTAGTTGGCTAAAAGAACTGGCACCTGACGTGGCGATCGTCGTTTACAACGACCACGGCGCCGACTTCATGTTCGACAAGTACCCGACCTTCGCCATCGGCGCTGCCGAGCGCTACGGCATCGCGGACGAGGGCTTCGGCACGCGGCCGCTGCCCGAAGTGCGGGGCAATGCCGATTTTTCGTTTCATCTCTGCGAAAGCCTGATCGCGGACGAATTCGATCTCACCGTCTGCCAGGAGATGGCGGTCGAGCACGGCTTCCTCGTGCCGATGAACCTGTGCTTCGAGCACGCGCCCGACGGCTGGCCGGTGGCGGCGGTGCCGCTTCAGGTGAACGTGATCCAGCACCCGCTGCCGACCGGCCGACGCTGTTTCAAGCTGGGCCAGGCGATCCGGCGCGCGGTTTCTTCCTATAAAGAAGACCTCAAAGTCATCGTCTTGGGCACGGGCGGGATGTCGCACCAGTTGCAGGGCAAGCGCTTCGGCTTCATGAGCGAGACGTTCGATCAGCTCTTTCTGGACGAGCTCGAGAAGAACCCGGAGAAGCTCGCCGAGATGTCGCACCACGAGCTGATGGAAAAGGCCGGCGCCGAGGCGGTCGAGCTCATCATGTGGCACGTGATGCGCGGCGCGCTGTCGCCGAAGGCGAAGCGCGTGCACCGGCATTACTACGCGCCCATGACGACCGGCATGGGTCTGATTACCTTTGAAGACTAAACGAGCGTGATGTAGCCGCCGGCGGCCGCGGCCAGGACGGTAATGACAAAGAGGCGCCGCGCCGGCGCATCGCGGATGATTCTCCCAAGGATGCCGACCGGGCGCGGCGCGCGCCCGGTGCGATTCGATTTTGACAGGCGCCGCAGCGCCGCGGTGGAATCGAAGTGGCGCGACACCGGCAGGCGCGTGTCGGTGGCGATGGCGCTTGCTGGCGGCGCCCCTACGGTAGGCTCGCCGGAATCCCCCAGCCTCAGCGTCCGGCTGCCCTCGCCCGCCTCGTCGGGCGAGTCTTCACGCGCCCGCAGCTCGGCAAGGCAGGTGTGCAGGTCGGCCGCCATCTCGTCGGCGTCCTGGTAGCGCACCGCCGGGTCCTTCTTCAGCGCGCGCGCCACCACGAAGTCCAGCATCGCCGGGAGGTCGGGGTTCACCCGCGTCGGCGGCTCGTGCTCGTCGTAGGTGATGCTGTGGCTCACCTGCGCCATCTCCGTCCCCGAGAACAGGCGCCGGCCGGTCAGCATCTCCCACAGCACGATGCCGAGCGAGAAGATGTCGGAGCGCTGGTCGACCGGCTGGCCGGAGATCTGCTCGGGCGACATGTAGCGCGGCGTGCCGAGGACGATGCCGGTGGTCGTCTTGTGGTCGGCGAGGCGCATGCGCGCCAGGCCGAAGTCCATGATCTTCGCCGGGCCGCGCTCGGGCAGCATGATGTTGGCGGGCTTGATGTCGCGATGCACGATGCCGCGCTGGTGCGCATACGCGAGGCCTTCGGCCAGTTGGCAGCCGATCTCGACCGCCTCGAGCGCCGGGATCGGCCCCTGCTGCACGCGCTTGCGCAGATCGGTGCCCTCGAGGAGCTCCATCGCGAGGTAGGCCATGCCGTCGACCTCGCCGAAGTCGTATACGGTGACGATGTTCGCGTGCGTGAGCTTCCCGGCCGCCTTCGCCTCGAGCATGAAGCGCTTCTGGTATTCGGCGCGGCCCTCGGCCTCCTTCTCCAGGCTGATCGTCTTCAGCGCGACGGTGCGGTCGAGGTTGGGATCCTCGGCCTTGTAGACCACGCCCATCGCGCCGCGGCCGAGCTCGCCGAGGATCTTGTAGCGGCCAATCTTCTTCGCCGTCTTCGCCATCAATAGCCCACTTTGTGCACCAGGGTGCGCCAATAAGGCTTGTATTTCTGGAGCATGACTTCCACGAACGGCTGCTGGGCGGGGTTCGCGCTGCGCACCGCGATGCCCCCCGCCACGAGCGCGAGGGCGAGAACCGCCGCGACCGCGCTGTAGCGGCGGCTGCGGCGCGCACGCGCGCGCTCGTTGGGAGTGAAGACTTCGTGCGTGCGCAGCCCGGGATCGGTAAACGTTCCCGTGGAAACCAGCGCAGCCTCGGCGCCGGGCGCAGCCTCCGCCATGGCGTCGCGAAAGGAGCGCGAAGCAAGAACGCGCGCGGCTCCTGCGAATGCGGCCACGGCGGCCGCTACCGCGATGCCGTCGCCCGTCATGCCCTCGCCGCCCTTGCGGCCGGCGAGCTGAAGCGCGCCGTGGTTCAGGCCCGCGGAAAGCGGCAGGCCGACGGCGACCGCGGTGAGCGCGCGCTCCGCCAGACGCAGCGCGCCGCGCGGATCGTCGAGCACGACGATCGCGGCGCCGTCCGCGGCATCCAGCATGAGGCGGCCGGCAGGCGGAATCTCGGCCGCGGTGACCGCGACCACCGCCTGCAGTTGCGCGCGCAGGCGCGCCTGCTCGGTCGCCGGACGGCGGGCAAAATCCTGGATCTTGAGGAATACGACGCTGGCGACGAGTGATGCGGGCATTGGCGCAAGGATGCAGGGATTGGGCGCGGTTGAACAGGGTATAATGCGACCCGCTGAGGAGCGTTGCGTTCCCCGCGTAGGCGGGGATCAGGCTCAGCTAATTCAACGGCGCTCGCATCGGAAACGGTGCGGGCGCTTTTTGCTTTTGGAGACCCCATGAAGATCGATTCGAAGTTCACCGATTTCAAAGTAGCCGATCTCGCGCTCGCCGACTGGGGGCGCAAGGAAATTGCCATCGCCGAGTCCGAGATGCCGGCGCTGATGGCGATCCGCAAGGAATTCGCGGCGAAGCAGCCTCTCAAGGGCGCGCGCATCGCCGGGTCGCTGCACATGACGATCCAGACCGCGGTGCTGATCGAGACCCTGAAGGCGCTCGGCGCCGAGGTGCGCTGGGCCTCCTGCAACATTTTCTCCACCCAG
>Ga0180104_1000218_pt1 | contig 12056 bp, 11 predicted proteins | sample EasRiv730_16_1Da_FD_121791 | JGI IMG/M metagenome (GOLD analysis project Ga0180104, IMG submission 121791) | Soil microbial communities from meander-bound floodplain in the East River, Colorado, USA - East River metaG ERMLT730_16_1Da | ecosystem: Environmental > Terrestrial > Soil > Floodplain ... | reverse complement strand
GCCTGGCGCTATTGGCCCGAGCAGGGCTTCTGGAACCCCTGCCACGCGCGCCTGCCGCGGCGCCTCGCCGGCCACGATCTCGTGCAGCAGGCGTGGAACGGCATCGACGCTGCGCAGGTCTGGGACAGCCACGCGCACCTTATCGGCACCGGGGACTCGGGCAGCGGCATCTTCATCAACCCGGCGAGCGACAGCCTGCTGAATCCGGGGCAGTACGCGCGCCGGCAGTTCTTCCTGAACGCAGGCTGCGTGCACGACGGGCCGGAGAGCGTGGATCGCTCCTACGTCGAGCGCATGCGCAATCTGATCGACGGCATGAAGCGCGGAACCCGGCTCCTGCTCTACGCATTCGAGCGGGCGTACGACGAACGCGGCGAGCCCGACATCCCGCACACCGTCATCCACATTCCGGACGGGTACGCGCGCGACGTCGCAAGGACGCATCCCGACTACTTCGAATGGGCAGCTTCGATCCATCCGTACCGGAAGGATGCGGTAGACGCGCTGGAGCAGGCGAAGCGCGAGGGCGCTCGCGCCGTGAAATGGCTGCCTTCGGCGATGGGCATCGACCCCGCCTCGCCGCGATGCGATGGTTCTTATGAAGTTCTGAATAGACTGAATCTTCCCCTGATAGCGCACGCGGGGCTCGAGCGCGCGGTGCTCGGCCGGGAGGCGCACGATTTCGGCAACCCGTTGCGGCTGCGCCGCGCGCTCGACGCCGGCGTGCGCGTCGTCGTCGCGCACTGCGCGTCGATGGGCGAGGATCGCGACCTCGATCGCGGCGCGAACGGACCCTATGTCGACAGCTTTTCGCTTTTCGTTCGGATCTTCGAGAAATTCAAGAACTGCTATGGCGACATTTCGGCCATGACGCAGGTGAACCGGGCGGGCCCGGCGCTCGCGCGCGTCGTCGAGAACGAGGCCTGGCACGCGCGGCTGCTGAACGGCTCGGACTATCCGCTTCCCGGCGTGATGCCGATCTTCTCCGTGGATTATCTGGTCTCCCTCGGGCTCGTCGCGCAGAGCGCCGCACCGGTTCTCCGGGAAATCCGCCTGCACAATCCGCTGCTCTTCGACTTCGTGCTCAAGCGCCACCTGCGCTCGAACGGCAGGGCGCTCGCGGCGGGCGTGTTCGAGACGCGCGCGTTTTTCGTGTGAGATGATTGGCCATGTCCGGCAATACCTTCGGCACGCTGTACTGCGTGACGTCGTTCGGCGAGTCGCACGGTCCCGCCTACGGCGGCGTGGTCGACGGCTGCCCTCCAGGGCTTGAATTGAGAAACGAGGATATTCAAAAAGAGCTTGATCGCAGGAAGCCCGGCGGCTCGCGCCACGTCACGCAGCGGCGCGAGTCCGACGCGGTCGAGATCCTCTCGGGCGTCTACGAAGGCCGCACCACCGGCACGGCGATCGGATTTCTCATCCGCAACGAGGACCAGCGCTCGAAGGACTACTCGGCGATCGCCGGGAAGTTCCGGCCGGGCCACGCCGACTACACCTACTGGCAGAAGTACGGCATCCGCGATGCGCGCGGCGGCGGCCGCGCCTCGGCGCGCGAGACCGTGGTGCGCGTCGCCGCCGGCGCGATCGCGAAGAAGTGGCTGAAGGAGCGCTACGGCGTGGTGATCCGGGGATATCTCGCCCAATTGGGATCAAGAAAAATCGCTTTTCGCCGTTGGGAGGAAGTCGACAAGAACCCGTTCTTTTCGCCGAATGCAGAAGTGGTCCCGGAGCTCGAGAAGTTCATGGATCAGCTGCGCGAAGGCGGCGACTCGTGCGGCGCGCGCGTGAACGTGGTCGCCGAGGGCGTGCCGGTGGGCTGGGGCGAGCCGGTGTACGGCCGGCTCGACGCCGACATCGCGTGGGCCATGATGTCGATCAACGCGGTGAAGGGCGTGGAGATCGGCGCCGGCTTCGCCGCCATCGAGCAGAAGGGCAGCGAGCACGGCGACGAGATGACCCCCGCGGGCTTCGCCTCGAACAACAACGGCGGCGTGCTGGGCGGCATCTCCACCGGGCAGGACGTCACGGTCTCGCTCGCGCTCAAGCCCACCTCGAGCATCCGCCTGCCCCGGCGCACGATCGATGTAAGAGGAAATCCCGTGACCATCGAAACCACGGGGCGCCACGATCCGTGCGTGGGTATTCGCGCCACGCCGATCGCCGAAGCCATGCTCGCCTGCGTGCTCGCGGATCATGCGCTGCGCCATCGCGCGCAATGCGCTGACGTAACGCCGCCCACCAAGCTAGAAAAGTCCAAGAAAATCAATTAGAGTATGCTCACAAAGGCACCGCTAAAACCCCAACGAGAGAAGAACATGAGCAACAAAGGGCAGTTGCTACAAGACCCATTTTTGAACACGCTGCGCAAGGAGCATGTCCCGGTCTCGATCTATCTCGTGAACGGGATCAAGCTGCAGGGCCAGATCGAATCGTTCGACCAGTACGTCGTGCTGCTGCGCAACTCCGTCACCCAGATGGTGTACAAGCACGCCATCTCCACCGTCGTCCCGGCCCGGCCGATAAGCCTAGGCCCCGACAAGGACCCAGAATAAGTTTTTGGTAGAGAAACTCGCTGCAGCTGCCGATCCTCAGGCGGCGGTCATTGTCTGCCTCGACTTCGGCGACCCGCATTACGACGAGGGCGTCGAGGAAGTCGTGCGCCTGGTGCAAAGCGCCGGGGTGCTTCGTTTCCGGGTCTTGAAAGGCAAGAGAAGCAAGCCCGATCCGCGCCTCTATGCCGGAAGCGGCAAGGTGGACGAGATCGGCCGCGCTGCCGAGGAGCTGAACGCGATGTACGTGGTGTTCGACCACGCGCTGTCCCCCGCGCAGGAGCGCAACGTCGAGAAGGTGATCGCGCGCCGCGTCATGGACCGCACCGAGCTGATCCTCGAGATCTTCGCGCAGCGCGCCCAGACCAGCGAAGGCAAGCTGCAGGTCGAGCTCGCGCAGCTCGAGCACCTGTCGACGCGCCTGGTGCGCGGCTGGACCCACCTCGAGCGCCAGCGCGGCGGCCTCGGCAAGACCGGCGGTCCCGGCGAGACGCAGCTGGAACTGGACCGGCGATACATTGCGAACCGGGTTCGCGTCTTGAAGAAGAAACTCGATACCTTGAAAAAGCAGCGGACCATTCAACGCCGGGCGCGGGCGAGGGGAGACGTGCTCTCGGCTTCCATCGTGGGCTACACCAACGACGGCAAGTCGACGCTGTTCAACACGCTGACGCGCGCCAAGGCCTACGAGGCCGACCAGCTGTTCGCCACACTCGATACCACCACACGGCGGGTGTGGATACCCGAAGCCGGGAATGTCGTGGTGTCGGACACCGTAGGCTTCATCCGCGACCTGCCGCACGGACTCGTGGCGGCGTTCCGCGCCACGCTCGAGGAAACCGTGCACGCGGACCTGCTGCTGCACGTGGTGGACGCCTCCTCGGCGGTGCGCGACCAGCAAGCCGAGGCGGTGGACAAGGTGCTCGCCGAGATTCCGGCGGGCGAGGCGCCGCGGCTCCTCGTCTGGAACAAGATTGATGCAGCGGGGCTCGAACCCCGAGTCGAGCGCGATCAATATGGTAGGATTTCCCGCGTATTCGTGAGCGCACGCACCGGCGCCGGACTGGAGTTGCTGCGCGGCGCCGTCGCCGAATTCGCAAAGGCCCGGGCCGCGGCGCGCGGCGCACCCGCCCCGGAAGCTCAAACACTCTAATCGGCAAACAATGTCCTTGAACGACCCCAACTGGGGGCGCGGCTCCCGCGGCCCGCAAGGCCCCGGCGGCGGCAACCAGGGCCCGCCGGACCTCGACGAGCTGTGGCGCAACTTCAACCGCAAGCTGTCGGAGCTGTTCGGCCGCCGGCGCGGCGGCGACGAGCCGCCGCGGCCGCCGAGCGCGCGCGGCCTGGGCGGCGGCGCGGGCGTGCTCATCGCCCTCGTCATCGCGATCTGGCTCGCGAGCGGCTTCTACATCGTGGTCGAGGGCACGCGCGGCGTGGTGCTCACCTTCGGCCGCTACTCGCAGGAAACCCAGTCGGGCCTGCGCTGGCGCCTGCCCTGGCCGATCCAGTCGCACGAGATCGTGAACCTGGCGCAGGTGCGCACGCTGGAGGTCGGCTACCGCAACAACGTGCGCACCAAGGTGCTGAAAGAGTCGCTGATGCTCACCGACGACGAGAACATCGTCGACCTGCAGTTCGCCGTGCAGTACCTGGTGAAGGACGCGCGCGACTTCGTGTTCAACGTGCGCCGGCCCGACGAGTCGGCGATGCAGATCGCCGAGACCGCGATGCGGGAGGTGATCGGCAAGGCCCGCATGGACGCGATCCTGTACGAGACGCAGATCGACGTCGCGAACAAGGCGCGCGACCTGATGCAGCTCATCCACGACCGCTACGGCACCGGCATCACCGTCAGCACGGTGACGATCCAGAACGCGCAGCCGCCCGAGCAGGTGCAGGCGGCGTTCGACGACGCGGTGAAGGCGGGCCAGGACCGCGAGCGGCAGAAGAACGAGGGCCAGGCCTACGCCAACGACGTCATCCCGCGGGCGCGCGGCACCGCGGCGCGGCTGCAGCAGGAGGCCGACGGCTACCGCCAGCGCGTGATCGCCAACGCCGAGGGCGACGCGTCACGCTTCAAGCAGGTCCTGACCGAGTACGCGAAGGCGCCGGCGGTGACGCGCGAGCGCATCTACATCGAGACCATGCAGGCCGTTCTCACCTCGACCAGCAAGATCATGATGGACTACCGCGGCGCCGGGAACCTGCTCTACCTGCCGCTCGAGAAGATCATGCAGAGCGCTGGCGCCCCCGAGAATGCCCCGGCGCGCGCCGCGCCCGCCGAGCCGCCGGCCGAAGCCGGGCCGCGCTCGCGCGAGACGCTGAGGAATCGCGAGCGGGGCGATCGATGATGAGAGCGTTGGGTCCCATCATTGCGGTCCTGGCGGTCATCGCGCTGCTCGTCTCGAGCGCGCTGTTCACCGTCGACCAGCGCCAGAACGCGATCGTGTTCCAGCTCGGCGAGGTGAAGGAGATCGTGCAGCGCTCCGGGCTGCACTTCAAGTGGCCGCTGCTGCAGAACGTGCGCCACTTCGACATGCGCATTCTCACCTACGACGACGCCGAGCCGCTGCGCTTCCTCACCCAGGGCAACCGCCCGGTGCTGGTGGATTCGTTCGTCAAGTGGCGCATCGCCGACGTGCGCCAGTACTACGTCAGCGTGCAGGGCGACGAGTTCCGCGCCCAGACGCGCATCCGCCAGACGGTGTCGGGCACGCTGCGCGAGGAGTTCGGCACGCGCACCCTGCACGACGTCGTGTCGGGCGAGCGCGAGGTGATCATGAGCCAGGTGCGCGACAAGGTCGACCAGGACCTCAAGCGCATCGGCGTCGAGATCATCGACGTCAGGCTGAAGCGCGTCGACCTGCCGACGGACGTGAGCGAATCGGTCTACCGGCGCATGGAGGCGGAGAGGAAGCGCATCGCCAACGAGCTGCGCTCCACCGGCGCCGCCGACGCCGAGAAGATCCGCGCCGACGCCGACCGGCAGCGCGAGGTGCTGCTCGCCGAAGCCTACCGCGACGCGCAGCGCGTGCGCGGCGAGGGCGATGCCAAGTCCGCCGCGATCTACGCCGCCGCGTTCAACCAGAACCCGGAGTTCTATTCCTTCTACCGCAGCATGGAGGCCTACCGCTCGACCTTCCGCGGGCGCAACGACCTCATGCTGCTCGAGACCAACTCCGACTTCCTGCGCTACTTCAGGGACTCGCTAGGCAAGCCCGCGTCGCGCAAATAGCGCCATGGGAACGACGTTCGTCATGGCGCTCGCCCTGATGCTGATCCTGGAGGGCGTGCTTCCCTTCCTCGCGCCCAACCTCTGGCGCGACACCTTCCGCAGGATCACCCAGATGACCGACGGCCAGATCCGCTTCGTCGGCCTGTCGTCGATGATCGTGGGTCTGCTGCTGCTCCTCTGGGCGCGTAGTTAGGAAAATGCGGTGAAGTGGGTTCTTCCCGAATACATCGAGGACATCCTCCCGGCGCAGGCGGCGCGCATCGAGGCGCTGCGGCGCAAGATCCTCGATCTCTTTTTCTCGAAGAACTACGAGCTCGTCATGCCGCCGCTGCTCGAGTACATGGATTCGCTGCTCACCGGCACCGGCCACGACCTGGAACTGCGCACCTTCAAGGTGGTCGACCAGCTCTCCGGGCGGATGATGGGCGTGCGCGCCGACATCACGCCGCAGGTGGCGCGCATCGACGCGCATCTCCTCAATCGCAAGGGCGTGACGCGGCTCTGCTATTGCGGCAGCGTTCTGCACACGCGCCCGCTCGCGCCCGGCGCGACGCGCGAGCCGATCCAGATCGGCGCCGAGATGTACGGCGCCGCCGGCGTGGACGCGGACATCGAGATGCTCGAGCTCCTGTGCCAGGCGCTCGCGCTCGCCGGGGTGCGCAAGGCGCGCATCGATATCGGGCACGTCGCGGTGTTCCGCGCCATCGCGCAGCAGGCCGAGATCGGCGCCGAGGCCGAAGCGGCGCTCTTCGAGGCGTTGCAGCGCAAGGACACGCCCGAGATCGGGAACCTGAGTCGTTCCTTGAATGCAAAGACGCGAGATGCGCTCCTCCTGCTGCCGAACCTCTACGGCGGCGCCGAAGTACTCGACGAGGCGGAAAAGAAGCTGCCGAAGATGGAGGAAGTGAAGCGCGCGCTGGCCACGTTGCGCAAGCTCGCCAAGGCCTGCAAGTTTCCGGCCAGCTTCGATCTCGCCGAGCTGCGCGGCTACCACTACCATTCCGGAGTGGTGTTCGACGCGTACTGTGATGGCGTGGCGGGTGCGGTAGCGCGCGGCGGGCGCTACGACGAAGTCGGCAAGGCTTTCGGCCGGGCTCGGCCGGCGACTGGTTTTTCCATCGATCTGAGAAGCTTGGCAGGTTCTGCCGACCCCCTGACAAGGGGGTCGCGACCCCCGATCAAGTCGGGGGGAGCGGGGGGTTTTGTTTCCGCAAGAACCAAACCCCCCGCTCGCAAGCTCGCTTCCCCCCTTGTCAGGGGGGCAAAGTCAAAAGCATGAGCGCGCGCAACGTCGTCGTCATCGGCACGCAGTGGGGCGACGAGGGCAAGGGCAAGATCGTCGACTGGCTCACCGACCGCGCCCAGGGCGTGGTGCGTTTCCAGGGCGGCCACAACGCCGGCCACACGCTGGTGATCGGCGACAAGAAGACCGTGCTGCACCTGATCCCGTCCGGAATCCTGCGCGGCAACGTCGATTGCTTCATCGGCAACGGCGTGGTGGTGTCGCCGCAGGCGCTGGTCGCGGAGATGGACGAGCTCGAGGCGGCCGGCGTGCGCGGGGTGGTGGCGCGCCTCTCCATCAGCGAAGCCTGCCCGTTGATTCTTCCCTATCACAGTGCCCTCGACCACGCGCGCGAGGCGGCGAAGGGCGAGCGCAAGCTCGGCACCACCGGGCGCGGCATCGGCCCCGCCTACGAGGACAAGGTGGCGCGGCGCGCCATCCGCCTGCAGGATCTGTTCGACGCCGCGCGCTTCGCCGAGAAGCTGCGCGAGCTGCTCGAGTTTCACAATTTCGTGCTGGAGAAGTTCTACCGGCAGCCTCGCGTCGACTATCAGAAGACTCTGGACGAGACGCTGATGCTCGCGCCGCGCCTGGCGCCGCTGATCGCCGACGTGCCGCGCGCCCTTTACCACGCCAACCGCGCCGGGAAGAACCTGCTGTTCGAAGGCGCGCAGGGCTCGCTGCTCGACATCGACCACGGCACCTATCCGTTCGTCACCTCCTCGAACTGCGTCGCGGGCGCGGCCGCCGCGGGTGCGGGCATCGGCCCGCATCACCTGCACTATGTCCTGGGCATTACGAAGGCGTATACGACGCGCGTCGGCGGCGGGCCTTTCCCGACCGAGCTTTCGGACGACATGGGCGAGCGGCTGCGCCAGCGCGGCCACGAGTTCGGCGCGACGACCGGCCGCCCGCGCCGCACCGGCTGGTTCGACGCCGCGGCGCTCAAGCGCTCGATCCAGCTGAACGGCGTCTCGGGCCTGTGCATCACCAAGCTCGACGTGCTCGACGGCGTGGAGGCGGTGAAGATCTGCGTCGGCTACGAGCTCGAGGGCGCGTTCTCGGAAATCCTGCCCGTCGGGGCCGAGGAGCTCGAGCGCTGCCATCCGCGCTACGAGGAGCTCCCGGGCTGGATGGAAAGCACCGTCGGCATCAAGTCCTACGACGCCCTGCCGAAAGCGGCGCGCGCCTACCTCAAGCGCATCGAGGCGCTGGCGGGCGTGCCGATCGATCTCATCTCGACCGGTCCCGAGCGCGACGAGACCATCGTCGTGCGCCACCCCTACGACGCGTAGAACCTCAGCGGCCAGATCGACTTCATAACCAGCCGCCGGTCAGCTTGTTGCCGATCGACTGCACCGGGCCGAGCGGGTTCTGCGTGTGCTCGGATTCCTGGATCACCGGCTGGCCGCCGGTGAGCTTGTAGACCACGATGCCATCCTTGAGCAGCACCAGGGCGTTGAAGCGGAAGCCTTCGGTGTGCGTCTCGCGCTTGAAGCCGAAGACGTCGAGCCAGAAGTTGCCGTTGCGGTGTTTTCTCACCAGCCGCTGGTTGATCTCCAGTCCGCGGCAGACGGTCTTCGCCATCACGCACTGCTGCACGCCGTGGTCGAGGTCCGAAAGCGTCACCGACTGGTTGAGCATGAAGCGCCGCAGCACGTCGGAATAGTTGAGGATGGCGATGTTCGGCACCGTCTCCGGGTCGAGCTCGAGCGCCTTGAGCTCCTCGGCGGTGGTCTTGCCCGGGACGATGAGGTCGAAGGTCGCCTGCGCCTCGCGGTAGGTCGACCATGGGCTGCGGGTGACTTCCTTCGAGCGCGGCAGCAGGCTCGTGCAGCCCGCGAGCAGGCACATTGTCAGACACAGAGTCAATGCGCCGGCCGGCAGCCGTTCCATATGCGCAGGGACTATGTATCAGGCGGGCGACAGGCGAGGTCTCGGGGCGATGATCCGGTTGGCGCGGGTAGTCGCCTGTCGCCTGGAAATGACGCGCTGTCGCGCTGCGCGCAGCACGCCGCTCTCAAGCTGATCGTGGAGCGCCACGCGGGCGCGGCCGATTACCGTGCCCTGCGCCGCGTCCTGGAGCTGTGCCGCCGGGCGACGGCCGCGATCGACGACCGCTACTGCCGCGACAAGCTGCGGCTGGTCGAGGACTTCGCCGCCGAGATGCTCTCTCGCGGCGAGCAACGCGCGCAGTTCCTCCAGCGGCAGATCCTGAACGCGCTCGAGCTCCTCCACAGCCGCCTCTACAGCCTGGAGGCCCTGCGCCGTGCCCCGGGGCGCAGCGGCCTCAAAGCCGTCGAGCTACTTCGTACCTAGTAGAATCCTGCTGTAGTCGTTTCAGGTGGTGCCGAGGAAGGGACTCGAACCCCCACAGTGTTGCCACCGCTAGGACCTGAACCTAGTGCGTCTACCAATTCCGCCACCTCGGCAGGGGAGGCGCGATTTTAGTTACAGGTCACTGAAGTGTCAAAGAAAAAAGCCAAAAGAACCGCGCTGCGACGAAGGGGTAGAAGCGACCGGGACGCGCCCGACGGGCAACGCATCCTGGGCGTTCTCGACGCCGCGCGCGCGCCGCTGACCCCGGACGAGCTGGCCGCGCGCCTGCACGTCGCTCGCCACGCACGGCGCGAGTTCGAGCGCGCGCTCGCGGAGCTCGAGCGCGCCGGCGACGTGGTGCGGAACCGCGCCGGCAGCCTGCTCGTCGCGAAGCGCATCGCGCTCATCGCCGGGCGCGTCGAAGGGCACCCGGACGGTCATGGGTTTCTGATTCCAGATGAACCTGGAAATTCGATCTTCCTGCCCGCGGCCGAGATGCGCCAGCTCATGCACGGCGACCGCGCCGCGGTGCGCGTCGCCGGGCGCGACCATCGCGGCCGCGCAGTGGGCGAAGTGGTCGAAGTGCTGGAGCGCGCTAACCGCCGCATCGTCGGGCGCCTCCACTCCGAGCACGGCGTGCTGTTCCTCGTGCCGGAGGATAGCCGCATCGCGCACGACATCCTCGTGCCGCCCGCCGAAGCGGGCAAGGCGAAGCCCGGCCAAGTAGTGACCGTCGACCTGGTCGCGCAGCCCGGTCCGCACGCGCAGCCGATCGGGCGCGTCGCCGAGGTGCTCGGCCACCACGCCGACCCCGGCATGGAGATCGAGATCGCGGTGCGCAAGTTCGACCTGCCGCACGAGTTTTCCAGGAAGACTTTGGCGCAGGCTGGCTCGCTCCCCGACAGCGTGCGCCCCGAAGATGTGCAAAACAGAAAGGACCTGCGCGAGCTGCATTTCGTCACCATCGACGGCGAGACGGCGAAGGACTTCGACGACGCGGTGGTCGCGCAGCGCGAAGGCAAAGGCTGGCGCCTGTGGGTGGCGATCGCCGACGTCAGCAACTACGTGCGCCACGGCGACGCGCTCGACCGCGACGCGCGCGAGCGCGGCACCTCGGTGTACTTCCCGCGCCGCGTGATCCCGATGCTGCCCGAGAAGCTCTCGAACGGCCTGTGCTCGCTCAACCCGAACGTCGAGCGCCTCGCGATGGCCTGCGAGATGGCGATCACGCCGCAGGGCGAGGTGGCGCGCTACGAGTTCTACGCCGGCGTCATCCGCTCGCGCGCGCGGCTCACGTACACCGAGGTTTGGCAGAAGCTATCCACCGAAAAGCCTCCGGCGCACCTCCAGGTTCTTTATGAACTGTTTCACGCGCTGTTCGCCGAGCGCAGCCGGCGCGGCGCGATCGACTTCGACACGCTCGAGACGCGCATGGTGTTCGACGCGCGCGGCAAGATCGAGCGCATCGTGCCCGAGCCGCGCAACGACGCGCACCGCATCATCGAGGAGTGCATGCTCGCGGCCAACGTCTGCGCCGGCAACCTCCTGCACAGCCGCAAGCAGCCGGTGCTCTACCGCGTGCACGACGTGCCGGCGGCGGACAAGGTGGCGGCGCTGCGTGAGTTCCTCGCCGAGCTCGGCCTGCAGCTTCCCGGCGGCGAGATCCCGCTGCCCAAGGACTACGCCCGGCTCCTCGAGCGCATCCGCAAGCGTCCCGACTTCGGCCTGCTGCAGACCATTCTCCTCAGGTCGCTGAAGCAGGCGGTGTACAGCCCGAGCAACGTCGGCCACTTCGGGCTCGCGTTCGACGCCTACGTGCATTTCACTTCGCCGATCCGGCGCTACCCCGATCTTCTCGTCCACCGCGCGATCAAGGCGGTGCTCAACAACCACAAGTATTCCGACATCGACTGGGAAGAGCTCGGGCGCCACTGCTCCGAGACCGAGCGGCGCGCCGACGACGCGAGCCGCGACGTCGAGAACTGGCTCAAGTGCTACTACATGCGCGACCACGTCGGCGGCACGTTCTCCGGCAGCATCACCGGCGTGGTGCCCTTCGGGCTCTTCGTCACCCTGGACGACTACTTCGTCGACGGCCTGGTGCACATTTCCGAGCTCGGCCGCGACTACTTCCAGTTCGACGCCGCGCGCCACATGCTGCTCGGCGAGCGCACCGGCAAGCGCTACCGCCTCGCCGACCGGATGACGGTGAAGCTGGTGCGCGTGGATCTGGAGACGCGCAAGATCGACTTCGTACCTGCATAATCTCAACTGATGCGCAGGCTAACGATAAGAGTCGATGCCAAGCTCGACACCGAGCTCGATCGCATCGCGCATCGCACAGGCAGGACGAAGAGCGCCTTTGCCCGCGATGCAATCCGTCGCCACCTCGCTCGGATTCGCTACCGCGAACTGAGAAGAAGAATCTTGCCGTTTGCCAAAGCTCAAGCCTTGCTCACCGACGAAGACTGCTTTCGCGCCTTGTCGTAGCCCATGAGCCGGCAAGGTAAACGCGAGCCTCGCGTTGTCTTTGGCTTCCACGCCGTGCTCGCGCGCCTGCGCGCCGACCCGAAATCGGTGCTCGAGATCTTCCTCGACGAAACTCGCAACGACGCGCGCGCCAAAGACCTCGCCGCGCATCGGGATTCGGACAAGAAGATCACAGCTC
>Ga0180104_1000216_pt1 | contig 12165 bp, 11 predicted proteins | sample EasRiv730_16_1Da_FD_121791 | JGI IMG/M metagenome (GOLD analysis project Ga0180104, IMG submission 121791) | Soil microbial communities from meander-bound floodplain in the East River, Colorado, USA - East River metaG ERMLT730_16_1Da | ecosystem: Environmental > Terrestrial > Soil > Floodplain ... | reverse complement strand
GGCGGCAGCGCCGATGTGCCGCAGGGCTTCCGCCTCATCGCCCATGATCCCACCTATGCGGCCGAAATCTGGGCCGCCGCGCGGCACGCCTTTGCCGACAACCGCCTCGCGCGCCGCTTCAAGGAGGCGCTGGCCTTCGCCGTCTCGGTGACGACGCGCTCGGCCTCGGGCGCGGCTTGCCATCTCGCCGAGATGCGGCGCCTGGGGGTCACCCAGCGAGGCGTCATTGAGATCGTCGGCGTGACGCAGATCTTCTCGAGCTACACCAAGCTCGCCGACACGCTCCAGCTCGAGCCCGACATGGGCCACATCGCCCCCGTGGACCCGACGCCCGCGCCGGGAGGGCCCGCGCGGTGACGACGGCCTACCCCGGCCCTCTCAAGTCAGCGGCAGCTCCTTGACGTACAGCGTGTAGGCCGAGCGGCGCGTCGCCTCGAGGGCTTCCCTGATCTGCGCTTCGCCTTCGCCCGCTCCCGCCGCCAGCAGGGTCTCGAAGAAGCGCGTGTAGAACTCGTCCGGCAGCACGGTCACGGTGACGCGAAGCTTCAAGCCCACCGCCTCGAGCCGCCGCGCGTAGTCGAGGGTAAAGCGCCCTCCGGGCGGGATGCGCGTGTCGGCGATCTCGCGCGAGAGGTCGAGCGGCACCTGGCGGGCGATGACGCGTTGTTCGACGCTTCCTGCCACTACCGCGGCTGGTGTCGGAGTATGGCACCTCATGTCACGGGGATGGGCCCACGGAAGGGGCGATCGCGCCGCCGGAGGCTCTAATGTCGGCTACTCTGCGGAGACGGCGCGGCCGCCGGGCGAGCCGGTTGTCCCTTGCCAGCGCGGACCTCCCAGCTTTACGTATCCGGCTCGATGGTATACCGAAGGAAGCTGTGCTGCATCCAGCGCACAAAGAGGAGATCCCGGAATGCTCGGCCGGCCCGGTTTCGCACCCCGAACTTCGATTCGCCGAAGCGCCGCGGCCGATGGGTGACTGGGACTTCCACGACCCGATAGCCGGCGATCCGAAGGAGTGTGGGGACGAAGCGGTGCAGGCCATCATAGGGCGGGAGGGCTGTCGTGCAGGTCCGCCGGAATGCGCGCAGAGTGCATGCACTGTCCCGCACCGTTTCCCGCGTCATCCGATTTCGGACGAAGTTCGCGACCCGTGAAGAGAAGCGCTTGAGCCACTTGTCATGCCGATGCACCCGCCAGCCGGTGGCGGCATCCGCGCCCTGAAGGGCTGCCACCAGCCGCGGGATATCGGCGGGGTCGCTCTGCAGATCGCTGTCCATGGTGACAACGATCGGCGACCGCGCCCGGCGGTAGCCGGCGTCCAACGCTGCCGTCAGGCCGGCATGACGCGCGAAGCGGACGTGTCGGACTCTCGCATCCCGGCGCGCGAGCTCGCGGAGCCACTTGGTGCTGCCATCCGTGCTCGCATCGTCGACAAAGATCGCCTCGACATGTCGCCAATGTGCCTCGAGGATCCCGACCAGCTCCGGCCAGAGCAGGGTGAGGTTCGGAGCTTCGTTGAAGACCGGAAGGATCACCGTAATCTCGAGTACTTCATCCGAGGTCGCAGAGAGCGGGCGATTCATCGGCAGGGCCCGAGGAGTACGTACGAGCGGGATCCAAGCGCCACGCCCCCCATCGAGCACCAGCTCGGATGACCGGATTGACGCAAGGACGTCCAGTCGGCCACTCGAAGGAGCACTCCACCGCCGGCCGGGCTCTGAAGGCGGCGTGCGACTGTGTCACGGCCCGGGACTTCTGCGATCGGGTGATCGAGGTAGAGATCGAAGGCCAGGTTCGCGTCGGGGTACGCGATGATCGGCGCACTGCGATCGAGGGAGCCGCGGACCTCGTTGGCAAAAGTCCGGATTGGATAGGCCGACGCCAGGCCGGCGGCATAGGGCCCCGCTTCGAGCAACAGGACGAGGGCCAAGGCGCCCGCGATCCATGAGACTGCGCGGCTCGGCGAGCGATGGACCCGGAGCTCCCACAGGGCGATCGCGGGGCCCGCGATGACGAGCGCGACGAGGATCGCGGTTTTCCACGGTGCGGTCGAGACGAAGGCGGCCATCGACGTCCCCGAGATCGGTCGGGGCGCAAGGAAAAGCCATGTTGCCACGGCCAGCGCCGTCGTGGGCACGGCGATGAGGATGGCGGCATTGATCCTGACCATGGATCGTGCGCGAGATGCAGCAGCCGTCACCGACGCCGCCACGAACAGCGCGAAGAGCGGATAGACGGGGACCAGGTAGCGTGCGCGCTGCTGGACGCTCAGCCCCAAGAGGACGAGGAAGACGACCATCCATGCAAGCACCGGCCGGTAGGCGTGGCGATCCGGCGTGAGCCGCCACCACACCGCAGCCGGGACGAGCCACAATGCCCAGGGCAGGAATGCAACGAGGCCGTCGACGAAGGGAACGGACGAGAGACGCTGGAAGCGGTCGAGGTACCAGATCAGCGCGTGCCCGCCCCTGATGGCTTGGCTGCTCTCGCGCTCGGGCGTCAGCGCGTAGGGGACAGCCCACGGCAGCGCAGTCAGCGCGACGAGGACCAGCCCCGTCACCGGGCGAAACGATGGTAGCTTCGTGACACCAACCGTGACGGCGAAGGCCGCCACGCTGGCCGGGATGACCATGAGAACCGGCAGCCCCTTCGTCCAGAGCGCTCCCGCCACGCAGAAGTAGAAGCCCGCCAAGTGGGCGCGCCGGGGCGGTAGGGAACCCAGCCCGCACAGGAGGAAGTAGAGCGCCCAGGTCAGCCACGCGCCGAACATCATGTCCGGCAGGGCCTGATGGCTGTGCAGGAAGAAGCCCGGGGTGGTGGCGAGGACAGCGAGCGCGATGAACCCGGTGTGGATCCCGGAGAGCCGCCGTCCGATGACGAAGACACCAAGCAGTGTCGCCAGCGCCGCGACGACCGAGGGGATCGGGGCGTTACGATCCGAGGCGCGTCCGACGGGCAGGGCGGCCAGCGCGACGCTCCAGAAGAACAGCGGCGGCTTGTTGAGGTACGGTTCATCGCGCACGCGGGCGGGCAGTCGGAGCCCGTGGCGAAGCGTGTCCTCCGCGAGCAGAATCATTCGAGCTTCGTCCTGGTTCCAGATGGGGCGGCGGCCGATGGGCACGGCGTAGACGATCGCAGCCGCGCTCAGCAAGGCCACGAGCAACGCCCGCTGCCGAGGCCTCAACCGTCCATCAATTTTGGCCGACACGCGACCATCTCTCTCCCTCGGGAGGATTGGGCGTAGACGAGATGAAGCGGCTCCTCCTCGCTCGACGTGTTGGCGAAGACTGCTCCTCAGAGCGCGGGCGCTCCTTGGCGCATGAGAGGGAGCGAGCCATGGCGCCCATATTCGCATCGAGCACATGTATCCACAAGAAGGAACATCCCGCGGAGCGTAGGCGCCTGATCACCACGATCGACGATCCGGAGCGTAGATAACAGAGTGGCAAGCGCGGCAAAAAGACAGCAACGAACCGCGAGCATTTGATAGCTTCTCAATGCAAGCCGTGGGCCTTGCGACCTCCGTCCTCGTCCCAGGCACCGCAGTCCCCAGCGTGGCTACCTTGTCCGAGCCTATCAACGCAGCGTAGCCAGCGCGAGACCAGAGCGTCCTGAACGGGATCCAATCCCGAGACTGCCACCCGCGACGCGCTGGTTGTGCCAGGTGCGACCACGTCAGGTCTGAGGTCGGCCCGAGAGCAGCCGGTGAAAAGGAAGCCGTGAGGCGGGCGAACGGTGACACTTTCAGAGCTTAGCTCAAAGGTGACACCTTTGGTGACATTCACCGGCTCCTCGCGAAGCGCTGGGGGCACCCGAGGAAGGGTGCTATTCTAGTGAGGCAATGGAGGCACGAGGCAGTCTGTCGGAACTGATCTTCCTGGTCGAGGAAGCTCCAGAGGGAGGCTTCACAGCCCGTGCCCTCGGGGAGTCAATCTTCACCGAGGCCGATGGCGTCGCAAGCCTGTACGACAAGGTCCGCGACGCGGTCCGTTGCCATTTCGAGGAAGGCCAGGTTCCCAAGGTCATCCGCCTTCACTTCGTGCGCGAGGAAGTCATCACCTCTTGAGGCTGCCGCGGGACGTCTCCGGTGACGATCTCGCGAAGGCCCTCGCTGACCTGGGCTACCGGGTGACTCGTCATACCGGTAGCCATCTTCGGCTGACCACCCTCGAACGCGGCGAGCACCACGTCACGGTTCCGCGCCACGCGAGCCTGCGCGTTGGTACCGTGGCCGGCGTGCTGTACGACGTAGCTCAGCACTTCGGTCTGACCAGAGACGCACTGGTCGAACGCCTGTTCGAGCGATAGGCAGCAGGAGCGGCTTGTCTCTGCACACCCCTTCGCCTGCGGCGGGGGCGCCCGCTCCGAAACCCGGGAGATGTAGGCCGCCTGTTGCGTCAGGAGGTGCTGGAACATGTACACGGCTCGGGGAAGAGGCTCTTCTCGTGGATGAACTCGATCGCCATGAGCTCGCGCAGGAATGGCTCGAGCCGTTCGTCAGGGCCCGCCGGCCGTACAGCGGCTTGGGTCAGGGATGGCGCCGGCGCTGATCCTCGGTCATCGCTGGGATCAGCCAAGGACGCGGAGGACGGCAGCCGGGTCCAGCCGGCGCCGGAAGCTGATGACGAGCGCTGCTGGAGGCAGATCGGCGTCGGCGCAGTTCCGGTGCTCGTCGATGCAGAGGATCAGGTTGGGGAGCCCTGCGCTTCGATACCGCTCGAGCTTCCGTGCCACGTAGTCGGGCGTCCAGTAGCCCACGATCTCCAGGAGCCACCGGCGCGCCGGATCGGAGCGGTGCTGGAGGGCGAAGTCGGGGAAGATCAGCGTCCCGTCTGCGCTGATCGGCTCCGCCTCGCGCAGGACATCCCACTGCGGGGCGAGCCGTCGGAAGTCGCGCGCGAAACGCTCCTCGAGTTGGCTGTCATACTGGCGCGGCGCCGCGGCCGGGAAGATGGGATCGCCGGTACCGAGCTGCAGGGTGAGGCGTCGCCCATCGAAGTCGCACGCGGCTCGCAGGCGGAAGCGTGGGCACCACGCGAGCAGGGGCACGAGCTCGCCCAGGGCTCGGCCGTAGAGTCGGGTGTGGCGAAACAGCGCGAACGGTCCGGAGATCTCCAGGGTGGCGTCCGCAGTGCCCGATCGCTCCGCGACGGAGCAGATCAGCCCTCGCCATTTCGCCTGACGGACCAGAACCCGGGTGTTCCCCTCCACGTCGACCGTCACGCCGGTGGCGCGCAAGAGCAGTGCCTGCACCAGCGCGAGGTTGCTCCGCAGCGCCAGCTCCGCTGCCGATAAGGGCTTTGCCGGTGGCTTGACGAGGCGCTCGCCCGGCAGGTCGGCGAACAGGGAGTCGTTCAGCTCACCGGCTGTGACACCCAGCTCCGTCGCCACGCTGGACAGCACCGTCCCGGGAGGGGCGGGCGTCCGGGCAGCCTCCACGAAGACGAGCGCCCGGGCCTGCCTGGGGGGCACCGCCGCGCTGGGCTGGCTGCGCTGGAGCCTGTCCAGGACCTGGGCGGCCAGCGCGAGCTTCCGGGGAGGCGCCTCGCAGGGGAGCGGCTCCCGGAGCCGGGCCTCGAGCTCGCGCCGGGGCCGCCCGGTGAATCGCTCATGCTCCTCCAGCAGGGTGCGCAACCACGGGTGGTCGTGCTCCCCGAGGAAGTGCGGCACCACCTGACGTCCCGCCACGCTATAGCTGAGCAGACCGTCGGGCCGCAAGCCCCTGGCGCCTCCGGCGCGCTTGACCAACCTCGATGGTGTGACGGGTGACGAGCTCGTAGACCGTGGCGCGCTTGCCCTCGCCCGGTCGCAGCAGCCGCCCGACCCGCTGCACATGCTCGCGCTCCCCGAGGGCCCCGCCGACTATCACGGCAACGTCGGCGTCGGGTACGTCGAGCCCTTCGTTGAGCACCCGGGCCGACACGAGCGCGCGGAGGTCGCCCAGGCGGAACCGCTCGAGCGCGGCGTCGCGTTCTCGACGGCCGATGTCGCAGGTCAGGGGCATGACGAGGTGCTCGCGCGCAATGGCGTAGGCCGTCTCGTTGTCGGCGGTGAATATCAGCACGCGGGAGGACCGGTGACGCTCGAGCAGCGACGCGAGTGCGCGGCGCTTGGACAGCGTGAAGGCCAGCAGTCGTCGCATCTGGCGCCACGCCGCCAGGGCGCGGCGACCCCCTGGGGCGCGGGCGGCATGCAGGGTGAAATCCATCCAGGTGGCCTCCGGGGCCGCGCGACGGAACTCGGCGTAAATCCCCTGGAACACGCTGCTCAGGCCGGTGTAGGCGGAGTGCTCCTCGGAGGAGAGATCCAGGTGCAGCGTGACGGCGTCGAAGCTAGCCAGAAAGCCCCCGGCTAGGTCGGCGACGGCAAGCTCGAAGAGCGTGGGCCCCACGAGCTCGGCGAGACGGGCGGCGGCCGTGCCCCGTGCAGGGGTGGCCGTGAGACCGAGGCGTGCCCCGGCGATGGCCATCTAGAGGGCCTCGTCGCGGAGGCCGCCGCCGAAGTGGTGGACCTCGTCGACGATCAGGAGGTCGAAGCGGTCCCCGAGGTGGGTCATGTGCCGATACGCACTCTCGAACGTGGCCACCGTCAGCGGGTGGAGCTGGCGCACACCGTCGCCATAGCACCCGACGGGGCCGCGATGCAATCGGTCGATCTCCCGCAGCCACTGATCGAGCAGGACACGGGTCGGGACCAGACACAGGGCGCTCAGACCTGTCCGCTGCACGGCGGCAAGCGCGAGTCGCGTCTTGCCGCTCCCGGTCGGAAGGGCGACGACCCCTCGGCGGTGCCCGAGTTCCCATGCGGCCAGGGCTGCCTCCTGATACGGTCGGAGGTCGATGGTCGACCACGCTTCCCCGGTCGGCCGGAGCGGCGGCGTGATGTCCTGGAACCGGATCCCGCTCTCGACGAGCCATCGCTTGAGCGCGCGGTACCCGATGCCGGGCGCGCGATGCACGCCAACCCGCGGGTCCCAGACGACACCCGGCGCCGCGGCGAGGTTGCAATCATCGGGCGGGTCCGTCAGCAGGATGGTGCCCCGGTCGAATCGTAGCGTCATGGTCCGTGGGATTGAGTTCAGGTGCGCCTCCGTCTGCCCCCCACTGGTTGATACCGTGGCCAAGACGGCGCCGCAATGCCCAAAGATGGATACACCCACACCCGTGGTCGCGTGTCAAAGGATCAGAAGGTAGTCGCGAAGCATTCTTGGGGGCGATCGGTATGCTCCAGTTTTCATGGGCCTTCCGCAGAGCGAAACGGATTTTTCGTCCGGTGCCCCGCCGATCAGCCTCAAGTGCTGGGGAACGCGATCTTCATGGATGCGGATAGTTACATTCCTGGTGACATTGGTGCCCCGTGGGCCTCGTGGTGGTACACTCCTTTTGCTGATTTGACGCGGAGTTAGCTTCACGGAAGCGTCTAGGATCCCGGTGGGCCTCCCGGACTTCAAATCCGGCGTCCGGCTCTAGACAAGTCGGAGGTGGGTTCGACCCCCACACGCTTCCGCCACAACCCACGCTTCGACACTCGGTCATGGGGACGCGAGACATGCACGCCAGCGCACGGACCGCGGAGCTCGGCAGCGGGAGAAGGATCTGGCTTTGGGCCGGAGGCGCGGCGGCGGCCGCGGCCGTCGTCGCGGGCGTCTTTGTCTATCGCGCGGTGACGGCGCAGCCCGGCGTGAGCCAGCCGGACCAGGGCAACCGACACCTCCAGACGCTCAACGAAACGATCCCGCCCTACAATTCCGAACCACCGACCTCGGGGCCGCATCTGCCGTACGTCGCGCCCTGGGGCATCCACACCGAGCCCATCCCCCGGCAGCTCCAGGTGCACAACCTCGAGGATGGCGGCGTCATGGTCCAGTACAACTGCCCCGACGCTTGCCCCGGCCTCGTGGCCAAGCTCAAGGCGATCGTCTCGGGCTATGACGACCAAGTCATCCTGGCGCCCTATCCCGCCATGAAGACGCGGATCGCGCTGACGGCCTGGACGCGGCTCGACGCCTTCGATGAGTTCGACGAGAGGCGCGTCCGCCGCTTCATCAGCGCCTACCGCGGGATCGACCACCACCCGCGGTAGAATGCATCCATGACTGGACGGCGGTCACGGCTTCTCGGGGCGGTGTGGGCCTGCTTGGCCTCGATCATGGCGGGCGGCTGCGCGGCCTACATCTCGCCGCTCCAGCCGCCGCCGTACCGCGACCAGATCGCGGCGCCCTACGACGTCACCTGGAGCGCGCTCATCCGGGCGCTGGCCTTCGACAATGTCCCTCTGCGCGCGGTCGCCAAGGACTCCGGCGTCCTGGCCTCGGACGACATCGTCTCGCCCATCGGCGTCTACGCCGACTGCGGCAGCCTGGGCGACAAGTCTCTCGAGGGCGAGGCGCTCGTGACGTTCACCGTCTTCGTGCGGCCGAACGGCGCCACGACCGATCTCCAGATCAACAGCAAGATGCGCTCCTTCCGGCTGGGCAAGCCGGGCAAGCTCCGGTCGAATCCCGACTACGGGTGCGTGTCGACCACCCGCTGGGAGCCCAACCTGGTGGACGCCGTGCGGCGCTTCGTCAAGGAGTAAGGGGATGCCGCCCAAGCTGCCCGAGCTGGTGAAGCGCGCGCGACGACTCGCGACCGAGCGCGACCGGCTCGTCCAGGAGCTGGCGCGCGAGTGGACGACCGCGCTCCGCGGCCAGGGCTTCTCGCCCCGAGACCTCGACGAGCTTTGGGCGGGGCTGACGGAGGAGGCGGTGCGCCGGCTGCTGCAGACCGACGCCCGCGCCGCGGGCGGCGACGCGATCCGGCACGAAGCGCGCGAAATCATCGCCCGGGTGCGCGCGCGCGTGGAGAGTGAGCTTGCCGCGGGCGGATAAGGTGAAGGCGCTCCTGCGCGCGCTTCCGGGGGTGGACACCCTCGTCACCCGCGTGGAAGGCCATGCCGCGCTCGCCGGCGTCACGCGCCGGCGCCTGACCGAGGCCGCGCGCGACGTGCTCGCCGCCGAGCGGCGGCGCGTGCTCGAGGGCGCTCCCGCCGCGGCTGCGCCCGCGGCGGCCCCGGTGGACGCATTGGCCGAGCGCGTCGTGGCCCGGCTCTCGCAGGGCGGCGCTTTCTCCCTGGCCCGCGTCGTCAACGCCACGGGGGTGGTGCTCCATACGAACCTCGGCCGCGCCCTGCTCTCGCCGCTGGCGCGCGAACGGCTCCAGGCCGTGGCCGGGGCCTACTCCAACCTCGAGATGGATGTGAACCGCAAGGAGCGTAGCTCGCGCTACGCTCACGTGGACGCCCTCCTCCAGCGTCTGACAGGCGCCCAGTCTTCGCTCGTGGTCAACAACTGCGCCTCGGCGGTCCTGCTCGCGCTCGAAAGCCTCGCGCGCGGCAAGGAGGTCATCGTCTCGCGCGGCGAGCTGATCGAGATCGGCGGTGAATTCCGTATCCCCGACATCATGCGCCGCTCGGGCGCGACGCTGCGGGAGGTCGGCACGACCAACCGCACGCACCTCAAGGACTACGCGCAGGCGATCGGGCCCGAGACCGGGCTCCTGCTCAAGGTCCACACGTCCAACTATCGCGTCGTCGGCTTCACCGCCGCCGTGTCCTCGCGCGAGCTTGCCGACCTCGGACGGGCGCGGGGCGTGCCTGTCATGGAGGACCTGGGCTCCGGCTGCCTCATAGACCTCCGTCGTTTCGGCTTCCCCTACGAGCCAACCGTGCCCGAGGTCGTGGCGTCGGGCGTGGACCTCGTGTGCTTCTCGGGAGACAAGCTGCTCGGCGGACCGCAGGCCGGCATCGTCGTCGGCACGGCCGGGCTGGTCGGCCGCTTGGCGCAGAACCCGCTCAACCGCGCGCTCAGGATCGACAAGTTCACAGTCGCGGCGCTCGAAGCGACGCTCTACGCGTACGAAGCGGGCAACGCGCTCGAGACCATCCCCACGCTCCGCATGCTGACCGAGGCGCAGGCGGCGATCCGGCGCCGGGCCCGCGGGCTCCTGCGCCGCCTTCCGCCGGAGACCCATGCGCGTCTTGGCCTGACGCTCGTGGAGGCGACCTCCCAGGTCGGCGGCGGCGCGCTGCCGACGGTGGAGCTGCCGACGGCGGCCGTGGCGCTCGGCACTCCCGAGCGCCCCGCGCAGGCTCTCGATGAGCGCCTGCGCATGGGGCAGCCGCCCGTCCTGGGCCGCGTGCTCGACGACCGGCTCCTGCTGGACTTCCGCACGATCCTCCCCTCGGACATACCCGCGCTGGCAGCCGCCCTCGCAGCGCTCTAGGCCATGGCACTGCCGCGCGGGACAATGCTGGTGCGGCGAGCCCGCAAGGGCGAACCGAGACGCAAAAATGGGGGAGTGCGGGGGCCATTCGAGGCCCCCGCAGATCAATGATCAAGCACGTCGTGGCCGGGACCGCGGGGCACATTGATCACGGCAAGACCTCGCTCGTCAAGGCGCTGACCGGCACCGACACCGACCGGCTGCCGGAGGAGAAGGCGCGCGGCATCACCATCGATCTGGGCTTCGCGTTCCTCGAGGAGCCCGGCGGGTTGACCATCGAGATCGTCGACGTGCCCGGCCACGAGCGCTTCGTCAAGAACATGCTGGCGGGCGTGGGCGGCATTGACCTGGCGCTCCTCGTCATCGCCGCCGACGAGGGCGTGATGCCGCAAACGCGCGAGCACCTCGCGATCTGTCAGCTCCTGCGCATCAAGTCGGGCATGGTCGCCTTGACAAAGACCGACCTCGCGGAGCCCGACTGGGTCGAGCTGGTTAAGGATGATGTCGCGCGGCTGCTCGCACCCACCTTCCTGGCGGGCTGCCCCATCGTGCCCGTGTCGGTGAAAACGGGGCAGGGGCTGCCCGAGCTGCGCCAGACGCTGGCGCGGCTGGCCACCCTAGTGCCGGGGCGGCCCACTGACCAGACGGCGCGCCTTCCGGTCGACCGGGTCTTCACCGTCAAGGGCTTCGGCACCGTGGTCACCGGCACGCTGATGGCCGGCCGGCTCGCCGTGGATGACAGGGTGGAGGTCTTTCCCAGGGCGGTCCAGGCCAAGGTGCGCGGACTCCAAGTACATGGTCGGGCCGTCCCAACCGCGCAGGCGGGGCAGCGCACCGCCGTCAATCTTCAGGGCGTCGAGCGCGCGGCCGTCGAGCGCGGGGATGTCATCGCGCCGCCGGGCGCGCTCGTGCCGACCCTTCTGGCCGACGCCACGCTCGAGCTCCTGGCCGACGCGCCGCGTCCGCTCAAGGCGCGCGACCGCGTGCGCTTCCACGTCGGCACCCACGAGGTGATGGCGCGCGTGCTGCTCGTCGACAGGCAGGAGATCGCGCCTGGTGACGTGACATACGGTCGCTTCCGTCTCGAGGCGCCTGTCTGCGCGCTCCCCGGCGACCGCTACGTCATCCGCTCCTACTCGCCGATCGTCACCATCGGCGGCGGCACCGTGCTCGACATCGCGCCGCCGCGCTTCAGGCGAAAAGGCGGCGCGCTGGCCGACCACCTGCGCCTTCTCGAAACGGCGCGGCCGGCCCAGGTCGTCGAGGAGCACCTGCGCCAGGCCGGGGCGGCGGGGCTCCGCGCCGCCGACCTGCGCGCCCGCACCCCCTTCGGCCCCGAGCGCCTCCGCGCGCTGCTCGAGGAGCTCCAGCAGGCGCAGGCGGTGACGGCCGTCGATCGCGAGTGGTACGTGCACCGCGAGGCGAGCGACCGCCTCCGCTCCCAGACCCTGGCGCTTCTCGAGGTCTTCCACCGCCAGAACCCGTTGCGCGGGGGAATCTCCCGGGAGGAGCTCCGGAGCCGCGCGGGCCATGCGCAGGAGAAGATCTTCGCCCAGCTGCTGGCCGCGCTCGAGGCCGACGGCGCCGTCCGGAGCGAGCGGGACCAGGTGCGCCTGGCCTCCCACGTGATCCGCCTCACTCCCGAGCAGCAGCGCGTCGTCGAGGGGCTCGAGGGGATTTTTCGGTCCGCGGGCGCCGCGCCGCCCAACCCCGAGGAGGCGCTCGGCCGCCTGGGGGTCAAGGGCACGGAGAAGCATGAGCTCTTCCAGCTCCTCGTCACCGACCGGCGGCTCCTGCGCGTCAAGGAGTCCCTCTTCTTTCACGCGGCGGCGCTCGGGGAGATCCAGGACAAGGTCGTGGCCCACCTCAAGGAGAGGAAAGAGATCGGCCCCGCGGACGT
>Ga0180104_1000214_pt1 | contig 12186 bp, 6 predicted proteins | sample EasRiv730_16_1Da_FD_121791 | JGI IMG/M metagenome (GOLD analysis project Ga0180104, IMG submission 121791) | Soil microbial communities from meander-bound floodplain in the East River, Colorado, USA - East River metaG ERMLT730_16_1Da | ecosystem: Environmental > Terrestrial > Soil > Floodplain ... | reverse complement strand
GAGCGCGCGTCGATCCTCCGCGCTCGCGGCTTTGCGCTCACAGAGCTCGGTGAGCGCCAGCAGTTCGAGCCAGCCTGCGCCTTGTGCGCGAGCCTCTTCCGTCGCATGCCGGATCGATGCAATGGCGGCATCGGGCTCGCCGCGTGCGTGAGCGATCGCGCCCTCGATGAGCAGCAGCTGCGGAAGATAGACGCGTTCGCCGTATGTCTCGACGATTTCAAGCGCCTGATCGAGTTGCTCCTGAGCTGCGTGCCAATCGCCGTGCAGGAGGACCGCCTCCGCGGCATAGCCGAGGTTCTCGCTGGCGCCCGCCATCATCCCAAGCACCGTGTTCTCGTCGTGCGCGTCTCGAATCTGCCTGAAGCCCTCGAGCGCTTTGCCCTTCCGGGCGTCGGCCCACCCGCGGAACCAGCGGCACGCCGCTCTGCCCTGCGCGAGTGCGTACTCGTCCACGAGTGCGCGCATTTTATCCGCGATCATGGCCACGCGGTCCACGTCCCCGAGACGAACCTGCAACAGAGCATCGAACCAGAGGGTCACCAGGAGTGCCATCGGCTGCCCCAGCCGGCGCGCTCGCTCGTACGCCTGCTGCAGGCGCTCACGTGCCTGCGTGACAAGGCCAAGGTGCGTGAGCGGCAGGCTGAGCGTCGCGAGCAGAGTGACGCATGGGTCGGCGATGAAGCGCCGTTCGAGAGTTGCTTCGGCCGCCTCGATGGCCGGGAGCGCGCGCTCCAGCGCTTCGCGGGCGGCGCGCGGCCGGCCTTGGTGGATGTAGACGTGTCCACGCACGGTGCGGGCGGCGAGCGAAAGAAACGGATCTCCGGTCCGGGATGAGAGCGCCTCGGCTCGATCCGCAGTGGCAAGTGCATCGGCGAACTCCCCGCGCAAGGTGAGCAGGAATCCGAGCCCATGCAGAGCGAGGCCCCGCATGGGATGCGCCGGATCGTCGGCGAGCCGCGAGCAGGCACGCTGCAAGCCGGTTTTCGCCTCGTCACCGGCGCCGAGCACGTGGAACGCGGACACGCCGCGAAGCGTTGCGAGTGTGATCTCGAGCGACGTGCGCTCCGCGCAGGCGCGCGCATGGTCCAGCAGGGTCAACGCACGCTCGGTCAGGCTCATGCACTCGGCGGGGCTCAAGTGCAGCAGAGCGGTTTCAGCACCTTCCGCGTAGTAGCGCAGCGCCGTCATCGGCTCGCGGCCGCGCTCGAAATGCATCGCGAGCTCGGCGGCGGTGACGGTCAGGCCCGCCGCTCGCTCCTCCTCGAGCGCGGCCGCGACTTTGCGATGCAGCTCCGCACGCGTCGACGGCGCCGTGCGCTCGTAGAGCGCTTCCCGAAACAGTGCGTGGCGAAACGAGTAGGGCTTCTCGCGTAGATCACCCGGATCCCGGGCACGCGGGGCAACGATCCAACGCTGCTCGCGGACGAGCTGGTCGCACGCCTCGGTGACGCGACTGGCATCGCGCTGGAGGACGCGCGCCAGCGTGTCGCTGCGGAAGTTGACACCACAGACAGCGGCTGCGGAGAGCAGCGAGCGCCGCTCGACGTCGAGTCTGTGCATGTAGTGGTCGATGATTGCCGTCAGGTCCTCCGGAACGGGCATGCTCGCCAGCGACACCGTATCCGCGTCGTTCCTGCCGTGCTGCTCGGCAAGCGCGATCACGTCACTGGTCACCGATGAGACGAAGAGCGGCACGCCGTCAGTGCGCTCGTGCAACGCTCGCGCAAAGCCCTCGTCGCCGGCCATCGAAGGCGAATGCTCCGCGATGTACGCGGCGACCTCGGCCTCCGAGAACGGATCGAGCACGATCTCCTCGCACAGGCCGTGAAGGCGCAGCTCGTGCCGTACCGCGTTGAGCGGCTGATTGGAGACAATGACCTCGGTAAGTCTGAAGCTCGACAGCCACATGAGGCGCGCGCTGGAGCGCCGACGGGCTATGTAGTCGATGAGCTGAATGGTGGCGCGGTCGCCCCAATGCAGGTCCTCTGTCACGAACAAGAGCGGCCGGTGCTCCGTGTAGCGATCGAGAAGCTCGCCCAGCTCGCGGAGCATCCGATCCGGGCTGACTCCTATGAGCTCGCGACGCAAGCTCTCGCGCTGTTCCGCGTTGCTGAGCCAGGGTAGCTGCAGCAGCCAGGTCGGAGCGACGGCACTCAGCAGAGGTGCAACCGAGGCGTCGGCCCGGCACAACTGCCCGATCGCTTCGAGTACCGGGAGATACGGTTCGCCCGTGCCGTAATGCTCGACACACTGACCCCGCGCGCAGGCGATGTCGCCAAGGCCGGAAGCGAAGTGCTCGATGAGGGTGGTCTTGCCGATGCCGGGCTCGCCGGCGATCCAGAAGACGGCGCGCTTCCCGCGACTGGCGCTGTCCCACGCGTGCCGAAGGCGCGCGAGTTCCCTCGTGCGGCCGACGAATGCTGTCGTCGGCGAGGCGCCGGTCTTTGCGTGTTCGTCAACGAGCGAGTTGCCCGCAGTCGGCGGGGCGGCAACGGACAGCCCTGTCGTGGCCGCGATGAACCGGTAGCCGCGGCGCGCGACGGTTTCGATGTATCGTGGCTGGCGCGGATCGTCGACGAGCACGGTCCGAAGATCGCTGATTGCGGTCTTCAGCACCGAGTCGCTGACGTAGCTGTGGCCCCAGACCTGATCGAGCAGGGCGTGCTTGGTCAGTAGTGAGCCCGGCTGGCGGACCAGGGCGCACAGCAGTCCGAAAGGTGTCGGTGCAAGCGGAATCGCGCGTCCGCCGCGAAGCAGGAGGGCATTCGCCTCGTCGAGCTCGAATTCACCGAAGCGCACACGCAAAGGGTTAGAGCCAGCGGTGGAGCTAGGCATGCATCAGACCCGACATCGCCGTTGCGAACATGGGACCTCCATTCTCGCGCGATAGCATTGCGGCGAGAATGATACCCCGGTGGCACGCGACGCTCCTCGGCCAAAAGGCGGTGAGGTATCCGAGCGGCGCGTCGGTGAGCGGTCTGGTCAGCCGCCTTCACGAGCGACCAGCCGTTCTCTGCCGTTGATTAAAGGAGTGATTGCGGCTCGCTGCTGGTAGTTCCGGCAGTGTCAAATCGAGTGCCAAATGTGGGGACTTCTGGGTCTCGGAGGGGACGCGATTGCTCACAGTCTCAATAAGTTACTGACGCAATTGAGGCGTCCGCCGAGTTCGAATCCCTCTCTCTCCGCCATTAAACTCCTTCCTGTTCGCGCACTTAGCTGGCTGCACATGTTGGCCAGTGACAAATCCAGTGCCAAATCGCGATCCGGGCGCCGATCCCTCTCTCGCCCTCGAGGCGAACGCGAACGAGATGGACCCGACACAGCCCTGGGATTTCCTGGCGCGCAAGTCACCCGAGCTGCTACTTGCGTGAGCGTGTGCGGCGCCGAAGTCATCGCTCGCTCGATAGCAGCGAGATCGGTTTCGATCGCGCCTTCCGTCCATCCGGCATACACACGCAGCATCGTCGCGATGCTGTGCACGTGTTGTTTGGCCACCCAGAGTGCGCTACGGCCGATCATCAGATTTCAGCTCACCGACGAATGTCTCGCGCAGTACGGCTTCCGGTAGCGAATGTTCCGCAGTCGCTCGAGCGTGCGCCGCCACTTCAGAAACGCGTGCATCGCCCATTGGGGCCTGACTTCCCTGCTTTCTCGCCAACAAGCACCGAAGGACGCGCGCCCAACGTGCTCGTGAACCTCTACGATGACACCGCCATCGAAAAAGCTATCAGTTTAGGCGCGCCGGTTCACGGGCAGGCAGCGCGTCAAAGACGCGGCAGTAGAGTCTGCGTTAGGCGCGGACAGCATGGTTGAGTGGTCCCCTGCAGTCTCGACAATTGAAAGAGCGCGAGCGTGCTTGCGCCAGATGGCTTCGAGAGAGGGAAGGCCAGGCTCGCGCCCCACCGGCGTGAACAGAGTCAGCGGCCCCGGATAAAACCCGGGGTGATACCTTGCGGACGCGATGAGCGCGCTCGCCGCTACCTTGATAACGCCTGTGGGCGCGGGGTTCAGAGAGCCGGGGAGCGATGCGCTGTCCCGCTGCATCAATGTTGAGGGGGCGGCTAGCCTCGCGCGGAGGCGCCCGCGTACCCTCCGTAATTCGGCGGCCCAGGTGTAAAGCGGTGTGGCGCGCAAGTAGGCGACAAGGCGAGCAATGCGCCGGCTGACGATGGAGAGCAAAGCCCGGAGCGGCCATCTCAGCGGACTCATCATCGTATCGAAGAGACCGACGAGGCCGACTTCATTTCCCGATTCCGAAAGCCGCCGCGCGATCTCGAAGGCCACGAGTCCACCGAAGGAATAGCCGCACAAGTAATAAGGACCGTTCGGTTGGCGCGCCTTGATCTCTCCCAGATAGTCCGCTGCCATCGCCTCCACGCTCGAGTGTGGCGTTTCCCCGCGTATGAGACCGCGCGCCCGAATACCGATGACGGCGCCCGGGTAGGTCATGCGCCGGGCCGTAGGTAGGATTTCAACGACGCTTCCGCCGACGCCATGGATGAAGAAGACCGGCGGCAGACCCTCGCCTGCCTTTAGAGGAATGAGCGGGGCGTAGCGAGGCGCGCGGTATTCTCTCAGGACCTCGCAAAGTCGACCAAAACTCGGCGCCTCACTGATCAGAGTCAGTGAAAGCTCCAATCCCAGCGCGCGTTCGAGTTCGAACATGAACGTGATTGCTTTCAGTGAATCGCCGCCGGCGTCGAAGAAGTCGTCATCGGGCCCACCAACCGGCGCAAGCAGCACATCTTTCCAGACGCGCGCCACCGTCTGCGCGATGCGATCACCTACCATGGGAACGAGCTCTGCTTCATCGGGCAGTTTGGCGCGTTCGCTCCGCACGTTCGCGTCATCGAGCGCAATGAGCGCGCGCACGTCCAGCTTCGAGCTCGGCAAGCGGGGAATCTCGCGTGCAAGATAGAAGCGTGCTGGGCGCATTGACGGCGGTGCCGAGCGCATCAACTCTCTCAATTCCCCAATCAAGCGGACGGGCGGTTCATCGCGCGTGCTCACATAGGCGACGAGTGTCATCGTGCCATCGACGCTGCTCGTTCGCGCCAGCGCACCGGCATCTCTTACCAAAGAGTGCTCGCGAAGCGCGGCTTCCACGTCCTCGAGATCAACGCGGGCACCGCGTATCTTGACTTGCCTGTCCTTGCGGCCGACTCGCTCCAGCAGCCCGTCCGGCCTCTGGCGCACGAGGTCTCCCGTTCGAAAAAGTCGACATCCGCGCGTGCAACAGGTTTCAACGCTCTCCTGCGCACAACGTCCATCGACCCAACGTCCCAGCGACACGTATGGGCTTGCGACAATGAGCTCGCCGACTTCGCCAGACGGCGTGGCCCGGCCATCCTCGTCGATTACCGCGAGACGGTTGCCAGGGAGCGGATAGCCGATGGGAATGCGGGCATCTTCGCCCCGGCAAGAGTTGTCGACGAACCACTGCAGCATCGGTGCTTCTGTGGCAGCGTAGATCAATTGGATCGCCGCCCCCGGCGCGAGCCAAGCGCGCAGCAAGTCGATATCGCTCCACAGCGTTGTGTCGCCACCCACACGAACCAGCCGAAGGGCGACCTCCGCGCGTTCTGCGCTGGCAGTGACGACCGATCTCAGGAGAGCCGGAAACGCGAACAAGATCGTGATGGCCTCCGCGCGGATCACGCTCAAGATCTCGCGCGCGCCGAAGCCCTGCGGATCGAAGAGGCGAATGCTTGCGCCTGCCAGCAGCGCCGTCATGATGTCGCGCACGCCGACGATCGTGCAAGGCGACGCGAGAGTCAGAAATCTGTCTTCGGCGTTGATGTGCGCGGCGTTGATGGATTGAGCCACGCGCTGCAGAAGGTTTCGCTGACTATTGACGATGCCCTTTGGCCGGCCGGTGCTCCCGGAGGTGAACAGGACGCAGGCGGGTTCGTCCAAGCCGAGCCTGGCCGGTCGCCAATCCTCGCGCGCAGATTCGGGCAAACTCGTCAGATGAATGATGCGCGTGGTTGGCGCGCGAGTCTCGACTCCTTTGAGGCCATCCTCTCGTGTAATGATCAGGTTCGGACGCGCGTCCTCCAGCACGTCATCCAGCCAGTCTCCCGGATAGTGCGTATCGAGTGCGACAAACGGGCGTCCTGCCGCCAGGCAGGCGAGCATCGCGAGGGGAAACATCGGACATACCGGCAACAGGATGCCGATCAAATCTTCCGGCTTGGTGTCGGCGGCCAAGGTTTCTGCGAGTCCGGAGAGGCCATCCCACAGTTCGCCAAAGGTCAGAGCTGTGTCAGCATCCCTGATCGCTATCCGGTCTCGATGTCGGCGAGCCGCGCGCTCAAAGTGTTCGATGATCGGCCGATGCAAAGCCTGGTCGCGAAACCGGGTAAAGAGTCGATCAATGGGCCCGTTCCAGTCCAACGGGCGCTCATCGTCCTCAAGCCATGCTGGCATACGATCTACACGCGCATGCATCGTTGGGCCACGGACAACAAGTCATCGGCAAATGTCGGGGCGGATTGAGCACCAGAGTTCCTATGGGCCGGGACTATGATGGCGGCGCGCCGCGAAGACGAGCCGCTTGCGACAGACTACGACTCAGCGCGGTCGAGTCACGATCCTGGCGGGCGGGCGGCGGTCGGCACCCCGTCCGGCAGCGGCCGCAGCGCGCGATCGATGCAGCCGTTCGCTTATAGTCATCCCATGGCGCCGGCTGCTGCTGTGAAACCGCGTGGCCTTGCTCTGATGCTGGGATGGCCGCGCGTGCGGTTCACGCTCGGAATCTCCGCTCTGTTCGGGGTGTTGCTCGGCCTCCACAGTGAAACGCCAACGTACGTGGTGGTCGCGCGCGCCATGCTGGTCGGTCTGGGTGCCATGTTGGCGTTCGGGCTGTTCGAGCAGTGGCCAAGACGCTTGCCGAAGTGGCTTGCGCGTTCGGCGCTGCAACTGATCGGCATCGTGGTGGCAGTGCCGATTGGTGCAGCGCTCGCGTACGTGATCACAACGGGCGGCAATCCGCAGTTCGACCAGAACGAGAAACGAGTCGTGGGCTACGCGATGCTGACGTTCACGGGCGTGCTGTTCGCGCCCTGGATCGCGGTTGGTGCGATGCTGAAGCAGCGAGACGCGTTTGCGCGCGAGCAGGCGCTGGCGTTCGAGCTGGAGCGCAGTCAACTCGAGCGCAACGCGTTGGATGCACGACTGCGGTTGCTGCAGGCGCAGGTGGAGCCGCACTTCTTGTTCAACACTCTCGCCAATGTGCAGGCGCTGGTCGACGCTGGCTCACCGCAGGCATCGAAAGTGCTAGCAAGCCTGATCGCCTACCTTCGCGCCGCAGTGCCGCGCATGCACGAGCTGGCGACGACGCTGGGTCAGGAGCTGGAATTGGTGCGCGCCTATCTGGAGCTGATGCAGATGCGCATGCCGGATCGACTGCAGTTTGTGCTGCATATCGATCCGGCGGCGGAAGGGCTGCAATGCCCGCCGATGACGCTGCTCACGCTCGTCGAGAACGCGGTGCGCCACGGCATCGATCCGAGCGAAGAAGGCGGGCGCATCGATGTCGATGTGTGGCTGCGCGATGGCCGGTGCCTGGTGCGTGTCGCTGATACGGGCGCAGGCCTCAAAGTAACCGGCGGCGGGCTGGGCACTGGCCTGTCGACGCTGCGCGAGCGGCTGCAGCTGGCATTTGGCGGTGACGCGCAGTTGCGCCTGACCGAGGTGGAGCCGCATGGTGTGTGCGCCGAACTGGACTTTCCGGCGCGACAGCAACCTGCATGACGCCGCAACGCCCGACTGCTCTGATTGCGGACGACGAGCCTCTGCTGCGCGATGCTCTTGAGCGCATGCTCGCGCAGGCCTGGCCGGAGCTTGAAGTGGTGGCGCAAGCACGCAACGGACGTGAGGCGATCGATAAGTTCGAGACGCAGCGGCCCGACGTCTGCTTCCTGGATGTGCAGATGCCGGGCAAGACGGGCGTCGAGGCTGCACGCCACATCGGCCGCCGCGCGCATCTGGTTTTCGTCACTGCCTACGACGAATACGCCGTGCAGGCCTTCGCGCAGGGCGTGCTCGACTACCTGGTGAAGCCCGTGGAGCCGTCGCGCCTGGCCGAGACAGTCGCGCGCCTGCAGGAGCGCCTGCGCGCCGCGCAGCCGGCGCTCAACACCGAGGCTTTGCTGCAACAGCTCGCGGCGAATCTGCAGAGGAACGCAGCGCCAGCGGCGCTACGCTGGGTCCGCGCGTCGATAGGACAGACCGTGCGTTTGATCCCGGTGGACGACATCGACTTCCTGCGCTCTGAGGAGAAGTACACCCTGATCGCCTGGCGTGACGACGCGGGCCAGCCGCGCGAGGCAGTTGTTCGTACGCCGCTGAAGGAACTCGTCGCGCAGCTCGATTCGTCACAGTTCGCTCAGGTACACCGCTCGGTGGCGGTGAACCTGCGCGCCGTCAGCCATGTCACGCGGGGTCTCAACGAAACCGCCGATATTCATCTGAAGGGCCGCGACGACGTGTTGCCGGTGAGCCGCAGCTACCTGCATCTCTTTCGCCAAATGTAGCCGGAATGCCCGGGGACACAGTGCGCGGCTCTATACGCGCAAGTGCGTGCATTAGTACTCCTACACATGCGTTGCGTCTGCCATGGTGGTCGTCGGTACGACCACGCGGATCGTTTTCCGAATCGGTAACTTGCTGATCCGACTTATGGTCTGAAGTCGGTTCGTATCCCTCTCTCTCCGCCAGATTAGTTAGTAGATTCAAGTGTTCAAAAATCCCTGGCGGCAAATTTGGTGGCGAATCGACGCGTGCCAGCGATTCGTCGCTTCTTTCTACCGAATCCCTCGCTCTCGTACCGCAGATCCCTCTCTGCGAATTGCCAGACTGCCCACGAGCGCGGACATCACAACACCGCTCCGTTCTCCGATCACAAATCGGTCACGAGATGCGCGCCCAGCGTCGTGACGGTCGCGATGCTCGAACTGGCGCGCGTCTTATCGGCGCGCGTCGCGCAGTATTCACGCGCGACTCTTGGATCGAGCTGGGTGCTCGGCACTGTGTCGGCTAGCAACAAGGGGAGTGGTGCATGGCTACGACGGTAACGCAATCAACCACGGTGCAATCGCGGACGACAAAGCGAATCTATGTGCCGGTCGGATTCGTTCGGACTTGTCATCGATCGCGGGCGCTCTTCGAACACAGCGTTGTCCAACTCCGGCGTTACGAGGAGTGCCAGGCTCCGCATCAGCAAATCATGCTCATTGGGGACGTTTACCATTTGGACTTTCGAGCGCGCGGGAATCGGAGCCCGTTCAATCGCGAAAGCTTGGTCGAATGCCGGAGGTTTTCGGCGTTCTGCGTCGGGCAGGGGCCCCAAGAACGGCCGCATCGCGGGTGAGTCAATGTGGCTGCCAGAAGGATCCGCAAAGAGCCAACGCGTTCACAGGATTCAATATTTCCTCCGCTCATAGTTAATTAATTTGTTCGGCACCGAACATAATTGCTTGTTTTTATTGAACTAAATTATACTGCGATGTTACTAAGAGCTTCGACTCGACTCAGTCCCGATTGGTCTCTCGAAGTTCGAAGAATGGCTCCCTGAAGGAGTTGCACAGACGGCGGACTGGGGAAGTCTTAATGCCTGGCGCAAGAAAAGTTTCGGTTCCAAATCGCCTACTTGCCGCATTGCCCCGCAAGGAATACCAGAACCTGCTGCCCGTCCTCGAACCGGTCCGGCTGGCCTTCGGGGAGATTCTCTACGAATCCCAATCTCAGATTGGGCACGTCTACTTTCCCAACGACTGCTTCGTCTCAATGCTGACTACGGTAGAGGCCGAGCGGGCTTCGGAGGTCGGACTTATCGGCTTTGAAGGCATGGTCGGGATTCCCATGGCGCTGGGTGTCGCTGTCTCGCCTTTTCGGGCCGTTGTGCAAGGCGAAGGCACGGCAATGCGGATGAAGACAGCGGACTTTCGCCGCAATTTCAACACGAGCGTTGCGTTGAAGAGAGAGTTGTTCCTCTTTACCCACTTGCTGATGATCCAAATCGCTCAGACCGCGGCATGCAACCGCTTTCATGTGGTGACACAGCGCATGGTCCGCTGGATATTGATGACCCGCGACCGCGTCCACTCCAACGAGTTTCGCATTACGCAGGAATTTCTTGCGCTCATGCTGGGCGTGCGGCGCGTTGGCGTCAGCGCGGCAATGTGCAGCCTGCGGGATCGCAAGCTCATCGCCTACCGCCGCGGCACCATCACCATCATCGACCATGGAGGCCTCATAGCAGCCTCCTGCACGTGCTACAAGATTGTCAAAGACACCTATGCTCGAGCACACGCTCTGACAAAAATTTCCGAGGCAGCCCGCAAAAGTAACACGAGGGCCGCCGCCGACTGACGTGCGTTCCCCGCCCAGTCAATGAGCGCGCCTTGTTATCACATGGAATGGCGGACTCTGCGGGCGGTTGTGAAGCCGCCTGTAACAGCAGTGCGCTGCCTTTCGGGGTCGGAGTGCGCGCGGCAGTTTCCTGGTGGCAAATCCGGGGATCTACGGGGATCAGAGGGGACGCGAATTCTTTTTGCATCAGTAACTTCCTGATCTACAAAGTCAGTCTCCCGATTTCGAATCCCTCTCTCTCCGCCAGATTTCCTCCGTTCGTTTCCGTCGCGGGCGGCACTCACGGATGGCGCACGACCGGCGCTCGCTTAGCTCGGCACCGTCGGAGATCACCTCGGCCCGCTCGCGGCCGGCGTGTGCACGGCTGCGGTCTCTTCGCTATTCTGAACGCGGCACAATCCTCCAGGGCGTACGCTCCAATGCCGAGCAGCATCGATGCTTGCCACAACGTCGCGGACTTCCGGGCGCTGGCGCGTCGCAGGCTGCCTGGACCCATCTTTCATTACATCGACGGCGCGGCGGACGACGAGGTCACGTACCGGCGCAATACCGAGGCCTTCGAATGCTGCGACCTCGTGCCCAACGTGCTGGTGGGCGTCGAGAAGGTGGACATGTCCGCGATCGCCATGGGTCGCGAACTGCGCCTGCCGATCTTCTGCTCGCCGACCGCGCTGCAGAGGCTGTTTCATCACGAAGGCGAGTGGGCCGTTGCGCGAGCCGCGGAGAAGTTCGGCACCATGTTCGGCATCTCGTCGCTCGGCACGGTCAGCGTGGAAGAGATCGGAGCTGCGATCAGTGCGCCGAAGCTGTTTCAGCTGTACGTACACAAGGATCGCGGCCTCACGAACGAGATGATCGACCGCTGCAAGGCGGCGCGCTTCGATGCCATCGCGCTGACTGTCGACACGATCACCGGCGGCAATCGCGAGCGCGATTTGCGGACCGGCTTCACCTCGCCACCCCGGCTTACGCTCAGGAGTCTTGCGAGCTTCGCGGCGCATCCCGGCTGGTCGCTGCGTTACCTCGCCGGCGGGAAATTCCGGCTGCCGCAGCTCGAAAGCCACGTGCGGCAAGGCTCGAGCGTCGCGATCTCGATCGGGGAGTACTTCTCGACGATGCTGGATCAGTCGATGAACTGGACCGACGCGGAACGCGTGCGTGCCCGCTGGGGCGGTGCTTTCTGCCTCAAGGGAATCATGAGCGTCGGCGATGCGCGCCGCGCGGTGGACATTGGCGCGAGTGCGATCATGGTCTCGAACCACGCGGGGCGTCAGCTCGACGGCTCGCGCGCACCCTTCGATCAGATCAGCGAGATCGTGGACGCCGTCGGCGGTCGCATCGAGATCATCTGCGACGGGGGCATCCGGCGCGGTACGCACGTACTGAAAGCCATCGCCGCGGGCGCGACCGCCTGCTCGGGCGGCCACATGTATCTCTACGCTCTGGCGGCGGGCGGACAGCGAGGCGTGGAAAAGGCGCTCGGCAATCTCGCAGCGGAGATCCAGCGTGGGATGAAGCTCATGGGCGTCACACGCCTCGATCAGTTGTCGCGCGAGCATCTGCGTTACCGCCGATAAGGAACGCAGTGGATGGCGCCCCACTACATCGGTGCGAGTGACGCATCGGTTGCCATCTGCTGGATTCGGCGGCATCTATCTCGTTCGCCCCATGCATGGCCGCTTACGAAACGGTGAGCTCGGCGGGAACCGCTTGGCGACTCGGGCCGGAAGCGCGATCGCCTGCTTGGAGGGCGCAGGCCGGCCACGCCTGATCCGCAGCGCCAGATCAGCTCCGGGGCTCGTAGCGGGAGTG
>Ga0180104_1000212_pt1 | contig 12309 bp, 12 predicted proteins | sample EasRiv730_16_1Da_FD_121791 | JGI IMG/M metagenome (GOLD analysis project Ga0180104, IMG submission 121791) | Soil microbial communities from meander-bound floodplain in the East River, Colorado, USA - East River metaG ERMLT730_16_1Da | ecosystem: Environmental > Terrestrial > Soil > Floodplain ... | reverse complement strand
GGCGATGCCGTCGATCACCCCGATGATGTCGGCGATCTTCTTGGACGACTCGGTGATGCCGTTCATCGTGCCCACGGCTTCCTTCACCACCTCGCCGCCCTTGGCGGCGACGCCCGAGGCCTGCGCCGCGAGCTCGTTGGCCTTCTTCGCGTTCTGCGCGTTCTGCCCCACCGTCGCCGTCATCTGCTGCATCGACGCCGAGGTTTCCTCCAGCGCGCTCGCCTGCTCCTCGGTGCGGCTCGACAGGTCGGTGTTGCCTTGCGCGAGCTCGCGCGAGGCCGTGCTCACCGCGTCGGACGCGGCGCGGATGGACCGCACCGACTCGGTAAGTGCCGCGCGCATTCGCTCCAGCGCCGCCATGGCACTCGCACGGTCGCCTGCCTTGAGCGGGACCGAGACGTCCAGTTCGCCACGCGCGATGGATCCGACCGCGCTCGCCATGATTTCCGGGGCACCTCCCAGCGCGCCGAGCACCGACCGGTAAACGAAAAGCAGCAGAAACACCGTGAAGACGGCGCCGAGGGCACTGCCCGCGGCGATCATGGCGTAGATCCGGGTCCGTTGCGCCGACAAGGAGCGGTCGGTCAGCTCCACTGCCGACCCGAGCTCGGCGCTCAGCTGGTCGAACACGGCGATGATCTTGCCGAGCGCGATCTGGTCTTCGACTTCCTCCGGCGATATCCTGCGCCGCGCGAGCAGGGACTCGGCAAGCGGCTTGGCCTTGCGCCAGATGGGCAGCGCCCGGCCTTCCACTGACTCCTTCACCTCCGGAATGTCGATGTCGGCCGCGATCCCCTCGAGCGCGGCGTCCAGTTGCGGTATCAGGCCCTGGGCCTGCTTGCGCACCGTGGTCGAGCCGCCGGAGAGCAGAACCTCGTTCAACGTGCGTACCAGGCGCTGTTCGGAGATCCGGGCGTCGAGCACCGCCCGTCCGGCGCGTTCCATCTGCCCCAGCGACGCCAGGCTGAGGAATACGATCGCGACCAGAGCGATGGCGAGCACCACCGCCAGCCCGGCGCCCGCCCCCATTCTCTGCTTGAGCGTCACGGTCGTTCCGCCCCGTGCAGCGTCAGTTCGCGACCGGGTACTTCCGGCCTTCCCATTCCGCCCAGCCGCCGCGGAAATAGTGGACCGACTTGTAGCCGGCGCGGATCGCCAGCACCGCCGCCTTGTAGGACTTCCAGCCGGTCGGTCTGTCGCTGTAAAACACCAGCACGGCGTTCTTGTCGGCCGGCAACTGCGCCAAGTCGAAGCGATCCTTCTCGGCATCGAAATTCTCCGCGTACTCGCTCTTCTCGCGGTATGGAATCGCCTTGGCGCCGGGCACGTGGCCCTTGCCGAAGTTGATCGGGCTGCGCGTGTCGAAGAACACGGCCTTCCCGCCGTCCAGGAGCTTCTTCGCTTCGTCCGCCGTGATCACCTTGGCGCCGGCGAGGACCGTAGGGGTCTGCGGTTTGCTGTCCTGCGCGGCGCCGTCGAACGAGGCCGCAAACAATGCCAGTGCGGAGAGCACCGCACCCAGAGCACGTGTCATTTTCTTACTCCCTGTGATCGGAATATGCATCGGGCTAGAAAATACAGGAAGGTCGTCCCGTCTACCTGTGCTCAAGTACGCTGCTCACCCAAATTTGCACAGGGCTCAATCATCCTTACAATCCGGCATGATCACAGGCGCGCAAGCCGTCGTCGATTGTCTGCGCCGGGAGCGCATCGAGCACGTCTTCGGCATTCCCGGCACCATGAACCTGCCGATCCTGGACGTCCTGCGCGACACGCCGGAGATCCGCTTCATTCTCACCCGGCACGAGCAGGGCGCGGCCTTCATGGCGTACGGCTATGCCCGGGCGCTGAATCGCCCCGCCGTGGTGACGGCGACCGAAGGGCCCGGCGTGACCAACCTCGCCACCGGCATCGGCGCCGCCTACAAGGGCTACGTCCCGATCATCAGCATCAGCGGCGCGCAGGAGATCTGGTTGCGCCAGAAGGACGCGAGCCAGGACATCGACCAGGTGACGCTGCATCTGCCGATCACCAAGTGGGCCTACTCGATTCCCGCGGCGTCCAAGATCCAGGAAGCGCTGCGCCGTGCCTTCCGCATGGCGCTCGCCGAGCCGCTCGGCCCGGTGCATCTCGACGTCTCGAAAGACATCCTGCTCGAGAAGACGGCTCCCGAGCCGATCGCTCCCGAAGCGTACCGCCCCGGCTCGCTGCCGAGCTGCGCGGCGGGCGAGCTCGATCGCGCGGCCACGCTGATCGCGAAGGCGAAGCGTCCTGTCCTGCTCGCCGGCGGCGGGGTCATTCGCGAGGAGGCCCTCGTCGCGCTCCAGCATCTCGCGGAGGCGACCGGAATTCCCGTTGCGACTCTGCAGTACCACCCCGACGCCTTTCCCACCACGCACCGCCTCGCTTTGGGGCCGCTTGGGCGCAACGGCTGGTCGAGCGCAAATCGCACGATGCCGCAAGCCGACGTCGTCATCGCCGTCGGCGCCCATCTCGACCTTTTCTCCACCCAATTCCGCTACGGCATCATCAGCCGCGAGGCCACGCTCATTCATCACAGCACCGTGGCAACCGACATCGGCGTCGCGTTCCCGGTCGCGCAGGCGGTCGTGGGATCGACCCTAAGCTTCCTCGAAGGGCTCGCCGCGCGCCTCAAGGGAAAATGGGACTGGGTCGACGTCGCCAAGGCGCGCCACGCGTGGAATCAAGAAAGGGAAAAACTACTTGATACGAGCGCACGGCCGATCCTTCCTCCGGTCGTGGCTCATGCCATGCGCCAGGCGCTTCCCGCCGACGGCGTCATGATCATCGACGCCGGCAATGCGGGAAAGCACATGCGCGTGTTCATGGACACGCACCAGCCCAATACCTTCATGTACATCAGCGACTGGGGCTCGGTCGGCGCCGCGCTGCCGATCGCAATGGGCGTCAAGCTGGCGAAGCCGCGCCAGCCGGTAATGGCCACCGTGGGCGACATGGGGATGATGTGCAACATCGGCGAGCTCGAGACCGCCGTGCGCGAACGCATCCCGGTGGTGTGCGTGGTCTTCAACGACCGCGGCCTGGGCAACGAGCGCGCCTTCCAGAACGAGCTCTACGGCGGGCGCACCTTCGCGGTCGATTACGGCGACGTCGACTTCGCCGCCCTCGCGCGCGTGCTCGGCGCCCACGGCGAGCGCGTGGAGGAGCCCTCCGAAGTGCTTCCCGCCGTCAAGCGCGCGCTCGCAAGCGGCCTGCCGGCGGTGGTAGATGTGGTGATCGACAAGGAGTTCCACGCCCCGGTGGTGTACAAGGCCTAAAACATAGGCCTGCTCAAGGGAGACCGATCCTGAGCGAGACCACGGATCCCGTCACGCTGGCGCTGACCGGCATGCTGCCGGGAGGCCTGATCGTTGGCGCCTTGCTCGCCTATCCGCTCAGTCGTCTGCTTCTTCGCGCGTACCACCGCAGCATCGGCCGATCGATGGCGCAGGCCGCAAGCGGCTGCGTGACCCCAAAGCCCCCCGCCGCCGCTTCAACGAGCCGCCCGACCCATGAGCTGCAACTCCTCGATGCGGCCTCCGGGGCGGACGCGGCGCGCGATCCCGCTGCCAGCCGCCATGTGCTCGACGCGCCGTGGCGCGCTGCGCTCGCGTATGCCGCCGCAGGCGGCGCCTTCGCCGCCGTCATGACCGCGGCTTGGCTGGCGGCGACTCGCGACGATGCCGTTGCGCTCACCAAGCTCACGATCCTCGTCTGGACCTATCTGTGGCCCGCGGTCCTGACCGTCAACCTGGTGGCGGGCCTGCGCCGCCATCATCGGATTCTCATCGCTGCGTACTTCGGCGGCTACGCGTTGCTCGTCGTCATTGCCCTGGTGCGGAATCCTGCGACGCACTGGTACGAGCTGCCCGTGTTCTGGCTGCTGATCAATGGACCGCCGACCGTGCTGCTGCTGGCCTTCCTGACCCGACGCATCCGGGCGGTCGGCCCCATGGTGCTGGCGTTCACCGCAATCGCGGTGATCGGCTCCCAAATCCCCGCGACCATACTCAGCAATGACCCGGCCCTTCTGAAAGCCCTCGCGGAAGCCGGCACGGCCGCCGGCATGAGCGCGGGCGGAATCTTCTGGGGCATGATGCTCGCCGGCCTGATTGCGTTTGCAGCTATCGGCTGGTTGATCCTGCTGTGGCTGGGAAGTCGTTATCGGCGCAAGCGCCTGAGCGACCAGATCCTCCTCGTCGATGCGATGTGGCTCGTGTTCGGGCTAAGCCACTCGATCGGCGTGGTATTCGAGGGCTGGCTCTGGATCTTCAGCGGCTTCGTTGCTTTCGCGGCGTTCGTGGCCGTCAGATCTGCGGCGTTCGCCGTCATGCGCGCATCCGGGCCGCCGCCGCGCCGCTTGCTGCTCCTGAGAGTGTTCGCCCTCGGTGCGAGAAGCGAGCGGCTATTCGACCTGGTGCAGAAGCACTGGCTTCGCATCGGCGACATCATGCTCATCGCGGGGCCGGACCTGGTCACAACCACCGTCGAGCCGCACGAGTTTCTCGACTTCCTCGGGGGCGGCCTGTCGCGGCAGTTCGTCAAGGACCGCGCCGATCTGGCGCAGCGACTCCAGAAGATGGACACCGCCATGGATCCGGATCTGCGCTATCGCGTGAACGAATTCTTCTGCCACGCTGACACCTGGCAGATGACCATGCGAGAGCTCGCCGCGCGTGGCGACGCCGTGCTGATGGACCTGCGGAGCTTCTCAGCCAGTAACCAGGGATGCCTGCTCGAGGTCGGCGAGCTGCTGAATAGCGTCGACTTGCGCAGAGTCGTGTTCGTCATCGATGCAACCACCGACCGGCAGTTCCTCGAGTCGTCGCTCGCGTCGTTGTGGAACAGCATTGCGGCGGAGTCTCCGAATCGCACCGCTGCCCAGCCGGCCGCTCGGCTGTACGACTTCAGCCGGCAGCCCGAGGAACCGGCCCTGCGCGGCCTGTTCGTCGCGCTTACCTCCTGACCAACCGGCCCGCGAAGGGTTTTTTTATCTATTCGTCTGGGAGATGCACCCTTGCAGGACATGCAGATAAATTCTGCGCGTGCAATGTGCATATGACTGCTCCACCTGGTGGTGCGCGAGGAGCGCATCCGGGCATACCATGATCGGCTGGTGCACGATTTCAAGCTGGATGCCCCAACGTTGATGCCTTTCGTGCTGGGCGTGCCGATGGCGAAGGCCGGCGCCGACCCTTGCCCGCAGCGGTAAAGAAAGCAATGAACGTCTCGCAACGAGGGGTTCGTAAGATGTATCGACATCGGCCCACATCGAGAGCCCAGTCATGGTCCGCGCGCTGATCGTGATTGACATTCCGTTCTATCGCCAGGGCCTGCAGGAGCTGCTTGCGAAAAGCGGAGAAGTCGTGGTCGTTGGAGCGACATCGGACGCCGAAGAGACCGAGCGGATCGTACGGCTCGAGTTGCCCGACGTGGTGCTGCTCGACGTGGGCGGCCGCGAGTCGGTCGAGGCGCTCAGGCGAACGCGCCGCGTCGAACCCGCACCCAGAATTGTCGCCCTGGCGATTAGCGAGACGCCGGAGAGCGTCATGGCATGGGCGGAGTCCGGCATCGCCGGATACGTCCCGCGGGATGCCTCGCTCGCCGACCTGATCCGTGTGCTGAAGGGCGTGGTGCGCGACGAGCTCTATTGCTCGCCGCGGATCGCCGCGAGCATGATCCGCCGGCTGGCAACGCTCGCCGCCTCGTCTCCACGTCCGAGGGATCCGGTCGGTGAGCTGTCCACCCGCGAGCACGAGGTTCTTTCGCTGATCGCGCGTGGATTCTCCAACAAGGCGATCGCGTCGCACCTGGGTATCGCCAATGCGACGGCGAAGAACCACGTTCACAACATCCTCGACAAGCTCTCTCTGCGACGCCGGGTCGAGGCCGCCTTGCTGCTGCAGAGGGGACGGGCCTAGATCCCTCGGTTCATTGCGCCGCTTGCACGCGGTTCGCATACTGCGCGAGTCCCCTAAGAATCGTCCTGCCGATGCCGTCTGCGCGCATTGCGTTTGCCGGGCTTTCGCCGCTCTGCGAGCAGATCCTTCGCGCGGGGCTCGCACGCCGCCCCGATATCGAGCTGGTGACGCCGTGGACGCGGCTGTCCTCTCTCGGGACGCCAGATGGGGCGACCGCCCCGGAGACGCTGCTGATCGAACTCGAGCGGCCGCACTTGCCGCCCGCATTGCGGGCGCTGCTCTCGGCCGCCGCCAGCCTACGCATCGTCGCCCTGTCCCCCGACGCTCGCTCGGCGACGGTCTTCCGGCTCGTCGAGGAGCGCACCTTCCTCTTCGACTGCGAAGCGCAGGACCTGTGCTCGGTGCTGGATTCGCCGGTCTAGCATCGAGGACGGCCTGCCGCGCGCTGGACCGCCGCTGGACCGCCGCTAATTCGTTCGGTTCATTTACCTCGTCGCCGCGACTCCCGTAGGCTCGCGACGTGAGGGAGGCGACATCCGCAGCTCCGCTCGAACGCGGGCCTGGCTGCCTGGCCGGGCACTGGCGTGTGGTCATCACCTCACCAGGCGCCGCCGGCTCGGAGCTGATGTCCCTGCTCGCGCGCGTGATCCGGGCGCCAGCGCGCGAGCTTGCGGCGTTGCTTTATCGCGCACCATCCATTCTCGCCGTGAACTTGTCGCGCGCCGACGCGGAGCAGATGTGCGATCTGCTGCGATCGGCCGGCCTGGAAACCGCCGTGCAGGGAGGCGACGAGGCGTTCCAGCCCGGTTCGGATGATCACGAAGTGGCGATCGTGGTAGACGACGTCGCGAAGATGACCGCGGTGCTCGAGCAAATCATCAGCGTGCTCGGGGTCGACTTGGCAACGGCCCGGCGCCTCGCGTGCGCCACGCCGGCGGTGCTGTTAGCCAACGTATCGCTCGCCACGGTCGAGGCGCTGCGGCGCAGGTTCCAGCCGCTCGGCGTGGAGCTCGACGCCTGCCGCCCCGCACAGGGTCGCTTCGACATCTATGTCGGCCGCTGCCATGAGCTGGCGCGCCAGGCAGTCCTGCGTGTCGCCGAGCAGACAGGCATAGCGGTGCCGAACCCGGTGTCGAAGCGCCCCGGGCCGGCGGCGAGCGGCTACACGCTGCTCGCCGAGAACGTCGAGTGGCGCCGCGCCGAGGCGTTCTGGGAAGGCACGCGGCGCTGTTCCGCGCCGGTGCGCGCGCTCAATCGCGCCTACCAGCGATTCGACGTGTGCCTCGAGGCCGCGCCTGCGCAGGCGCCGATGCTGGACTTTGTCGCGCGCCTCATCGGCGCGCCCGCGCCCGTGGCGGCGCGGCTGATTGCGCAGCTTCCGGTATGCATCCGCCGCAATCTGCGCCGTGCCGAGATGCAAGCGCTGCTTGAGCAGATCGCCGCGCTCGGCGGCCGTGCCAGCGCCACTCTGGTCGCGCTCGAGGAATACAGCGTCGAGCTCGGGAAGAAGGGCGAGCCGGTGGCCGTCGCCCGCGTGCTCCAGTATGCCGGCGGTCTCTCCGCCGACGCGGCGCAGAAAGCCACGCGCGCGCGAGCGTCCTGGAGCGGCGGGCCGTACACGAACGTTCAGGCGCGCTGGCTGCGTGCCGAGCTGCAGCGAGCCGGAACCGAAGCGCGGATTCTGCTCCGATGAACGCCGCCTGTGGTCCCGCTTGCAGCCCTCCTGCTTGTGACCCTAAGAGCGCGCGCCGCGAGCACGTAAGGATCGCCGAGGACGGCAAGCGCCGGGCGCTCGCCGGCGAGCATCGCGAAGCACTCGAGCGCTATCGCGAGGCGCTGCGGCTCGCCGTCGCGGCTGCCGAGCCGGAGGTGTTCTTCCGCCACTATCTCGAGTGCGCGCTCGAGTCGCTCGAGCGCCTGGGGGCCTACGCCGAAGTCCTGGCGTATTGCGATCGCGCGATCGAGCACTATCGCGCGACGCCGCCGCGCCATGAGCTCGCCCTGGCCGATCTTGCGCACGTCCACCAGCGCCGCGGAATCATCCTGCTCAAGCAGCGCGACCCGGCAGGCGCCGCGGCGGCGCTGAGCGAGGCGGCGCGCCTGGCCGGCTCGGCGCGCTGCGCGCTGCCGCTGACCGCGGGGGTCCTCGAATGGCTGAACCGCGGCTGGCAGGTCGATCCCGAGCGGCTGCTCGCCGAGCAGGAGCGCCAGCGCTACTTTTCCGTGCGACCGGGGGCCTTGCGCCCGCCCCCGGCAGATCCGATATCCCCGGCGGCCGTAGCGACGGCCACCGCATTAGCGACTTCATAGGAGGCTTCGCGCCATGTTCGACAACAAAGTGCAGCAGATGTCACCCGGAGAAGCGCTCCTCGATGCGCCGATGCCTGAGCTCATCCAGAAGATGGGCCTGGCGATCGCCGAAGCGCAGCTTCGGCTCGATCAGATGGCGGTGCGGGTGGCGGGACTGTTGAGCGAAGCCAAGGTCGAGTTCAAGGACGCCGCGGGCAACGTCAAGCCAAGATCCCTCCTCGAGCTCGGCTTCACGCCGACGTTCTACCACTTCACCGAGACCGACATTGAGATCAAGCTGACGCTCCAGATGAAGATCGAGGAGGAATTTCGCGTCGGCGGCGCGGTTTCCCTGGGCGTGGGCGGGACGCCCCCGGCCGCACCGGCCACCGGAACCGGCACTACCGCGCCGGCCACCGGGACGGGCACTACCGCGCCGGCCACTGGAACGGGCACCACACCGGCCACAGGGAGCGGCATCGGTGATGCGGCGAAGGGCGCCGCGGCCCTGGGCCAGGCTGCCGACAAGCGCGGCGTGATGTTCGGCGCGACGATCAGCGCCGAGTATCACCGCAAATACGAGTTCGACATGAGCGGGTCCTCGATGATCAAGACCAAGATGATCGCGGTGCCGCCTCCGGCAGCTTTCCTCGAGGCGATCAAGGAGCACGCCCGCGCCGGCGGCACCGTAGCGTCGCCCGCATGAGCCCCTCCCGCTAGGAGCCCGCGCACGTGGCCAACCAGGCAGTGCAGAACCTGCTGCAGTCCCCGCTGCCGCAGTTGCTGGAGCAGCTGGGCAACGCGATCGCCACCGCGCAGTTCGCGATGGACCAGAACGCCATCCAGATCGCGCGCGTGATGACCGACAAGAACCAGGGGCTGGAGCTGTCCGAGGGGCACAAGCTTTCCCTGCTCGAGCTCGGGTTCACGCCGACCTTCTACCAGCTCACCGAGGCCACCATCGAGGCGCGCGTCGCGTTCAGCGCCAGCGAGTCGCGCGAGATCTCGGTCGGCGCGTCGATCGGCGGCAGCATCGGCTTCTTCACCGCCTCGGTGAATGCGTCCTATACCGCCAAGTATTCCTTCGACGCGTCCGGCTCGAGCGCCATCACGGCGCGCTTCGTCTCCGTGCCGCCGCCCACCATGTTTCACGAACGCCTGCGCGCGGGGATGCCCGCGCCGGCGGCCGACGAAAAGAAACCAGCATAAAGAAACCATGAAAACGCCCAGCACTGGAGGTTAGCAATGGCAATAGGCCAGGATCTTCTGAACGTCCCGATGGGGGACATGATTCGCCAGATGGCGTTCGCCATCGCCGACGCGCAGTTCGAGCTCGACGACTCCAGCTTTCGCGTGGCGGAGATGATGTCCGGGCAGGTCACGCTGCGCAACGAGGACGGGTCGGTTCAGATGGAGGGCACGGGCAGCAGCGCAAAACCCGTCACCAAAGAGACCACCGTCAAGTTCGGAGGCGAAGACCTGAGCATGATGGAGCTCGGCTTCACGCCCAACTTCTACCAGTTCGTCGACACCATCATCGAGGTGAAGATCGCGATCAAGATCAGCACGTCGACCGAGAACACCCGTGTGACCAAAGGGACGATCACGCGAGTGGACAGCACGCGCCGCGGCTGGCTGTTTGCCCCGGTCGCGCAGACGGTGGTCACGACGACGCCGGTGGACGCCACGTACACCTCCAAATACAACTACAGCGCCGAGGGCTCGAGCCTGCTGCGCACCAAGCTCGTACCGGTGCCGCCGCCGTCGATCCTGCAGGAGCGCATCCGCGCGCTGATGGAGGCCAAACAGAAGGTGGTGACGCCTTGAGCCGTACAGGCTGAGCCCTAACAAGCCCAAGTTACCTAGGAGTCAACACGATGGCATTGCCGAAGATTGGTCAGGAGCTGCTGGACGTTCCCTTTCCCCAGATGATCAAGAGCATGGGGCTCTCGATCGCCGAGGCGCAATTCTCGCTCGATCAGACCGGCGTGCGCCTGGCGCAGATGATGTCGGGCAAGTACGAGGTCGACGAGCCCGATCCCACCGACGACGACCCGGACAGGACCAAGACGGTCGAGAAGACCGCGTACGTCACGTTCAACGGTGAACAACTGTCGCTGCTGGAGCTCGGCTTCACGCCGACCTTCTACCAGTTCGTCGACACCATCATCGAGGTGAAGGTCTCGATCTCGATGAGCTCCTCGCACGAGTACAAGCGCTCGGCCACGACCGTGACCACCAAGGCGACCGGCTTCGCGGTGCCGTTCGTTGCCGGCCTATCGATGTCGGCGTCCTCGGTCAGCGCGAGCTACGCCGCGAAGTATCAATACAGCGCGGAGGGCTCTAGCCTGATGCGCACCAAGCTCGTGCCGGTGCCGCCGCCGGCGGTGCTGGAAGAGCGCATCCGCCGGGTGATCGACATCAAGCTCGCCAAGCCCCCGGCCACCTAAGGCGCTTCGATGCAGGAGTATCGCAGCTGGGAAGATTTGCTCGAGCCGCCGGAGGGCGAGGGCGCGCTGCTGCCGCCGCCGGCCGCCTCGGGCGGCCGCGAGCTGCCGCCCGGCGTGGCGCTGCCGCCCGAGGTGCAGGCGCTGCTGACGGAGAAAGAGGCGCTCGAGAAGCACCTGAAAGCCCTCACCGGCCAGGGCGAGCCGGATCCCGAAGACGCGCGGCGCGAGCAGTGCTTTCCGGTGCGCGCGCACACCAAGGAAAGCCGCATCGAGGAGCGGCGGATCAGGCGGCGCGACGAGCACCTAACGGTCTTGCGCCAGCGGGCGTTGGCGCGCAAAATTCTTCGCGACCGGGTCGAAACCCTGCGGCTCGAGCTGCGCGCTGCGCAGGAACGCCGGCTGCTCGCCGAGCAGCGCCGCGCCGCGACCGAGGCCGCGGCCGCGGCCGAGCGCGAACGACGGCTCGCGGAGGAGTTGCGCATCCGCGGGCACTGGGTGGCGCAGCGCTATCAAGCCCTGCTCGAGCGGGTCCAGGCGGTACGCGGCGAGCGTCACTGGCAGGAGGAGCATTCGGCGCAGGCGCAAGCCCAGGCGCGGCGGTCCCTGATCGAGCGGCGCCAGGAGCTTGCGCGTACGCTGGCGGCACAGACGGAGCAGCACGAGGCGCGCAAGGAAGCGGCGTTGCACCGGCTGACGGACCTGCGCACGCAGCGCAGCGCGCAGGATGAAGAAGCTCGGGAGCGCAGCGCCTACGCCCAGCAGCAGGCGCTCAAGGCGCGCGCCGAGCGCAGCGAGCAGGATGAAGAGGCTCGGGAGCGCAGTGTCCACGCCCAGCAGCGGGCGCTGGAGGCGCGCGCCGAGCAGGCGGCGATCTACGCCCGCCTCGACCGGCGCATAGCCGGCGGCGAGAGCAGGGACTGACGGTGGAGGTGCGCGTTTGACAGAGGCAGAAGAGTTCGTTACCGGCTCGATCGACGACTATCTGATGAGCTTGGCCGATGGGATTTTCAGCGCCCAAAGCCAGCTCAACCAGTTGCGCGTTGCCGGACCGCCGGGCCAGCCCTCCACGACGTACTACCTCCCCAAGGTGGAGTTCGAGCTGAAGCTCGCGTTCGAAATGGTGCGCCAGTCGGGCCCCGGTACCGCGCCGCGGCCTGGCGGGGAGTTCATGCTGAAGGCGCGCAGCGTCTCGCCCGCCGAGATCGGCGGGCAGGATGTTCGCGCCCAGGCCGCGAGCGTCATCCGCGGCGCGTTCGTCGCCGTGCCCGCCGACGGCGGCAAGCCGCAGCCGCTCCTGCGCACGTCGCTCCTCCAGAGAAGCGCGCTCGAAGTCGGCATCGTCGTGCAGGTGTTCACGGCCATCGGCGATCCGGTGCCCGGAGTGGAGGTGCACTTTAACGTCGACCGCGACGCGAGCCTCAAGCTGAACCAGCAGGCAAGCCTCAATCAGCCGCTCGAAGCCGCGACCGATCTCATGGAAGGCGTGGTCGTCACCGACGCCCGGGGCGGCGCGACCAGCATCCTCAAGCTCGCCCCGGACGAGCTGGTGGGAGGGCATGTGGCGCTGACGCCGAGGGCATCGATGGTCAGCGCCACATGCCCTCCCACCAGCTCGTCCGGGGCGAGCT
>Ga0180104_1000211_pt1 | contig 12315 bp, 14 predicted proteins | sample EasRiv730_16_1Da_FD_121791 | JGI IMG/M metagenome (GOLD analysis project Ga0180104, IMG submission 121791) | Soil microbial communities from meander-bound floodplain in the East River, Colorado, USA - East River metaG ERMLT730_16_1Da | ecosystem: Environmental > Terrestrial > Soil > Floodplain ... | reverse complement strand
GTCTTGCCGCCCTGGAGCGAGGGCGTCAGCGTGACTTCGAGGGCGTTCTTCTCGTTCCAGGCGCGGATGGCGCCGTTTTCCGAGACGATCCACTTCATCTTGCCGTGCTTGGGATCGTCCTTCTCGAGCGCCTTGATGCCGTTGCCGGCGCCGGCGAGGTTGCCCGACTTCTCCGCCGCGGTTCCCACCTGCTGCTTGGCCGGCTCGGCGCCGGCTACCAGCGCCTGCGCGGCCGCTTTGAGCTCGGAGCCCGCCATCGACGGCAGGACCCACGCCACTGCCACGTAGCCGATCAGCGCGAGACCGGCAATCACCAGCAATGCAGCGCGCATTTCGTTCCCCCTTTGTCGCCCCTCCCGCCCGGCAGGCCAGCTTACCATGGAGTCATCCATGGTCAGCCTTCGACTGACAATCACCGGGCGCGTCCAAGGGGTCGGCTTCCGCTACGCGATGCAGCACGAGGCGGCGCGCCGCGGCGTGCGCGGCTGGGTGCGCAATCGACGCGACGGCAGCGTGGAAGCGCTGGTGCAAGGCGAAGCGCGCGCAGTCGAAGCGCTGGTCGCGTGGGCGCGGCAGGGTCCGCCGGGGGCGCGAGTGAGTGAATTACAAACCACTGCCGTGGAGGAACCTCCGCACTCAGGCTTCGAGCTGCGGCCGACCGCCTAGGGCTGTTTGCGCCGCTTAAGCGCGTTGACCGCCGAGAACTCCCACGGACGGCAGCCCGCGAGCAGCGCGACGCCGACGCGCCGGCCCGCCGGCAGCGCGGAGTCGGCCTCGGCGCATTCGTTGAACTCCGCGATCAGCCGCTCGAGCTTGCGCTTCAGCGTCGCCGCGGACTCGGCCGAGAGCTCGCGGCACTCGAAGCGCAAGAGCTCGAGCGGCGCGTCGAAGCGCGCGTGCAGGAATTCGGCCATCGCGCGGCGCGCATAGGCTTTCTTGGCCGGCCCGCCGGCGCGCCAGACGAAGTCGCGTGCCACCAGCAGCCGGGCGCGCTCGCGCGGTCCCCACTCGATCAGCTTCAGCCTCTCCAGGCGCGCGAACGCGATGGTGAGCTCGGTGCGCTGGATCGCGAAGCTCTCGAGGATCTCCTCGAAGCTCCAGCCGTTCAGCACCAGCCAGAACACCGCGAGCAGCCGCTCGTCCTTGGCGAGCCCGGCTTCCTGCTCGTGCGTGAGCTGCGCCGGCCCGCTGCCGCCGCCGCGCGTCAGGCGCGCGACGTCGTAGAGGTCGAGGTCGACCGCCGCGAGCACTTCCTCGATGCGCGCGAGGGTGAAGCTGCCGCGCGAGAACATGCGCTTCACGCTCGCTTCCGAGAGCTGCAGGCGGCGCGCCAGCTCGGCGTAGGTCAGCCCGCGCGCGCGAACGCTCCTCTTGAGCGCCTCGACGAAGCGGCTGGCCGCCGGCATGCGACTTACGGTATCAGATAACGCGACCTCGCAAGCGGCTGTTGCGCTGCCAGATGAACTGCCGGAAAAATCCCCGCGAGTACTTCATGACTGAGGAGGAGCCATGACTGCCACGCGTTCTATCCCGTTGTCCGCTCTCGAACTCACCGCTGCGGTGCGCGAAGACCGCCCCTATGACGCTTCGCGGCTCGATCGCGTGCTGCGCGTCGAGGAACGCTACGGGCTGGTCGAGGTGCAGGCAGCCACGCCGTGGAAGGCGATCGCCGCCGCCCTGCGGCCCGGCGATGCGCGCGCCGCGCGCACGCAGACCACGATGATGACCGTCGGCGAAAGCCTGGCGCACAATGCCGCCGGCCCCGACGGCCGCCCGGCGGTGATGCACGTCGAATCGATCGCGCTCGTGACGCCGAACGGCGAGCTGCGCCGCGCGAGCCGCACCGCCCAGCGCGAGCTCTTCTCCCTCATCGCCGGCGGGCAGGGCCTGTTCGGCGCGCTCTACAGCGTCACGCTCGACATCGGTTCGCTTTCCCGTGCAGTGAACGAGGCGGTGCAAACCGAAGAATTGTCTTCAGCGCGCCCGTTGCGGCTGCTCGTACCGCCGGAAAAGCTCGAGGCCTTCCTTGCCGAGGCGCGCGCCCGCTGCGCGGAATGGCGCATGGCGCTCGCCGGCGTCGAAGTGCGAAACACCTTGCAGGAAAACGATTCGTTTCTGCGGTGGGCGCGTCGCGCCTACGCCGCGGTTACCCTGCATCTGGCGGCGCCGCCCGTTCTCGGCACGGCGGTTCGCGCAACGCAGCTCCGCCGCAGCCTGATCGACGCCGCGATCGCCCAGGGCGGCAGCTTCGCGGTCTCCTGCACCCCGGAGGCGACCCGGGCGCAGGCCGAGGCCTGCTATCCGCAGCTGCCGAAATTCCTCGCCGAAAAGCGGCGCCTCGATCCCTGCGAGCGCATCGTCAACCCGTGGTACCTCCACTACCGCAGGCTCTTCAGCGCTCAGACCTGCGCGGTGCGTTGGGCTAATTAGCTTCCGAAAACAAGCTCGACGTTTTCGGGGGTCAGCCAATCGCCCAGGTCGGCGATCAGCTTGGCTTCGGGCCGCACGCGCCAGCCCTCGCCGAGCACGACCTCGCACGCTCCCTTGCCGTTGCCGTAGGAGACGACCACCTGGCAGGCGCCGCTGCCGGCGGCGCGGTAGGGGGCGAGGATCTGCTGGAGGCGCGCGGCGTCGCGCGTTTCATCCGTCTTGCCGTTCATGGAAATCTTGAGGCGCGCCGCATAACGCGCGCGCAGAGCGTCGAGATCGAGGAGCTCTTCGGCGAGCACGCGCAGCCCGCCCGAGAACTGGTCGTCCTGGACCTTGCCGCAAACGACGAGCAGCGCGTCCTCCTTGAGCTTGTCGCGGTGCTTTTCGAACAGCTCGTTGAACACCGAGATCTCGACCTGCGCGGTGGCGTCGTCGAGCATCACGACCATCATGCGCCCGCGCCGCGTCATTTGCGCCCGCGCCGCGACCACGACCCCGGCCATCCACACCCGGTCCGCGGGGCTCAGCTTCGCCAGCGGCGTGCGCGGAAACTTCGACAGCTCGCGCTCGTAGATCGAGAACAGGTGGCCCGAAAGGTAGAACCCGAGCGCGGCCTTCTCCTCCAGCAGCTTCTGCCTCGCGTCCCACGGCGGCGCCTCGACCGTGACGTGGGCGCCGCCGCGCGACGCCTCGGTCTCGCCGAACAGGCTCACCTGGCTCGCCTGGCGCTCGGCCTGCTCGGCGGCTTCCAGGGCACGGCCCGCCGAAGCGGCGAGCCGGGCCCGGTTCTCATCGATGGCGTCGAACGCGCCGGCGCGCACCAGCGCCTCGAGCACGCGGCGGTTGACGACGCGCTTGTCGACGCGCGTGCAGAAGTCGAACAGACTTGCGAACGGGGCGGCCTTGCGAGCTGAAATGATATTTTCGATCGCTCCCTGCCCGGTGCCGCGCACGGCGCCGAGGCCGTAGCGCACGGTGCGGCGATCGACCGGCACGAAGCGGTATTCGGAGGCATTGATGTCCGGAGCCAGGATGGCGAGCCCGTTCGCCAGCGCGTCCTCGTGGAACTGGCGCACCTTGTCGGTATCGTCCATCACCGCCGAAAGGTTGGCCGCCGCGAACGCCGCCGCGTGGTGCGCCTTCATGTACGCGGTCTGGTAGGCGAGGAGCGCGTAGGCCGCGGCGTGCGACTTGTTGAAGCCGTAGCCCGCGAACTTCTCCATCAGGTCGAAGAGCTGCATCGCCTTGCCGCGCGCAAGGCCGTTTTTCTGCGCCCCGTTCACGAAGCTGTCGCGCTGCAGCGCCATCTCCTCCGGCTTCTTCTTGCCCATCGCGCGGCGCAGCAGGTCGGCGCCGCCGAGCGTGTAGCCGCCGATGACCTGGGCGATCTGCATCACCTGCTCCTGGTAGACCATGATCCCGTAGGTCGGGCTGAGGATCGGCTCCAGGCGCGGGTCGAGGTAGTCGACGCGCTTGCCGTGCTTGCGCTCGATGTATTCCGGGATCAGGTCCATCGGCCCGGGCCGGTAGAGCGCAACCAGCGCGATCACGTCCTCGAAGCGGTCGGGGCGCGCGCGCTTGATGAGGTCGCGCATGCCGCGCGATTCCAGCTGGAACACCGCGGTCGTGTTGCCGGACGAAAGGAGCTTGTAGGTGTCCGCGTCATCGAGCGGCACGGCTGCGAGGAAAAAGCCTTCTTCCCCCAAACCCCGGACATAACGCTCCGCCCAGTCGAGGATGGTGAGCGTGGTGAGGCCGAGGAAGTCGAACTTCACCAGGCCGATCGCCTCGACGTCGTCCTTGTCGAGCTGCGAGATGACGTGCGCGCCTTCGGCGGCGTACAGCGGGCAGAAATCGGTGAGGCGGCCCGGCGCGATCAGCACGCCGCCCGCGTGCATGCCGACGTTGCGCACCAGGCCCTCGAGCTTCTCGGAGAGCGCGAGCAGCTCGCGCACCTCGTCCTCGTTCCTCTCGCGCTCGACAAGGAGAGGCTCCATCTTGCGTGCGTCGTCGAGCGTGATGGTCTTCCCCGGCTGCACCGGCACGAGCTTCGCGAGCTGGTCGCAGAAGCTGTACGGCAGGTCGAGCACGCGCCCGCAGTCGCGCAGCACGGCGCGCGCCGCCATGGTGCCGAAGGTGACGATCTGCGACACGCTGTCCTCGCCGTACTTCTTGCGCACGTAGTCGATCACGCGGTCGCGTCCGTCCTGGCAGAAGTCGATGTCGAAGTCCGGCATCGACACGCGCTCCGGGTTGAGGAAGCGCTCGAACAGCAGGTCGTACTTCAGCGGATCGAGGTCGGTAATGCCGAGCGCATAGGCGACGAGCGACCCGGCGCCCGATCCCCGGCCGGGGCCGACCGGCACGCCGTTCTGCTTCGCCCAGTTGATGAAGTCCGCCACGATGAGGAAGTAGCCGGCGAATCCCATCTGGATGATGGTGCGCAGCTCGAATTCGAGCCTTTCCGTGTTCTGCAGACCCCGTTGCGCGAGCCCGGCGTGTGCCTGCTGCCTGAGATATTCCTCGACGCTCACGCCAGCCGGCGTCGGGAACGCCGGCAGCCTGCTCTTGCCGAGCTCGATCGCGAGGTTGCAGCGGCGCGCGAGCTCGATCGTGTTCTCGAGCGCGTGCGGGATGTCGGCGAAGAGCTTCGCCATCTCGTCCTGGCGCTTGAAGTACTGCTCGGGCGTGAAGCGCCGCGGCCGGCGCTGGTCGCCGAGGATATGGCCGGTGGCGATGCAGACGCGCGCCTCGTGGGCCCGCCAGTCGTCGCGCTCGAGGAACTGGACCGGGTGCGTCGCCACCACCGGCAGCCCGAGGCGCGACGCGAGCGAGACCGAGCGCGCGAGGAGCGCCTCCGCGTGCGGCTGGCCCGCGCGCTGCAGCTCGACGTAGTAGCGGCCGGGGAAGAGCCGCGCCCAGCCCTGCGCGAGCCGTTCGGCGGCCTCGCCATGGTCGGCAGCGAGCGCCTGGCCGACATCGCCGGCCCCCGCCCCGGAAAGGGCGATCAGGCCCTCGGTATCCTGGAGCCACTCGCGGGCGAGCTCGGCCCGGCCGCGGTGCTGGTTGCGCAGCCAGGCGCGCGACAGGAGGTCGCACAGCCGCAGGTAGCCGGCACGCGAGGCGCACAGCAGGAGCAGGCGAAAAGGCTTGTCGCGGTCGGCGTCGTTCTGCAGCCAGCAATCGGCGCCGATGACCGGCTTCACGCCCGCCGCCCGGGCCGCGCCGTAGAACTTGACCATGCCGAACAGGTTCGCGGCGTCGGTCAGCGCCAGCGCCGGCATGCCGTCCGCCCGGGCGCGCTCGACCGCCTCTTCGATGCGGACGATTCCGTCGCTCACCGAGTACTCGCTGTGCAGCCTCAGGTGAACGAAACGCGGCGCCGGCATGTCGAAAAAATTGTACCGGAAAGGTCGTCATGAAACGCTTAATCGCCGTCGCATTGATAACTACTTCATCACTCGCCTTGGCGCAAAACCGCAGCGCCGAGCTCGACAAGGCCGTGGAGGAAGCGCGCACCGCCTACCTCGCGCTCGAGCAGGCCGAGCAACGGCGCGACGAGGGCATCGCGCCCGAGGCCGGCGAGCGCCTCGGCACCGCCGGCGGCGGAGCGAGCCGGCCGGGCGAGCAATACTTCGCCCGCCAGGCGCAGCTCGAGCAGGAAGTCGAGCTCGCGCGCAAGCGCTATGAGGCCGCGCAAAAGCGCTGGAACGATCTGAAGTAGTAAAGCGCTTTACCATGCGCGGGGCATGAACCCCGCGCTCGTCGCGCTCCTCGCCGGCGCCACCTGCATCGCGCTGTCGCCGATCTTCGTTCGTGTCTCCGAGGCAGGCCCGACCGCCACCGCATTCTGGCGGGTGGCGCTCGCCGTTCCCGTGCTGTGGATTCTGTACTTCAGGTCAGGAAAGACCACCCGGCGCTACGCGGGCAAATGGCCCCTTCTGCTTGCCGCCGGCTTTGCCTTCGCGGGCGACCTCGGCTTCTGGCACACCTCGATCCAGCTCACCTCGGTGGCAAATTCCACGCTGCTCGCGAACCTCGCTTCGATCTTCGTGACGCTGGCGGCCTGGATCTTCCTGCGCCAGCGGCCGAGCGGGGTCTTCCTCGCCGGCCTTGCCGCGGCGCTCGCGGGGGTCGCGCTGCTCGTGCACACGAGCCTCGAGTTCTCCGCGACCGGCCTCGCCGGCGATGCGCTCGGTGTCGTGACGGCGATGTTCTATGCCGGCTATATCCTCGCCGTCAAAGGCCTGCGCGACCGCGGCGAGACCACGCTGCATCTGATGGCGGTGACGAGCACGATTACCGCGCTGCTCCTCTTTCCGGTGGCCCTCGCCTCGGGCGAGCAGATGCTGCCGGCTTCGGCCTTCGGCTGGTGGATGCTCATCGGCCTCGCGCTCGTGTCGCACGCCGCCGGCCAGGGATTGATCGCCTACGCCCTCGCCCACCTGCCCGCGGCATTCTCCTCGGTGAGCCTGCTCTTCCAGCCGGTCATGGCCGCGCTGTTCGCCTGGGTTCTGTTGTCCGAAGCGCTGGTCCCCCTGCAGGTCCTCGGCGGCCTGATCGTGCTCGTGGGAATCTACCTTGCGCGGCGCGGATCGAGCGCGGGACAATAATCAAGCAGAGGAGGACACATGGCTAAGGCGAAGAAGAAGGCGAAATCGAAGGTCAAGCGTAAGAAGGTCACGGCGAAGCGGCCGCTCGCGCGTAAGAAGCCGGTAAAGGCTGCAAAGAAGGTTTCCAGAAAACCGGCACCGAAGGCTGCGAAGCCGGCGAGCCCGCCGCCGCCACCCCCGCCGCCGGGCGAGCGCATCGGCGTGGTGACGCACTATTACGGGCACCTGTTGGTGGCCGTGGTGAAGCTCGAGCCCGGGATCCGCCTGCGCGTCGGCGACAACATCCACGTCAAGGGGCACACCAGCGACTTCAGCCAGCGAGTGGACTCGCTCCAGATCGGCCACGCGCCGGTCCAGGAAGTCGGGCCGGACGACGATTTCGGCTTGAAGGTGATCGATCACGCCCGCGAGCATGACGTCCTCTACAGGGTGAAGTAGCGCCGCTAGGCTATAAGCGCGTCCGGCTCGCCCGCGGATTTCTCGATCGCACCGATCTCGTAGACGCGCTCGCCTTCGCGCTCGAGCACTGCGCGCGCCGCCTGGACCTTGTCGCGCGGCACGACGAGCACCATGCCGATGCCGCAGTTGAAGACGCGCCACATCTCGTCCTCGGCCACGCCGCCGGTCTGCTGCAGCCACTTGAAGGCCTCGGGCCGCGGCCAAGCCGCCTTATGGATTTTTGCAATGACGTTCTTTGGAAGAATCCTCGGGACGTTGCCGACCAGCCCGCCGCCGGTGATGTGGGCGAGGCCTTTCACGGGCACGGTCTCCAGCAGCTTGAGCACCGGCTTCACGTAAATGCGCGTCGGCTCGAGCGGGTCGAACGGCGGCTTGCCGCGCTCGAGGATCTTGCGGATGAGCGAATAGCCGTTGGAGTGCGGGCCGCTCGAGGCGAGGCCGAGCAGCGCGTCGCCAGCTGCGATCGCGCGCCCGTCGATGATGCGGTCTTTCTCGACCACGCCGACGCAAAACCCCGCCAGGTCGTACTCGCCCTCGGGATACATGCCGGGCATTTCCGCCGTCTCACCGCCGATGAGCGCGCAGCCGGCTTGCTGGCAGCCAGCGGCGACGCCTTTGATGACGTTTTTGCTGACCTGCAAATCAAGCTTGCCGCAAGCGAAGTAATCCAGGAAGAAGAGCGGCTCGGCGCCCTGCACGAGGACGTCGTTCACGCTCATCGCGACGAGGTCGATGCCCACCGTGTCGTGGCGCCCGAGCGCGAACGCGAGCTTGAGCTTGGTGCCGACGCCGTCGGTGCTCGAGACCAGCACGGGATGCTTGTACTTCTTCGGGATCTCGCACAGCGCGCCGAAGCCGCCGATGCCGCCGAGCACCTCGGGCCGGAGCGTGCGCTTCGCGAACGGCTTGATCGCCTCGACGAGCTCGTCGCCCGCGTCGATGTCCACGCCGGCGTCGCGGTAGGAGAGTCCTTTCGACATGCTAGATTGGGATTCTAGCGAGATGCAGCTCGTCCTCGACATCGGACCGGCGGCCGAGCCGGACTTCGACAACTATGTCGCCGGCCCGAACGCCGAAGCCGTCGCCAGCCTGCGCGGCTTCGCCGCCGGCGCAACCCGCGAGGCGGTGATGTATCTCTGGGGCGAGCCCGGGAGCGGGCGCACGCATCTTTTGCGAGCGGCAGCGAGGGTGAACCCCGATCTGATCGTCGCCGACGACGTGGAGAAGCTCGACGACCCTGCGCAGCAGCGCCTCTTCGCCGCGATCAATGCCGCGCGCGAAGGCGAGCCGCCGGTGCTCGCGGCCGGCAGCCAGCCGCCGGCGCAGCTCGCGCTGCGCGAAGACCTGCGCACCCGTCTCGCCTGGGGCCTGGTCTACCAGCTGAAGCCCCTCACCGACGCGGAGAAGGCGCTGCACTTGCGCGCCCAGGCCGCGCGCCGCGGGCTGCGGCTTTCCGACGATGTCGTCGCCTACCTCCTCACCCGGCTGCCGCGGGACCTCGCCAGCCTGAACGCCGTGCTCGAGGCGCTGGACCGGTATTCGCTGGCCAGCAAGCGCGCCGTCACCGTGCCCCTGGTGCGGGAGGCGCTGGAACGAAAATTTCGGTGAATCCGTGGCTCCGCCGCCACAAAGGTGAATCCTAACCTCGACAAGTACGCGGTCCGGCGAGTAAATTGGGTTTGCTCCCATGAAAGTCAGGACGGTCCTGCTCCTGCTTTTCTTCTGCGCCGGCCAGGCCCTCGGCCAGTCCGGCCTGCGCCTGCCGCTGCAGGGGGAGCCCGGCCTCGATCCGACCTTCGCCCGCGGCTGGCTCGCGCCGGACTACGACCGCTTCGGCTTCGCGCTCTACAACTGGCGCGAGGCGGTTGGCTTCGCGCCGGGGCAGCGCATGCACTGGTCCTATACCCTGGGCGACCGGGGCAGCCTCAGCATGTCGATGGCCAATGGCGCCTACGTGGACGAGCAGCGCCAGGTTTCGCTGTACGGCCGCTACTCGCTGACGCAGGACTGGGCACTCAGCGCCGAGACGCTGGGCCGCGACGCCTCGGGCCTGTTCCGCCTGCAGGACTTCCGCATCGGCGTCCAGCGCCGGTTCTAGGTTTATCCAAGAAGTAAACTCCGGGGCCGCATGCGCCTGGCCCTGTTCGACCTCGACAACACGCTCCTCACCGGGGACAGCGATTACGAGTGGGGCCAGTTCATGTGCGACCGGGGCGTGGTCGAGCGCGCGGCGTATGAAGCGCAGAACCGCGTGTACTACGCCCAGTATGTCGCCGGAACGCTCGACATCCACGAATACCTCGGCTTCGCCCTGAGGCCGCTCGCCGACCATGCCCCCGAGGAGCTCGAGCGCTGGCACGCCGAGTTCATGCGCACGCGCATCGCCCCGATGATCCTGCCCGCCGCGCGCGCCCTCGTGCGCCGCCACCTGCAGGCCGGGGATCTCTGCGCCATCATCACCGCGACCAACAGCTTCGTCACCGCGCCGATCGCGCGCGAGTTCGGCATCGACCATCTCATCGCCACCGAGCCCGAGCGGCGCAACGGCCGGTTTACTGGCCGAGTCGCCGGGACCCCCTGCTTTCGCGACGGCAAGCTCGTGCGCCTGGAGCAGTGGCTCGCCGGCCTCGGGCGGCGCATGGCCGAGTTCGAGGCGAGCACCTGCTACAGCGACTCGCACAACGATCTGCCCTTGCTCGAGCGCGTGACGCGCCCGGTGGCCGTCGACCCCGACGCGACCCTCGCGCTCGAGGCGGCCCGCCGCGGGTGGGAGCGCGTTTCCCTCCGGTAGAATCCCGCCCCTCGATGATCAAGAGGTTCATCCGGCGGGTGCTCGGATTGCCCTCCGAAGCGACGCTGCGGGTGCCGCGCGCGAAGCACGGAATTGCGCGCGAGCGCCTGAGCCCCGCCGCCGCCAAGGTCTGCGCCGTGCTGCGCGAGGCCGGGTTTTCCGCCTACGTCGTGGGCGGGGCGGTGCGCGACCTGCTCCTCGGCCTCACGCCGGTCGATTTCGACATCGCGACCGACGCGCGTCCCGAGCAGGTGAAGCCCCTCTTCCGCCGCGCCCTCATCATCGGCCGGCGCTTCCGCCTGGTGCACGTCATGATGGGCCCGGAGACGGTGGAGGTCTCCACCTTCCGCTCGGCCGACGGCGACACCTCGGAGAAGGACGAGCACGGGCGCGTGCTGCGCGACAACGTGTTCGGCACGCAGGAAGGCGACGCGCTGCGGCGCGATTTCACCGTGAACGCGCTCTACTACGACCCCGCGACCGAGGAGGTGATCGATTTCCACGGCGGCCTCGCCGACCTGAAGAAGCGCGTGCTGCGGGTAATCGGAGACCCGGAAACCCGTTATCGGGAGGATCCCGTGCGCATGCTTCGCGCGGTAAGGCTCGCGGCGAAGCTCGGCCTGACGCTCGACCCGGACACGCGCGAGCCGATCCGCAGCCTCGCGCCGCTGATGGAGCGCGTGCCGCCGGCGCGCCTGTTCGACGAGATGCTGAAGCTCCTGCTCGAGGGCCACGCCAGCGCCTGCCTGCGGCAGCTGCGCGACGTCGGGCTGCACAAGGGGCTCCTTCCGCTGCTCGACGTGATCCTCGAGCAGCCGCTCGGCGAGCGCTTCGTGACGCTCGCCCTCGCGCAGACCGACGAGCGCGTGCTCGCCGGCCGGCCGGTGTCGCCCGCGTTTCTCTTCGCCGCCCTGCTCTGGCACGAGGTGCTCGCGGCGTGGAAGGCGCGCCAAGCGCGCGGCGAGCGCGCCGTTTCGGCGCTCGAGACCGCGATGGACGAAGTGCTGGACACGCAATGCGCCAAGCTCGCCATCACCCGCCGGCTCACGGCGACCATGCGGGAAGTGTGGGCGATGCAGCCGCGCTTCGAAGGCCGTTCGGGCAACCGCGCCTACCGCCTGCTCGAGGCGCCGCGCTTCCGCATGGCCTACGACTTCCTCGCCCTGCGCGCAGCGAGCGGCGAAGTGCCGGCCGAGCTCGAGGCCTGGTGGCGCGCGTTCCAGGGCGCCGACGCCGATACGCGCAAGGCAATGCTGCTGCCCGAAACGGGGCCGAAAAAGCGCCGGCGGCGCCGGCGCAAGAAGCGGCCTGCCGCGGCGGCGCCGGCCCCTGAAGCTGCGTGACGATTGCTTACGTCGGCATCGGCTCCAACCTGGAGGACCCGGTAAGGCAGGTTCGCGAGGCCTTGGACGAACTCGATCGCATGCCGCATAGCCGCGTGGTGAAGCGCTCTTCGCTGTATCGCAGCGCTCCCGTCGGCCATGCCGCCCAGCCGGATTTCGTGAACGCGGTGGCCCAGCTCGAGACCGGGCTCCCGGCCGAGCGGCTCCTTGCCGAGCTGCAGGAGATCGAAGCGCGTCACGGCCGCAAGCGCAGCTTCCCCAACGCGCCGCGCACGCTCGACTTGGATGTCTTGCTTTACGGCGAGCTCTCCGTTGACCTGCCGGGCTTGAAAGTCCCGCACCCGCGGATGCGCGAGCGCACATTCGTGCGCCGACCGTTGATCGAAATCTCGCCGGAACTGCACAAGCGCTTCAACGCCTGCCTCGAAGCATGCGCGGGCCAGAAAATCGAAAGGATCGCCTGATGCAGCTGTCGACGATCGCGCTCTCGGCTTCGCTGTTGGTCGTGTTCGTGCCGTTCGCGATCCTCTACATGAAGCAGCCGCTCAAGCTCGACTACCTGTGGGCCGCGCTGTGCATCATGGGGGCGGTGTACTTCATCTTCCGTGGATAGGTTCCGACACCTCGTGGTCGAAGGGCCGATCGGCGCCGGCAAGACGAGCCTCGCGCGCCGCCTGGC
>Ga0180104_1000210_pt1 | contig 12341 bp, 10 predicted proteins | sample EasRiv730_16_1Da_FD_121791 | JGI IMG/M metagenome (GOLD analysis project Ga0180104, IMG submission 121791) | Soil microbial communities from meander-bound floodplain in the East River, Colorado, USA - East River metaG ERMLT730_16_1Da | ecosystem: Environmental > Terrestrial > Soil > Floodplain ... | reverse complement strand
CTGTTCCCGCAGGTCACGCACCCACCCCGCATCTTCCTTCATCCCGCCCGCGTCGCGCAGGTCCTCGGCGTAGAGCTTCCGTGGCACACGCTCGAGAAGTACCTGGTGGCGATCGGAGCCACGGTGGTCGCCAAACCGGCCGACGGCCGGCTCGCGGTGGACGTGCCGGGCTGGCGCCCGGATCTTGTCGCCGAGATTGACCTGATCGAGGAAGTGGCCCGGCTGCACGGGTACGACAACTTCCCGACCGAGCTCCGGCCCTTCCGTGTCGGGGAGCTCCCCAGCGCACCGGCCGAGGGGGCCGACCAGCGGATCCGGACCGGGCTCGCCGCACAGGGGTTGTTCGAGGTGCATACCCTGCCGCTCGTGCCCGCCGAGGGTGCGGAAAGCGTGCGGCTGCTCAATCCGCTGTCGGCGGAGGAGGGTTACCTCCGGATGAACCTGTTGCCAACGCTGATTCGGCGGGTGGAGGGCAACTGGGCGGTGCATACCAGGGATGTTCGGCTCTTCGAGGTCGGCACGGTGTTCCGGAGAGGGCCCGCCGGTGCCCCCCCCATCGAAGATCGGCGCGTGGCGGGGGTCATCACCGGGGGTCGGGAGCCCGCCCACTGGACCACCGCGGGCAAGTCGGACGATGTCGACTGCTGGGACCTGCGGGCCACCTTTGAGGCTGCGGTCGCTCTGGCGCAACCCGCGGCCCTGGTGCAAGTTGAAGGCGGGTCTTGGGTTGCCCTCACCCCTGAAGGGCAGCGGGTTGGATGGGCCGGCCCTCAGCCGGCCGATGCGCCACCGTGGGCGGCGCCGCTGTTCGGGTTCGAAGTCAGCATCGACCCTTCGGCGCGCCCTCCGGTGACGTTTACCCCGCTCCCCACTACTCCGGCGGCCGACCGGGATGTCGCCTTGTCGGTCCCCAACGCCATCACCGCCGCCGTGATCGAATCGACGATTCGCGACTCGGGCGGGCCGCTGCTCGAGTCGGTGGGTGTGCTCGACGAATACCGCGGTGCGGGCCTGCCCGCTGGGCATCGGAGCCTCGCATTCCGGCTCCGGTTCCGTGCCACGGACCGGACGCTTCGAGACAAGGAAGTCGACACGGCGGTGCAGCGCATTATCACGGCCTTGCAGGAGCAGCATGGCATCCAGTTACGAGCGTCCTGACCTCGCCGCCCTGGCGGAACTCGAGCAGCTGCTGCGTCATCTCGGTGACGAGGTGGCGGCCTGGCGGCGGCGTACGCTCAAGGCGGAGGCCGACCTGCAGGACGCGCGATCGCGCGGCGGCGTGCTGGCCGGCCCCGAGCTGGTGCAGTCGCGGCAGCGGGTGATCGAGCTGGAAACCGAAAACCTGGCGTTGCGGCGGCGCATTGATGCGGCGCGGGAACGGCTCCAGGCCCTCTCGAGCCGCCTGGCATTCCTCGAAGCGGACCACGGTGCGGCATGACGACCGCGAAGAACGCCGTGCAGGTGGTGATCGGGGGCGAGACCTACACCGTCCGCTCCGAATTGCCGCCCGAGTACACGCGGGAGGTCGCGGCCTACCTGGATGCGGCCCTCCGGCGCGTCAAGGACTCGCTGCCCAGCGTGGAGACCCACAAGGCGGCGATTCTCGCCGGCCTGCAGATCACCGATGAACTGTTCCAGGCCCGCCGGGGCGATCGCGATGCCGGCGCGCGCATTGCTGCACTCGTGGACCACGTCGCCCGCCTGATCCCGCCGTCGAAGCGGGCGCGGGCCGCCGGGAGCAACTCCCCGGCTGACTGACAAGTCGCGCGGCTCAAGGCCGCGCTTGGAGATACATCGATGCCCGACCTGCCTCTCCTCCCGATCGGTGGGGGAGTTCTCGCTGGCCTGTCCGTCGCAGTCCTCGTCTTTTCCCTGATACAGATCCGCCGCCGCCGCCAGGCCCGGAGTGTGCTCGAGGCCGCCCGAGCTGAGGCAGGGCAGCTGCTGGACCGGACGCGCCAGGAGGCGGAGCGCGCGGCGGACGAAGGCCGGCGAGCGGTCGAGGCGTCACGGGCGGATGCCCTGCTGGCCGCCAAGATGGAGAGCCTCCGGCTCAGGGAAGAACTCGACCGGGAGACCCACGTCCGGCGCGAGGAGTGGGACCGTGTCGAACGGCGCGCCGAGGAGCGGGAGCGGTCCCACGATCGCCGCCAGACCCAGCTGGCGGAACAGGAGACGGCGCTGCAGGCGCGGGATCACGGACTCGTGGAGCGCGAGAAGGGGATCGCCGTTCACGAGGGCGAGGTGGCGCGGATGATCGCCGAACAGGCGTCGCGCCTGGAACGGATCTCCGGCCTCACCGCCGAGGAGGCGCGGCGCGAGATCATGCAGCGCGCCGAGGACGAGGCGAGGGGTCAGGCCGCGGCGCTCGCCCGGGACATCAAGGAGCAGGCGCGCCGCACGGCGGAGCGGGACGCCCGGCGGATCATCGCGACGGCGATCCATCGAATCGCGCCCGAGCAGACCGCGGAGAGCACGGTTGCGGCGGTGACGCTGCCCTCGGACGAGATGAAAGGGCGGATCATCGGCCGTGAGTGCCGGAACATCCGCGCGTTCGAGCTCGCCACCGGCGTGGACGTGATCATCGATGACACGCCCGACACAGTCGTCATCTCCTGCTTCGATCCCATCCGGCGCGAGGTCGGCCGGCGGGCGCTCGAGGCGCTCATCGCCGACGGACGCATCCATCCGGGCCGCATCGAGGAACTCGTCGTCAAGGCGCGAACGGAGCTCGAGGCGCAACTGGTGGAGCTTGGAGAGCGCGCGGCCTACGACACCGGCATCAACGGCCTGCACCCCGAGCTGATCAAGCTGATCGGCCGGATGCGGTACCGCACCTCCTACGGCCAGAACATCCTCGAACACTCGAAGGAAGTGGCCTGGCTCGCGGGGATCATGGCCGCGGAGCTGCGCGTGGACGTGCAGCTGGCGAAGCGGGGCGCACTCCTGCACGACATCGGGAAGGTGCTCACCCACGACAGCGAAGGCACGCACGTGGAGCTCGGTGTCGAAGTGGCGCGGCGCTACGGCGAGAGCCCGGCGGTCATCAACTGCATCCACGCCCACCACGATGACGTCCCGCATGAGTCCACGGAATCCGTCCTGGTGCAGGCGGCGGATGCCATCAGCGGTTCCCGGCCCGGCGCCCGGCGTGAGGCGTTCGAGAGCTACGTGAAGCGGCTCACCAGGCTGGAGGAAATCGCGAACGGATTCCGCGGTGTCGAGAAGACCGCGGTCATCCAGGCCGGACGGGAGATCCGCGTGATCGTGACGCCGGATCAGGTGAACGATGTCCAGGCGGCGGAGCTCTCCGAACAGATCGCCCGCAAGATCGAGAACGAGCTGCAGTACCCCGGCCAGATCCGCGTGGTGGTGATCCGGGAGACGCGCGCCGTGGATTTCGCCCGATGAGCGCCCGGATTCTGGACGGGGCCGCCCTTGGCCGCGCGATCCGTCAGGAAGTCGCCGCCGAGGTGGCGCGGCTCAAGACAGCAGGCGTCACGCCCGGGCTGGCGGTTGTCCTCGTCGGCGCGGACCCGGCCAGCCAGGTGTACGTCCGGAACAAGGGGCGGGCGTGTGAAGAGGCCGGCATGCACTCGGTCACCATCACGATGTCGCCCGAGACCTCCCAGGCCGAGTTGCTCGCCACCATCGACCGGCTCAATGCCGATCCGGCGATCCACGGGATGCTGGTCCAGCTGCCGCTCCCGAAACACGTCAACGCGGACACGGTGCTGCGCCGAATCGATCCGACCAAGGACGTCGATGGATTCCACCCGGTGAACGTCGGCAAGCTGGTCATCGGGGACCCGACCGGATTCCGGCCGGCCACGCCCTACGGCGTGCAGCAGATTCTGCTCCGGTCCGGCATCGAGACGAAGGGGGCGCACGCCGTGATCATCGGGCGCTCGAACATCGTTGGCAAGCCGATGGCCAGCCTGCTGATCCAGACCGGCCCGGGCGGCGATGCGACGGTCACGGTGTGTCACTCGCGGTCGAGGGACCTTCCCGGCATCGCGCGGAGCGCGGACATCCTGGTCGTCGCGATCGGAAAGCCCGAGTTCGTCACGGCGGACATGGTGAAACCGGGCGCCGTCGTGATCGACGTGGGCATCAACCGGAAGGAGGACGCGACGCAGCCGCGAGGCTATCGCCTCGTCGGGGACGTGGCCTTCGGACCCGTATCCGAGATCGCCGGGGCCATCACGCCGGTGCCCGGCGGAGTCGGCCCGATGACCATCGCGATGTTGCTCCGGAATACCCTGCAGGCAGCCGAACTCTCGCTCCCCCGCTGAGCGGCGCTGGTTCCCGTGCGTGCTCCCTCGCTCTTCGAAGCCTCCCCGGCCGACGCGGCCTGGTCGGTCGCCCAGGTCACGCACCTCGCGCGCCAGGTGGTCGAGCAGGGCATAGGCCCGGTATGGGTCCGCGGGGAGATCAGCGGCTTCAAGGCGTACTCCAGCGGACACTGGTATTTCACCCTCCGGGATGCGGACGCCCAACTCCGCTGCGTGATGTGGAAGTCGAGCACGCTTCGCGCCGGCCCCGCTCCCGTGGACGGCGCGGAGGTGTTTGCCCGGGGCATGCCCACGGTCTGGGAGGAGCGGGGTGAATTCCGCCTCAACGTGACGGACCTGCTCGCGACCACGGCGATCGGCGCGCAGCAGCTGGAGCTGGAGCGGATCCGGAAGGCGCTCGAGCGGGACGGCCTGCTCGATCCGGCCCGCAAGCGCGCGCTGCCGCCGCTCTCCCAGAGGATCGCGGTCATCACCAGCGTGGACGGCGCCGCCTTGCGCGACATCATCACGGTGAGCCGGAAGCGGTGGCCGGCGGTCGAACTGCTCGTGATCGGGAGCCGGGTGCAGGGCGAGGGTGCCGAAGACGAGCTGGTGCGGGCGCTGCGCATCGTGAACCGGCTGGAGGCGGTGGACGTCTGCATCATCGGGCGGGGGGGCGGGTCCCGTGAGGACCTGGCCGCCTTCAACGCGGAGGCGGTGTGCCGCGCGCTCGCCGAGGTTCGCGTCCCGACGATCTCCGCAGTCGGTCACGAGACCGACCTCTCACTCTGCGATTACGTCGCCGACGTCCGGGCCGCGACCCCGTCGGCGGCGGCCGAGCTGGCCGTCGCGGACCGCACGGCGGTGCTCCACCGCGCCGACTCCATGGGGACGCGACTGGCTTCAGCCCTCCGGCGCCGCACCCGCCTCGCGGCGGAGCGACTGGCCCGAACGGCGGACCGGATGCAGGCCAGCCTGCAACGACTCCTGGCCGACCGCCGCTCCCGGATCGAGCGCTTCGGGGCCCAGCTCGACGCCCTGAGTCCCCTCCGGGTGCTGGCGCGCGGGTATGGAGTTGCGCAGGATGCGGACGGGCGGGTGCTCAAGCGAACGGCGGACTTTGTGCCCGGGGAGTCGTTTCGCCTGCGCATCACCGATGGCGCCATCACCGCCCGGACGGAGTAACCCGGATGACCGATTCTACCGCTGACACTCCCACCCCGTCCCTTCAGGACGACCTGCGCCGGCTGGAGGACATCGTGCGGCGCCTGGAGTCGGAGGACGTAGACCTCGACGCCGCGCTGTCCCTGTTCGAGGATGGTGTCGCCCGGCTGCGCTCGGCGCGGGAGCGCCTGGCCGACGCCGAGACGAAGGTCCGCCGCGTGATCGAGCAGGCCGACGGGACCCTGGAGCTTGCCGACCTCGATGAGTGAGGCCCGCGCCGCGGGCGCGGAGCCGTTGCTGCAGGAGGCACGGGAGCGCACCGACGCGCTCCTCGATGCCTGGGCCGACCGGCTGGAACAGGAAATCGGCGGCAGGATCGGGGAGGCGGTGGCCTACGCCCTCCGAAGCCCGGGGAAGCGGGTGCGGGCCGCGCTGGTCATCGGCGCCTACCGCGCGAGCGGCGGAGTCTCGCCGGCGATCGCGGGCGTCGCCGCGGCGGTGGAGACCGTTCACACGTATTCTCTGGTGCACGACGACCTGCCGTGCATGGACGACGACGACCTCCGGAGGGGCCGCGAAACCACGCATCGCCGCTTCGACGTACCCACCGCGACCAGCGTCGGCTACCTGCTCGTCCCGGTGGCGGCGCGCGTCCTCGCGCAGGCCAGCCGTGATCTCGTCCTCGGTCCGGCGGTGCTGGGGGAAATGGCCCGGGATCTCTTCGAGGCGGGCGGCATCGGCGGCATGGTCGGGGGCCAGTGGATGGATCTCGAGGCGGAGGGGCGCGCGCTGGATCTCGGCGAGCTCCGGCGCGTCCACGGCGGCAAGACCGGCGCGCTCATCCGGGCGGCGTGCACGCTGGGTGGCCTGGCCGGCGGCGCCCGGCCGCGCCAGCTCGCCGCCCTGGCAAGCTTCGGGGAAGAGGTCGGGCTGGCGTTTCAGGTGGCCGACGATGTGCTCGACGTGACCGCGACCAGCGCGCAACTCGGGAAGACCGCCGGCAAGGATGCGGCGCTCGAGAAGTCCACCTACGTGAAGGTGTTGGGGCTCGAGGGGGCGCGCCACGAGGCGGATCGCCTCGCGACCGAGGCGGTGCGCGCCCTGGAATCGGCCGGCGTTCCCTCGGCCTCACTCGAAGCCCTTGCCCACTATATTGTTACTCGAAGTCACTGATCCGGAATCCTCGCCATGGCGCTGCTGGACGGCATCCATTCTCCCGACGACCTCAAGCGGATTCCGCGCGAGGAGCTCCCGGCGCTCGCCCAGGAACTTCGCGACCGCCTGATCGACTGCTGCTCGGTCACCGGCGGCCATATCGGAGCGAGCCTCGGCGTCGTCGAGCTCGCGATCGCCCTGCTGTACGAGTTCGACTCCCCGACCGACAAGATCGTGTGGGACGTCGGCCATCAGGCCTACGCGTGGAAACTCCTCACCGGCCGGAATCCCGACTTCCCGACCCTGCGGCAGACTGGCGGCATCTCCGGCTTCCTCAAGCGCTCGGAAAGTCCCCACGACCAGTTCGGCGCGGGCCACGCGGGCACGGCGATGTCCGCGGCCCTTGGCATGGCCACCGCGCGGGACCTGAAGGGGGAGCAGCATCAGGTCGTCGCCGTGGTGGGCGACGGCGCGCTCACCTGCGGTCTGTCCTACGAGGGGATGAATAACGGCGGGCATTCCGACCGGGACATCATCCTGATCGTGAACGACAACGGGATGAGCATCTCGCCTAACGTCGGCGCGATTCACAAGACCCTCGGCGGCATCGTTGCGAGCCCGGTCACCAACAAGATCCGCGAGAAGCTCAAGGGACTTACCCACGCGATGGCGAAGGTCTTCGGCGAGGGTGTCTGGGAACTGGCGAAGAACCTCGAGGAGAGCGCCAAGAACCTCTTTTCCGACGGGATGTTCTTCGAGGAGCTGGGCTTCCGGTATTTCGGACCGATCGACGGTCACGACATCCGGAAACTGACGGATACGCTGCGCTTCGTCCGCGGCTTGAAGGGCCCCCGCGTGATCCACGTCCTCACGGAGAAGGGCAAGGGGTTCCACTATGCGGAGGCGAATCGCGAGAAGTGGCACGGCCTCGCCGCGTACGATCCGGTCACCGGAGAGGCGCGGAAGAAGGCCAGCGGCCCGCCGACGTGGACCCAGGTCTTCGGCGACGGCCTCGCGGGGCTCGCGGCGGAATTCCCCGATTTCGTGGTCATCACCGCCGCGATGCCGTCGGGAACCGGCACAAACATTTTCCAGAAGGCCTGGCCCGGCCGCTTCTTCGACGTCGGCATCGCCGAGGGGCACGCGGTGACGTTCGCGGGCGGGCTTGCGACGCAGGGAATCCGGCCTGTCGTGGCCATCTACAGCACGTTCCTGCAGCGCGCCTACGACAACATCATCCACGACATCGCGGTGCAGCAGCTCCCGGTCGTGTTCTGCATGGACCGGGCCGGCCTGGTGGGCGAGGACGGCCAGACCCACATGGGCCTCTACGATATCGCGTACATGCTGGCGGTGCCCGGCATGACCGTGACGGCGCCCAAGGACGGCGACGAGCTGATCGGGCTGCTCAAGACGGCGCTGGCGCATCAGGGCGGTCCGTTCTGCACCCGGTACCCGCGGGACAAGGCGCCGGCCGAGCCGCGACCCGCGTCCGACATCAGCGCCGTACCCTACGGCACCTGGGAGCTGCTCCGTCAGGGCCGGGACGTCGCGATCCTGGGCGTCGGCACGATGGTCGAGCCGAGCCTCCAGGCTGCGGAGCTCCTCGCCAACGAGGGCCTCGAGTGTTCCGTGGTGAACGCACGATTCCTCAAGCCGCTCGATCGCGCGACCCTCGAGGGGCTGCTGGCCGACCACCGGGTGCTGGTGACCGTGGAGGAGGGGACTGTGGTGAACGGATTCGGCGCATACCTGGCCGAGACCCTGCAGACGATCGACCCCGAGGTCCGGGTCATCGCGCTGGGCGTTCCCGATCGGCTGGTCGAGCAGGCCCCGCGGGCCGAGCAGCTCGCCGCGTTCGGGCTCACACCGGAGGGGATCGCCCGCCGGGTCGCGGCGTTGCACGGCGAGGAGAGCGTCGGAGCCCGATGAAGGTCGGCGTCGTCGGCAATCCGCGGTATCCCGACCTCCGCTCCTTCCTGCGGCAGCTGGTCGAGCTGGCCCCGTCCCGCGGCATCGCGTTGTTCACCGAGCCGCGCATCGCCGAGTTCTGGGCCGAACCCGTGCCGAGCTTCGATGGGGTGGCGCTGGACGCGCTGCTCACCTTCGGCGGGGATGGGACGCTGCTCCGGGGCGCCCGTCTCCTCGAAGGGAAGCCGGTCCCGATCCTCGGTCTCAATCTCGGCAAGGTCGGGTTTCTCGCCACGGCACCCCGGCACGGTCTGGCTGCTGCGCTCGACGCGCTTGTGGAGGGCCGGTTCGTCACCGAGCCGCGCCAGGCGCTGAAGACCGTCATCGAGTCACCCGACGGATCGGTGCAACCGTTGCAGCTGGCTCTCAATGACGTCGTCGTGCACAAGGGCGGCGTCGCGCGCGTGATCCGGCTCGACGTCGTGCTCGAGGGCGAGAGCGTCGGCCCGTACAGCGCGGACGGGCTCATCATCGCAACGCCCACCGGCTCCACGGCCTACTCCCTCAGCGCCGGCGGCCCCATCGTCGTGCCGGGCGTGCAGGCGCTCGTCATCACGCCGATCTGCGCCCACACCCTGGCCGTGCGGCCGCTCGTCATTCCCTCTACCTGGGAAATCGTGATCCAGCCCATCGACGCGGAGGAGGCGGACATCCTCGTCAGCGTGGACGGCCAGGTGGGCACCCGATTGCCGGCCGCCGGCCGGGTCCGGGTGCGCCGCGCGGACGACCCCGTGATGCTGGTGCGGCTCGAGCGGCAGGGCTATTTCCACCGGATGCGCCAGAAGCTCCACTGGGGCGACCTCACCGACCGCCATCCCCACTGATGCTTGCCGAACTTCGCGTGCGCGACGTCGCCACCATCGCGGATGCGACCCTCCAACTCGGGCCCGGCCTCAACGTCCTCACCGGGGAAACCGGCGCCGGCAAGTCCATGCTGGTGGACGCGCTGGGGCTGCTGCTGGGGGGCCGGTCCGACAGCCAGGCCGTCCGCCCCGGTACGGGACGCGCGGTGGTGGAAGGCGCGTTCGAGGGGCTGGATCGCGCGCTCCTCCGGCGCATCGAGGCCCTCGGGCTCGATGCCGAGGACGGCCGCGTCGTGATTCGTCGGGAGGTCTCCACCGAGGGACGTTCGCGCGCCTGGGTGAACGGCAGCCCGACTACGGTGGCGGTGTTGACCGCCCTCGGCGCCCTCCTGGTGGATCTGCACGGCCAGCAGGAAACCGTCTCCCTCCTCCGTCCCGATACCCAACGCGACATCCTCGACGCCTACGCAGCCGCCGATGGGGAGCGCGCATCGGTCGAGCAGGCGCATGCGGCCTTGGCCGGGCTGCGCGAGCAGGAGGCGTCGCTGGCCAGCCGGCGCGAGGAGGTTCGTCGCCGGGCTGACTATCTCCGGCACGTGGTGCAGGAGATCGGGACCGCCCGGCTCGAACGCGGCGAGAGCGAGTCGCTCGCGGCCGAAGCACTGCGGCTGACGCACGCGGGGGCGCTCGAGGAGCACGCCCGCGCGGTGGCGGAGGCGATGGACAGCGAGGAAGCCGGTGCGCTGCACGCGGTCGCGGCGGCGGAACGGGCGCTCGGCCAACTGGAGCGGGTTGATCCGTCGGTCGCCGGCTGGCGCGAGCTGCTCGATGGCGCCTACGCGAATCTCTCGGAGCTGGCGCGTCTCGCGGCGGCGTATGCGGAGGGCATCGAGCGGGATCCGGCGCGCCTCGAACAGGTCGAGCGGCGGCGCGACCTGCTGTATCGCCTGATGCAGAAATACGGTGACTCGCTCGAGGCGGTGCAGGCGACCGGCGGGGAAGCGGAGCGCGAGCTCGAGCTGCTCGACACGGCGGACACCGACCTCCGCGCCCTCGCGGCGCGGCGCGCAACTGCCGAGACCACGCTCGGCGCGGCCACGGCCGCGCTCACCGCGAAGCGCTCGGCGGCCGCGGGGCGGCTCGCCCGGGCGGTCAACCGGCTGCTGCCGAAGCTCGGCCTTGAGGGTGGGAAGCTTGAAGTCGAACTGTCGCCGCTACAGGAGCCCGGACCAGCCGGCGGCGAACAGGTTGTCCTGAACGTGCGACTCAACGTCGGACTCGACGCGCGGCCGCTGGCGCGGGTGGCGTCCGGTGGCGAGCTCTCCCGGCTGATGCTCGCGCTCGAGGTCGTGGTGGCGAAACACGATCGCATCCCTACATTCATCTTTGACGAAATTGACCAGGGCATTGGTGGAGAAGTCGGGGGACGGGTCGGGGACGCGCTGGCCGAGGTCGCGCAGGGTCACCAGGTGCTGGTCATCACCCACCTGCCCCAGATCGCGGCCCGGGGCGACCGGCACCTCGTCGTATCGAAGGAAGTGCGCGCCGGCCTCGCGACCAGCAGCGTGGAGATCCTGCTCGGCGAGGATCGGGTCGCGGAGATCGCCCGGATGCTGGGCGACGCGGAGGGTGCGACGGCGCGGCGGCACGCGGAGGAAATGCTGGGGAGGGCGCTGCGGGCCTAGGAGCCCCACAACTGTACGGGCACCCGGATCCCCATGCGAATAGCGCCAGTCGCGGGCACGCGACCACCGGACGCGCTCACCACCTTCTCATACAGCCAGAACCCATCGATCGAGGCGCGGCCATCGCGCCGGGCCGGCGCGAAGCTCAACCCGGCCCCCAGCGTCGTCGAAGTTACTTCGGTGCCCTCGGCGAGCTGCGACGCATTCACCTCCGGTATCGGATCGGAGGCGTAGGTCACGTCATCCGACCCGCGGGAAGCGTACGAGAATACGCCCACCACCGCGAGCGAGGCGCCGATCCGGAAGAAGGGCTCGGCCCGGAATCCCACGATATTTCCGGGATCCACCTCCACGAGCGCCCGACGATTGGCCCACGGCACGGGCTGCGACGGAGGGGTGACACGGCGATCGAACTCCGCGGCCATCTGATTGATGTAGGTCCCTGTCAGCCGCGCCCCGATGCGCCCCTTTCCGATGTCCGCAACGGCGCTCGCTTCGATGTCAAGTTGGTGGTCGCCGCTTGGAAGGCTCACGAAATCGTTCTGCGCGACGACGCTCCCGGTGGGGAGCCGGACGAGCGCCTGCACTACCACCCGGATGCCCCCCTGCGCGCCGTCGCGATCCCACGCGTCAAGCACGGCATACGCGGCCCCCACTTCCGCATCTCCGGCGAGGAACGAGCTCGATGTCGTGAACGGCCGCGAACCCACACGGCCTCCGGAAGCCGTCAGGAAGAGGTCGTACTCATCCTGGGTGAGCGTGGCGGTTGGCAGGGGGACGGCCTCAGTGAACGACGTGACGCCGAGACTGGTGAGGGACGCCTGCGTGCCGGCGATGCGGATTGAAATGGCGGCTCCGGCGGCGCTGACGGCCGTCGGCACGAAGGGCGCCTGCGTGGCGGGATTCGCCAGCAGGGCGTCGAGGCCGCTGAGCTGCCCACTTCCCTCGGCGAGCGTGGCTTGCGCGATGGCCTTCTGACCGGGATCGCCGTCGTAGAAACCCGCGTCGAGCCGCGATTGCAGCGTATCGAGGGCGGTGTCGAAGCTCGAGAGGAACTGCGTCGTGGCGGCCGCACCCGTCGGCGTGCCGAACAGTGGATCGGCCTGGTTGAAGCCCGCGCCGGCCGCGGCCGGATCGAACCGGTAGGCGACCTGGACCCGCTGCTGCACCAGCGGCAGCGACCCGAATACCGTGAGACGGTCGGTGATGCCGAGGGACAATCCGAGGCGCAGAGTGCCTCGGCTGGCCTGGGCCGCCATCGTGGCGCGGCCGATGTTGTACGAGTAGCT
>Ga0180104_1000209_pt1 | contig 12348 bp, 10 predicted proteins | sample EasRiv730_16_1Da_FD_121791 | JGI IMG/M metagenome (GOLD analysis project Ga0180104, IMG submission 121791) | Soil microbial communities from meander-bound floodplain in the East River, Colorado, USA - East River metaG ERMLT730_16_1Da | ecosystem: Environmental > Terrestrial > Soil > Floodplain ... | reverse complement strand
TGTGTCGGCAAAGCCCGGACGCGCCAGCGCCTCGGCGAACTCCGCCGCACTGCCGAACCGGTCTGCGGGGAGCTTCTCCAGTGCGATCATCACCGCGGCTTCAACCTGCGGCGGAATCGTGTGGCGCTGCGGGAGGAGCGGCCGGGGAGATTCGGTGACCACCCGCGCCACGATGGCCTGCGCCGTGGGTCCGGTGAACGGCGGCTCCCCCACCAGCATCTCGTAGAGCATCGCGCCGAGCGCGTAGACGTCGCTCCGGGCCGTGAGCTCGCGCTCGCCCATCGCCTGCTCAGGGCTCATGTAGTGCGGCGTGCCGAGGCTCATCCCGGTCTCGGTCATCCGGGTGCCGGCGCTGCTCAGGGCGAGCGCGATGCCGAAGTCGGCGACGAGCGCCTGCCCCTCGTGGAGCAGGACGTTTTCCGGCTTGATATCGCGGTGGATGACGCCGTGGCGGTGGGCGTAGTCGAGGGCGCTCGCCACTTCGGTGGCGAGGCGCACCGCATCGTCGAGGGGAAGCTGCTTCTCGCGGGAGAGCCGGGTGCGGAGGGATTCCCCCTCCACGTACGGCATGGTGTACCAGAGGAAGATCCCGGACCCATCCTCCCGCTGGCCCGCTTCCCCGCTGTCGAGCAGCGGCAGGATGTGCGGATGCTGGAGATTGGCGGTGAGCTTGATCTCGGCGAGGAAGCGTTCGGCGCCGATGACGGCCGCCAGCTCCGCCCGCAGCACCTTCAGGGCCACCCTGCGGTCGTGACGGAGGTCCTGCGCGAGGTAGACGGTGGCCATCCCACCGGCGCCGATTTCACGCTCGATGCGATAGCGGTCCGCCAGGGCGGACCGGAGACGTTCCTCGGTGCCGATCGTCACGTCGGTGGGGCGGTGCCTCGCGACTGGAAGGGGGATAACCAACGTAAGATGCCGTCCGGGAGTCGGTTACGCCAGTGCGCGTCCAGCCACCGACGGTGAACCGCGAGCCGACCCGAGCCGCGGACCATATATTGATGATCCATGTTCCCGTACCGCGACGACAACCCGACCCTCCGCACCCCGGTGGTGACCTGGCTGCTCATCGCGGCCAATGTCGCGGTCTGGATCCTGGTGCAGGGCATGGGCACCGATCCGGCGCTGGCGAAGTCGGTGTGCGAGCTCGCGCTGATCCCCGCGGAGCTCCTGGGGCGGGTGGGGCCGGGGACCGTGGTCCGCCTCGGGCCCGATGCCTCCTGTGCCCTGGGCGAGGCGGTGACCTGGTACACGCCGCTGACGTCGATGTTCCTCCACGGGGGCTGGTTCCACCTCATCGGGAACATGTGGTTCCTCCACGTCTTCGGGAACAACGTGGAGGATTCCATGGGCCACGGCCGGTTCCTGGCCTTCTATATTCTCTGTGGGCTCGTGGCGGCGCTGACCCAGACGCTGGTGCATCCGGGCAGCACCATCCCGATGCTCGGCGCGTCGGGCGCGATCGGTGGCGTGATGGGTGCGTACGTCATCCTCTATCCGCTCGTTCGGGTACATATGTTCATCTTCCTGGGCCTGTTCTTCTTCCGTTATGCCGTGCCGGCGTACTTCATGCTCGGGTACTGGTTCCTCCTGCAGGTGCTGAGTGGCCTGCCGGCACTCAGTCAGCGCGGCGACGTGGGCGGGACCGCCTTCTGGGCACACATCGGAGGCTTCGCCGCCGGCATGCTGTTCGTATTCTTCTTCCAGGATCGCACGCTGGTGGCGCAGCACCGGGCCGTGCTGGCCAGTCACCCGCACTACGGGCGTATCCGCTGACGCCTCGGAGCTTCATCATGGCTTCCACCCCATCCCGTCCGGGTACGTCCGCATCCGAGCTGCCGATTCCGGTGCAGCCACGTAATGCCGGCATGCCGTTGGATCTGGGCTGGGTTCGCGCGGCGCGCGCCAACCGGAGCGCGCTCGAGCGCCGGGCCACGACGCTCGGCAAGCGTCGGACGGTCAAGAAGGAGTGGCAGGCCGCCTGGCTGCTCCGGGCCGTGACCCTCATGGACCTGACGACACTGCAGGGCGACGACACTCCCGGCCGGGTCCGCCGCCTGTGCGCCAAGGCGCGGCAACCGGTGCGGTCGGACCTGCTCGAAGCGCTGGGAGCCGAACGCCTCGGAATTCGCGTCGCCGCCGTCTGCGTGTACCACGCGATGGTCCCGACGGCGGTGGATGCGCTCGAGGGAACCGGTATCCCGGTTGCGGCCGTGTCGACCGGCTTCCCCGCGGGGCTCTCCCCGTTCCCGCAGCGGCTGGCGGAGATCCGGGCCTCCCTCGAGGCGGGCGCAGACGAGATCGACGTCGTCGTAACGCGGGCGCACGTGCTCGGGGAGGACTGGCCCGCGCTGTACGACGAGATCAGGGCGTTCCGCGAGGCCTGCGGCGATGCCCACATCAAGGTGATGCTGGGGACCGGCGAGCTCGGCATGCTCCGGAACGTGGCCCGCGCGAGCCTCGTGGCCATGATGGCGGGCGCCGATTTCATCAAGACGTCCACCGGCAAGGAAAGCGTGAATGCCACGCTGCCGGTCGGCCTCGTGATGGTCCGCGCCATCCGCGAGTACCTGGAGCGCACCGGCACCCGGGTCGGATTCAAGCCGGCGGGCGGCATCAGGAGCGCGAAGGATTCGCTCGAGTGGCTCGCCCTGATGAAGGAAGAGCTGGGTGATGCGTGGCTCCGGCCCGAGCTGTTCCGATTCGGGGCCAGCAGCCTCCTCACGGACATCGAGCGCCAGCTTGAGCACTTCGTGACGGGCCGGTACTCGGCAGCGCACCGGCATCCGATGGCCTAGCGGTCAGGACTGAGAACCGAGGACTGAGAGCCGACATGGCATCCATACCCGAGATATTCGCCTCGATGTCGTACGGGCCCGCGCCCGAGTCGGCAAAGCCGGCCGAGGAGTGGCTCGACCGGCACCGGCGGACGTTCGGCCTCTACATCGGAGGGCAGTGGAGCGCCCCCGGCGAGCTCTTCGACACCGTCAATCCCGGGACAGGGCGCGTCCTCGCGCAGGTGACGCAGGCGTCGGCCGCGGATGTGGACCGTGCGGTCGCGGCGGCCCGGGCGGCGCAGCCGGGCTGGGCCGCCCTCGGCGGCCACGGCCGGGCGCGCCACCTCTACGCCCTCGCGCGCTCGGTGCAACGGCACACGCGGCTCCTGGCGGTGCTCGAATCGCTAGACAACGGCAAGCCGATCCGCGAATCGCGCGACATCGACGTGCCGCTGGTGGCGCGGCACTTCTACCATCACGCGGGCTGGGCGCAGTTGATGGAGCGCGAGCTGCCTGGAATGGGACCGGTGGGTGTGGCCGGCCAGATCATTCCGTGGAATTTTCCGCTGCTCATGCTGTCCTGGAAGATTGCGCCGGCCATCGCGATGGGGAACACGGTCGTGCTCAAGCCGGCCGAGTTCACACCGCTGACCGCGCTGCTCTTCGCCGAGTTGTGCGACGAGGTCGGGCTCCCGCCCGGCGTCGTGAACATCCTCACGGGGGACGGGCGTACCGGCGAGGCGATCGTGAAACACCCGGGCGTGGACAAGATTGCCTTCACCGGATCCACCGATGTCGGCCGCATGATCCGCGCGACGACAGCCGGCACTCGCAAGAAACTGTCGCTCGAACTGGGCGGGAAGTCGCCGTTCGTCGTCTTCTCGGATGCCGACCTGGACAGCGTGGTCGAGGGCGTCGTGGATGCGATCTGGTTCAACCAGGGGCAGGTCTGCTGCGCCGGGTCCCGGATTCTGGCGCAGGAGGGCGTGGCCGAGCGGCTGGTAGCACGGCTCCGCGCCCGGATGGAGACGCTACGCGTCGGGGACCCGCTCGACAAGGCGATCGACATCGGCGCCATCATCGCGCCGGTCCAGCTCGACAAGATCCGCGAGCTGGTGCGGAAGGGCGAGGACGAGGGCGCTACAATGTGGCAGCCGTCGTGGAGCTGCCCCAAGGAAGGCTACTTCTTCCCGCCGACGCTCTTCACCGACGTATCCCCGTCGGCGACGATCGCTCAGGTGGAGATTTTTGGTCCGGTCGTCGTGATGATGACGTTCCGCACGCCCGACGAGGCGGTCGAGCTGGCCAACAACACCCGGTACGGGCTCGCCGCAAGCGTCTGGACCGAGAACATCAACCTCGCGCTCGACATCGCGCCCCGCATCAAGGCGGGGTCCGTCTGGATCAACTGCACGAACGTCTTCGATGCCGCCTCCGGGTTCGGCGGGTACCGTGAGAGCGGTTTCGGGCGGGAGGGGGGGAAGGAAGGGTTGTGGGAGTATGTGAAGGAGGTTGGGACGTCAGGACGTTGGGAAGCTGAGAGCACGACGCCGGCGTACGGAGCACCTGCCGCACCGGTCGTCGAGGCAGCGCCGGCCCGCCGACCCGCCCGGTCGTCCCCACCCATTGATCGCTCCCCCAAGCTCTACATCGGCGGCAAGCAGGCACGCCCGGATTCCGGCTACAGCCTGCCGGTGCACGACGCGGCGGGCCGGCTCATCGCCGAGGTCGCTCACGGCAACCGCAAGGACATCCGGAATGCGGTGGAGGCGGCGCACAAGGCGGCGGGATGGGGCCGCGCGACGGCGCACAACCGGGCGCAGGTGTTGTATTACCTGGCGGAGAACCTGGCGGTGCGACAGGCGGAGTTCGCCGGGCGGCTCGAGACGCTCACCGGCCGCTCCCACGCCGATGCGGAGCGCGAGGTCGAGCTTTCGCTCTCACGGCTGTTCAGCTACGCCGCGTGGGCGGACAAGTGGGACGGCCGCGTCCATCACACGCCCTATCGCAATGTCACGCTGGCGATGCCCGAACCCCTCGGCGTCGTGGGCGTTGTGGCTCCGGAGGAGTGGCCGCTGCTCGGTTTCCTCTCGGCGGTGATTCCACCGGTCGCGATGGGCAACACCGTGGTCGCGATTCCCTCCGGTCGGTGGCCGCTCCTCGCGACCGATCTCTACCAGGTGTTCGACACCTCGGACCTGCCGGCAGGCGTGATCAACCTGGTGACCGGACCCCGCGAAGAGCTGTCGGCGGTGCTGGCCGCCCACGACGACGTGGATGCGATGTGGTACTGGGGCTCTGCCGAAGGGAGCGGCCAGGTCGAGAAGCTCTCGGCAGGCAACTTGAAGCAGACCTGGGTCAACCACGCCCGCCAGGTGGCCTGGGACGATCCGGGCCAGGGCGAGGGGGAGACATTCCTGCGCCATGCGACGCAGGTGAAGAACATCTGGGTGCCGTACGGGGAGTAGGACGGACCATCGGACCGTCGGACAGTCGGACCGTCCGACTTACCGACCGTCCGACTGACCAACGGAGTTCCCTATGGCCGAATACGCACTGCTGAACGGTCGGGAAGCGTTTCAGAGCATGAAGACCTGGGCGCTGCAGTACGACTTCGACAAGTGGTTGATGATCGGGGTTGGGCTGTTGATCGCAGGGTTCGTGTGGGACCGCCTCCGCAAGCCGAGCATCTGATTCCCTGTCCACCCCGCGGCTAGGCGTCGCGGGGGATCCGCCCGCGGCGACTCCGCCCGTTGGGCACCGGCTCCAGCCGGCTCGCCGGCGACTCCTCCGGAGTACCCTTCCGCTTGCGCCCCATCCTGAGCCCCTGCCGGATCTCGATCTCGCGGTCGAGCAGCTTCGCCAGCACGTTTCCCTTGCGTTCCGCCGCCCAGCACTCGAGCGACAGGTCCGCGCCCGCCAGGCGCGGAACCACGTGAAGCACGAGCTTGTCGTCCGTGAGGGCCACGCGCACGCTCTCGACGATGGCGGTGTGGCCCCGGTCGAGGCCGTCCGCGACGCGGAGGAGGCCGCTGACCCTGCGGACGATCGCCTGGTCCGGCCCCGACAGCGCGGCGAATTCCGGATGTTTCTTCCGCGGGCCGCGCCTCCGGTGGTACCGGCTGATCAGGGCGACGAGGGTGCGCTCCCGCGCGCCGAGCCCCAGCCGGTCGGCGTGCATGATGAGCTGGTAGCTGTGCTTGTGATGACGCTGGTAGCTCACCAACTGGCCCACGTCATGCAGCAGGCTGGCCGCCTCGAGGAGCCAGCGCTCCTCGGGCCCGCAGCCGAGCTCGTCACCGAGCTTGGCGAACAGCGAGAGCGCGAGCACCCGCACGTGTTCGACGTGGCGCCGGTCGGTCTTGCAGCGCTCGGCGAATTCCCGGACCAGCCGCATCGGATCGGGCGCCACGGGGGCCGGCACGTCTCCCACCATCTCGAGCAGCAGTCCCTCGCGCAGCCCGAACGCGCTGATCGTGAGGCCCGGGGCCTCGAGTCGTTCGAGCAGCGCCGCGGTCACGGCCAGGCCCGCCAGGATGATGTCGGCGCGCTGGGGGCTGAGACCCGGTACCGCGCTCCGCTCCTCCGGCGTCTTCGTGCCCAGCCATTCGAGCAGCTGCTCCACCTCGGCGGTCGACACGTCCTGCCCGTGAACCGCATCTGCTGGCGACAATCCGCGCCGCGCCATCACCATCCGGCCGAGGTTGGTGAAGGTTCCCCCGGAACCGATGATGCGTGCGCCGACCCACTGGGTGCGGGGAAGCGCCCGAAGGAGCCGCTTCCGGAGGTGCTTCCGCAGTTCGCCCAGCGCCTTGCGCTGGTTTCGGGCGTCGGCGAGGAAGATCTCGGTGAGCCGGACCGCGCCGAACGGCAGCGACCGGCTGAGCTCCACGAGTCCGTCTACCGCGCCCACCAGCTCGAGGCTCCCGCCTCCGATGTCCGCGATGAGCGTCTTGGTGTCCGCGAGGCGGAAGTGGTGCGCGACGGAGCGATAGGAGAGCTGGGCTTCGGTGTCGGCGTCGATGATCCGGAGCGGCAGGCCGACTTCGGCCCGCACGCGCTGGACGAATTCCTCGCCGTTTTCGGCCTCGCGCACGGCGGCCGTCGCGACGGCGGAGATCCGCCTCGCGCCGCGTCGCTGACACACGTCGGCCATCCGGCGGAGCGCGAGAATGGCGCGATCGATCGCGGCGGGATCGAGACGGCCGGTCGATGCGAGGCCCGCCGCGAGGCGGGGCTGGTCCTTCACCTCATCGACGGGCGTGAGGCCGGTGGCGGGATCGTACTCGGCGACCAGGAGCCGGATCGAGTTCGAGCCGACGTCGATCGCGCCGAGGCGCTCGCGGGCCTCGCCTGCCGGGGCAGTCACTTGCCGGCCCGGACGCTGGCACCGAACACCGGCGGGTCGCCACGATCTTCCGCGTGATGCTTGATGGACTTGCCCTCGACCAGGAAGACCACGTCCTCGCCGATGTTGGTGGCGAGATCGGCGACTCGCTCGAGATTCCGGCTCACGAGGAAAAGCTCCATCCCCGCGCCGATCATGTGCGGATCCTCCATCATGTGGGTGAGGAGGATGCGGAACACCGATTTGTGGAGCGCGTCCACCTTGTCATCCCGGCGGCAGACCTCGCGCCCGGCCTGCGCGTCGCCGCGAATGAAGGCCTCGAGCGCGTCGGACAGCATGTCGCGCGTCAGCCGCGCCATCTCGACGATCTCAGGCTCCGGCGCGATCGGGCGATCCTGCAGCAGCCGCTCGGCCGACTGGGCGATGTTCACGGCGTGATCGCCCACCCGCTCGAGATCGTTGGCGATCTTGAGCGCGGAGGTGAGCATCCGGAGGTCCCGGGCCATCGGCTGCTGGAGCGCGAGGAGGCTGACGCACGTTTCCTCAATCTCCACCTCCATCTCGTCGATCACCCGGTCCCCGGCGATGACCGCCTGCGCCTTGGCAGTGTCCCGCTCGAGCAGCGCCTCCACCGCCATGCCCAGCGCGGCCTCGGCCTCGCCGGACATGGTCAGCAGGCGCACCTTCACGTGGCTCAGCTCGTCGTGAAAGTGGCGATGCGCGTCGGTCATCCGAATCTCCCGGTGATGTAGGCTTCCGTCCGCTCGTGCGCCGGCGCGGTGAATATCCGCTCGGTGGGTCCGAACTCGATGAGCTCGCCCAGGTCGAAGAACCCCGTGAAGTCCGAGACCCGCGCCGCCTGCTGCATGTTATGGGTGACGATGACGATCGTGTAGTCCTTCTTCAATTCGAAGATCAGCTCCTCGACCTTCTGCGTGGCGATCGGATCCAGGGCGGAGCAGGGCTCGTCCATGAGCAACACGTCGGGCGAGTTGGCCAGCGCGCGCGCGATGCACAGCCGCTGCTGCTGCCCGCCCGACAGGCCTGTCCCCGGCTCATCCAGCCGGTCCTTCACCTCGTCCCAGAGCGCCGCCCGGCGGAGGCAGCGCTCCACGAGGTCGGGCAGATCCCGCTGGCTGACGAGGCGATTCCGGTCAGGACCGTAGGCGACATTGTCGAACACCGACTTTGGAAAGGGGTTCGGCCGCTGGAAGACCATGCCGACCCGGCGCCGCAAATCCACGAGGTCCGTCCGGGGCCGGTAGATCGATACGCCCTCGAGCCGGATGTCGCCGGTGGTCCGGATGCCCGGGATCAGCTCGTTCATCCGGTTGATGGAGCGCAGGAAGGTGGACTTCCCGCAGCCGGACGGGCCGATGATGGCCGTGACCGCGCTCCGAGCGAACGCGATGCTGATGCCCTTGAGCGCTTCGGTCGGGCCATAGTAGAAGCGGAAATCCTTCGCCTCGACCACCGGCCCGCCCGGCTGGGCGAGGTAGGGCGCCGACGCGCGGGGTACCAGCGTCGGGCGGAACACTGGCGGCTGGGTCATGCCCGGCCCCTCGAGGAGGGTGGTCATCCGAACCGTCCTGTAATGTAGGCCTCGGTCTGCTCCTGCGCGGGTGCGGTGAAGATCTGCGCCGTGAGACCGGTCTCCACCATCGTCCCGAGGTAGAAGAACGAGGTCGTGTGCGACACCCGCGCCGCCTGCTGCATGTTGTGGGTCACGATGATGATGGTGAAGTCCCGCTTCAGCTCGAACAGCAGCTCCTCGATGCGCTGGGTGCCCTGCGGGTCGAGGGACGCGGTCGGCTCGTCGAGCAGGATCACTTCCGGCTTCGGCGCAATGGTTCGGGCGATGCACAGGCGCTGCTGCTGGCCGCCCGAAAGTGCCATTGCGCTCGCCTTGAGCCGGTCCTTCACCTCATCCCAGAGCGCCGCCTGGCGGAGCGCGGTCTCGACGGTCCGGTTCAGGTCGCCACGGGACAGTCGGCCGTTCACCTTCAACCCCGCGGCCACGTTCTCGTAGACGGACATCGTGGGGAATGGCGTCGGACGCTGGAAGACCATGCCGACGCGGCGCCGCAGGTGCATCGGGCTGACGGAGGGCGCGTACACATCCTGCCCGTCCAGCAGCACCTGCCCGGTGATCCAGCCGCCCGGTGTCATCTCGTGCATTCGGTTGAGCGCGCGCAGAAAGGTGGATTTCCCACAGCCGGACGGGCCGATCAGGGCGTGGACCCGGTTCGGCGAGAACGCCAGCGTGACGCCCTTCACGGCGGTGAACTTCCCGTACATCGCCGTGAGTTTCTCGGTCCGGATGCGCGGCGCCTGATCAGCCATTGAGATCGAATTTCCGCCGCGTGGCCAGCCGGGCGGCGGTGCTGAGCACCAGCACCACCAGGATCAGGACCAGGGCCGCCGACCAGGCCAGCTGGTGCCACTCTTCATAGGGCCCCGTGGCGTAGGTGAAGACGACCAGCGGCAGGGCCGCCATCGGCTCGTTCAGGCTGCGGGTGTAGAACTGACTCCCCAATGTCGTGAACAGGAGCGGCGCCGTCTCGCCGGCGATGCGCGCCACCGAGAGCAGGCTGCCCGTTACGATGCCCGGCAGGCTCGTCCGCACGACCACCGTCAGGCTCGTGCGCCAGCGCGAATAGCCGAGCGCCAGCGCCGCCTCCCGCAGCGAATGCGGCACCAGCTTGATCATTTCCTCGGTCGTGCGCATTACCATCGGGATCATCAGCATCGCCAGGGCGGCGCTGCCGGCCAGCGCGGAGAAGTGTCCCTGCTTGGACACGATCCAGGCCCACGCGAACACGCCCACCACAATGGACGGGGTTCCGTTCATCACGTCGGCGACGAAGCGGGTCACCCAGGCGAGGCGGGCGGCGGGATACTCAGCGCAATAGATGCCGGACAGGATCCCGAGCGGGAGGCCGATCAGGCAGGCCGCCCCGACGATCACCAGCGTCCCGATGATCGCATGCGCGACGCCGCCGCCCGTCTCGCCGGCGGGGACCGGCAGCCGGGTGAAGAACTCGAGGCTGATGTTGCTCGCGCCCTTGGAAATGAGGGTCCCGAGGATGAGCAGGAGCGGGAGGACGGCGAGCACGACCGCCAGGATCATCAATCCGACCATCGCATCGCTGTAGAGGCGGCGCAGGAGGCGGCGATTCATCAGAGCGCCTTGCTGCCGGCGGCGGCGCCGCGGGCAACTCGCCAGATGAGGAGCCGCGCGATGGCGTTGATGAGGACGGTCACCACGAAGAGCGTGAGGGCCACGTAGGCCAGCGCGGCCAGGTGGATGTCCTCCACGGCCTCGGTGAACTCGTTCGCGATGGCGGCCGCCATCGTGTAGCCCGGCGCGAAGAGGGAAGCGGCGATCTCATGCCGGTTCCCGATGACCATCGTCACCGCCATCGTCTCGCCCAGCGCACGGCCCAATCCCAGGATCACCGCGCCGATGATGCCGGAACGCGCGTAGGGCAGGACGGCGCCCGTGACGGCCTCCCAGCGGGTGGCACCCAGCGCGAGAGCGGCCTCCCGCTGGCTGTTGGGAACCGCCAGCAGCACCTCGCGGCTGACCGACATGATGTACGGCATCACCATGATGGCGAGGATGATCGCGGCCGCCAGCATGGACGGGCCGTAGATCGGACCCTGGAAGAATGGGAGGAACCCGAGAGTCTTTTTGAGGAAGGGGAAGACCGTCGGGCGGAGGAACGGGATCAGCACGAAGATGCCCCAGAGGCCGTAGACCACGCTCGGAATGGCCGCGAGCAGCTCGATGATGGAGGCCACCGGGCCCCGCACCGCCTTGGGGGCGAACTCGGTGAGGTAGATGGCCACGCCCAGGGAGAGCGGCACGGCGATGAGGAGCGCCAGCATCGAGGAGACCACCGTGCCCACGATCAGCGGCAGGGCGCCGAACTCGCCGGTCACCGGGTCCCAGTTGCTCGACGTCATGAAGCCGAGCCCGAACCGGTCGATGGCGAGGCGGGAGCCCGCCCAGAGCTCGTAGACGAGAAACGCCAGCAGCAGGGGGATCGCCAGGGCCGCCCCTGTCAGGAGGGCCTTGAATACCCGGTCGCCGGAATGACCCCGCTCGAGCGAGCCGAGCGCCGGGGCCGGAAGGTCTGTCGTGGGGGCCGCCATAGGCCGGGAATCGTATCCCGGCGTCACCGCCGGATCGTCACGCCCGTGTAACGAACGTGTCACGTCAGGGTTGCACGCGAAGCGGCCGGCCCCGTACAGGCAGCCGGCCGTCCGCGTGATGCGAGAGGCACCTACCGCATCGCGATCGGCTTGCCCTGCGCCTTCAGTGTCGCAATCCGGGGCTTGATCAGGGCGATGACCTCGGCCGGCAGTGGCGCGTACTCAAGCTGCTTCGCCATCTCCTGGGCCTCGGGGGTGATCATCCAGGTCAGGAAGTCGCGGAGAACCTTGGCCTTCCCGGCGTCCCGGGCATCCACCGGCACCAGCAGCCAGGTGAACGACGCAATCGAATAGGATTGCGCGCCGGGCGCATTCGTGATGGAGACCCGGAAATCGGTATCCTTGGCGAACCGGGCGCTGGCCGCGGCGGCCGTCGTCGCCTCGAGGCTCGGATCGATGTACGCCCCGGTCGCGTTCTTCACCTTCGCGTGCGGCAGCTTGTTCGACAAGGCGTAGATGAGCTCCACATACCCGATCGTCCCTTCGAGCTGCTTCACCTGCTGGGTCACCCCTTCATTGCCCTTCCCGCCGAGCCCGGTCGGCCACTTGACCGACGTGGAGTAGTTGACCTTGTCCCGCCATTCGCGCGACACCTTGGTGAGGTAGTCGGTGAAGACATACGTCGTCCCCGAGCCGTCTGAGCGGTGGACCACGATGATGTCCAGATTCGGCAGCTTCACGCCGGGGTTCTGGCCGGCGATGCGCGGGTCATTCCACTTGGTAATGCGGCCCAGGAAGATGTCGGCGATCGTCGGCCCGTCGAACTGAAGCTGCGTGGCGCTGAGCGACGGCAGGTTGTAGGTCAGGACGACGGCCCCGATGACGGTCGGGATGTGCAGCACGTTGCCCTTGACCGCCGCGATCTGCTCCGCGCTCATCGGGCCGTCGGTGGCGCCGAAGTCCACGGTGCCCTCGGCAAACTGGCGAATGCCGCTGCCGGAGCCGATGGACTGATAGTTGATCTGCACGCCGGTCTTCTTGTTGTACGCGTCGAACCATTTCGTA